>Ga0105240_10003796_pt1 | contig 23330 bp, 27 predicted proteins | sample KBSC54metaG_FD_80426 | JGI IMG/M metagenome (GOLD analysis project Ga0105240, IMG submission 80426) | Corn rhizosphere microbial communities from Kellogg Biological Station, Michigan, USA - KBS C5-4 metaG | ecosystem: Host-associated > Plants > Roots > Rhizosphere > Soil | place: Michigan, USA... | reverse complement strand
TCCTGGTCAGGAGCCGGGTCGCGTCGGACTTGTCGATCGCGATGAAGCGCGTCACCCAGCGGTAGGGGAAGGCTGCCTCGTTGAGCGCGTCGAGCAGGCCCGGTCGGCTGGCGTTCGGAAAGCCGAGCAGGGTCAGCGTGCGCAGATGAAGCCGGCCCAGTTGCGGCGCCAGACCTCCGACCAGCGGCGTGTCGGCCAGGAGGGCATCGAGGTAGATCGGGGTTTCGGGCACGGCGACCGGATGGGGCCGATCAGAGATGGCATCGTGCAGGTAGGTCAGCGTCTCGGCCGACGACAGTGCGCGCACCTCGGGCATGAAGTCAGCCAAAAGATCGAGCGCACGATCGGTCTCCGACAGGAACGCGTCGAGCGCGCCCCGCCAATCCCGGCCCCGCTCTCTGTCCGGCCGCTCGATCAGCGACCGCCCGGCGGCATCGGCGCTGTCCGGCGCCGGCAGGAACATCAACGTGAGGTAATAGTGACTCTCGTGGTGGGCGCGCTCCTCTTCGAACGCGGCGCGCCGCTCGGCCTCGACCAGCCAGGATGCGGCGTCCGGGAAGACACTGTCCGGGTAGCCGATCGCTTCGCGCCGCGCGGCCTCGAAGAACAAGGCCCATCCCGTCCCAAAACGCTTGAGCACATTGTTGGCGCGCGCGCAGGCGGACATCAGTTCCGCGTCGGTCGCGCTTTCGAGATCGGGGCCACGGAACGCGCATGTCCGCTGGAAGCTGCCGTCCTTGTTCAGGACGACACCGTCGCGCACGAGGGCAGCCCAGGGGAGATGGTCCGCCAGCCGGTCGGAGGATCGCCGGTATTCGCGCAGGCTCAGCATGGGAAATGACCCCTCTGGCGAAGGTGGCGGAGCAGGACGGGGGCGAAGGACGGGTCGCGGCGCGACGCGAAGACGGCGAGGCTGTGCCCGACGGCACAGAGGACCAGGCCGGCAAGCCACTGCTGCAAGCCCAGGCCGATCGCCGCAGCCAGCGTGCCGTTGACGATCGCGACGCCGCGCGGCGCGCCGCCCAGCAGAATAGGGGATCCGAGGCTCCCATGAATGGGAACCTCGAACCCTTCGGGGCGGACACTCATGCGATCAGCGCTCCGCCGCCGTAGCTGAAGAATTGCAGGAAGAAGGATGAGGCCGCGAACGCGATCGACAGGCCGAAGACGATCTGGATCAGGCGGCGAAACCCGCCCGCCGTCTCCCCGAACGCGAGCGTCAGGCCGGTCACGATGATGACCATCACCGCGATAATCTTGGCGACCGGACCCTGCACCGAGTCCAGCACCTGCTGGAGGGGCTGCTCCCATGGCATGCCGGTGCCGGCGGCTTGCGCGGCGCCTGCCGCGAGCGCGGCGCCGAGATTGATGCTCACGAGCGCGAACGTGCGCAGGTCGGACAGGCGCGAGTTGGGGTGCCGAACGAGGAACATGGTCATTCTCCTTCTGGGGCTGTGGGCTGCTTGCTGCTGGTGAGGCGGTAGGCGCCGGCCGCATCGAGCCCGGTCACGTGGGCGACCGTCTCGATCCTCCGATTGGTCCCGCGCCCGGCGATGAAGACGATCAGGTCGATCGCCTCGGCGATCAGCTGGCGTGGGACGGTGACGACGGCTTCCTGGACGAGCTGCTCGAGCCGGTAGAGCGCGGCGACCGCGCTATTGGCGTGAACGGTCGCAATCCCGCCTGGATGGCCCGTGTTCCAGGCCTTCAGCATGTCGAGCGCTTCGGGGCCGCGGACTTCCCCGACGATGATGCGGTCGGGCCGAAGCCGCAGCGTCGAGCGGACCAGGTCGGTCATCGAGGTGACGCCGGGCCGCGTCCGCAAGGCGACCGTGTCCGGCAACGGGCTTTGCAGCTCGCGCGTGTCCTCGATCAGGATCACGCGTGCGTCCACCCAGGCCATCTCCGCTAGCAAGGCGTTGGCGAGCGTGGTCTTGCCCGAGCTCGTGCCGCCGGCGATCAGGATGTTGAGACGCTGGGTGACCGCCGCGCGCAACGCGTCCGCCGTCGTCGCCGACATGATCCGGTCGGCGACATAATCGTCGAGCGTGTAGAGCCGCTCGGCAGGCTTGCGGATCGAAAAGCAGGGGCCGACCGATATCGGTGGCAAGACGCCTTCGAAGCGCTCGCCGGCACGGCCCTCCGCGTGCGGCGGCAGTTCGGCCGAGATGATCGGGCTGTCGCGATGGATCTCGGTCGCCGCATGGGTCGCGACCAGCCGGATGACCCGCTCGACCTGCTCCGGGTCGATCCGGATACCTGTATCCAGGCGGCCCTCGCCAAGCCGGTCGAGCCGCAGGGCGCCGTCCGGGTTGACCATCACCTCGGCAACGAGCGGATCGGCAAGCGCGGCCGCGATCGCCGGACCCATCGCCGTGCGCAGCATGGCACGGCGCCGGTCGCGCGAAATCGAGGCGCTCACCGGTCGGTCTCCCCGTCGAACGAGCGGCGGCCGGCCGCGACGTGGCGCGCGACCTGGGTGACGAAGGCCTCGAACCGCTGACGGCCGATCGCGCGGCCCGCCTGGTCGTTTTCCGCGAGCGGAGACTGGATCGAGAGTTCGAAACGGATGAACAATGCGAGCGTCTCAATCAGAACGGCGTTGTCGCGCTCCACGCGACCGAGCGCGGTCGTCAGCCGGTCGAGCCGGAGCGAAAAGCGGTCTTCGAGCTCGGATGCGCCGCGACGGTTGAGCCAGGCGGTGACGGCGTCGGTCAGGATCGCCGATTTCGATGCGCCCGGGCGGGCCGCGAGGGCTTCGAGCCTGTCGCTGAGCGGACGCGGCAGGAACAGCTGATGGCGAACTTTGTCGGCCATCGTCAGAAGTCCAGCCCGAGCTGGTCGGGACGGCGTAGGCCGGCTTCCACGCCGTAGACGGTGCGGGCCGGCGCGGGCGACCGAGCCGCGTCGATCGCGCGCTTCTCGGCGGCGCCGTCGCTATCATCCTCGATCAGGCCGAGAGGATCCGGAACCACCGACTCGACCGGCGTGGCGGGTTGGGCCTCGAGCGCGGGGGTGCGCGCCTGTTCGAGGCCGCCGGAGGTCGCATCCCTTGCATCGGCGGGGTCGGGCGCCAGGCGAAGGTCGGTCCCGCGCACTTGCGCCTGCCAGTCGTCGGGGCGCGCGCAAGGAAGGTCGTTATAGCGGCCGCCCGAAAGCGCCGGCGCGGGCAGGATGCGTCCCTTGAATGCACGATCCTCATAGTAACGCAGCTTGGTCGCACGGACCGGAGCATGGCCGGCGACAAGCACGAGCTCATCCGTCGGCGGGAGCTGCATCACTTCGCCGGGCGTCAGCAGCGCGCGGGCGGTCTCCTGCCGGCTGACCATGACATGCGCGAGCCAGGGTGCGAGGCGATGGCCGGCATAATTGCGCATCGCGCGTTGCTCGGTTGCGGTGCCGAGCGCGTCGGAGATGCGCTTGGCGGTCCGCTCGTCGTTGGTCGCGAAGGCAATCCGGACGTGGCAATTGTCGAGAATGGAATTGTGCTCGCCATAGGCTTTCTCGATCTGGTTGAGGCTCTGCGCGATCAGGAAGGCGCGGACGCCGTAGCCAGCGAGAAAGGCGAGCGAGGTCTCGAAGAAGTCGAGGCGCCCCAGCGCGGGGAACTCATCGAGCATCAGCAGCAGGCGGCGGCTCGGTCTGCCGGTCTGGTCGCGATGCAGCTCCTCGGTCAGGCGGCGCCCGATCTGGTTGAGGATCAGGCGGATGAGCGGCTTGGTCCGGCTGATGTCGGAGGGCGGCACGACCAGGTAGAGCGAGACGGGACTGGCGGCGGCGATCAGATCGAGGATGCGCCAGTCGGATGCGCAGGTGACGGCTGCGACGGTCGGGTCGCGATACAGGCCGAGGAACGACATCGCGGTCGACAGCACGCCCGAACGCTCATTCTCGCTCTTGTTGAGGACCTCGCGTGCCGCCGATGCGACGACCGGGTGAACCGCCGGCGCCTCCTCGGTGCCAAGATGGTTGGTCGTCATCATCGCGTGTAGGGTCGCGGCGAACGGCCGCTGCGGGTCGGACAGGAAGGCGGCGACCCGTGCGAGCGTCTTCTCCTGCTCGGCGTAGAGGATGTGGAGAATCGCGCCGACGAGCAGCGAGTGCGACGTTTTTTCCCAGTGGTTGCGGCGCTCAAGCGCGCCCTCCGGGTCGACGAGGATGTCGGCGATATTCTGGACGTCGCGGACTTCGTTCGCGCCGCGGCGGACCTCCAGCAGCGGATTGTAGCGCGCCGATCGGGCATCGGTCGGATTGAACAGAAGGCTATGGGAAAAACGCGCGCGCCAGCCCGCGGTCAGCTCCCAATTCTCGCCCTTGATGTCGTGGATCACCGCCGATCCGGGCCAAGCGAGCAAGGTCGGGATGACGAGCCCGACGCCCTTGCCCGAACGCGTTGGCGCGAAGGCCATGACATGCTCGGGTCCGTCGTGCCGGAGATAATGCGTGCCGAACCGGCCAAGGAACATGCCGGCATCGTCGAGCAGGCCCGCGGCCCGCAGGTCGCGAGTGGTTGCCCACCGGGCGGAGCCGTAGGTCGTCACCAACCGCGACTGGCGCGAGCGCCACAGCGACCCCGCGACCGCGGCGCCGCAGCCAGCAAAGCCGCTGGCCCCGGCGATCAGGCCGGCGCGCGCGAAAACATCCGGCGCGTAGGCGTCGAAGTGAAACCACCACAGGAAGAGCGACCAGGGGCGGTAGATCGGCCAGTGGCCGATCAGGATGACGGGCGAGCCGAGTTCGGCCTGCCACGCAAGCCGCCAGGCACAATATTCGGTGGCGAACCAGACTCCCGCTGTGACCAGCGCGAGCACCGTCAGGATCTGTCCGATAAGCAATCTGGTGGGCGTCATGCGGGACTCCGCCCGCATCACAGGAGCGGGTCCCCACTAACATCCTCGCACTCGCCGATTCGCGTCAGGTCACGTTCGGGGACGCGGGTGACGCGTCAGCGGACGCTCGCGCCGCAATTCCCAAAGTACCGGAGACTTAGGTTCAGCGGCCGACGCGTGCGGTCGGCACTTCCACCCGCCCCGGTGGTTATGGGGCCACGGGCGACGAACCGCCGCCGGTCGAGCACGAAACCCAAAAGGGACTGCCATGAGCGTCGAAATAGGAGCGGAAAACGAGGGACCGCTGCGCAAAATTGACGACGACACTTTGCTCGACATGTTCGATCATGCCCACGAAACCGGCGACGAGCATTGCGATGCGATCGCGGCGGAGCTCCATTTTGTTGAGCGAGCCGCTCGCCAAGAGGCTGACGGGTGCGGACGTCACGCGGCACGTGCGCGGCTGGGAGAAGACGAGCGACCACGCACCGGTATGGATCGCGCTCAAGGACTGATCGAATCCCCTCAACTTATCTCCAGACCGCCGCGCTCGCGTCCGAACCGCCAGTTGACGCCATCGGCGCGCATGAGGCCCGACGCGGCCTTGCCGATGCGCGCTTCCAGCACCGGCCGCCACGGGACGAGCGTGAAGTCGCGGCTATTCTCGATCAGCGCGTAGCGGCCCGATTCCAACTCCATTCGCCGCACGATCCTTCCCGCGACGGGATCGCCGTTCCCCACCCGAATGAAGCGCTTGCTCAGGTCGCGCGTGAGCCGCGACCCGGTCGCCTCGAGCTCGCGCCCCTCAAGGATCCGCAACGCGTCCGCGCGGAGTCGGACCGTGCCGGCGCCGTCGCGATCCGCGAGCTCCTGGTCGACCAGCCACGCCTGGCGCCGGACCGCTGCCGCGCGCGCTTCTCCGCCGAAGCCCGCGTCCAGCAGCGGGACGGGGCTGTCCGAGGCGAGCTCGCGGTCGAGCCAGGTCGCGGCGTGTAGACCGGGCAACCGGTCCAGCGGACTCGTCGAAAGCGCCTCGATCTCGACCGGCCGCTCGCCGACAGAACGCCGCTCATAGGCCAGCACCCGTTCGAGATGGTCGGGCGGGATCGACCAGGCGCCATCGGGCCGCCGCACGATGCTGCCATCACTTCGGCGCATCGCCTCGAGCCGGCGGACATGGCTCTCGGCAAAGGCCTGGCTCGCCGCTCGGTCGAAGCGGAGATGGGCTTCCACCGAATAGACGCCCTCATTGGCGGCAGCGACTTCGACGATCGTCCGATCGGCTGCCCGCACCGCCGCGGCGCGCGGCGTCGTGCGCACGACGGTCCCTTCCGCCAGCGCCTCGGTCGCGCTGCCCTGGCCAATGTCGAGATAATGGATTTTGCCGTCGACAGCATCGACGATCAGATAGTGGCGGTCGCGCAACTCGTCCGCAAGGCCTCGTTGGACGACCCGCCCGATCAACGGCGCCTCGAGCCTTTGCGCAATCACCCGCTCGGGACGAAGCTCCGCCAGTCGTCGCGCGGTCAGTTCGCGCTGCATCAGGCGGATGATGTCGCCGCGCTCGCCCATCGCCCGCAGCGTGTCTTCCAAGCCGTCCGCGAGCCGCCATCGTCCGGCGCCGGCATCTTCCGCCAGGCCCATCGTCGCGAGCTTGCGCAGGCGGCCGGCGGCAACCGCCTGATGAAAGGGGTCGTTGTCGGCCGTCGTCACCAGCCTTTCGCCATCCATCCGCCGGAGCAACCGCCGGTCGGTCGCCGTCAGCCGTTCCTGTTCGACGTCGTGGCGCAGCCGGCTCTCGATTTCGCGATCGGTGCGCGGGCCGAGATCGAGCGTCGCCAGTTCGGCCGCGCGCTCGCGCAGGCCATGCGCGATATATTCGCGCGCGATGATCAGGTTGTCGCCGCGATCGTCGACGCCGCGCAGGACGACATGGCTGTGTGGCTGGTCGGTATTGAAATGGTCGACCGCAACCCAATCGAGCCGGGTGCCGAGATCGTGCTCGGCCTGTGCCATCAGCCGCCGGACAAAGGGTTTCAGGTCGCTATATTCCGCGCCGTCCTCCGCCGAGACGATGAAGCGGAATTGGTGACGGTCGGCCGCCGACCGTTCGAGGAACGCCTTGCCGTCAGCCATGTCGGCATCGCGCCCGTATAATTCACCAGGCGTCCCCTCGCGCGTCACGCCGTCGCGTTGGATATAACGAAGGTGCGCGCGCGCCGCGCCGAGCGCATTGCCGCGCAGCCGGACCAGCCGCGTCTTCACGATCGCGCGGCGCGCACGAAAACCGGCCAGCCGGTCGCGGCTCGACAGCAGCCGCCCGATGCTCGCGCCGCGACCGATCCGGCTGCCGTCGAAGCGCCGGTCGACGACACCGATCCTTTTGCCGGCAAGGCGCGCCGCGACCAGCACGCGCGCGGCATACCGCCCCGCCTTCTTGCCCGGTCGCGCCCGCGGTGTTCCAAGCTTGGGCTCGAACGCCTCCTCATCCATGGCGAGTCTCGCATTTCCGGAAAGAAATTGCCGGTTTCCGGAAGTTTTTTTCGCCCGGGTCTCGCAGCACTCGGCGCCTGTCTCCCGAAAAAAGGATGTGCAGGCAATCACTTGAGCAGGGTCGCGAGACTCTGCCTTTATCTTGTTTTCCCCGCCTGCCTTCCCCGACTCCTTGCCGGCTCAAAAAAAGGGAAGCAACGGTGCCCTGACGACACCGTCCTTCCCCTGGCGAAACTGCCGCTTCAGTGCGCATCGGCCAGCGCGTCGTGCGCCTGCCGGAAACTGCGGCAGAAACGCCGCCCCAGCGTTCCGTGCGGCCGGCCATCGCCGTCGACGAGCATCACGCTCATGTACCAGCGCCGGTCGATCCGTCCGCAAATTGCGATCCGGTCGAGTTCGATTTCCTCGCCCTCCGCGCCGAAATAGCGCCCGAGCCAGCGCTCCTCGCGACGCGCCTCCCACAGGAAATCCGTATCTTCCGCCTCCAGAAATCGACGCGCCAACGCCGCTCCGGCACCGTGCCCGAACTCGAGTTCGAGCCCCGCCAGCAATGTCTGGAAGACCCGGTCCGACGCCGTTCCGATGTTCTGAATCATGCCCATGATGACCTCCAACGCCTTCGTTCCCATCATCGAGAACGGCGTCGAGGCGACGGGGCGCGGAGTGGCTGTCAGGGCCGCCGGAGCGCCAGCGCAGGCGCCGCGCAGCGGACGCGGGGGGAGCCGATTTGCGCAGCAAATTGGGGGGCGCCCGCGGGCCTTGAGAGCCGCTTCGCGCCCCGTCATGCTGGGTCTCTCGAGACGAGCCCCTCCCACCCTCGCGGTCATGGGATTGCGGCCCGCACCGCGAACAGCGCCGATGCGGGGGCCGCCTCTCTCGACTTCGGGTCCTGGTCGTGGCGCACCGCAAACAAAGGTGCGGGTCGTTCCTTGGCCGGCGCGCCGATGCCATTGGTGACCTTGGCCAGATAGGTGCGCGTCTCGTCCGGCAAGGGCGATCCGCCGGCAAGCGCGCGGGCATAGCGGGCGGGCCCGGCGTTGTAGGCGGCGAACAGCCCCGGATAACCGAACCGGTCATACATCAGGCGGAGAAAGGCCGCGCCCGCTAGGATATTGTCGGCCGGATTGTCGGGATCGTCGCCGAGCTTCAGCCGGGCGCGCATCGCCGCCCAGGTTCCCGGCATCAGTTGCATGAGGCCGATCGCCCCGACGCGGCTCCGGATCGGCTTGCCGCCGATGTCCACCAGGCCCCGGCTCTCCGCGACCATCACCTGCTCGATCCAGCGTGCCGGAATGCCGAGCTGGACCGACGCCCGCTCGATCAGCGGGCGCCAGCGATCGATCGGCGAGGCCCCGACGGGCGGGGTCAGGACGAGCGCACCGGCCAGCGCGACGTGGCTCAGCGCGCCCATAACAGATGCGCCTTTCCGAGGATGTCGCGGCCGTCGGTCACACCGAAATAGCGCCCGTCGAACGAAGCAGGCTGCGTCGCCATCAACAGGAAATATCGGTCCGGCCCGAGCCGGACGCAGCCTTGCCAGGCCGGCATCGGTCGGCCGGCGCCATCGCGGGCGCGCCGCGCGGCGAGGGGAATACCGTTGCGAAAGATCTCGCCGCCAAGCGCACAAATCTGGTCGCCAGGAACCGCCGCAACCTGCTTCACCAGCGGCACGCCGACCGGGATATAATGGCGGCGGGCCGCGAACCCGCGATAGGCAGCCGGGACCTTCGCCACCACGAAATCGCCGGTGGCGACGGGTGCACCGGGAGCCACAAAGTAGAGGCCCTCCGGAGCGCTGGCGGATGCGTTCCACACCAGGCGGACCGCCGGCTTCCGCACGAGACTGGTCCCGATCAGCAGGATCGCAGTGGCGGCAATGGCGCCGGTCAGCAGTGCGCGCCGGGGCCTAGTCATTTGAACCGCCCCGCGTCTTGCGCGCCGCCGACCACGCATCGAGGTCGTCGATATGATATTCGATGAAGCGGCTGTGCGGCCGATATTCCGGCCCCTCGCCGCGCTTGCGCAAACGCCGCAGCAGCCGGCTCGACAATTTGAGATAGGCCGCGGCCTGGTCGCTATTGAGGAAGGGCGAGCCACGCTTGGCGCGGTTAGCCCGGTCGATCGCGTCATCGCCGTCCATCACATTCCCTTTCGGGTGCACGCGGACCGAAGCGGGAGGCTCGGGCCGTCGGGTACCCCAGGAATGGCGGCCCCGGCCCTGCAATCGGAGTGTCGAAATCCGGCAGGGCCGAAATCGACACAGGGGGAGAAGCGGCGTGGGTGAAGCCGGGACGCACCGGGCAAGCCCCGTGCGACGGAAAGCGGACACGAGCAGACGCCCCCGCCTGCAAGGTCCCTCGCGAGCTATGGCAAATCCGGCGCGCCGCTCCTGCCCCGCGCGCCGTCGCGCGCGGGGCGATCCGCGTCAGCGCGACCAGATCAGGCGATGCTCGCCGGCTTTCTCGCCCTGGACGAGGTTGGCGAAGATCGGCGACGGCAGCGACGGATCGTCGAGCTTGAGCGAGATATAGTCGGTTCCGTTCTCGCGCGCTTCCTTGCTCCAGCCCGCCCCGATCTCGACCGCGCCGGCATAGACGCGATGGTCCGGCGCATTGTCGGTCGGCTTGTCGCAGGGGCGGACGGTCGCCTTGACGTTGAGCGTGAGGGTCCGGATCGCGCCGTTGAAGACGCCGGTTTCGTCACGGGTGAATGCGCCAATCTGTGCCATGATAAGTCTCCTGTCGGGTCGAGAGCCGCCCGAGTGCGGCCTCGATGGCAGTCGAGTGGGCGCGGGCTGGCCGCCCCGCACCGTAAGGCCGCAGCGCCAGCGGAGGACGGCTCGAAGCCGGCTTTCTTGGTGCGCGAGGAGGCGGCGGAGCCGCCGGGGAAGAAAGCCGGCGAAGCCGTTGCGGGGACCAGGCCGGCATTGCGCCAGACGCCATCACCGAGGCCCCGATCGGGCGGATCGATATCGTCGGGAGGTGGCGCGTGGACCGCATGGCCGCTGCGAACGCGACGTCGGCGGGCCTGACCCGCTTTCTGGATCATTCGCTCAAGACGCGCGAATTCCTCCGAACCGGGCCATGTCCGCCGGTTGCGGCGGCCCGGCGCGCGGCGCATAGGTCGCGCCGATGGGCGGGCAGGTGACAATATTGGAACAGGTCCGCAAGCTGGTCGAACGGCTCGCACCCGATCCGATCTGCGACGACTGCATCACCGAGAAACTGGGACTGATTGTGCGGCAACATGCCAATCACAAGACGCGCGAGCTCGCCGGCCGTGACGGTTTCGAGCGGGCCAGGGAAAGCTGTGCGATCTGCGGGTCGGAGAAAATGGTGATCCGGCAGCGCGCGCGCTGAGCTAGTGTCTCGCCTCATCCTCGGCGGGCATCCGGCGCAACTGATCGACCCGCCCCGCAATTGCCACCCATGCCTCGACGCCGGCATCGTCACCCGCTTTGGCGAGCGCGGTCATCCGCTCCTCAATGAAGCGGTCGACGTCGGGACCATGATGGTTGATCACCTGTTGCGCGCAGGCCCACAATTCGCGGTCGGAAATCATGGCGGGCCATCCGGAATGGTCGGGAGGGCGCAATGGTCGAGCCGTCCGCGGGGGTCGAACTTGCGCCAGACAATCGCTGCCTGTCGCGACACCAGTTCGCATGACAGGTCCACCGGCCGTCCAGACGTTGTCATGACCGAGCACCAGGCGACCACGCGCCGATAATTCCGGCCTGTCGCCAGGCAACTGGCTTCGCGCACCAAAGCGAGCTGGTTCAGGAGCGCGCGGGCGGCCAGTGCCAGCATTCGGGCACAGAGGTGATGGCAGCTGCCGTCGAGTTCATTGGCGTCGATGCCCTGAAGCCGAACGCGGGTCCCGTCGGTGCAGCGCATCGTGTCGCCATCATGGACGCGCGCGACGCGGCAATCAAAGGTTTGGCCAGCGGCGGCCAAAGCAAGAGCAGCAAGGAGCATCATCCCCTCTTGGCACGAAATCCGCGCCGATTCCGACATAAAAACCGCGCGCCGACGCCTGAAGGGCGGAGGCGCGCGGCCGTTATAAGAGCAGGTTCCTGAGGGGCGGCGGGGTCTTTCCCTCTTGCCCGCCGCCCCTCGAACCGTCACGCCGCCAGCGACATTTCGGTATCGGGTGCGGGCAAGGCCAGCACCGTCCCCTCTTCGGGCGGCGTAGCCGGAGTCACCGCCGCGACCCGCGCCGCCGCCGCGACCGACCCGACCCCGCCGCGTGTGGTGTAGGCGGCGGGCGGGAAGGCCATCCATCTGGGCACCCAGTTTTCGACCTTGGCACGGCCATTCGAGCCCGCGAGGCAGTCCTGCACGATCTGCTTGAGCGCCTTGGCTTTCTCATCCTTGTTGGCAGTCGCGACCGCCTCGCCCGCGACTTCGCCGACCATGCCGCGCAGCACTTCCTTGTCGCGGATCAGCTCGAACAAGACCGCGTCTGCTTGCCAATGGTCCGCCATCCGAACGCCAAGGACGGTCCCGACCACCTCGACCGCAGCCCCGCCGCTGACCAAGCTCTCGCCCATCACCACGCCAAGGATCGCCATTACGTCGGGGTCCGGCAGGCCGAGCAGGCGCAGGAAGATCTCGGCCAAAGCGCCATCGTCATAGCTGCGGTTACTGGTCACGGTCGGACGCTCGGCGTCCATCCCAAGCAGGTCGAGCGCGGCGCGGCGATAGCCGTCGAACGCGGTTTCGCCGAGACAGGTTTCGACGCTCTCGCGCACCGCCTCGTTGTGGGTCGCCTGCGGTTCGACCCGCACGCTCCACAAGGGCGAGCCGACGATCGCGTGGGCGACCATCAACCGCAGTGCCACCCCCGGGGCGTCGGCCAGCACCGCGCGCACGGCGGCATGGCGATGCAGATCGATATAGGTCTGCAACGTGCTGGTGACCTCGGGCCGCACCGGCTTGGCGTCTGGCGTGTCGGGACGCGCAGCGCGCGCGGCGCGCCGGTTCACATAACCTTCGTGGAACGCGATTTCGCCTGTGTCGCGCTTCTCGACATAGACCAGACCGCCCTTGCGCTTGGGTGTCTTTTCATATTCCCACGACCTGAAATAGTCGCCGCGCGGCAGGATCATGACGTCGGTCCAGCCTTCCGCGAGATAGAGGTCGCGCCGCTCGGCGATCGCCGCATCCTGTGCAGCCCAAAAGGCGTCGGTGTCTGCGAAAACCACCTGCTCCCCGAACAGGTCGGTGACGGTTTCGAGGCCGCTCGCCGCGAGGTCGAACAAGGCCATGCCGGCGTTGATCTCGTTGCCGCCGAACAGCCACGCCTTGAGCCGGTGCCCGGTCGGGCAATGCGCCTCGGGATCGTCGTGCAGAGCGAGCCATGCCTGCTGCTGCTTCTTGCTCGCCATCGTCAGGTGGCGGATGCTCACCGTGTCGATCTGGTCGTGGCGATAGAGGTCGCGGATGCGTGGCAAGAGATTGCCGAGCGCGAGGACGCGCCGCACCGCAAGTTCGGGCAGGCCGAAGGTCAGCCCGATATCCTCGGGGCTGCGGCCCTCCCGGACCAGCCGCACGAAGCTTTCCCACTGGCTGACCTCATCGGGATCGAGCCGCGCCATATTCTCCAGCATCGACGCCTCGACCGCCGTGGCATTGTCGCCATCATCGAGGATCGCGCACGGCAGCAACACCCGCGCGGCGGCGGGATCAGCCTCCTTTTGTTCGTCCGCGACCTGACGCGCGGCGGCGAACCGACGCGCGCCCGCGACGATGCCGAACAACCCGTCATTAGCCGGACGCACCAGCAAGGTCTGCAGCACGCCGCGCTGGCGGATGCTCGGCAAAATATCCGACAGGTCGCCGCGCTTTTGGCGCGCGCGCATGTTGCTCTTGTCCACGAAAAGCTTGTCGATGGGAATGAAGTCGAGTTTCATGATCGTCACTCCGTCTGGAGCGCCGGTCCGCTTTCTCCCTCTCAAGGCTGAGCGGACCGGCAAAGGCGGCAAGCGGCCGCCACGCCTGTCCGCCCTCAGTCGCCCGAGGGATCGGAAAGCTTGGTTGTCGGGGTCCGGCCGAGCAGCCGCGCCCCGCTCATGATCGATCCCGCGCGCCGCGCCGCGTCGGCCCATTCGGACAGCCGGTGCCCGGTCGTGAAATGCAAATCGCGCTCGATGCGCAGCCCGAACGGCAGGCGAATGCATGCCAGTTCGGCGAGCGAGAAACTCCCCAATTCGGGGCAGCCGAAACCCAGATCGGCTAACCCGAACAGGGTATCGCCGTCCGCGTCCAATTCGGTCGCGAGCCATGTCGCCGCCCCGCACGGATTGAAGAATTTGACGACCGGGACCGGGTACGCTCCAGCCCATCGCGATGGTCGCCATTCGCCAGCAGAGCGTGGCGCAGCCTCTTGGTCAGCAGTTCCATCCTTGCCTCCACGCCACCCAAAACCACACAGCCCCCCGGACGCGGGGGTGGGCGGCAAAGGCGACCAGAGAGGACCGCAAGGCGCCTGGCGGCACCGGCAGGGCGCAATGGAATGGAGCACCCCGCGCGCAGCGCAGGGGTTGCCGGCGGGCGCGGCGGGCCTAGCCGGAAGCCGCGCCCACCCCCGCGCCCCGGAGGGCCAGAAGCCTACGCCGCCGCGACCGCAGGACGCGGCGTCCGCAGCTGCGCCAGGTGATCGTCACCTCTGGCCGGGACGCGAAAGCGGCCCGGCGAAGCAGGCTCTTGCCTGCGCAGTAGAGCCCGGTCGCAACGGGGCGGCGCGGCCAGCGTGCCGCCCGCGCGAGGCGCAAAAGCTACCCGATCCGCCGCAGGAGGTGGTCTCCCCAAACTAAATAGTCGGTCCACTCACGGACGCAGGAGACTTTTATGACCAGTACCAATCCCAATCTTGAACACCGCATCCAGCAGCGCCTTGCCGGGATCCATCGTCGGCTCGGCACCATCGCCGAGATCGAGGCGTCAGCGGCGCCCCATGGCGGTTTTGGCGCCCATGGCGAGCTGGACCCCGAACGCACCCGCCTGACGGACGAGACCGATCAGTTACTGGATCGACTTTCCGCGATCGGCGGCTGCCTGCCGTTCCGGCCCAAGGCGTGACCGTCTTCGTCGTCTCGCCCTCGGGCGAGGCGACACCCTGGCAAAGAGCAGGCGGCAAGCCGGACTGCGGCCCGAATTGGGTGAGCAGAGCGACCTCGGCCTATCGACCGGTCTCAGTCAACTGTCCGCGAAGCTTATTTCGAGGTCGGCCGCCGCGCGCGCCTTGAAGTCGGCCACAGCGGCGAGGACGTCGGCGGAGCGGCCGAATTCGGCCAGGTCGTACTTCATTCCAAACGCCCGCAGACCCGACGGCATGATGGGGACGGAGGCAGGAAAGGTCTCGGGCCACTCCATCTCGTCCCACAAGTCCTCGACCCACCGGACCGGTCGCTCTGCCATGCTCTTCACGATGTACAGGGAAAGCGCAGACTCGCATTCTTCCGCGGCGGCGAAACTTCCCGGATCGGGTTCCGGCTCCTCGACCTCGTATCCGCTGTCGGACATGACGTTGATCGCCAGCATCCATTGCCCCGCCTGTGCCAAGCTTCGATCTCGACCTTGCGGCAGATAGAAGAATTCTGCCCCCATCATCGGCAACAGATCCGCCGCCCAATGCTCCGCAGGATTCACGCTGCGCCGTGCGGGCGGGAAGAAATGCATCGGTTGCCAGGTTGCGAAGGAAAGGCTGCCGAACTCGCCCGCGACCAAGGCGATCGTGTCGAGCACCCTGCGCTGGTAGCTCCAGAGAAGCCGATAGGCCCGCCGCACGTCGACGAGAGCAGATGCGAGAGCGGGGTCAGCAGGCATTGTGAAAGATCCGTTGGGAGAGAGACACCGCATCGCCGTCGATGCGGAGCTTGCCTGCGACCTGCGAAAGCGCGTGCAACGGCTGCGTCGTCCGATGGCCATGAAGTTCGAGCGCCTGACGGATGTCCGCTAGGATACGTGCCTCGTAGCCAGTCCGCGGTGTCGCTGCGACGGCGTTCATCAACTGGGACCAATCGGCCGCCCCGGTGGAGATCGGCCGGCCAAAGCGCGCGCGCGCCACGTCGTCCAATGCCGGCAACAGCCGCCGGTCGGACCAAAGGCCCCCGAGCGCCAGCAAGGTCGTCCTGCTGGGGTCGAACTCGCCGGCTGCCTCATGCGTGAACGCCTCCCACTCGTCGCCAAGCTGGGTCAGGTCCTGACTTCCCCACAGCTTGCATTCGACGATGAACGTCCACGGCAGGCGCGCTTCGCCGATCGCCAATTCCAAGACGACATCCGGTTCGACCGATTTTCCGAGCGTGGCGAAGGCTTCGCGCCACATCGGCCAAAACTGGATCTGGCTCAATTCGGCTATTTCGGTATCGGGCCAGGCCGGCACGTCGAACGTCCTGCGCAAGATCGCCCAGAGCGTGCCGCCATCGAGATAGGCGAGCCGTTCGAATACGGTCGCGGTCAGCAAATCCTCATAGCGACTATAGGCCGTGCGCAGCGATTCTTCGGTGGAGGCATGTTCCGCCAGCCTTCGACCTTTTCCGTGCAGCAGAGCAGTCAGCATGACGTTTCCAGATACAGTTCGCGGCGATCGGCCAAGCAGGCGCGCCACGAGCTAAGCATCCCTCCGCATCCGCCACAATCGATACAAGATCGGAATCAACGACAGTCCACGCAGGCGCCCGACCCGGCGCATCGGCGTCCAAGCCTGCTCTCGAAGAGCATCCGGTAACCGCCGTTCAACATCCTGCGGGCTTCGGCGGCGCGCCGTCGAAGGCGGGACAGAAGATAATCGGAATTCGTGCGCCAATCCGACCGCACCCGGGTCTCTCCGAACAGGACCAGCGCGATGTCGCGATAGCTTGCCCCCGCGGCCAGCGCGTCCGACGTCCGCAGCGCTTCGATCCGGCGCGGCAGACCCGCCACGGTCGGGTAGAGAGTTTGCGCGAGCCGCCCGTCCCGCCGCAGCGCGGCAAGGCGCGTGAGGGTCCGCAGGCGTGGCTCGAGGTTGCGGAACCCGGAAAGTCGATAGTCGAACCGCACCCATCTTTGATCGCCGACACTGCCTTCGACGACATCGAGCCGCAGACGGCGCCAGCCGTCGGATAGCGCGATATAATCCTGTCCCGATGCACTCCTAACTGCCACCACGAAGGGCCGCAGACTGCCAAGATCGAGCGCATCCGCATCGTGCGGCTCCGCCGGAAAAGCGCGGACCGCCACGACCGCCGGATCGACCTCGGCCCGCCACAGCAATCGTGCCTCGAATGCCGAGCGGCCGGGATCCTCGGCGAAAGTGCAGGCCCCAAGGCAGGGCGGCCGGATCCTCTCTCACGCTGAAGCCTGACGGGGACGCGTCGCGGCCTGCGGCAAAGGCGCGATAGCCGGTCGTGCGGCGCAACCATTCCCAGGCAAGTCCGGCCTGATCGACCCCGAGCAGCGCGCGGTAAGGCGCGCTGTCCCGCCAGCCGAGGTCCGGATCAGCCCCGGGCTCCATCGCTCGACGCAATTAGCGCCACGATGTGTCGAAAATGGCAGCAATTCGCGGAGCAGGACCGCCGCGCTGATGCTATGCAAATCGGGTGACTGACGCGTCGGCTGGGAACCGGCAGCGCCAGATGCGCACCGTTGGTGGCGTGAGTCCGGCAGTCTGGGGCCGGACCCGCGAGCAGGTGTCGCGTCCGATGAGTCTCACCAGGTTCGCCGAAGAATTCGCAAACGCAATCGCCGGAGCAACAAGTCTGGACGAACTGGCGACGGTGCTGGCCGCAATCGCGCTCGAACTGGGGTTCCGCTATTTCGCGCTGACCCACCATGTCGACATTCCGAGCGCACCGGTCCCGGCGGTCCGGCTGCACAATTATCCCGCCGCCTGGGCGGACTATTTCGATGCGCAGCGGCTGGGACCGTCCGATCCGGTGCACCGCGCCAGCCACATGACCGGGTTCGGCTTCACCTGGTCGCGCCTCCCTGGGCTGATCCAACTGACGCCCCAGGACCGGGACGTGCTCGACAGAGCGCGGCAGAGCGGGATCGGCGACGGCTTCACCGTCCCCGCGCACGTACCCGGCGAGTCCGCCGGCTCGTGCTCGTTCGCGACATCGACCGGGCATGAAGCGCGAGCCGACATCCTCTATGTCGCGCAGCTGGTCGGCGGACTTGCCTTCGAGGCCGCGCGGCGGCTGGTCGCGATCCGGGGCCCATTGCCGGAACGACCGCAATTGACCGACCGGCAGCGCGAGTGCGTCTATTGGGCGGCGCGCGGCAAATCCGACGGCGAGATCGCGGGCATACTCGGCATCAGTCATGAGACTGTGATCCTGCACCTGAAGCAGGCACGGGCGCGCTACGGCGTCTACAAACGGACGCAGCTCGCGGTCCATGCGCTCTTCGACGGAACCTTGAGCTTCGCCGATCTGCTCGGCCGCTGACCATACCCATTTCTGGGAATAGCGGGCGTACGCGACCGCGGCGGATGATCAGGCCTCCACAAGGGAAGCCTGACCATGGTGCGCGATATCCAGCTCAAGACGCAGGCCGCCGACGCGGCGATGCGGGCGATGTTCGAGGCCCGCAAGAAGGTATTCGTCGACCTGCTGCAATGGGAACTGCCCGTCCTCGCCGGCCGCTACGAGCTCGACCAGTTCGACAATCCCGACGCGCATTACCTGATCCTCTCGGAAACGGACGGCACGCATCTCGCCTCGGCGCGGCTGCTGCCGACGACCGGTCCGCATCTGCTCGACAGCCAGTTCGCCGAACTGGCCGACGAACCGATCCCGCATGGTCCAAGTGTCTATGAGATCACGCGCTTCTGCCTCGACCGCCAGTTGACCGCGATCCAGCGGCGCGAGGCGCGCGATCGCTTGGTGCGCGGCTTAGTCGATTTCGCGCTCGAGAAGCAGATCACGACCTATACCGGCGTGGCCGAGCCCGCCTGGCTCCGCCAGATCCTGACATTCGGCTGGGATGCCCATGCGCTCGGCCAGGCCAGATTCGTCAACGGCATGCTGCTGGCGGCACTGCGGATCGAGGTCGCGGCGGACACGCCCGACCTGCTCGACCGCGCCGGCATCATCGAACGGCAGACCTGCCTGCGTGCGGAAGCAGCATGATGATGCCCGATGCGATCCAAACCCAAAACGAAACCGGAGCGATCCGGCGCTGGAGCGAAGAACTGCTCCGGCAGGGCTATTGCGTGATCCCGAACCTCGTCGATCAGGACGAGGTCGCAGCGCTCGACCGCGATCTTGCGCCCGCCTTCGCCGGGACGCCCTTCTGCCAAGGCGGATTCTATGGCGAGCGAACCAACAGGTTCGGGCGCCTGCTCAGCCGCTCGACGCGGGCACAGCACTATGTGATGCATCCGCTGGTTCTCCAGATCGTCGAAACGATCCTCGCGCCCTTCTGCGATCGGATCCAGCTCAACCTGACGCAGGCGATCGCGCTCCATCCCGGCGCGCTACCGCAGCTGCCCCATCGCGATCAGGATATGTGGCGCGGCGCGATCGGCGAGACCGAATATTTGGTCAACGTGATGTGGCCGATCACGCGCTATACCGAGGCCAACGGCGCGACCCTGGTCTGGCCACGCAGCCACGGCCAAAATGCGCTCGCACCCGAGCCGCAAACCGATCCGATCGCGATCATGCTGAGCCCAGGCGAGGCGCTGCTGTTCCTGGGTTCCACGCTGCACGGCGCAGGCGGCAATCGCAGCGACGAAATCCGCCGCGGCATGATCGTCAGCTACTGCCTCGGCTGGCTCAAGCCCTACGAAAATCAATGGCTGGCCTATCCGCCGAACGTGGCGAGGCACTTCCCGCCCGAACTCGCCGCTCTGGCTGGCTACCAGCAGCACCGCCCCAATCTCGGCAATTTCGAAGGCCAATGCCCCTCGATCCTGCTCAACGGCAAAAGCCCCACCGGCGCGACCGACGCGCTCCGTCCCGATCAGCAGCGCTTGGTCGAGGACTATGTCGCGACCCAACGGATGCAGAATGAGCGATGAGCCCCGGCCAGACCTTCGAACGCGTCTATCTCGAATTGAAGCGCCAGCTGCGCGACGGCACACGTCCGCCGGGCACACCACTCGAACCCGCGGCGATCGGCGACGAACTCGGCACTAGCTTCACCCCGGTCCGCGACGTGCTGCACCGCCTCGTCGGTGAAGGCATGGTCGAAAACCCGCTGCACAATGGCTTCGCCGTGCCACATCTTACTGAGCAGGCGCTGCGCGACCTCTATGCCTGGAATGGCCAGCTAATTGCGATGATGCTCGGGCAGCCAAGGAGCCAGGCCGAAGCGCTGGCTGTCAGCCTGAAAGACGCGCAAGGCGACAAGCCGACCACGATGGAGACATTGTTTCTGGCGATTGCCGGCGCTTCCGGTAATCGCGAGCGGGTCAGGGCGATCGCGCAGCTCAATGACCGCCTCGCCCCCTACCGTCTGGCCGAGCCGAAGTTTATCAAAGACGCGGAAGAAGAAGTTGACGCACTTCTGCGGCCAATCACTCCGCACGATGTCACAGGGCTGTCGCGGTCCATGGCGCGCTATCACAAACGCCGGATGGCCGCAGCGCCGCACATTCTCGCCGCACTCGCTGCGGGCTAGAATATGGCGGTCCGGCTGTTGGGCAGCTCAATTTGGTCAGTCAGGAAACAGCGCACTGATCCCGAAAGCCCTGTTAACTGACAACCAAGCATCAGTAATCGACGTAATAATCCTTGGCAAACGCCTCTCCCGCGAAGGCCTTGCGCATTGTCCAGGGCTTCCCGGCTGAGACCCAATAAGAATCGTCGGACGGCAGCCCGAGCGCGAGCAGGCTTTCCGCCGCAAGATACATGCTTCCCGCGTTCGAATACCAGTCGGCAAGGCTCGGCATATGGCCAGTGAAGCCAATGGTGAGATAGCCCTTCGCATCGAAGTTACTCGGATTGCGGAAGACGGCACGCTGCGCGGCAACCGTCGCGGAGCGTACCTGCGCTTCGGCAAGCGACTTTGGCAACTTCTTGCGCCAGGCCAGCAAGCCGAGGGGCTGGAATACGGCGGTGCGATAGGTGAGCGAGCGGCCGATCGGCGGATAGCTACCGTCGGGTCCGATCATCCGCTCCAGGCTTTCCCCGAAACGCTGCATGCGCTTGATTGCCTGCTCGAGGAGTTCCTTCGCGTTGAGGTTGTTGAACTTGGCATTCGTCGCGACCAGCACCTCCAGGATTTCGACCAGGAAGGGGTGGATCACGTAGGAGCCGTAATAGTCGAAATGGAAAAGGGGCCCGTCCGCATACCAGCCGTCACCGACATACCATTCGTTGATCTTGCGCACGGCGAGGTCGATCCGCACCGGATCCCATTCCTCGCCGATCGAGAGGAGGAAGGCCTCGTTCATCGCCGCGAATAGCAGCCAGTTGGTATAAGGTGCCGAGATATTCCGCTGCTTCCCGATTTCGGCGACGATGCGCGCTTTGGTCTTCGCATCGAGCGGATCCCACAAGGCCTTGGGCGCACGGATCAGCGCGTTGGTGAAGTAGGAGCTGTCGACCAGGATTTGCTCCGCGCCTCGCCACAGCAAATAATCGGGGCTGCCGGGGTCGACCGCATTGGCATAGCCTGCCAGCGCCTGCTGGCGTAACGTTTCCCGCATGCGCCCCTCGGGCGAATTGTCGGCCGGCAAGGCCAGCCACGGTGCGATGCCCGATATCAGGCGGCCGAAGGCCTCGAGATAGGCCACCTTGGGATTGCGCCCGTCCCAGGTCGGGCTGAGTTCGGGCGCAAAATCGCCCTGCAGCTGCCCTTGCGCGATCTTCCCCAAGATCGGCGTAGCCATCCGGTCGAGCAGATCGATCATATAAGCGCGGTCGGTCCTGCCGTCCGGAAGCGGCGCCGTGGTCGGCGACGGCTTGGCTTCAGCCGCGGAGGTCGCCAGCATGCCTGCCCCGATGGCGGCGGCGGTCAAAAATTCGCGTCGTTCCATCGATCGATCCTCAATGCGTGTCGTGCGGGATGGCGAAGTCGAGCTTCGCGTCGCGCGCATAAGCGTCCCAGTCGGCGCGGGTGCGTATGGCGTCGTTGCCGAGGCTCCAGGCCGAGCCCGAATAATAGACGAACGGCTTGCCCGGCATGACGCGCAACAGGACGAGATGATTGTCCGCATCCGCCTTGACGTCGACGATCATTGCCGGGTCGACCCGCAACGCGATCGCCATTCGTCCGTGATCGCCCGTCTCCGGCCCCCACCAGCTAATGAGGCCGCGCGCGCGGTCGACAGTGACCTCGCCATCCTTGTCTGCAATCGTGGTGCGCTTGCCGATGCCGACGCCGACGATCAGCGGACCGGGCTTGTCGGAGAACAATGTCGAAACCAGCCGCGTGAAATGCGTGCCGAGCGGCAGGGTGAAGCGCCGCGTCTCCCACACCTCGCGGCCGACATCGACCGGCCACGGCGCATAATCGACCACGAAATCGGCGGTGTCCGGGCCGTTCCTGAGGATCCGGTAGGTGCGATAGTTGCGTGAGGTCCAGAGCTTGTTGTCGAACCAGATGCCGAGCCCGCCCGCACCGCGCGCCGTGCCGACATTGTAGAAGTCCAATCCCTCGCCATGATATTGATGCTGGTCGCCGGATCGTAGTTGCCGGTCGGCAAAGGCCCACGACACGTTCTTGCCCCAGCTATCGATACCGGATCCGGACGGCGGCTCGGCCGCCTCCAGCGCGCGGCCGTAGATGCGGTGCGCGGTCAGATCGTTTTCCCATAATATGTCGTCATAACGGTAGGGCGCGAGCTGGACGGCTGCACGGGGCGCCTTGTCCGTGGGGGGAGGCAGCGGTGTGCTCATCCGCGGCATTGCGGGCGCATCCTGCGTCCTACCCGAAAAGGCGGCCAAAACGGCGACCGCAGCCAGGAATATCCTTCTCATTCGATCACCTCCGAGATGCCGGTGGCCGTCGCCGGCCGTGCGCGATCAGGCATGGTGCCAGCGCCGGCAAAGGGCCGCAGCGTGAAGCGGTATGCGAGCGGCGCGACCGGTATCCGGTATTTCGCAAGCGGCCGTCCGTTCGCGTCCCATTGATTGTCGCCGCCGACCCCGGCCTGGACCGCGTCGATCAGCAGGCTGATCTGCCCAGGCGGCACGATGTCCGAGCTTTTGGCCGTACCAGGCGCGCGGCGATCGAGATCGGCGTAGGGAAAAGCCAAGGCGTTGACGGAGAGCGGCCGGTCGCCCTCGACGCGCAAACCGTCGCCCGTACCGCTCAATTCCAGCCAACGGACGTCGAGCTTGTTGCCGGTCTCCTGGGGCCGCATGTAATCGTGGTTCTGGTCGGCGATGCGGCCGCGCCACAATGCGATCGGCGCTCCGGTCTTGCGGTCGGAGTAGCTCTCGTGCGGCCCGCGGCCGTACCATTCGACCGTGTCGAAGGTCGACGGCAGCCGAAAGGACAGGCCGACGCGCAACGGATCGGGAAGATCGATTCCCACCGGCGAGAAATCGGCCTGCACCGCGACCGCGCCATCGCCCGCCATCGTGTAACGGGCGACGAAGACGGCGGCCTCGGTGGCATAGCGCACCGTTATCTGCGCTCGTCCGTCGGGCAGAGGCGCGCTTTCGATCCGTGTCACGCGCCGCGCGTCGGATGCGGTTCTCCACACGGCATGCGTGCGCTCAACCCCGGTGCCGATGTCGTTGTCGGTCAGCGCCCGTGTGAAGTTCGGCGCGCCGCCCTGCAGAAGGAGCCGACCATTTGCGCTGTAGTGATCGACCAAACCCGTATGTCGATCGATTGCGAATTCGACCCCATTGGCGGCAAGCGTCGTCATGCCCGCTTTGGTCGTAAGCGCCACCCTGCCCGCAACCGGGGCGGGCGCGGCGGGCGCCTTGTCCGCAAGCGGGAATTGCTCCCAACCGACCAGGTGCCCCGCCGGCACGGCCGGGATCGCGCCGTCTTTGGCCCGCGCGGTGACAGTGAGGAGATATTCGGACCCCGGCTTGCGCGTGAATCCAGGCAGCGCGAGCGC
>Ga0105240_10003795_pt1 | contig 23341 bp, 20 predicted proteins | sample KBSC54metaG_FD_80426 | JGI IMG/M metagenome (GOLD analysis project Ga0105240, IMG submission 80426) | Corn rhizosphere microbial communities from Kellogg Biological Station, Michigan, USA - KBS C5-4 metaG | ecosystem: Host-associated > Plants > Roots > Rhizosphere > Soil | place: Michigan, USA... | reverse complement strand
GGCCGAGCAGCTTCGCCAGATCATACAGAATGTAGTTTCCAAGGAAGCGCGGGTGAAACACGGTTCCCGGCGTCAGATAGACTTTTTCGAATGCCGCGAAATCCGTCAGTGAGGACGTGAGGTGCTGAACAGCGGCGGTGCTCACGTCCGGCAAGAACTTGAACAGAACGAGCTCGATCGAAACGATCATCGCCGCCAGACCGATCAGCTTTTCACCCCACTCTCTGGACAAGATGATCCTCTTTGTAGTTGGCCCGATCACCCACCGGTTCGTCCGAATGTTGTACGGGGAAGCATCGGGTTTCCAGGTGACAGCGGCATGACGGCTGCGGCGGTCGGCAAACCCACTCTACACGCGCCTGTAAAGAACGCCGATTACGCTTGGGAGTCCTCCCATGCGCTGGCGTTCTCGATGCAAGAGAGACTGTACGTTCAATACGGTTGTGGCTGGTCGGCCCCCCGGGGGTGGCGAAATTTCGACGCATCACCGACGCTTCGCTTCGAAAGACTCCCCATCCTGGGACGGCTGTATACCAAGAACACCGGCCGCTTCCCTGAGAACGTCGAATACGGCGATGTCGTAAGCGGATTGCCGGTCGGGAACAGTGCCTGTGACGGCGTCTACTGCTCGCATGTGCTCGAGCATCTTGCCCTGAGCGACTTTCGACTGGCACTGAATAACACACACAGGATACTCAAGCCCAACGCGATCTTCCGGCTCGTGCTGCCCGACCTGCTCATTTACGCACAGCGGTATATCAACAGTGCCGCTCCGGAGGCCTCCATGTTGTTTCTCCGCGAGACCTGCCTGGGAGAGGAGACCCGCCCGCGCTCCATCAAGGGATTGCTGACGTCCTGGCTGGGAAACTCCAAGCACCTGTGGATGTGGGATTTCAAGTCCATCGTTCCGGAGCTGCAACAGGCGGGCTTTGCCGATATCCGCCGGGCACGGTGCGGCGACTCGCGCGACCCGATGTTTGCAGCTGTCGAACGAGAGGACCGCTGGGAAGACTGTCTCGGAATCGAGTGCCGAAAAGTATGAGCGTTCAGCGCGCGCTGAGCGCTTTCTGTCCCGGATACCAATAACGGCTATCCAGCTGCGCTTCCCATGAACGCGCTCGAGATGTGCTCGAAATCGATCAGGGTTACCCCCGGCGTTATCAGGGACCGTGAGCCGGTGGCAGGATTCTAGGACGCCCAGGTTTTAAAATTATTGCAAAGATGCCCGGGACGCCTCGTCTGCGTGATGGCCGATTCGATCGCGCGCGCGGCAGCCTCCACGGACCAACGTGCGCTTTCGAGCTCGGCCGCGGCACCCATCTCGGTCAAGGTCCGCGGATCGCGGGTTAGAGCGGTCCGCACCACGGCAGTCAGTTGCACCAAGTTGCCCGATTCAAACATCCAGCCGTTGCCATCCGGGGTAATCAGATCGCGCGCGCCGCCGACCTTGTCGCTCGCAATCACCGGGCGACCGGCTGCCATTGCCTCGTTGAGAGCGAGGCCCCACGTCTCCCCGGGGCCTCGGGAGGGGAGCACGAAAACATCGCCGAGCCGATACACTGCCGGCATGGCCCGTTGATTCTGGAAAGGCAGAAAGTGGACGTCCGTGCGGCCCGCGGCACGCTCGCGCAGCTCAGACTCCAGCGTCCCCTCGCCGACGAACACCAGATGGCCGGGCACCGAGGCACGCATGAACGCCTCGAGCAGCAGCAGCGGGTCCTTCTTTGCAATCAACTTGCCGGCATACACGAGTGTGCGCGTGCCGGCGGGGATGGCCAACTCGCTGCGCCATCGCGCGGCCTGCGCGTCATGGTCGACGCGGTCGGCAGAGAAGCGCTTTGCATCGATCGCGTGAGGCGCGCAGGCGATTCGCTCCGCGGGTACGCCACACCAGCGAAAATAGTCACGGTTGTTCGAACCGACCGCCAACGCCACATCGATGTGACGGTAGACCCAACGCAAAACAACTCGGCGCAGCGCCGTCCGCCACCACGACGAGCGGTCGAGAAGGGTTGAATCGCCGCGAAAAAACACCGGCGTCCGGCCTTTGAAGTGCCTCATTGCAGCGAGGTGGGAGGCGCAATTCCAACTAAAGACCAGCACCGCATCGGGGTTCCAGGAGCCCACGTGGCGAATCAGAGTCGGGTTGCGCAGTCCCCAGAAATGGTCCGTTCCGGGCCGGCGCGCCACGTTCGGCACGAATTCATATTCATAGCCCTCCAGCAGCGGGATGTCCCACGTGATGGCACGACCGAATCCGGCGTCGGCGACGCTGCCAGCGGCCACTTGCGACCATGTATAGAAAACCTTCACGCGCAAGCTCGCCGAGCGCGCGAGCAATTGAAATATCGGCGCGTAATACTGGATCGGGTGCGTGGAAACGATGGCCAGGCGGACACTATTCATGCGAATCGAAGCGGTGTCTCGATTTTTGTCGGAGGGCTTCTAAAGAGTGTACCGCTCACTTGTTACAGATTGGCAGCAGTACGGCCTCGCTGCCATATTGATGGGCACGCTGTGGCTTTCTATGGATGCGCGCGCCGCAGCTCCTCACGTCCTCCACACAGCAGGGTACGAATCTCCGGTGCGCGGCGATCCCGACGATCTTTTGATGATCGCGGGGGCGGGATTTCAGCCGCGGGACCGTGTTGTTTATCGGGCAATGGATGCGCCACAGCCTGCCGCGCACATCATGCCCTCGGGAAATACGGCGCAATGGGGTATAGCGCCCGTACTACAGCGCGATAACCCGCAATACGCACTGACGGTGCGGCTACCCTCCGAGATGCAGAAAGGGAGGGCTTACCGGCTGTGGGTAGTGACCGCAAAGAACGAATGGAGCACGGCGGTGGCGATCAACGACCCGCGGCCACAATGGATCACGCCGAGCTACGCCTATTCAACGGCTGACATCGCAGGGCTCGGACGTTATTTGCGGGTTGTTGGACGCAACCTCACCGGCGGTTCCGGGCAACCGCTCGAAATTCGGCTACGTGGGAAGAAAGAAGGCTCGTACACGCTGCGGGCGCAAGAATTGTCCCGGGATTCGCCAGCCGTCCAGAATTACGTCGCAACTGCCCGTCTCCCCGCACGGATGTCGCCGGGCCTTTATTCCATCAGTGTGCGCCGCGAAGGCCTGGACTGGATCGAGATTCCGGACCAGCAACTGGAAGTGAGACCCGACCCCCCGAAACTTTCCGTGTTTTCGCCTGATGATCCGGCCTATGGTGGCTGTCATCCGGATGATGCTAGCGATGACAGCCCTTGTTTTGTGCGCGCACTCACGGCCGCCGGCAAAGCTGGTGGCGGTATTGTCCGCATTCCGCCGGGACATTGGGATGTAACGACCACGGCGCTCGGTGCGGACGGATTCTTGGTTCCACCGAACGTTCACCTGCAGGGGGCAGGCGCGGAGCGGACCTTCATATTGCGGCACGGTCCGCAGCGAACCCAAGGGTCGGACGCGCTTTTGACCCTCACAGGGCACAACTCCATCATCGGCCTGTCCTTCTCCGACGAGCTGCGCTTCCACTCCAGAGAGGCCGAGGCAAGGTCAGTGATCCAACTGGGTCCGATGCCGGTTGCGGATGAATCCAACAGCGGTGCGTCGCATCTGGTACAGGACATTGTCATCAGCAACAATGTCTTTCTGCATGTCGGCTGCGTGATGACGGACGCCGCGGGTCGTCCCCTGGCACGGCTCATCGTGACGACAAACGTACTGGGCGGCTATATCAGCGGCATCGAGCTGCGCGGCACTTCCTCTCTCGTATGGGAGCCGTTCAGAATTGATGACAGCGTGATTCGGGGTAACCAGTTCGTTCCCGGCAGCTATGTGGACCTATCTATCAAACAAGGCGTGCTGGCGAGCGAGCTCGGAGCCGCCCATCGCGTCGACTTCAGCGAGAACATCGCCGACGGTGCCAGCGTGGAGAATTTGCAGGAGCCGGACGACCCCCCGGGGTTCAGAGCCGCTTTTTTCTGGGACACCAACAACAGCGTCGAACGGCTGCTCGTGGCCGAGAACCAGATATCCTGCTCCGGCGACAAGGTCGGCGACGGGGAAGCCATCTCCATGGACGGGAGCGGCAATACCTTCGGTTTCGACGGAACAGTGGCGATCATCGCGGCAGGCTCCGATTGGATCACGGTGCACGGCAGGTTGAATGCCGAGCAGGCGCGCCGTCGCGTTCCTGACACCTACTATGACGGTCACTGGGTAAAGGTCGTGGCGGGCGTTGGGTTCGGGCAGAGTCGCAAAATCACGAGTTATACGCAGGACGAAGCTGCCTCGACCGTCACGCTGCACATCACGCCGGCCTGGGATGTCATCCCGGGCGGCCCCAAGGTCAGGATCATCGTACAGCGACAGCATTGGCAGGTAGCGATCGTCGGTAACTCGGTAGAGCAGCGTAGCCCGCCCTGCCGCAAATCCAACCTGACCGGGCCGAATGGTGGCGTCATCGCCCTCTGGACGCCCGCAGCGGATGTTGCCATAGAGGGGAATCGCCAGCGGGATACGAATGGGATCATGTACGCGCAGACCTACAGTGTCATGACGCCATCTTGTCCGCAATGCGGCCTCAATGTTCTTTCTCAGGCGGCACTCGAGATCCGCGGTAACCGTGTGGAGGGTGAATACGACTGGTCGTCGGACTGTAGTAATGGTGGCATCTGGGGCGCGCTCGGCGCGTCACCGACGCCAGAGTCCCCGCCGCCGGTGTCGGGATTCGGAGTCTCCATCTCCCACAACGTCATCATCCACGCCGACGCTTACCGTGGTGGCGGTATCGACACCCCGTTTACGTGGCTTTCCGGTCCACCCCCGGGCAATTGGCCATTCATCGAGAACCTGTTGATTTTCCACAATGAGCTACAGGATATCGAAGGCCCACCGCCCGCGCCAAAATGCCATATTGCACAGCGTGAGCGCAGCGGAATCCATCTGGAAGGTCACGAGAACGTCCGCTATTCGGTGTTGTATGGGAATCGCTGCGAGCGTGTCGCAACACCGTTAGCCGATGCGGGACTCGGCACGTTGAAGCTCTGCACCGGGGCGACACAGGGAAGCTGCGAATGCCCGAGCGGTAAACGTTGACAGCACAGCGTCGCTTCAGCGCAGCAGGTTAGGGAAGCGCGGCGAGAGAGCAGGGAAGGCAGTCGATGGAGCTGGGTCCGTCGTAACCGCAGCCCGCGCTGTGGTGGTGCGCGCAAAGACCAGGTGCATCAGGCCGATCGCCGCCAAAGAGCGCATCCACAGGACGTAGGAGATGGGCATGGTTCCTTCGAACCCGATGCACAACGTTTTCAAGGTGGCCAGGAGCACCAACACACGCGTGAGCGTGACGCCCTGCGCCGGGCTGGTCTTCGCGCCGATGAATCCCAACACCACGCCGAGGCCGAGCATGCCGAATATCACCCCTGGCCAGCCGAAATTCCAATACAACTCGCCCAGGTGCGAGATCGAGATGAAGACTCCCGAGTCGGACTTGGTGACCATCTTGCCGAAGAGTGCCCCGATGTTGAGGTCCTCCTTGTCCGCCACCACGAGACGGGGCACGAAAGCCATGGGAATGGCAACCAGCGATTGCCCCTGTAGATAAGGCACATCGCTGCCGACATGGTCGAACAGCAGATCCAGATTTGCCTTGACTGAAGATCGCTCCAGAAAGCTTTCCGATCGCTCGCGGCCCGCGGCCGCCTTCTCGCGCACGGACATGACGTTGTCGAGCACTCTGTCGAGCTGTTGCAAGGCTTGGGCGCGATCGAGCCCGCGCTCGCCGCTGACCGCGCGATAGGCCTGGAAGATGGGAAAAGCCACGACCACAAACACGACCATATAGGCGAGCCAGGCCTTGGGTAGCCGGTTCGTCACTACGATCCGTGTCATCACCACCAGTACACCGCCAATGAGCGCCGCACTCTTGATGTCCTCGATGAAGCCAACAGCAACCTGCGTCGCGACGACCACGATGATCAGCGTCGTCCAGAAGAAGCCGCCATACTTGGCGTAGCCGTACGCGAGAATGAGAATGCCGACCGGCAACATCATCTGGCCCAGCATCAGCATGAACGTCAGGACAGGGCCCATGCTCGCCATCTCCCTGGCAGCCGCAAACCCGAGCTTGCTGGGGGCAACGACAATCTGGAAATAAAGGCTTGCCATAGTGCCCAGCACAAAGATCGCAAGTCCGACCACCAGCAGCGATCCGAGGGGCCACTCCGCCACCGAACGCGGGTGCTGGGCGGGCTTGCCCCAGGCCACCCCGAGAGCGGACCCGACGAGGGCAGCCGCGGCCCCAGTGAGTATCGCGAGCTCCGGCGCTGTCAGGAGTCCCGTCCGCGGCGGCTGCAGGAGATCGGTGCCCAGCAGCAAAATCTGGAGGTCCAGCGCGCCAAAGCAAAGGAAATAGACAGCCATGAAAATGGCCAGCAGCACGTACTCGTCATTGAGGCGCTTCAGGAGAAGCAACGGCGTGGTGCACAGCGCTACGAGCGCGCAAACGTAAACGGCCACGCCGACAGGCACGTCATGAACCGGTGCGCCGATGATCGAGCCGAGCAAAACGATGCCGTTCATCGCCAGGTAGAGCGCGACGCGATATCGCATCAACCAGTCGCTGCCCGTTATGGGGACTGAGCCGGTCATGCGCGTGTCGCCACGGCGGCTCCTAGACTCTGCCCCTCGGCGGTTTCATGCATCGTACGGCGCGCGACCCAGAGCGCTACAGCCAGTTGCACCGAGAAGTAGGCCGGCACCGCCATTGCAGCGCCCTTGAGGCCGAAGCTGATCACCCCAGCTGGAGTGAGCGCGACTGCCGCCACCACTGCACAAAGTTGGATGGCTAGTACCCGGCGCGTGCGTCCGTAAGCGTAACAAACACGCTCGAACACATAGGATGTCGCGCGGATCGCATAGCCAGCGGCGATCCAGGGCATCAGCGACGCAGCACTACGATACGACTTGCCCACGAAGAGACTCGCTAGCAGGTCGTGCCCGAGAATAAACAGGAGCACCCCCAACGAGCTTACCCCAACCACGACGGCGAGCCAGATACTCAGGATCCGGTGCGCGCGGGCGCTTTCGGCGCGGGTCACGGCCGTCTGGTATATGGGCCGCAGAGCCTGTTCGACCGTGCCGTTGAGAATGAGGAAAGGCAGGCAGGAGAGACCATACACGGCCGCGTAGATTCCGGCGTCGGCGACTCCGAGGAGACCACCGATGATGTAGCGGTCACCCAATGTGCTTGCCCAGGAAATCACACCGAGGGGAATCAGTGGCAGCGCGTAGGACCACATGCGCGTGTCGAGCGCCTTCGCACGCGCCGCGGCGCGAGCCGTCGCCTCTTCTGCGGCCGGCCAGAGCCGGTAGGAAAACACGACAAGGAGACACGCGGATACGACGACATAAGAGGCAAGGACTGCCACGGACGACTGCCCGGGAGACCCATGGGCCAGCCCGGGGGACCCATGGGCCAGCCCGACCAACACCACGGCGAGCGATGCCGCCAGAGGGCGGGACCAGGCGTCCGCGGCCATCCACAAACCGTAGCGCTCCTGGCGGCGGGCGGCATTCAACAGGCTCAAGTTCGCCGAGCGCCAGCAATCGGATGTGAACAGCAAACCTAACAGCACGACCAGCACCGGCGAGCCATGTCCCCAGACCACGTAACAGACACCGCCAGCGACAGCAGCGAGCGCAGCCCAGGGAGCCATGGCGCGATAGCACCGCGCCACCGCGGCGAGCAGCTCACTTGCCGAGCCGTCAGCAACGACGCCGGGATAATAATGAATCGCAGCCTGGGTGATTGGGGTGGCGATGAGGCTGATGGCGAGCGTCGACATTCCCGTCGCGAGCGAGACGACACCATATCCGTCCGGCGAGAGATACTGCGTCAGTATGCGGACACCGACGAGCGTACCGAGGGCGGTCGCCGCCTGGCCGCCGATTACCCAGCAGACTTCCGCAAGCTGCCGTCTCATGAGGACATCACAGCCGCGCCATCCGCATTCTGATCCAACATTTCCCGATAGAGCGTCTCGGTACTGTCGACGACGCCACTCCAGGAAAGCCGGGTCCTCGCTGCCTCGGCTCCGCGGTGCCCCATTTCCAGCCGCCGCTCCGGGTCGAGGAGTAATTCCCGAATCGTCACAGCCAGTTTCCCGGGCGCGCCGTCCGTGACGGCTCCAGCTCCCGCGGCTTCGACCAGGGGTGCGATCCCGACCTCGTTCGTCACGACGACGGGACACCCCATCGCCATCGCTTCCGCCACGACATTGCCGAAATTCTCGGAATACGAGGGCAGGACGAACAATTGCGCCCGCTCGTAGAGTGCCCACTTATGAGCGTCACTTACGGGCCCGAGGAAGATGACACGGTCCGCGACGCCGAGTGCTCGCGCCAGCTGCAGCAGTTTGGGCTGGTAGCCCTCGTCGTCATTGCCTGCGATGACGAGCGGCACGTCCGGAACCGATTGCCACGCCTCGATGAGACGATCGAGCCCTTTTTTCCAATTGATCCGGCTCAGGAAGAGAACGTATCGCTCCGGAAGATGGCTGTACGGGCCGGCCTCCAAAGACTCATGTCCGCGCGGCCACTCCACGCCGTTCGGAATGCAGACGATTCGCCGCGCCGGTAGCCGCAGCGAGTGAATTTCATTGCCTTCGACCTCGGCCGTCACGTGAACCGCGGCTGCCTGCGCCAGAGTCGTGCGCTCGAAGAGTTGAATCCAGGCCTGCTTCGCCCAGCGGCTTTTACGGGAAATCAACTCCCGAACCAACATCCCGCGGGGAGCGACCACATAGGGCACCCGTGCGCGTGCTGCCGCCCGAGCGGCGGCCAACATGGGCCACAGATAGATGCCATGGATGTGCACCACATCGAACTCAGCGATCGACTCGCGCAATCGGTGTCTGAGCCCCGGCGTCCAACATAGCCGGCGCAGCGGCGACGCGACCCGAAAGTAGTGAACCGATACTCCATCCAAAGAGACCGGCGCGCCGATCGGCACGTCGAGATCGCAGTCCCCATCGATATTCGTCGTGTAGACGTGCACGTCGTGGCCGCGCCGCGCCAGCGCGGCGGCGAGGCCATGCACGGAGCGAATCGGACCTCCATAGCGGACGGCAGGATAGTACGCGGAAACGACATGCAGTATTCGCAGGCGCCCGAGGCCAGCTGCCGAGCAGACGGCGCTCATTGTCGCACCCACAGCGGCATCATCGAGCGCCCTCGAAGACGTGCGCTGGCCGGGTCAGCGTATCTGCCTTGGAGGCGCGATGCAGAAACGGCCGTTCGCACAAATACCAGAACACTGCCGCCAGCAGGATTTGCAGCGCGACCATCAAACCAATCCGTGCCGGCTCCCAGGCGTGAGGTGCCAGCCAGCTCGCTGCCTGGATCACCAGCCGCTCGTTGAATTGATTGATGAGGTACAGGCTGTAGGAAATTACACCTAGCGCGGCGATCGGCCGCCATAGCCAGGAGCGGCTCACCCGATCGCTCAGCGGCCGCGCGCAATAGAGCAACAGCGTGAAGGCACACACGACGACGAGCTCGACGTGGACGCGCACAGTCACAGGCGTGTCCGGGCGCCAGGGTAGGATCCGAATCGCGCAGTAGAGGCCCAATGCGGTCACCGCCGCAAGAAATCCAAACCGGAATGCGCGGCTGGTGGTCAGGCACAGCGCGTGAAACAACAATGCGCCAGCCGCGAAATGCACCCAATATTCCAGGAAAAACCCGCAGATCCACCCGCCCGGCAGCAGACAATTCCATACCAGTCCGATGGCGGCCAGCACCGACACGGGCACGACTATCGGGACGCCACGGCGCATGGCCAACAGCAACGCGCCTGCCATGACGAGATAGAACTGATCCTCGTAGTTCAAAGACCAGAACGCCGAAATCAGGAGTGCAGGATTCTGGGGGGCATCGGCCACCGGGTGCAGTAGGAGCGAAACCCACTGGGTCATGGTCAGGTTCTGCAGCCAGACGAGCCACGGACGTGCCAGGTCGTTGGGCCCTCCCCAGGCGATCTTCACCAGGCGAGTCAGGATGTAGAACACAATCGCGAGAAAATAGGGAGGATAGATCCGGTGCAAGCGCCGGCGCAGAAAAGCCCCCCAGCCTGTCCCTTTGCGGCGGCCGGCCTCCGCGGCGGCCGCAATGCAATACCCGCTGATCACGAAAAACAACATCACCGAGTAATGGCCCACGGTGACGATCGACAGGTGAGTCAAGACCACGGCGAGCGCCGCCAAGCCGCGCAAACCATCGATCATTTCGTAGCGGAAAGGCCATATGCCCCACGTCGCACCGTAGGTGCTTCGCGGGATTCCCTCCACTGCGTTCCGGTCACGCTCCGGTCTCGCGACGGTCACGATCACAGTGCCACGAGAGAGCCTCGAGCGGCGGCTCCGGCGGCTCTGAGCGGCAACAGCCCTCCCGAGGCGCGATCGGCCACGACCTGCTCGATGAGATCGGGAGTGATATCGGCGCGCTGCTCCGCGAATCCGTACACCAGGGCGGTATCGCACACGAGATTCACCAGCCGGGGCACGCCACCGGTGCATTCGTGTACGAGGCGGAGCGCTTCCGGTGTGAACAGGTCCGGCCGACCGCCGGCCACGCCAAGCCGGTGGCGGATGTAGCCGAGCGTTTCCTCCAGGCGCAGAGCCTCGAGGTGGTGGTCGATGACGATGCGTTGCGCGAATTGCCGCAAACTCTGCATTTGCAGCGTCTGCCTGAGCTCCGGCTGGCCGATGAGCACTGTTTGCAACAGCAGATCTTTGCCGGCATTGAGGTTGGAGAGTACCCGCAATTCTTCGAGGCCCTCCACCCCTAGATTCTGGGCCTCGTCGATGACCAGCACCGTACGTACGCCCTGCGTGTAGACCTGCTTCACATAACTCACGAACCGACGATACAACTCGCTGGGTGCCGCCTGGACGACTTCCAGACCGAGCGACTCCATTACCCAAGGTAAGAGCGAGCCGAAGCCGGGATAGGCATTGGTGATGAACGCGACGTTCAGCGGCTGCTCGGTGCGCTCGAGAAAATGGCGTACGACTGTCGTCTTGCCACAGCCCACCTCCCCTGTGATGAGTGCGAAACCGGACGACTGCGTAAGGGCGTACTCCAACATGGTCAGCGCATGGCGGTGCCGTTTCGCTAGATAAAGGTACGCCGGGTCCGGCGTCAGCGAGAACGGCTTTTCACGCAGGCTGTAGAACTGCTCGTACATCGGTTTCTCAATACGCCCGCTTTTCGGATTCCGAGGAACGGTTGAGCACCGTGCCGACGATCCTGGTATTTCCAAGCAGCTCCATGACCCGGACCACATCTTCGCGCCGGGTCCGGCGTTCGTTGACGACCAACACCACGCCATCGAGCAGTGGCGCTACCGTCAACGCATCGTCGCTGAGAAGCACGGGCGGCAAATCCACGATCAGCATCCGGCCAGGATCACGCCCCTTCAATTCGTTGAACAGTTTGCGTGTGGCCAGCCCCGCCAATATTTCGGAGCTGCCGGGCACCGGCTGAAGAGTTGGCAGGACGTGCAGGCGCTCAACACCCTCGATGCCGTAGCACACCTGTTTGGTGGGCACATCAGCACCAAACCATGTCTCCAGCCCGCGCTCGACCGCGAGGCCCAGGGTACGAGCAATGGCCGGGCGGCGCAGGTCGAGATCCAACAGCACCACCGTCTGATTTGGGTCTGCCGCCAAACTCAAGGCCAGATTTATCGCGGTCAGGGTTTTACCCTCACCATTGGCCGCGCTCACGACGCCAATCGTGCTCAAGCCGTGGGCACGGGCACGTTGCAACACCTGCGTACGGAGCATCCGGTATGCATGGCCCGCCGCCTGCAGGTCCATGCTCGCGACGACTCGTTGCTCCTTGACGGTAGTCCAATCCACCGGAACGCGTGCGATCGACTCCACGGTCCCGAGGGAGAACTCGCGGCTGAGCGCTATGCGTTCAGAACGTGTGTCTTCGGCCGCGGGGGGCGGCGCGGGAGCTCGAGGCACCTGCACTTTAGCTAGATCGAGTGCGCGTTGAATTCTGTCCATCGGGTGTTTCCGCCTCTAGAAGCCCAACCGACGGGCGAGATTGAACCAGAGCACATCCAGGGGCATGTAAAAGAAGTGGATGAGAACCACGGCTACGCAACAGGCGGCAGCGCTCGTCCCCGCAGCGACCCACATGCGGCGGCGCGCGGCCCGTGTCTCCGCCAAAGTGCCGATGTGCGGCACCAGCGCCAAAGGTGGAACGCCCGTGAGATCAAACAAATCACTGCGGCCGCGAATGGTGGTATCTCTCTTTTCCAGAAGCCACAGTACGCCGAAGGTCAGAAGGAAACTGAGCACGAAACCGGCCATGAAGATCAGTTTCCGGTTGGGACTGACGGGCTCCTCCGGCGGCAACGGTGGGTCGATCAGCGTGAAGCGCTCGCCTTTACGGTCCGCTTCGAGATCCTGCGCTGTCTTGGCTTCCTGTTGCTTGGAGCGGATCTCGGTATACTTCAAACGTGCATTGTCGTAGTCGCGCGTCAGCTCGCGATAATCCTTTTCTATCTGTGGCGACATCGTGATGTTGCGCTGATAGTTGGCGGCCTTGGCGCGCAATTTGGCCACTTCGGTCTCGAGCGCCGAGAGCTCATTGCGCGTGGCGACGATCTGCGCCTGAATTTGCACGTACGCCGGATTGTCGGCCTCGATCGGCGGCGCATTGATCGGATCCGGCGCGGGTGCCGCCGCGGGAGCTGCCGCGAGCTGTGTCTGGAGATCCTTGACCTCGCTGGCCAAGCGAACCACATCCGGGTGATCCGGGCTGTATTTCGCGCTCGCCCCCGCCAAGGCGGCGCGCGCGCTCTCCAAACGCCGCCGCAGGTCGTTTGTTACCGACGCAGAGCTGGTGTCGGTAGCTTTAAAACGCGGGTCCTTCGCGACTTCCTTTTCGAGACCGGCAACTTCGCGCTCGAGACGTTGGACATCGGGATGATCGGGTGCATACACAGCCCGGGCGGTGTCCAGCTGCGAACGTGCCATTTTCAGGCGATCCGCGGACGATGTGATCCGCTCGCCGGTGTCGGAGTACACCGTCGAGTTGGGTTTCAGTTGCGCGAGCTGTGCCTGGAGATAGACGAGCTGTTGCTCCAGCGAGCTCTTGCGGGCTTCCTCGGTGCGGAGCTGCTCATCCGTACGGTCGAGCAGCGACATGTTGAGAGTTGTCAGCTCCGGCAGCTTCTGCTGGTTCTTGTCCTTGAACGCCGCCAGCTTGGCTTCGAGATCGGCGATGTGGCGGCTCAGCCGATCGGCCTCGGACTCGAGGAATTGCGCGGCATCGCGCGCGAGCTGAGTGCGGTTGTTGAGATTCTCGTTCAAGTACAGGGTCGTGAGCTCGTTGGCCACTTTCGCGGCAAGATCCGCCGAGCTGCTCGTGTAGGACACTTCAAAGGCAATGGTGGCCGAAGTCGGATGGCCGCTACGCGGGTCGATGACATCGGCGCTGATCATCTTGAGTCCGATATCCTTGCGCATGCGCCCGAGCAAGACTTCACGCGTTTCCTTCGCGCGCTCCTTCGGATACAGATCATAGTGCCGGATGATGTTCAGCAGCGTCTCGGTGGTCATCACACGCTTGCTGATGACCTGCACCCGTTGATCGGCGTAGGAGGTTACAGTGGAACGCACGAGCTCCGGCGGCATCTCCTGCTGCTCGATGAGGATCGTCCCCGCGGAGCGATACTGTGGCGGCAAGGCGATCGCCAACACCGCCGCGACCAGCAGCCCAACGGAGAATGTAATGAGGAGCGCCTTGCGCCGGTACCTGGCACCTGCCAGATAGCTGCCGAGGACGTCGAGCTTTTCGATTCCGGCACTCACTGTTACAGCATTCATGATCGAATCACCTGGATATCACTGATGCGGTCGGCTTCCAGGTCATGGTCAGCGCAGCACGCCATTCATGCACGGTATGCACGGAGCCAATCGGGGGCGCCCAACTCGTAGCGCCCTCGGAGCGCAAGGTCCACGATTCGCTCACCTTCCAACTCAGCCCCGCGCTCACATTGTCATAGAAATGCCGGTCGAGTCGCAGGCGCACGGTCGAGTCATTGTTCTCGATCCGCATCAGGGAGATATCGGCATCGAGGTAGGGCGACAGGGAGCGTCTGGCGGCCGCCGTGGCTACCTGGCGCTGGACCAGAAAGCCGTTACCGTATGGAACCAGACTGCGCGTGTAATTGAATGAAAGGCTACCCAACTCGAAGTTGCGCGTGGCGGTTGCCGACACGTTGGTACCGAAGCTTGCCGTGCCATGAAACAGCGGGTTACCGCTGCCGTCGATACCCGCCTCCTCGCTGAGTACGCGGCGGCTCTCGCCGACCTGCAGGTCGAAGTTGTAGCGCTCGGAGCGGGTGTAACTGAGCTCGAGCTGCCCACCCAACTCGTGACTCGAGCCGCCGGCGCGGTCGCTGTGCAGAATGTCGCCGAACGTGCTGGCCGAGAGCGTCAGATGCTCGGAAAGGATGAAGCGCTCGCCCAGGGCGGCGGACTCATAGCGATATCCGGGCAGGAGCTCTTTGACATAGACCGGCCCGGAGTAGCTCGAGCCCAGATAGCTCAGCTGCGTGAAGAACAGGTGATCTTCGGTCCGCGCCGTGCTCAGATCCACGCTCGCGGTCTCCAGCCGGCGCCGGCTGTTGGTGTATACCAGCCCGGTCTCGAGCAGCTCCGAGGTGAGCGTATTCTGGTTCGCGATCGAGGCATCGAGCTTGAGCTGCGAGCGCTCGCCCGACCAGGAGAAAGACCCCATCAAGCTGCGATCGTCACCTGGGCCAAACGAGGAATCCGAGAAGCGGCGCGCATCGAAGTGCGGCTCCAACATGAGCTGCATGTTCTCGAGCGAGCGTTTCAACTGCACGTCGGCCGTGAGCACCGCCTGCTCGCTGCCCTGCGGGCTCAGCTGAATGAAGCGATTGCTGTCGTAATCGACTTGCCAGCTGAACAGGGGTTCGACCGACCACTCGGCCGCATGCAGATGCGCTGCTCCACCGGCCCCCAGCAGGCAGCCACAGCCGATTGCCGTGGGATACGCCATACGTCTTCTCACGCGCCTGGGAGCCTGGAGTCACTCATGGGACGACCACGGTATCGCCGGTTTGCAGCAAAATGTTTTGCGAGAGCTCCCGGCCACGCGCTACATCCGAATAGTGAAAATGAAGAGCCTGTTGCTCGCCATTCTGCCTGCGCAGAATGACGATATCGTTGATCGCGGCGAACGGCGTGGTGCCACCGGCGAGCGCGATCGCCTGCATGACATCCAACGGCGAGCTCAAGGGGAAGTCACCGGCGTGATTGACCCGGCCCACGACATAAACCCGGTTGCCATTGATCTGTTTCACGGCGACTGTCACGACAGGGGTGGGGATATAGCGCTTGAGCCGCTCCACCAGCACTGTACGTATCTCGTCCACGGTCTTGCCGCGGGCCTCGACCTCTCCGGCGAGCGGGAAGGAAAAGCCTCCGTCAGGGCGGACCAGGACCTCCGACTGCAGATCGGTTTCCTTCCAGACGGATACCTGGATGACATCCCCCGCCTGCAGGCGATAGCCCGGGAGGCTCGTCCCGGGCGGCTGGACACCGGTCTTCGATTCGTCAGCCAGACTCGCAGTGGCGAGCGCGCAGATCAGCAGTGCGAAAATAACCCGCTTGGAAATCATTGTACTTTTCGGTGAAAGAGCCGCCAGATCGGGCTTTGCCACGCGACCCGGGGCAGACAAATGTCATACTAAGCGCCATACATGACGCTTTCGTTTCGGGAAAATTCGCGGCGTCGGACGACGCCGCGACGAGCCGAGCCGGATCAGGCTTTGGCGGTTCCCAGCAACTCAAACGGTCGCACGGCACGGGCCAGCCCCGCGAGCACGAACACACCGGTCAACAACAGCCAGACGCTGGGGGGCAGCGGGATGGGTGAAGTACCGGGCGTGAAAGTCATCAGGAGCGAATACAGCCCGACATTCAGGCTACCTTGTGCCGTAGCCATGATGTGCGCGAAGTAGGTCCCGGCGCCATCTACATTGAAGCTCGCCACTTCGCTGTTCATGGGGCCACCGCCGCCCCACAACACCTGGCTCGCCGAGGTGGCCGAGAAGCTCAGCGCGCTCAGCGGCATCGGCCAATTCAGGTTCTCGAGATTGACCGTTACCGTGCCGGCACCGGATGTTGTAAACGAATCCACCGTCGATTCATTGCCTACAACCATAGTCGTTTGCGCGAGCAGAATGCTTTCCGCGCGCGCGTGGGGAGCCGCAGCCAACCCAAGCATCGCCAGTGGCGCAACCAAGGCGAGCTTGAGGGACGGTCCCATCGTCGTCTTACTCATAGTCTTCATGTTTCACCCTTCACCCTTCCGCGAGTTCCTGTTGCTCGGATCCCGCGGCAAGACGCAGTGCCGGCTCGCGGGAAACGTGTGATTCGGCAATAGCGCGGTACACGTACTTCGCGTACAGGTACTGGCGCAGCGATTCAGATAGCTCCGCCGCGGTTCGCTCACGGCGCTCGGTGCTGGCGAGCTCACTCAATTTCAGTGCGGCGTAGGGCTCCTGGGTGCCCGTCAACGCCAGCAGCGCGATGTCATCGCGATCGACACGCCGGTCGATCTCGACCCCGCCGTTGATGATGGATTCCAGCTTCGCGGCGTCGATCTCGAAGAAGCGCAGCAACTCCGCACCTGACTCCACGAAGACGGGCACCAGGTTGCGGCCGTGAGCCTCCGCGTCGTACAGCGGCCCGAGCCGCGCCAACATGCTCTTCACCGCAAAGCGAATGACGTCGGAGTCGCGCACGCCGAGCCGGCTGGCGACCTTCTTCACTTTCCGTACGTCCGTACTGTTCATGCGAATCGACACTGCCTGTTTGCGACTTTCAATCACGAGCAGACCACCCTTGTATTCGGATCATTGTGCTGTTTTGCGGTAACTTGTCGGCGGCTTGTTGTTCCGCCTTAGGTAAAAAGGTAGTTAGGCAGTGTTGCAGTCCCTTGTCGTTTCGATGACGTTCGCACCGCTTTTGTAGACTCGGTCGACGCAGGCAAGGCGACTTGCGCCCCGCAGGGCGCCTCAGGCGCCGCAGGCTGCTAGCCGGAACCAGGTAGGGAAGAGACGAAAGACCCGGAAGTTCGGGGAGCGCGGGCGCACCGATAACCAGCGGAGTATTGCGCGACCAAGGTCCATGCGACCGCGCACCTGGCGATGCGGGTCAGTCCTCGACGTGTACGTCGTGACGGTCCCGCCCCACAGGTGGGGACGGGTTGGGCGTTGGCGTCAGTTTCTGCGCATTGAACTTCTCGTGGTATTCCTGCACCACGTTTTCTATTCCGACCTCCTTGAACCCAAAGACCGCGTCCTTCTGAACGAGAGACGCCCAGACGCCCTTCTTCTGATAGCGCTGTAGCAGGTCCTGGGAATACTCATACAGCTTCAGATTCTTGGCTTCGCAGCTTGCCCCTGTCGCCTTGCTCGTTTGCAATTCCTGTTGCAGCTGCTTGAGGTCCGACTCACGGGCCGCGAGTTGCGTTGCGGTCTCGCGCTGCTTCGCAGTCACGGCCGTAAGCTGGCGGGTGGAGTCGTCGAGTTTTTGTCGCAGATCGGCTTGCGCGGTAGTCGCGCTCTGAAGTTGCGCGCGCAGTGAGGACTCGCCGGAGTGAGAGCTTTTCTGCGCAGCTTCGAGCTGTTGCGACACTTCTTTGAGTTTTTGCTCCGCATCGGACTTGGCCTTCCCCAAGGCGCTGTTTTCAGACTGGCTCTGGCGCAGGGCCTCCTGTGCTCGACGTAACATTTCTCGTTCACGGGAGGCTCTACTGTCGGTATCCGCTCCGGATGCCGGGTGGATGAGCGTCGCCGCAAGCAACACCGCAGCGAGCCAAGAGATTTTCCTGGATTTCATAGACGCCTCCCTAGAACGCCGCGACCAGGTCGACCTGCAAAACGTCGATGGCGAGCGGCGGGCCCTCGATCTGCTTGGCGCTATACCAGCGGAAGCCGATTGTGGTGTTGCGCTCAAATGCCCAGCGTGCCCCCATGTAGTAGCCCGTAGCATTTGTACCGCCCAAATGGAAATCGGAATCCGTGAAGGCATCCACGACTGCGTCACTCTCCACGTGGCGATAGCCTATGTAGGCGTTCCAGGAGTTCTTCACGTCAAAGGATGTGCTGCCCACTGTGAGCCGCGCCTGGTTGCCGGTGTTCTGCTTGGACACGCTCTGGCCGGTCCGCATCAGGATCTCATTGAAATTGTAACCGAGGTTCCTGACGTACTCGGCGTCTAACACGACGTGCGTACGACCGAATGCCGTGATGTCGAGGGTGGTCGACGCGTTGGCCTCGTGGAACCGCGAGTCCAGACCGAACAAGAAGTTGTTCGTACCGTTCTGGGTGTTGGCGAGCGCGTTGATGTCGAACACTGTGTTGCCCTTCTGGCGGAACGGTGCGGCGGTCTGGTTGTAGAACGTCGACACGGGAGTCGGATTGGGGATTCCTTCGAGGTGCCGGTAGTCGTACAAAGCCGCGCCGAGACGCCACAACGCAATCTGGTTCAATTGCCAGTTGAAGCCGACCTGGAAGCCGTAGAGCCACTTGCTGTGGGAGCTGGTGAGCGGCGTCGGCTCGACATCGAGGATCGGGAAGATGCCCGCAGTTGCGAACGGCTGGAAATGCTGGTCGAAGAAACGCGGATTGACGCCGGCCACCGCTCCTTCCAGGCTCAGGTCATCGCCCCAGACCATGGTGGTGGGCGCGTAAAATGGATTGCCCACGCGACCACCTTTGAACCAAGCCCATGACCACGGCCTGTAGCCGATATATGCGAGGTCGAAGCCGACGGTAGAGCGCGAGTTGTAGTTGCCGAGATTCTGGTTCTCGGTGCTGGGATCTCCGCCCGTGCCGGCGCTACCGGTGGTCAGCCGGATCACCACATCGACCTTGTCGTTTACCTTCGCGGCGGCACCGAAGCGCACGCGCAACCTGAGTCGGTTGCGAGCCTCGGTAGTGTTGTTGATGTTGTACCCCAGCGGTGGCAGCTGCAGGAGCTCCGGCGGAGCATTCGGTTGGCTATCTTTCGGGAACCGATCCGCCTGGTAGCGGAAGCGCGTATCGCCGAGAAGCGAGATTCGGTCGAGCCATTCCGGCAGGGCGCCGGGCTGCCACCAATGTTCTTTCTGGGCCTGGTCCATGACCTCCTGTTTGACTTCGTCGCGAATTTGCTCCCTGACCACCTGGGGAATGTAAGGCACCCGCACGACGCCCGGCTCGACAGCGGACGGCGCGCCGTCCACAGCATTCTTACCAGCCTGCTCTGCCTGATGAATGAGCTCGTCCGCCTTCTCTCGCGTCAGCACTCCCTGCTGCACGAGCGCATTGACCAGCGCGATCGTCGTCTCACGGAGATTGCGCAGTTCCTGGAGTTCATCCGCCATCGTCGGCGCAGCCGCGCTGACAATGGGAAGAAGCAGCATGAGAGAGCGCAACCATCGAGTGTTCATAGCTGATCCTGTCGTTTTCTATATTTGTTGGCTTCACGGGGCCGCGACCCGCGGCGCGCTGCCAGTCGCGGTCTAGCGCCCGCTGATCTCGAGACCCATTGGCATCGGCATATCTTGCGGAGGCGCTTCGGGGAGCCGACCGAGGTCCGCCATCGCGATCTTGATCTGATGTTCTGTATCGCCGTCGGCGCCGCGGATCTCGAAGCGTTGGACCGCGCCATCGGCCTGCAGCCACAGAAACAGCCTCGCGTTACGCACCTTCATGTTCCGCCTGGCGAGCTCGTCCTGGACCATCTGTGCGACCCGTCCCACGTACCCCGCGAAGCGCGCTCCGTTGCCTACATCACCGCCGATGTAGTCGTTCTTGACTTCGCCGGCGGCAAACGGGCTGGGCCCCTCGCCCGCCTGGCCCTCCATCTTCAACTGCTCGGGCTCAGGAGGCGCCTGCAGCTTCGGCTTGTCGAGTTGCTGTTTGATCTCGTTCCTGGGCTCGATTTTCGGTTTCTCCGGCGGCGGAGGTGGCGGCGGGGGTGGCGTGTCGGGCAACAGAGCAATCTTCGCTATCTGGCGCGGCGCATTTGCCGGCCCGTGGCTCAGGTTGAAACCCGCCCAGGCGAGCAGCCCAACACAACTCAGCATGACCAGCCCGGCGCCGATGCGGCGCAACCACTGTTGTGCCGGTGTGCGATGCTGCGATGGGTCTAGAAGGCTATCCATGGGAGCACCCGTCAATCACGTCCCGATACGACTCGTGACCAGACCCATGTTCACCCGGAGGGTGTTGCATAGATCGACAATCGCGATCACTTTCTCGTACTGCGTGGCAGGATCACCCTTGATGGCCACCGTCATTTTTGGATCGCGCGCCTGCACTGCCTTCAACTGACTTTCGAGCTCGGGAAGGGTCACTCCGACACCGTTGAGCAGCACGGCGCCGGTGGACGTGATCTGGATCACCTTCAGCTCATGCTGCTCGGTGGCCGGCTTGTTGGAAGGCTTCGGCATCGAGATGTTCAGTCCCTGAATGGTCGCGGTCGTCATTAGAATGAAGACGACGAGCAACACGTACGCGAGATCCAGCATTGGAGTGACGTTGATGGTGTCGTAAGGCTTGGCGTCGGTATTCACTTGCATGACTCTCTCCTACGGACGTCAGGGTGTGGCGCGCTTGGTGACGAGACCGATCTCGGTGATGTCGAGGCTCTTCATGAGCTCCAACACCTCCATCACCTTTTGATACTGGGCCGATGCGTCGCCCTTGAGCACGACGGGAAGATTCGGGTTGGCAGCCTTGTATTGCGCGAGCGTCGCCCTGAGTTGATCCAGTGAGACCGGATAGGCGTCGAGATAGACCGCACCGTCCCCCGTGATGGTGACCGCCCGCGTTTGCGGCTTACCGAGATTGTCAGCGGCCTGGGTCAAGGGCGAGTGCACGCGTACCCCCTGCACCGCCGCCGTGGTGAGGATGATGAAAGTCACGAGCAGCACGTACGCGAGATCCAACATCGGAGTGATGTTTATGTCGTCGTAGAGGTCGTTACCTTCCTTCTGGTCGGCGGACATGTGCTGCTCCTGTGAGTGCTGCGGTCACGCTCAGCGCGCCCCGTAGACCTCCGCGACGCGGGTAATGAACTCGTCCACAAAGATTTGCATCTCCGACGTTATGGTCTTGATGCGTGAGGCGAGATAGTTGTAACCAAAGAGAGCGGGGATCGCGACGCTCAGGCCGGCGACCGTGGCAAGCAACGCGGCCGCGATACCGGGTGCAATTGCATTGACGTTGACATCCCCGGCAGCGGCGATAGCGGCGAAGGTGATCATGACACCGATTACTGTGCCGAGCAGGCCAAGGAAGGGGCCACCAGAGATGGCGATGGTGAGCAAAACCATCTGGGCGTTGAGCTTGTGGCCCTCGCGCACGGAATCGGCATCGATGGCAGCCTTGACCGCGTCAATGGACGCGCCGGAGAGCGGTTGTCCGGCGCGGCCGACATCACGTTTGGTCAGTTCCGTAAGGCCAGCGCGATACAGGCGATAGAGTGAGGAGTCACCAAACTTGCCGGAGTCCTGTGCGGTGACGACGTTGAGCACGTCGCTGATACCGCGGAAGTGCGTCAGGAAGCGCCCGTTCGCGTTTGCCGTGCGGCTCACATACACGGCCTTGGTTACCATGACCGCCGCCGCAATGAAGAACATCACACCCAGAATGCAGATCACGACCCAGGCATCCGGCGTGAGGCTCTTGAATAGAATGCCGAAGTAGTTGTTGCTACCCGACGAGGCGTTCGCATCCTCCGACGTCTGCGTCTTCGTGGCTACGAGCTTCGCGTCGGCGCTCTGCGCGGCATAGGCGAGCTTTACCGATTCCGGACTGCGCACGGTCGCCGCAATCTGCAACTCATCGATCAGCCCCTGATAACCTTCGCCGACCTGGACCTCGCCATCGATAGCGGGAGTCTGCGCAGGGAGGTCACTTGCGGCTGCTTGAGCACCATTGACGTACAGGAGTGCCCTACCGGAGCCGAGCGTCAGAGTCACGTGCGCCCACGCGCCTACAGGCGCCTGCCCGCCAGTGACCTTTGTTGTGCCTAACTCCGCGCCGAGTGCGCCTCCTGTGAGGGTGATGCGTAGCGGCCCGTGGTGGAACAGGGTTCCTGCGGCGCCCTCCGGCTTGATCCACATGGAAATGCTCAATGGCCCGTTGACGGGAACCTTGAGCTTGTCGCTCGCGGGCCACGCGACTGGCGTCGTATTGATGTGGGCGCTCTGGCCGATGAGGCCGTTGACCTCCAGGGGCACGGCGGTGTTGGTCTTGATGGTCCCGGTCTGATCCGCAGCGATACCGTCCTTCTCCGCGAAGTGGAACACGGCGAGGATCTTGGAGTCGTACAGGGCCGCATCGCCGGCGCCCGCGGGTGCCGCCACTTTGTCGTTGCCTCCGTACACGTAGAAAATATTCTTGTCCGTGTTGGGAAGCACAGTGGGGAGCTGCACCCACAGAATGCCGAGCTCGTTGATGCTATCGAAGCGCTCGATCCAAAACTTCAGCTCCGTTTTGTCGTCGCCTGCAACGACGCGCAGATCAGAGCCGTCGGGCTTGGCACCGACAAAATCGAAATTTCCCGAATGAAGTCTGACAGGCACCACGGTCCCGTTCATGGGCTGCTGCATCTGAACGCCGGCCGCGGTCGTGTTTAACGTGATTTCGGTCCGCTGCTTCCAGTCGTTGTTCCACCATGCCTGCGCTACCGCAGGCAGCGCCAGGAGCATCAGCACGAGAGCTTTTGGAATCTTCATGATCATCTGCTTGATTCGATCGTGTTGGGTTGTGACATGCCGCCGCGTCAATAGGTGTAGCTGACCTGGAAGAGGCCCCGGTACCGGCCGGCCTCGGTGACATAACCTTCTTTGAAGATCCGCGCGCCATCCAGGTTGATCGCGAAGCCCGCGGCCTTGAAACGCAGCCCCAGGCCGGCACTCTCCAGATCGTACGTCTCAACCTGATTCGGAAGCGGGTCGAGCACCTTCAGGTGCGCGGCATCGACGAACACCAGAATGTACGAGCGCTCGATGCGCCGGAAGCTGCGTGAGAGCAGCTGCGGTGTACGCAACTCGAGCGAGCCACGAATGCCTTCGTCCGCAAGCCGCTCCGATTCGACATAGCCGCGCACCGAGTCCGCCCCACCCGCGGAAAATTCTTCGTTGTTGATGAGTGGGCCGCCCGCAAGCTGACCGTCGACTCTGGCGATGAGGCTCCAGGCTCCTGGCAGAAGCTGCTCCCGTTGTAAGCCG
>Ga0105240_10003793_pt1 | contig 23350 bp, 21 predicted proteins | sample KBSC54metaG_FD_80426 | JGI IMG/M metagenome (GOLD analysis project Ga0105240, IMG submission 80426) | Corn rhizosphere microbial communities from Kellogg Biological Station, Michigan, USA - KBS C5-4 metaG | ecosystem: Host-associated > Plants > Roots > Rhizosphere > Soil | place: Michigan, USA... | reverse complement strand
ACTCCATGGACGCCCAAACTGCATACACCGATGCCAACGTGCAGAGCGGCCAGAACTATACCTACTACGTAACCAGCGTCGATTCCACAGGACTAGAAAGCCTTCCCTCAAACACCACGACGGTAAACGTTCCGTAGTTAGAGTGCGCCGCTACTCCAACCAGGAAACGCGGCGCAGCTAGGTGCCTCTAATCAGCTTGAGAACGTGGGTTGCAGCTTCAGCAACTTCGCAGCGCTGTCCTGCATAGCAAACCGCATGCGCTGCTGTGTGGAGAAAGAAATCGACCATGGCGGGCGATATCGCCATTTCATGAGGCGTGTTGCGCAGGAGAAGCATGACTGCCTCGGCCTTTTCGATTTCATGCACGTCCCATGCACCTGAAGGAACATAGTCAAGTGCAAAAATCCAACCGACAGGCGCTGCACCGACTGCGTAGGTCGAGCCGAGATCCTCAGGAAGAAAGAGTGACTGCCGCGGGCGTCCATTGCGAAGAAGAAGTGGGCGCGGATATGAATGTACCCAACCTTTGTGATCGAGGAGGGCATACTCGTCAGAGAAGCATGAGGCTCCGCGCCGCAGCATTTCGGCAACGAGCGAAGACTTCCCTGCATGGGAAGATCCAGGAAGAAGCAAGGCGCTCCCATCGATCAGCACCGCTCCCGCATGGACGGCACGAAACATCTTCATGCGATGTACAACGGCATCGTCGAGTGCCTTGACTGCGGCACGTACGCCGTCATGAAGATCGGTTGCGGCTGCTGCCAGCTCATCATTCACGAAGACGGCAAAGCCTTCGGCGCTTCTATCGACGCGCAGAAAAATGTCGGGAGAGGATCGCTCGGTTGTAGCGCGCACTAATGGCGGGAATATGTAGCGATCGAGCACATCGAGAATCTCCGAATCGGCGCATTCAACATGAATTGAGGAGTCAAATGCCTCAAGGCCGAATCCGAATTTACCGCACGCCGCCATGCTTAGAAGAGTAAATGAGCCGCACACGAAAATGGCGGCCTGTGATGGCCGCCACTTTCAACGATGACGCTCTCGCAACCCGGAACGGGAACTGTGTCAGACAAGAACCTAGGAATTAATGCTGCAATCAACAAAAAGTGCTAACGAATACAGTTGAGACGGATCAGAATCTGTCCTTCTTGTGAGATTTGGGAACGCTGGCGTGAGGCCTCTCCCAACCTTTCTCATTTGATTGCGCGTGCTTTGCATGCGCCTGTTGCTCTCCAACGGTCAGAGAGACGACGAGCGGCAATGCGACGGCGCCTAGCCCTGCCAGAAGCTGCCGACGAGTGGCTTTGACGCCTGAACCTGAAATGCTGACAAGCTTCTTGTCCTTGAGTTCAAGGACAGATGCTTCCGCCAGCTCATCTGTGACATTGGAATCGAAGGATCGCCGCATCTCGTCTGCCACACCGGCAATTGTGGTGGCAGAAGAGCATGCGTCCCAAGCGGCGCCTGCGGTCGCATTCAGTGCAAAAACCGTTTCGTCCTTAGTATTGCGAATGATTCGAGAACCATCGGGCATTGAGCTTATTACCAAACCTTCACCACTTACACGAACAACCGGCACAGGATCCTCCTCGTCATTTCTTGCATACGAGACTCCATCTGCAGAATAGATCACAGCTACAGATGCGCAATACAACTTAGCTTCGCTTCGGAAGGTCTTCCGTAATTGACTCCAATCAAGTGGTAATCTACCGTGCACGGTACTTTACGGGTACATGCACGGCACTTTAGGAATGAGGAGAACAGGAAGAAACGGCGCGAATTGCTCAAGTTGCGGAACAATTGGACAAGTGAACTCTCCTTTGATCGATCCGTTGTAAAGAGGCAAAGATGAGGGCTGTCGGCAGCGACACCGCTAACCTGCTCCGCGCGGTTGTGCGGAAAAATGGGGTGGGTTTCGACAAAACGATATCGGACCTGGCAAAAAACATTAACTGCTGGGAAGACACGATCGAGGCCGCACGACAGCATGGAGTCTTGCCTGCCCTGTATAGCGCGCTGGTAGCGAATGGGTCAGTCATCTCTTCACGCGCACTGGAACTCGCGCGATCGGAGTTCGATCGGAACGCGTTCCACTGCCTGGCCAATGCGGCAGAGCTGCTCGAAGTGCTTCAAGTATTCGAAAAAGCAGAAATCGCCGTACTTCCATTTAAGGGGGTGGTGCTCGGTGCATCCGCCTACGGAGACATAACCGCGAGAAACGCAGGCGATCTGGACATGCTAATTCGCTATCGTGATTTATTGCCGGCGTCGCGACTTCTGAAAGACCGTGGATATCAAATCAAGACGGATGTTTTGGAGGATGGCTCCCCAGCAACGGAAGACTACTTCGAATACCACTTTGAGCGTCCTGATGATGGAATGGTGCTGGAACTGCGCTGGAGGCTGGAACTCACGCAGCCGCGATATCGGCACGATCTTGGACTGGATTGGGTGTGGCCGCGCAGAAGGACCGTGCGGCTTGCAGGCGCTGATATACCGAGTCTTGACGCCGCGTCATGCCTGCTGATGCTTTGCATGCACGGCAGCAAACACGTTTGGTCAAGGCTTGTCTGGATTTGTGACGTAGCGAAATTGCTCGAAAGCGAGCCGGGGTTGGACTGGGATTTTGTGCGGCGGGAGGCGAAGCGGGTGGGATTGGCGCGATGTCTCGCGCTCGGAGTCTTATTGGCGCGAGGAGTTTGCGGTGTGCAAGTGCCCCCTGAAGTGCTGGCCAAGTTTCAAGCGGATAGAACGGCGAGAAAACTCGCGGAATACCTGGAGAGGCACGCCACGGAAAATCCTGGGGTGAGGCCGGAAGGCAGTGTGCCTTATTATGTCCGTCTCTTGGGTGCTCGGGAAATGGCGTCGATCATTTTGTCCCCCGGATTCCTGAGGCCCAATGCGCAGGATCGTGCTTTCGTGAGGCTGCCTGGCATTTTGTCGCCAATTTACTACATTATCCGTCCCTTCAGGATCCTTCTGGACCGTAATCCTCGGTAAGAAATTTACTCTGTAGTTAATACCGTACGATGAAACTTTTACATAGCTAAAGACGAGCTGGCTGAGCTTGGTTCAGGTGAATAACTAGAGATAAAACCGCTGCAACTTCAACGTATAATTGGGCTACCACTAAAGTAACCTCATTCATTACCCTTTGGCCAATATCTTGCAACAGCGCGGGTAGAGATTTCTACCAGGGCCTTAACACCACGTTGTAGCGGGATAAGCTGCGCGCCACAGGTCCGGAATGCGTCTTTCGCAATCCACCCCTGCGGTAAGAAGGGCTGTTTCGCAAGTCGACCGGCTTATGGGATCGCTTTGCGATTCACCAAACAAACACAACACACCTCGGAAACGGGTTGATTTTGTTGGTTTGTCGCTGGAGAACGGCGCCAGACCTGCGTAAAGCCATGCCTCGCAAATTGAATGAGTTCGACCGCTATCAAATGAAACAAACTTGAGTTTCTGAAGTCCACTCTGCTTCAGGTCATCCAATTTCGAATTTCCCAATCATGTTGCTGGGCATTTTAAGATCGCTCTCTGTCGGCCAGCAGATTCTATTGTGAATTGGGCTTTTAGACGAGGTGCTGCAGAGCACCTACCGAGGAGAAGTAGATGTATCAGTTCAAGACCGGGTCGAAATCGGACCCTGTACGCATGCTGCAAGAACCAAAGCCTCACGAAAAACATCAAGTCAATTGCAATTCTTCAGGATCTATATTCTTCCGCAAGATAATTTTTAGCCTCGCCGTCGGATGTCTGGTCGCATCTCTATCGGGATGCGGTGGTTTAACGATGAACCCCAATGCGTTGGCGAAAGGTACGGCAATCACATCAACGGCTGGCACGTTAAGCAAGATTTCTTGCGGAACGCTCTCTCTTACCGGGGCGCAGTCGAAAGGATGCTCTGTCTATTTGAGCGCCCCCGCCAAAAGCTCAACAACCGTCTCCCTCACCAGCAGTAACTCTGTCTTGCGTGTGCCGGCTTCGGTTACGGTTTCAGCAGGCGCGTCAGCCACGGGCTTCGATGCTGTTGCTTCTGCCGTGACTAAATCGGTGAGCGTGACGATTACAGGAAAAGCCGGAGGTGTGACGAAGACAGACGTAATTACGCTGTATCCTGGCACCTCCACGACGTCCAGTTTGAAAATGGTGTCGTGTGGGACGCAAACGCTTACCGGACCGACTACGAAGACGTGCTCTGTGTACTTGAGTGCAGCCGCGACAAGCGGGACAGTGGTATCGCTTAAAAGCAACAACATTGCCCTAACGGTACCAACATCAGTGATCGTGCCGGCAGGTTCGGCAAGCGGGGGCTTCACTGTATCCGCAGCCGCCGTAAGCACTACACAAACCGCGACGCTAACTGCGTCAGCAGGTGGCGTATCGCAAACCGCGGTTTTTCAACTATCCGGGTCAGGCACTACGGGCTCTGTACAGCATCATGTGCAATTGAGTTGGCTTCCTCCAAGCGCAACATCCGTCAAGCTGGCGGGATATCGTGTTTATCGTTCAGCCTCCACTGCAACAAGCTACAAGTTGATGAACTCATCTATAGATGTCAATACAACATATACCGACTCCACCGTGGTGAGTGGCCAGACTTACTATTACCTTGTTAAGAGCGTCGACACATCGGGTGTTGAAAGCCCGCCGTCGAATACGACAAGTGTTATCATTCCATGATCGGCTCACCTCCAACCGCGTGTGGATGAGCAAGGTCATTCGCGTTTCGGATTTTGAAATGCGGAGAAGTCCGACAAGCCACAGAGGGACGTGCGAGGAGAGACGTCCCTCTTCGCACGACAGTGGCGTGATTCAGGGCTTCTTGGCTGTGATTGGATATTTCTTCGCGACGATATATGGAAGAAGCAATACTTCAGCCAGGAAAGGAAGCGGGTCGCTCCAGCTGAAGACGGCATCCACCCGAGTTGCAGCCAGAGAACGAAGATATGCGCCGACGCTCAGGCTTCCATGCGCAATGTCAGAGACAGCTGTTGGAACGTCGGTAAGCAGGCGAAGCCATCCGATTCCCGCTGGAGCACGAGTTCGCTCGGTGGTCAGCCCCAACTGGTCCGCAAACGCAAGGTAAGGAAAATCGATTCCGCATGCTGATCCTAGCCAGTGGAATCCCCATGTTCTGGCGTTCACATCCAACAACTTGAACTTGCCATCTCGGGGGTCCCGCTTGAACTCGATCTCAACAAGACCGTGAAAATTGATTGCTTTCAAGAATCGCTCGGAAAGCTCCTCAATCACCGGCAAATCTACAGTCTCAACATAACTCGAAGCGCGTCCAAACTCACGTGGATGCTGTCGCGCGCGGCGCGCTGTTAAAGTACTAGTTGCCTCTCCCTGTTGAAAGAATGCGCAATACGAAAACTGCTCCCGGCCATCTCCGGGGATGATCTCCTGAATCAAGATTTCCTCCGGCTTAATCTGGCACGCAGCCTTCTCATAGTACTGATGGAGTTCTTCCCTGGTATTCGCTCGCCAGGCTTTTGCGCCGGTTGCATAAAAGAAGTTTTCCTTGATCGCGGGCTTAATCGCCAATGGCAACCTTGAATACAGGGAGGAAAGCTCCTCTGCATTTTTCACGCAGTATGTTTGCGGAACAGGTATATCGAGATTCTCTGCCAGTTCATATGTCTTCTTCTTGTCCCAAGCCCATTCCACGCTCTGCCATTCGCCAGTCGTCACCCTAAAAAACCGCGCGAGTTCATCCCGATAACGCGAAAATGCAGCAACGGTTTCATCACGCGTCGGAAACAAAACCCAGTCGCGCAGGTCGAACCGCCTTCCAACTTCGAGCACAGCGTCAACGGTCTTCCGCTCGTCGAGAAGATCATCAACCTTGATGACACGCGTGGCGTATCTCGAAAAACGCGAGATGCAATACTTGTCGTCCAGAATATAGACGGGAATACCGCGACGCCCGAGGCTTCGCGCAATCCCCAATCCCGGGTGATCTCCTCCGACCACCAAAGCACCGACGTCTTTCCTCCGGCTCACCGCCGTTGCAGGGTCGCCAAAAGTCGGAGATTCCAATGGCTGGGCAATCACGTTAGTTTGCTCCGTTCCTTGCCTGATTGCGGACGACATAACGAGTGAGCTCTTTTGACGAAAACTCGGTGCCTGCTACGAAATACAGCAAGGGGCCAAAATTCCTTGCGGCAGCTGCGCCAATGAAGTGTAGTCCGGAAACCGATGATGAGAATCCGGCCGCAAGATCAGGATATCCATCCAGTCGGCGAATCGCTTTCACGAGTTCCGCCGACAGAAAACCGTATTTTGAAACATCCACGTCATACCCGGTGCCCATAAGCACGTGGTCCACTCGTCTTTCGGTGCCGTCATCAAGAATGAGCTGAACTTCACCATTCAGCTCCTTTGCAGAAGAGACGGAATGTCCTGTCGTGATCTTCACCTCATTGAGTCGCGGAATCAGCCATGGCGCACCGGCAGACCGTATTGCCCTTTTTCGAATCGGATCCTTCACGGCCAGCGGAAAGTGATACAGCGCCTTAGGGTATGCAACCAGTCGGCTGATTCCAATCGGGCCGACATCGTGCTTGGAGTAGAGCATTTTGGAAATCGGTCCAAGTTGATGTAGTCGCTTGTGCATACCAATCCATCGAAGCTCAGGAATACGCGCGATCACTTCAACTTCCACCCCGGCCTCACAGAGAAGGGCTGCGCATTCCAGTGCGCTCTGCCCTGCTCCAATAACCGCGACACGCTTCCCAAGCGAGAGAAGGTCTCGTCCCTCGTAACAATGAGAGACACGCTCTGCAGGAAGCTCCGAGAGCCAAGCAGGGCTCTTCTTGAAGGGACCTACTCCAGCCGCAATTACGACGCGTTTGCTTTTGAGTTTCGTTCCGTCTGCAAGAACAACCTCGAAGCCTGATCCGTTCGGGCTCAGCTTAGCGACGCTGCGCCGATCGACATCTGACCCCAACTGTGCTTCAAACCACTTTCCGTAATTGACGAATGTTTCGCGCGGGACTCGCTTTACAGGCTTCGTTCCGGTGGCAGCTTCAAAAGCCTCCAGGGTGAAGCGCGAATCGGGATCAGAGATTGTCGACGCTTCCCGCGGAGAACGAAGGAGCATGCCGGTCGGCATCTTCTTGTCCCAGAATTCCATGGGCTCTCCAAAGACCTTTGTGTTTATGCCTGCCCCACGGAGGTGTGCGTATGCGGAGAGTCCATATGGACCAGCTCCTACAATTAACACGTCGCAATCTGTTGAGTTGCTCACAGGTTCTATGCTTCTCCTATTCTCATTTTGTTTGTGAGGACAGCCGTTCATTTCTGCTTAGCGCCCTTAAGGCGGGGCTTACTCCCGGACTAATGCATCCTCGGCAGTGACCTGGCGAAACCTGAGACCTGCTGCGCATACCTCTCCGATGTTTGAGCAGCGCCGTCTTGGAGTTTCGTTGATCCAGGCTCAACCCTGGGTTGCTCGCCGAGTCTGAATGAAAGGCGTCCACCATCTTCATGCGCATAGGCTATACGCGCGCGTTCGTGGCCCTGGCCTTCTATGCGCCAGCCGTCAGCGTCTTCGACGAGTTTCATTTTTGATCTTTCCCTCCACCAATGGTCGACCTCTCGAGGAAGGGCCACCCAAATACCTTCCTCCGTTTGAAGACTTCTAAGGTAGTTCAGGAGGGATTCATACACTCCACGCTCGCGCGCACCACGAATATAATCCGGATGGACAATGAAATTCATGAGCCCATGGTTCTCCATGATGAGCTCAATCTGTTGCTTCCATCGATCAAGTGTGTAGTCCTGCAGGATGTGAAAGAGTGAGTAATCCTGTATCATCGTCACGGGAAGTTCAAGTAATTTGCCATTGAAGAAAGGAAAGACCGTGCAGCACCCTCCCCTTTGCGGATCGAGGTGGGCGACATTCGGCACGGACATGTCATAGGAGAAGTCCAAGGCATCGTACCATTCAAGGTTCCTGTGTAGCATTGCAGAGCGAAATCCTGATGCCTGGAATCTTCGTCCATGCTGATTGATTTGCGCAGAACGCCGCAGGAACTCTTTTCTGCTCTTCATCAGATGCCCGTCGTGGTTCAAGTCATGAACATTCAGTTCAAACCCACGAGCCCTTATGGCATCGAGAAGATCTTGAGGTACGCCATACCGCCTCTCGGGAACAATTTGGAAAGCCGACTTTATACCGAATGAATCATTGAGATCCATTAATTGACTGCAGAAGTCCCGGCCTGCCGCAGTCTCCACATCGTGCGTCATGATCGCGCAACTCGGAGCACCTTCTGGCCAGAACCAAATGAAGGGAAGACTCTTGATACCCTGCGCATTCATTGAAACGATGAGTAGTTGCTCGGAGAGCCGCTCAGTACTGAAATCGACAGGCCACCGGGGGAACGGAATCGTCTCCCAACCACGAAAATACTTGCGTTGTAGGTGCTTCCGCACTGTGACCGGCATCAAGGGTCGCACGAAATAGTAGATCTGTCTGATCAGGCTATTTGCGTCAATTTCCTTCCGGTCGCTAGATAAGTTTCTTTTATAACGTTCATTGCGGAGATTATCCACGACCTGGACCGGATCGAATGGAAGTTGAACCTTTCCATCGACAGTGGAGACGTCCTGGCGGCTGTCATAAAGAACATCTGTTACTGCAGGCGTTGCAATTGCGGATTTGCTTTGACCGAAACAGACCGCGTCTGCTCCGAACCGGAAATAGCCCGACTCGACGGAAAGGTCCTCGCTGACCGCCAAATCGATTCCGTTTTCAGGGCATCGGAAATGTTCAATCAACAGGTTGCCGGGGCCGCGCTGTTGATCGACGTTCACTCCATCATTGAACACGGTTCCCCCAACTTTTGTATCTCATAAAGAGCACCTGGCAATGCCAATTGAAGACGAGTCTTTGAAATGTAAGCCGCTGATTTATGAATCACAGCCCGCTTTCAGGGCTTTTCTGAAAGAGCCAATGCGTCTCTGACCTGCTCAATCACATCGTTTGCAATGGCCAGAGCAGCCGTAGCCGCCGGGCTTGGAGCATTCAGAACATGCAGCGCATTGGGTTGTCGAACGAAACAAAAATCCTGTATCAATTCTCCCGAGGGCGAAACCGCCTGCGCCCGCACACCCGCTCCCCCGCGGACCAGATCCTCGATTTGGAGATCGGGGACCAAACGCTGCAGGGAATGGCAAAACATAGCTTTACTCAGCGAGCGCCTGAACTCGTCCCAGCACATCCGCGGATAGCGCAGAAAAAACCTCCAGAAGCCCCTGTACGTGAATGTTTCGATCATATCGCGAATCGAAATGTCGACCATCCGATATCCTTCTCGCGCGAACGCGAGGACAGCATTCGGACCAGCTTCCACGCCGCCATGAATCATCCGAGTAAAGTGCACCCCAAGGAACGGAAATTTAGCGTCCGGGACCGGATAAATCAGGTTTCGAGCTAGATGTTGCCGATCTTCCTTTAGCTTGAAGTATTCACCGCGAAAAGGAATGATTTGGGTCGACTCGCGATTACCTGCCATCCGACTTACTCGGTCACAATGGAGTCCAGCGCAGTTGATCAGGTATTCCGCCTCGTAATCACCGGAATTTGTCTGGATTCGCCAGCCGTTCTTGTCCTCAAGCTTGACAACCTCTGAAGAGAACTGCACCTCACCACCGCGTGCTTCAATCTCGCACGTCAGTGCCTTTGCGACAGCGGAAAAGTCGACAATTCCCTCCTGCGGAACGCGAATTCCTGCCAGGCCGGCGGCATACGGCTCGATCTCTCGAATGCCTTCGGGTGCGAGAAGTTGAAGGCCTTCCAGTCCATTCGCTTTTCCACGGTCCAGCAGCGCATGAAGCCGTGGAACTTCCTCTTCCTCGGTCGCAACTACGATCTTTCCACACTGCTCGAAAGAAACACTATGCTGCTCGCAAAACTCAACCATGCTGCGGATTCCCTGCACCGCAAGCCGAGCTTTTCTCGACCCTGGCTTGTAATAGAGCCCGCAGTGAAGCACTCCGCTGTTGTGTCCGGTTTGATGGCGCCCAGGCCCACCTTCTTTCTCGAGCAGAAGCAGCCGAAGCCTCGGGAATCGTTGAAGAAGGCGATAGGCCGTTGCGAGACCTACAATGCCGCCTCCGACGATTGCGACTTTTCTTTCCACGGTTGGCCTGTTAGGGAAACATCTTATTCAAGCACAAGCTTTAGCCAGGCGATATGACGCGGTAGTTGTACTTGAAGCCATTCCCGGCGTTGACCGCGCCATCTGGCCATAGATCGCTCCGAGTTGCCGTTCGCGAGCAAATTAGCGATCAATTGGAAGCGCCATACCGTTTTTGTACCCGGCGCCGGCACAAGAGACATCTGCATCACGCCGGTGTCTGAAGAGTTTCGTCACTGGAGGTCGAGGGCGGAACGGGGACCGCTCTCACAAGACACTTGTGAATCGCTTCTTCAACCGTGCTCTGAAATGAGTCCCATGTCCAACAATTTAGGAAGCGCTCATAGGCCCGGTTCGCGAGTTCTTCCCCGAACGCAGGACTTCGAATCAGATGAAGGCATGCGGCCGCAAATTCTTCCGGCGTGTTCGCCAGAATGAGTTCCCTGCCGCTTACAACGTCATATCCAAAAGCGCCGAAGGCAGTGGAGACAACTGGACATTTTCGCGCGAACCCATCGGCTACTTTAACTCTCGTCCCGGATCCCATCTGTATCGGCACAATCATTGCCGCCCAGCGTGCTACCTCTTCTTCCGGATCGGCCACCCATCCCAGACCGGCTATGTCGGGTCCTAGCGTTGGGAAATGTTTGTCACTTTCCGCTCCAACTATACGGAGTTGCGTCGCGGGAACTTCGCGCTTTATCAATGGCCATACTTCGCCAATGAACCATTTGAGACCGTCTTCATTGGGCCAGAAGGCACAGTTTCCGATAAAACCGATGATAGGCTGTTCTGACTTTTTGACAGCGCGCGGTGCCAAAGGGTTTGCTCCATTTGGAATGACATAGGTCCGATCGGCGTTATGCACGGCTGCTTTGTCAGCTTCGCTGCACACTGCCAAAACATCGAACCTGTACCCCAGAAAAGCTTCACGCCTTTCCCATATCCATGCCATTCGGCGATTCTTTATACGTCTAATCAAGCTCCCTTTTCCGTGAGCAGTAGAGCGATATACAGCACTCGGCAGGTCATCAATGTCCAGCACCGAATGCGGCCAACGATCAATTCGAAACCATTGTGCAGTTCTAATTGTATGGATCCAAACGGCGTCGTATTCGGAAATCAGTTCCAGGAGCTTTGCACGGTCACTTTCTTCTGCAACGTAATCGTCCGGTTCCATAAAAGATCGATCGAACTCATGCAGCAATCTCCTGAAAGGTCGGCCGCTGTTCGATTCGACTCGTTTCGGCCTCATAACAGCCCGTACGTCAAACTCGTTCATGCTCCGAAGGGCTGTATCTTCTTCTTCCCGCTCAGAAGGTGCGATTACCCACGATACGTCTGAAAACCGCTCCAACAATCTTGCAAGATTCAGTACTCGCTGTTGCGCTCCGTAGGCAGGCGCGAGGGGCCAATGAGACGTAACAAAAAGGACTCTTGGCCGTCGCTCTCTGCGAACAATTGACATGGTCATGCCTGATGCTTACTCCGGGTTGAAAGTCTTGAGATCGAGAGTTGATCACTCGGTAGAGACTCGGCTGGTGTCGATGTGTCGGCGCCTCCTGCCTGACTCTTGGTAGCAGCCGACAGCCCATCCCATCAGTTTCCAAATCTGTAGCTGGCAGAAGAATCGGCGCCGCGCGTTCGTAGAGATTGCCCAATGAATCGCCCACCTTACCAGCGTCCGAAAAAAAGAGAGCGGTACACCCTTAATGTTCCATCTTGTTGAATGCGGACCCTTGTCCGCAATTTCCGACCGGCTGTCCCAATAAAACCACCTCAACACATACCGCTTGGTCATGCGGTATTCCTCTACCGGATGGCGAATAACCGCATTCGGCTCATATCGAAGTCGCTCGCCGGCGGCGAAGAGTCGATTCGCAATTTCGATATCCTCCCGCCCCTGCAGATTGTTGTTAGAGCGTCCGAGATCTGTCCGGAAGCCTCCATACTTCTCAAAAAGTTCTCGGCGGAAAGCCGTATTTCCGCCATAGGATGGGCGCGTTAAGGCTTTGGATTCGAGACCCTCGTCAAATCCCGTGAACGGACCCATGGTTGCGAGGTCATTTTCTGATATCCAGTCAGGGAGTTTGCCGGACCACACGGGAATGATTCTCCCTCCGGCAAAGGACCATTCGCCGCTACTCAGCGATGAGGTAAGACTCCACAGCCAATCAGAATCAGCGGTCACGTCATCATCGGTAAATGCCAGAATCTCGCCACGCGCTTTTTGAATGCCTGCATTGCGGGCATGCGACAAGCCCTGTTTCGACTCAAAGACGTAGCTAAATCTTGGATTCTGTATGCAATATTTCTCCAGAACCTCCCGAGTCTGATCGGTCGAATTATTATCCACGACCAAAACGTCCCATTCGACGGATGCAGGGACATTTTGGGCGGCAATACTGTCCAGCGACTTCGTCACGGTTTGGCAGCGGTTGTACGTGCACACGATCACCGTGATGTTCATCTTGAAGCCTCGATGTGCAATGCGCCACTCGCGATCTCTCGATGGCGGAATTGCTCGGCACCTTCTTTGAAAGTGACAACCTCGACGGCGCCACTGTCTCGCACCCGGGCAAGTTCACCCATTTGCCTTTCAAACTCCGCGACTGGGATTGGCCACCAGCCGTCCTTGATCGTTCCGATACCATGGAACATCAACACGTGCCAGCAGTCGGGCCGTGACCAGCCAGCAACATCTTCAGCACCATACTGGCCGATGAAATTGCCTCGGGTTCGCTCGTAGCCAAATTTGCTGATGAGGCGACAGTCGACCTTGAAGAGATCGATGTTCTCTTCGAATGGATAATAAACTTCGTTTGCGCCCCACCGCGCTTGGCTATAACCTGCATTGACGACAGCGTCCTTAATGGGTTCGCTGAAGTGACAGAACGGATAGCAATAGGAGGAAATCTCTACTCCGAGCCGGTCTTCAATCCAATATTTGGACTGCTGAGCTTCGAATTGCGGGTCGCGATCAAGATATGGATGTCTGTGATGTACGCTGTGCGAACCAATTTCATGTCCTTGTCTGATCATGCTTGTAAGGAGATGAATATCGGTTCTATTCCAATTGGTCTTCCTCCAGCGTGGGTGCTTTTGCCCATCCTTAAGACTCCGGTCGGTATTCGCGACCAGAAAAAATGTCGCCGGCAATCGATATGCATTGAGAATAGGTAGTGCCTTCTCAAAATGGCATCTGAGTCCATCATCAAACGTTAGCGAGATTAGTGATCGCACATTCTATCCTGAACGACCTGCAATCCAAGACTCATCATGGATCGGTGACACTTCATGAATAGCCTCATTAAAAGCGAGGGCCCTTTTCCCGGTCGGCCATCACGGTTAGCCTCGACGGCGCAGCAGGAGATGTCCCTGCGACGCAAGATTCCAATTTGCAGCAAAACACACTGACTGGATCATGCGGCACAAGCCTTTCGACCCGAGCACGTGCAGCCTCACCCATTTGTCTCCACTGCGTACGCGCCCTCCAAGCTCTCTCCATTGCCTCGGCAAAAGATGAAAACGTAGGAGATGACGCAACAAATCCAGTTTCACCATCTACGCACAACTCCGCATTTCCTGCAACGTCCGTAACCACTGCAGGTCTACCACACCACATGGACTCAACCAAAGCCAAGGGAAGACCTTCAAATCTGGAAGGTAGAGCCAGAATGTGGTGATCGTCCCAGATTGCGTTGATATTGCTCACATGGCCTCGAAATTGCACACTCCTCAATTGGAGCAAGCCTGCCAGTCGTCGTAAAGTGAGGTCGTACGGACCCTCTCCAAAAAAATTCACTTGGATCGGACGCTCTCGCCACTCCGGACGGGCCATTACCTGCAGCAGTAAATCCTGCCCTTTGGCAGCGGGATCGAGGCGGGCCACGCACGCTACTCGAACAGATTCCGTGTCAGACGGCCAATCTGCAATGCGTTCGGGAGAGACGTTGTATGGATTCCAAACTATCTCACCGCGTGGGAGCAGTTCGCCGACCTGATGCTGTAAAAGATCGAGATTTCCGCGGGAAACACAGAAAATACTACGAGCACCCGTGTAACTTGCTACAGACTCACCGAGTGAATGCTCTCCAAGCCACATCGACTCGCTATTGCATTGAAGAATGATCACATAGGGTATTCCTGCTTCACGACAGACTTTTGTCCATTCGCGACCGCCCTCGATTTCTCCCTGAGAAATAATGACCAGATCAGGCGAAAACCGCTTCAACCATGCATAGGTTCTTCTCCAACCGAGCGTCAGCCTGTCATGGAAATATCGAGTTGACCCTGCCAAAAAAGAAGGAGCGGGATAGGTGCGTACTCTGACTCCTTGTTGTGCCAACTCTGATACTTTTTCAGAAAGTCGTGACCGAAATGGCACCAATGCGGCGGATTTATGGCCGGTAAGCACGAGTCTAATCGCGGCTTGGCTCCAGAGTTCCTCACTCCCGCCCCAAGGAGAGCCGAGCATTGAGGTGATGAATGCAAATCTCATTGATTACTTCGCTCCGGCTCGCCAGCCGCGGTCACTCTTCGGATACGAGAGTTCAAGCTTCGCGTGCTGAAATCCAAGACTTTTCCCTTGCGCTGTATTCCCTGATCGCACGGCGTTGATTGAAGCTGCACGACTAATAACTAGACTGATCTGCGGAGGAGCTTCACCAAGGTTTCGATCACGCGGCACTGGGAGGAGGGCGTGAGTCCGACCGAGCAAGGCAAACTAATCCCCTTGGCATACAGTTCATCAGCGTTCGGGCATGGTGCATCATGCGACGAACTGTGCGCCTTAGAGCGATGAATCGGCTGCCAAAGGGGACGGGTCTGAATTCCCGCGGCCGCCAACCCCCGAAGAAGCTCTCGCGAGTTCATGGGCGCTTCTTTTTCGTCGACTAACACCGTATACATCCAGAAAGTGCTAAAGGCCCAATCTGCCTCTCTTGGCAATCGAATTCCGACCAGATTTACTAACGATTCCTCATATCGTTTTGCTATCTGCCGTTTGGCTTGTACAAATGCATCGAGCTGTTCCATTTGCGCGCATCCCATCGCGGCTAAAAGGTTCGTCAAGCGATAGTTGTAACCAACTGCATTGTGGACATATTCAATCGAGTCATCTTTCGCCTGGGTAGTGAGATATTTGGCACGAGCAGCCCACTCGGCATTGTTGGTCACGAGCATGCCGCCACCGCCGGTGGTGATGATCTTGTTCCCATTAAAGCTAAAGCAAGCGACATCACCAAAGCTGCCCAGGCTCTTTCCTCGATAGGTCGCACCAAGTCCTTCTGTTGCATCTTCGATCACCGGCAGAGAATACTTCGAGGCAATCTCGATAATCGGATCAAGGTCTGCAGGATGGCCGAGAATATGGACCGGAAGAATCGCCCGCACTCGCCGACCTGTCTTTTTGTTGCGCAGAGACGCACCATCCCAGCTGCATCCACTCTCAAGAAATTCGACCACCCGGAGTGGGTCAATCTGCCAGTGAGCAGGTTCGGCATCGATGAACACGGGCCACGCCCCCACGTAGCGGATCGCGTTTACGGGGGCGATAAATGTGAGCGATGATACCAGCACTTCGTCGTCAGCCTGCACGCCCGCCAAAATCAGCGAGATATGCAGAGCCGACGTACCGTTCACCGTAGCGACAGCGTATTTGGTGCCCGCCCGCTCTGCAACCATCTGCTCAAATCGGTCAACATAGCTGCCGACGGACGATACCCAATTCGTATCGAGACATTCTTTGATATATTTCCACTCATTCCCACGGATCTCGGGCACGATCAATGGAACTAATTCAACTTCAGGCGAGACGCTTGGAATCAACTCTCTGGTCAGACTCAATTTCTGTACCTTTCGTCGCTGAAATTCCGCATAATTCCGCTGCGCACAAGATGCGCCACTTCCTCAATCCCCTGGGCCACGGTTCGCGAGATTTCGAAGTGAAGCTGGCTTGCAATTTTCGAAAACGAGACACGGTAGTCCCGCGGATCTTCTTCTCTGTGCACGAATTCTACGAGGGCGTCGGGGGCATACGGGCGGATCATCTCTACGAGTTGTTGCTTCTGCAAGTTTTGAGTGGTTGCTCCCACATTAAAGACAGTTCTTGCGACTTTTTCCGGGGGGGAACTAAGAACGAGATGAATCGCTCTGCCTGCATCTCGCACATGGATATACGGGCGCCAGAACTGTTCACCAAATACTTTCAAGTGCTTTTTTGTAAGCATCTCCATTGTGAATTCGTTCACCGTTAGATCGAATCGCATGCGCGGCGAAACGCCAAAGACGGTCGCAAATCGCAATGGCGTGGGACACCATCGTCCACTACTTCCGCTATCGAGTAGCGCCTTTTCGATCGCTACCTTGGTTTCGGCGTAAAGTGAAACTGGGCTCAATTCTGATTCTTCATCCACGTACACATTTGGATCTTTCATTCTTCCGTAATTGCTACACGTGGATGCAAAGACAAACCGATTGACTCCAGCCCTTTTGCTCTCCTCAATGAGGGCCAGTGAGGCGTCCAGGTTGACGGCACGAGCCAAATCTGGCTGCCGGGAACATGCGGGATCTCCAACAATCGCAGCAAGATGGACTACCGATTCGATTCCGGCTACGGCTTCTTTCAGCACCGATCGATCGCAAATATCGCCACGAACAAATTCGAAACCGGGATGAGGCCAAACGCCAAGCAGTGACTCACCGCCGTGGAGTATAGAGTCGAGCACACGAACCCGGTGCCCGTCGGCTAAAAGCAAAGGCACCAAAGTGGATCCAACATATCCTGCACCGCCAGTGACCAGAATGTTCATTCTATCTCCCATAGCTCGAGCTTCAAGTTCTAAACAAATGTTCTAACGACCTTTGGAATCCTGTTTCCCTCTCCAGAGCCATCCTTCGAAAGGGTCTGGCGACGTGGTTTCTCCTGAAAGGTCCGACCGCGAAATACAGACGCCATCGAAGTCACCCCACTACCGAGGCCGGCAATCAAAAACTCAAACAGCTTATCCCTTTGCATTTGCGAAGAGGCGCCTCTTAGCGGCCGATCCCGCTCGCCAAACTTGAGAACTGCGCACTCTCTGCCGAATGACCCCTGTGAGGACCCCAAAAGGAGTCCATCTGAAAGCTTGCCGCATCTCGCGCGGAGTGAGTTTTTTCTCGTGACCCAGCATGAGCTTTCCTGCGCTCACATCCAGTACTCCGTTCCATGGATCAGTTCTCAGAGTCTTAAGGTATTCCCTCTCAAGGCGGGCTGTTTCTTCTGAAAAAAGCTTATCTACTGCTTCAGGAAATGGCGCCCAAGCCCCATCGCTTAGGACGTTCTCGCGAAGCGCAGGAGTAGCGGTTCCCCAGATTGAAACCTTCGCACCAAAGTACAGCGCATAGGATACGTGGCTACCATAGGTATCGGTAGTCACGTATTCGAAGCTCTCAAAAAGCGCCCTCATTCGAGCGAGAGCATTTGCATCATCGATTCCAGCACCCCGAATTACGGGGATCCCACGACGCGCCAATTCATCAACCCACATCCCCCTGGCGATGCATTGCGCAGAGACACAGGCTGCCACAAAATTGAAGCGATTCCGGATAGATTCAATCTCACTAATATATCTGCTGGTTGGAGGCTGTATCACGTCCGTAACCAGTGAATGGGTGGGCATCACCAGTAGGCTGTTTGGAATTCGTTCGAGACCTGAGGGCTGAGTGTAGATGATTGGAAGTCCGATCGCTCGGACATCCCTATAACCACCTTCCTTCAAGAAGACGACTTCATCCGGTCGCGCTACAAAACATCTTGATGACTTGGGAGCCCCGTATACAAGCACCTCGGGCTGAATTTTCTGCCAGGGCGGCCATGTACCATGCTGCCAGTTTCCGGGGTAACGTTCTGGTACTTCTCCAAGGCCACAGTGTTTCGCAGCCACTTTGAGTGCCCCATAATAATCCCCGCCGTACGATCGACTCCAGGGCATCAGTCGAAACTCTGAAACTGGCGGCAGCCGTGAATTAATATCCGTGATCGTTAGGTTAGGATGCGCAGACATATCATTAACATACTGGTTTCTGAAGTCTTCAATCAAAAGTGTTCGATCACCTCTTCACAACAGTACCGTACGGTTCCCCCGGTAAGGACGGCAGCCAAGTGAACGGCGATGCAAATCGACAGTGTTACGCATTCATAACAGGTCTATCAGACCTTTGGCTTCCCATCGAGCAAGGTACGCCAATGTCTCACTTTCGGATATTCCCACGTGATCTGCCAATGCCCTAACACTTACCGGATGTTCCAAGGCGGGGACAAGGTCCATCAGGCTTCGCATTCGGCGGCGGCTATCAGTGAGACGATCTCCCAGGGCGATCTGTCCATAGTCGACATATAAATCATATTTCGGATTTGACAGGCAGATATTCCCCTCGAACTTTCGCATAACCATGGGCGACGCCTCGAGAATATCGACTGCCCCAATCAGCGCGTCCACGGCCTCATTGAGTGAGGTCTCTTTCATGATCTCTGCAGAATCCAGGCTAGAGTGGTACTCCCGATAGGGAAATCGTGAAAACGAAAGCATTGGAATACCATAATTTTCCCACACATATTCGTCGTTCACGATAATGCTTTCGAAAGGACCGGTGCGATAGGTCAAGCCTAGCTGATCGAGACTCGACTTGAGTGCGTGCGACACGCTCACCATGCTTCGCCTTGATTCCTGCACTGCTAGTGGCGTATCAGAACCAAGCATCTCTAGAAAGATGCCTTCAAGAATGCGCTGGCGCTCCTGTTTATCGAGCTGAGCCAAGTAAATCTCAGATCCAAGAATACCGGGAGAAAGAACAAGGGAATAGCTGAACTTGGTTTTTCGTCCCTGAAGCCGACGCATTACCTCCATGCCTACGACACAACCGGCCAATCCATCATTTGCAACCCCGGCATGATCGAGGCTGCCGCCAAGCACGATCGTAAAGTCAAGCGAGCCCTGATGTTTGTATTCCAGGATCTTCATCAGGCCTGGAGTCTCCGCAGTGCGAATGACGACCTCATAATCACCCGGGGTGAGACGGTCATACACAATCTTCGGCATACAAAAACCCCAATCCCTGCTCCAGCTTCGGAATAGCTGCCGATAATGGAAAGGAATCGAGTCATCATAGCGGTGGTCGTAGTGGACATGGCGAAGGAGTTCGTCCAAATCTACGGTTCCAGCAAAGCTATTTGAGAGTGCAATTACGCCAAGAGGATGGGCTGTTCCGTCATAAACCACTGTCCCCTGTTTGGAAATTCTCGCCTCCACAACATCCCAAGAGGGAGGAATCACCCATCCGTTGTGTTCGTAGGAACTGGGAACCGAGATTACGCGAAATGGAAGTTCGTCACACAAATAGCGCACAGCCTGATCATAGCCAAGAGAACACACCGCTCGACTTAGTGGCGTCAGGTCTTGCAACATCCGAATCATTGTCTTCATTTGAGAGGCCTAACTTGGTAAATCGTTGGTGTCGATTCTAGGTAATGTCAAAGGATCATCGACTTTAAGATCTGCAACGCGGTTCTCCACCGCGAATCCAAGCTGACATCGACGAACCTTCAAAATTTGCAAAACCGACTCATTGTAGCCGCCGTAGGGATAGCACATCGTCCACTTGTCACCTTCCACTCCGACCATATTCAAAAACTGAAGTGAGCGATCAATTTCAAATGATTGCACATCTGCGGGAACGCGATTTAGCCAAACATGAGAAAAACCGTGGTTGCCGACGTGCATTCCATTGCGTCGCAGACATGCTATCTGATCCATGGACATGTATAGCTCGCAGGCAAAAGCAGCCTCGTCCGCGGTCACAAATTTGGCGAATAATCGCCGTACGATCTCTTCTCGCACCGGGCCCGGTAGTTCGTGCTGGAGAAGACTTTTGACGACACTCACTTCGCTGCTGTCGTAACGATGCTTTACCCTCTCTACGCTGAGATACTCTTCTCTTGTTTTCAATTGATATTCCGAGCGAAACTCGGCGAGAGACGAGAACACTTCATTAAGCAACGCTCCGGCATCGGAAACAGAAGCGAGCAAGAATTGGATCTTGTTGACGTCCAGCACTCTATGCTCAAGAGCTGGCCGTGCAGACGGGTAGAAGCATGCTTTAATGCCGCGCGAATCCAGTTGGGGAAACACATTTGAGAAGTGATCCGCGTACCCGTCGTCGAATGTCAAGAGAATCGGATTAGGTGGTAGTTCATCCCTTTCGCACGTAAGCGCAGCCAATAAATGATCGACTGAGACAGGGGTGTATCTACTCTGAATGTAATCGAGCTGTTTACAAAATCGTTCAACCGAAAGTCCCTTGATCCTAGGGTATCGTGAACGCTCGAGATCGCGTACATAGTGGTACATGACGATGGTGACTTTACGATCCATCAATAGAATTGGCTCCTCAATAATTCACCCTATAAATCTTCAGGTCACCGCAATCTTGTTGCTCAACTAGCCATCCTGGCAGTGGTCTCGGCAGGGCGATGTCTGTTCCGGGACGAGCAACAAGCCAATGGACTTGCCAGGTCTTGGCGGTGTTGTACATCAATCCCGGATCGGAAGTAGTGAACATCAGGTCATTGTCATGAAGTAGTGTCTCAAACCATGGTAGTAAAGTTTCGCCACGCTCCAGATACCCCTCAAGAAGCACGGGGCGCTCAGAGAGTGCAACATATCCGTAAGAGCGCTCTCGATTTGAGGCCAGGCTTTCCACACTATGTTTGTTCGTGGCAAAACGCTCGTTAGCTGAATCAAGTTCCCGAAGGCGATTCAGTCCTCGTACTTCGCCGGGAGCCAGAGAAACGTCCATCTTCATCCGCCCCATGCCAAAGTTGAGCCATGGCGTAACCCAAGCGAGGAAGCCAATCGATAGCGTGGCAATAAGAACCGCGGAAACCGCGTTAGAAAAGCTGGCATCCCGCTTCATCAGTTCGGAAACCCCAACGAGGAACAGCGCTGAAAAGGCACACAACAGAAGTTTGACCCCAAATGAATCGACGCCTGTGTGGCTGCGAGTTATCCGGGCGAAAACGCCAATCGAGATTCCCGAGATCGTGAGAAGGACCATGCCCAATTTCGCCAGCCTAAACCACGATGCGGCCCATTTCGACCGTTCAGAGCTGCGCCAGCAACCCGGGGTAACGCGGGAAAAGGCAAATATGCTGAACATGCACTGCAGATAATAGATGCCGTATCGTTGATTTCCGTCTCTGATGATCAAGAGGAGGTTGAACGTCAGCAAACCGAGCACACTCACTAAAACCAAAGCGGCAAGAGGATCCAATAAAGGTTTTGAAATCCAACGAAATCCCATTATTCGAAAACCGAGACCGACTATAAATCCGACAGTGAGCATCCACCATTGCGTAGCCGGGTGCGTATTGATCGTCGTCATCGCGGCATCCGAGGCATGGCTGTAGCCCATTATGTGCCAGGCCCCCCAAAAAAGACTGACCATCAACAGAATTGACATCCACGACCGAGCCGACCCAAGATATCGCCAAAACAAAAGAATGCCCACTATACCTAAACAGTACAAAGCGGCCACTGAGTTCACGGGGACCGCCAGAGCTGGTAGAGCAAGAAGTGCGATTCCGCGCCAGCTTGAAGAACCCCCCCGTTCACTTTCGATGAGGCACAAGCCCATGATTGCAGTTATGGCGCCTAGACCGTGTAGCACCGAATGCCCTAATAAAAGATGACTAAACGGTCCCCCATCAGCAAGCACTTCCACCCCAGGTATCTTGAAAAGGATAGCTCCCGTCACATAACTTGAGCTGTTTCTCTCGTCCGTAAAGAGAGACAAGATAGAACCGTAAAAGAAAAGGCCGGCGACGGTAGCAATTCCCCCGAATTTTTCCTGGTTGATCCTTGATGAAAGCAGTGTTCCCAGTCCAAAACACGAAAGCACAAGCGCGCAGATCGATGCACCGCGAGTCACGCGAACCAAGGCATCTCCCAACTCAAGACCATCAATTCTGGAGATGACGGCGGCGGGTGCATAAGGCCCAAAGTGGTAAAGGAGATCCGCCGTAGCTGTTCCTGGGCTCTTGGGTGGAAGTTCATCTCTCTTAATGCTCGAAGCAATTGAATAGAAATGTTCCGTATCGGCGTATATCCAATTGAAGCTTCCATTCGCTTGCAAGACTGCGTCCTTGCGGGCCGGGAAGAAGAAGAACACCCCGCAGATCACTAGGGAGAGGATGGTTAGCGTTCCAACGTGGGGAACCGTCGTTTTCGCACAAATCGTGCGATCTTTCCAAAAACACACTGTTCCTATCCCGAACAGTCCGAGCCAAAGGGTCGGTACCCAGATAAGAGGCAGAGGCAATCGCAGCCAGAGCGCAGTGAAACCTGAGAGCGCAAGGATGCCCAGCGCCGGTGCCAGGAAGATTGCTTGGGATCGGGCAGGACGCGGGAGAGCCGCATAAATGATGCCGTAGCCTACTGCAGCAATTAGAACTCCGTATAAAAAAAGATTTACCGCGACATATACTGTCCCGCTCGCAAAAAAGGCCGCAATGATCCAAGGCAGGAACACAAAGGTCACAGCAGTAGACACTCTTCGATCGGAGAACAGAACACTCTTGAGATTCATATTTTCCGATCAACCTCCGGCCAATGTTCAATCGTAAGCTCACTTTAATTACGAGCCTTCAAGCAACGTCCCGAAGCGCTACGATCGAAACTAGTCGTCAATGATGATTCAAGCCTGTCGTCTAATAGCACTACGCAAGACGCTCCAATCTCGTCGGAGCGCTGCATCAGTATGTCGACATTAACTTCTGTGGGTGAGCATCAATTGGGTGAACATCAATCCAATAGGAGCTAGGAAATCTCAGGCTCCTCTGAGGTGCAAGGACTCTGGAGAATCTACGATTCAAGTGAGGCTCGCACGGGGAAAGCCTCCAATGATTCGCAGCGCCTGGCTTTGAATCTTAGTGAGATCCATTTGCGCGCAGGAGATTCAATCCAATGAAAGCTCGCGATGGCAAGTGGAATACACACCGCTACATACATAAGGAATAGAAGCATATACAGCACCCAAAACTCGGTATGCGACCGTCCCCACAATAATGGCTGCATCGCCGGACCGAGAACATGCAGGATCGGAAGGTGAATGAGATACAGACCGAAGCTGCAATCGCCTAAAAATACCAGCCACTT
>Ga0105240_10003791_pt1 | contig 23356 bp, 24 predicted proteins | sample KBSC54metaG_FD_80426 | JGI IMG/M metagenome (GOLD analysis project Ga0105240, IMG submission 80426) | Corn rhizosphere microbial communities from Kellogg Biological Station, Michigan, USA - KBS C5-4 metaG | ecosystem: Host-associated > Plants > Roots > Rhizosphere > Soil | place: Michigan, USA... | reverse complement strand
TCGCTGGACGTCGCGCACGATGCGTCGATCCAGGGCTACCAGCGCAAGTACGCCAACCACGCGTGGAGCGACGACGGCCTGTTCGACATCAGCGCGACGGCCACGGGCGCCATCCGCACCTTCGACCCGAACATCCTGACCTCGCAGAACCAGGGCAGGGCCATCTACGCCGACGGCAGCGGCATCGGCAACATCCTGGGCCCGACGAGCCCCGACAGCACGGCCAACAACTGCACGCAGAACGGCATGTCGTTCGACGTGAACCTCAACACCTGCCGCTACAACCCGTCGCCGCTGGTGCCGCTGACGCCGGACGTCACGCGCGTCAATGTCGCCGGCACCCTGCGCGGCCGCATCGACGACGACAACGAGTGGTTCGCCGAAGTGTTCGCGGCGAACGCCAAGACCACCATCAGCGAGCAGGCCTCGCCGTACAGCGCCTCGTTCCTCGCGACCGACCCGCTGTTCCACAAGATCGGCGTCGACCCGGTCATCGTCATCAATCCGTCGAGCCCGTACTACCCGGCCAGCTACATCGCGGCGTCCAACCATCCCGAAGTGCTGACGAGCTGCAACGGCGGCCCCTGCCCCGTGACGGTCAGCTACCGCGCGCTGGACGGGGGTGGCCGCCTCCACACCGACAACTCGACGCTGTACCACCTCGCGACCGGCGTGAGCGGCACGGTCAAGGACTGGGACTACGACGCCTCCTACAGCCGCAACGAGAGCGTGGTGTCGGAATCCACGCAGCGCGGCTACCAAAACCAGACTCAGCTGGTGGAACTGCTCAGCGGCAACGACGCGTTCAATCCGTTCGTGGCCCAGCAGTCGCCAGCGCTCGCCGCCCAGATCATGGCGACGAACTACAACGGCAACATCATCAAGTCGTCGCTGACGACCGATTCGGTCGACCTCAAGGTGCAGCACGAACTGGCCAAGCTGGCGGGCGGCCCGCTCGCGTTCGCCGCGGGCGTGTCGCTGCGTCGGGAAGCCATCGACCTGCGACCGAGCGCGGCCTACCAGAGCGGAGACGTCGCCGGCTACGGCGCGGCGGTCCTGCCCTTCGCCGCCTCGCGCAACTCGCACTCGATCTACGGCGAGCTCGATGCGCCGTTCCTGAAGTCGTTCGAGGCCGACCTGTCGGTGCGCAACGACCACTATCCGAACGCCTCCTCGACCAACCCGAAGCTGAGCCTGAAATTCAGGCCGCTCGACCAGATCGCGTTCCGCGGGGCCGTCGGGACCGGCTTCCGCGAGCCGTCGCTGCCCGAGCTGGACACCCCGCTCGCGCCCGCCACCACGAACATCTTCACCGATCCCGTCACGCACGTGCCGGGCCAGTTCAACGAGCAGGTCGGCGGCAATCCGAACCTGGTGCCGGAGAAGTCGAAGCAGTTCTCGCTGGGCACGATCGTGGAGCCGGTCAAGGGCCTGTCGGCCAGCGTCGATTACTACCACGTGAAGATCGACCACGCGATCATCGCGCTCGACGCGCAGACCGTGGTGAACCTGGCGGCCGCGGGCAACCCGGTGTACGTGCCGCTGGTCACGCGCGACAGCTCCGGCAACATCACCAACATCATCGCCAACAACGTCAACAGCGGCGGCGTCGTGACGGCGGGCGTCGACGTCGACGTGCGCTGGACGGGCCTGCGCACCGCGGTGGGCCAGTTCGGCGCCGAGCTGGCCGGCACATGGATCCAGAAGTACGACCTGACCACGATCGACGGCAGCGTCCAGCACAGCGTCGGACGGACGACGGACCCGACGGACTCCGCCATCAACGCGGTCACGAACGGCGGCATGATCTTCCGCTGGAAGCACGCGCTGACCGTGAACTGGAAGAACGGCCCCTACGGCCTGGCGCTGACGCAGAACTACCAGTCGAGCTATCGCGACGCTCCGCCCGCGATCGACGATTGCGACCCGAGCGACTACACGGCGCCCGACGCGCCGCCCGCGGTCTGCAGTACCGGCCGCCGCGTGTCGGCCTTCGCCACGTACGACCTGCAAGGCGAGTACGGCGGCGTGAAGAACATGTCCTTCAGGCTCGGACTGAAGAACGTGTTCAACCGCCAGCCGCCCACGGTCACCACCAACGGCACGTACTTCCAGACGGGCTACGACCCGACCTACTACGACCCCCACGGCCGCTTCGTCTACGGCTCCGTGAGCTACAAGTTCTGACCCCAAAGGTTGATCGAGAGGCTGCTCTTGAGCTCTTGATCTTGGCAGAGGCGGAATCCTGAGTCCGCCTCTCTTTTTTTGTTCGCCGCCGGACCGTGGGCGGCTGCCGCCGCGCGCCCGGCCTCGGCCCGGGCGCGGCGCGAGAGCGCTTCGCGCCGCCGGCGCGCGCGCCTCGGCGCTCAGCTCGTGATCGCGCCGATCTCGATGATGCCCCGCGCGATGCCGATGACGACGGCGTGCGTCCGGTCGGACGCGTGCAGCTTGCCCAGGATCCGCTTGACGTAGTTCTTCACGGTCCCCTCCGTCGTGGACAGCTCGAACGCGATCTCCTTGTTCGCCTTGCCGGCTGCCACCAGCTCGAGCACCTGGACCTCGCGGGCCTTGAGCTCTTCCTCCGCACGGCTCTGCATCCATTCGACGGCGGCTTCGCCGTCGATGAAGCGGCGGCCGGACGCGACCGCGCGGATCGCCTGCGCCAGCGCGACCCGCACGTTCGACGACAGCAGGCAGCCCTGCGCGCCGGCGTCGATCGCCCGGCGCGTGCGTGCGTCGCCGCTTCGCGAGGCGATGACGATCACGCGCGCCGATGGCACGAGGGCCCGCAGCCGGGCGATCGCGCGGACGCTGCCGTGGCCCGACAGCTCGGTGCCCATCAGCACCACCGCGGGCAGCAGACTCGTGAAGTGGACGGAGTCGAAGTCGTCGCTGCCGACCTCGCCCACCAGCGCCATGTCGTCCTCGGCGCCCAGCAGCGCGCGAATGCCTTCATGGATCAAGGGATCGTCGCCGACCGAAAGCACGCGGATCGGCATCAGCGCGTGGGCCTCGCGGGAGGCCAGCACGCGCGCGGGAGGGAATTCATGCGAAAGGGTGTTGGCGAACATCGTGGGTTGCTCCAGGCGCAGGGCCGCGGCAATCGGACTCGAATCGCACCGTGACGACGCCTGTCGAGCAGGCGCCGGCAGCTGGACGACGCCTCCGCCGTCCGTCGCCGCCGCCCGCCGTGCCACATGGCGACATCGAGGTCACTTTAGAGCGCGATCCGCAGCCCGGATGGAACCACATTTGTCCAAATCAAAGGTATCACTCGCTGTCCTGAAGCTTTCACCGGATGTCCTGTCATCGACCGGCGCTCATGGCAGCGCCCGCAGGCAGGCGCCCAGGATCCTCGTCGCTTCCTCGATCTGGGTCGGGAACAGGCCGGCGAAGCCGAGCAGCAGGCCGGGCCGAGGCGGCGGCACGCGGTAATAGGGATGGACAGGATGAAGTCCGAGCCCCTGCAGCCGCGCGGCCGCGACGAGGCGTTCCACCCGCGCCGCGTCGAAGCCCGGCAGCCAGCCGATGACATGCATGCCGAGCTGCGAATCGTCGGGCTCGATGCGTCCCGCGGCGTGGCGCGCCAGTCCGGCGAGCAACGCGGAGCGCCGCCGCCGCAGCTCGAGCACGGTCGCGCCGAGATGCCGCTCGAAGGCACCGCGCTTGAACAGCAGGTGCATCGCCGCCTGCTCGATCGCGGGACAGCCGAGGTCCTCCAGCATCTTGGCGCGGACGAAGTCCCTGCGCAGGCCCGCCGGGCAGACGACGTAGGCCAGGCGAAGCGAGGGGAACATCATCTTCGAGAAGCTGCCCACGTAGATCACCCGGCCGCCGGTGTCCAGCGACCGCAGCGCCGAGATCGGCGTGGCGCTGTAGCTCAGCTCGCCGTCGTAGTCGTCCTCGAAGATCCAGCTCGCGTTCTCCTCGGCGAAGCGCAGCAGCTGCTGGCGGCGGCGCAGGGACATCGTCAGGCCGGAGGGGAACTGGTGCGACGGCGTCACGTGCACGAGCCGGGCCTGGCGCGGCAGCTCGTCGACGACCAGGCCCTCGTCGTCGGTGCGCACGCCCACCACGTCCGCGCCGTGCGCGCGCAGGCCGTGCGAAGCCAGTTCGTAGCACGGGTCTTCCATGGCCGCCGTCGCGCCGACGTCGAGCACGATCCGCGCTGCCAGCGACAGCGCCTGCTGCGTCCCGCTGACGACCACGATGTCGCGCGGATCCGCCATGACGCCGCGCCAGGTCGCGAGGAAGCGGGCGATGGAGTCGCGCAGTTCCGGCAGGCCTTGCGGATGCGGATAACCGGTGCCGGTGGTCGCCGCCGCGGTCGCCAGCGCCGTGCCCCACGCGCTGACCAGCTTGGTGTTGACCAGCGGTGCGCCGTATTGAAGGTCGTAGCGCAGCCCGGCCCCGCCGCTGCCGAGCGTCACGGGCGGCAGGTCGCGCAGCCGTGCCGCGAAGGCCGACTGCGCCTCGACGCGCCGGGGCGGCACGACGGGCACCTGGGGCGGCGGCACGTCGTTGACGTAGGTCCCCGAGCCTTCGCGCATGACCCCCAGCCGCTCGATGCGCAGTTGCTCGTACGCGCGCAGGACGGTGTTGCGCGACAGTCCGAGGTTCTCGGACAGCATCCGCGTGGATGGCAGCTTGCTGCCCGACAGGAGCTTGCCGCTGCGGATCGCCTGCCGCAACGAACGCGCGAGCTGCTCGTGCTTGGGGCCCTTGTTGTCTAGTTGCAGGTGCATCTCGTCGTCCGCTCCGCGCCACGGGATGATGTCGAATCTAGCAATACCGCCTCCGGTACGCGCCGCCATTGCGACGAACAGCGGGTTTCCTGTACCTGTCGGCGGCTGGACCGCGCCCAACGGCGGGTCGCCGGGGCGCCGCGGCGCCGCCGGCACGGCAAGCGCCTATCGGCATGGCGAACCGTGCATTGCGCAGGCGCCCATCCCCGCGTCGAGGCTGGCCATGATGATCAGCGAACCGAACACCACCAGCGCCACGACGAACACCCCGAAGGCCAGCGCGAGGATGGTGTTGGTGCTCTCCGGGCCGCTGGACACGTGCAGGAAGAACACGAGGTGGACCCCCATCTGCCCGATCGCCAGGGCCGCCAGCAGCACCGGCACCCCCGGCCCCCACACCAGGTGCGTGCCGGCAGCCCAGAACGACGCCAGCGTCAGCACGACGGACGCGGCCAGGCCCAGCAAGGCCTTGACCAGGCCGCTCTTCCAGCCGGGCGACTGCCCCGGCTGCTCGTGGCCGTCCGACTGCTCGTGGCGCTCGTCGCGTTCGTCCATCAGCGCGCTCCCAGGTAGACGATGGTGAACACGCCGATCCAGACGATGTCCAGCGCGTGCCAGAACAGGCTGAAGCAGGCCAGGCGATACAGCACCATCGGCCGCCAGCCCAGCGTGAAGACCTGCGCCATCATCACGACGAGCCACGCGAGGCCGGTGGCGACGTGCAGCCCATGCAGGCCCACCAGCGCGAAGAACGCGGACAGGAACGCGCTGCGCTCCGGCGTCGCGCCGCGCGCCAGCATGGCGCCGAACTCGCCGAGCTCCAGTGCCAGAAAGGCTGCCCCGAGCGCGAACGTCGCCGCGGCTCCGAGCACCGTCAGCGCACGACGGCGCAGCTCGGTGGCCACGGACATCATCGCGCAGGCGAAGCTCGAGAACAGCAGGCAGCCGGTCTCGACCAGCACGTGGCCGCGGTCGAACAGCTGCACGCCGCGGGGGCCGCCGGCGTCGCGGCCCGCGAGCACGGCATAGGCCGCGAAGAAGGCCGAAAACACGATGATGTCGCTGAGCAGGAACAGCCAGAAGCCGTAGCTGACGATCACCTTGCGCGGCGACGGGCCACGTTCGGAGACGGGCACCGCGGCGCCGCGGACATCGACGGCGGCGACGGCGCTCATGGGCGCGCCGCCTGCCGGTCGAACGCCGCGAGCCGCGCCGGATCGATCGCCACCTCGAGATCGGTCCGCCAGGCGCGCACGAGGCAGGCCGCCACGATGCAGGCCAGCGCGCCGCCCGTCAGCCACGCGATGTGCCACACCGCGCCGAAGCCCGCGAAGAACGCGAAGAACGCGACCACCACGCCCAGCGGCGTGGGCCGCGGCATGTGCAGCGGCCTGGCGTCCTGGCCTTCCGGCTCCCGCACACCGGCGTTGCAGCGCTTGGCCTCCCAGAACGCGTCGATGCCGTCGACCTGCGGCAGCGAGGCGAAGTTCCAGGCGGGCGGCGGCGATGGCGTGGCCCATTCGAGCGTGCGGCCGTCCCACGGGTCACCGGTGGTGTCGCGCAGGCCCTCGCGCTGCCGGATGCTCACGAACAGCTGCGCCAGCATCAGCACGATGCCGGCGAGGATGACGAGCGCCCCGGCAAAGGCGGCGATCATCAGCGGCTGCCACTGCGTCTGCGGGTAGTGCTGCATGCGGCGCGTCGCCCCGGCCAGGCCCAGCACGTACAGCGGCATGAACGCCAGCAGGAAGCCGACGAACCAGCACCAGAACGACGCCACGCCCAGCCCGCGATGCAGCCGGAAGCCGAACGCCTTGGGAAACCAGTAGTTGTAGCCCGCGAACGCGCCGAACAGCACGCCCGGGATGATCACGTTGTGGAAGTGCGCGACGAGGAACTGGCTGTTGTGCAGCTGGAAGTCGGCCGGCGGGATGGCCAGCAGCACGCCGCTGGCGCCGCCGACGACGAACAGGAGCATGAAGCCGATGGCCCACATCAGCGGCAGCTCGAAGCGCAGCGTGCCGCCGTACATCGTGAACAGCCAGTTGAAGATCTTGACGCCGGTGGGGATCGCGATGACCGACGTGGCGATGCCGAAGAACGCGTTGACGTCCGCGCCGGCCCCCATCGTGAAGAAGTGGTGCAGCCAGACCATGAACGAGACGACGCAGATCCCCATCGTCGCCGCCGCCATCGAGCGGTAGCCGAACAGGCGCTTGCCCGAGAAGGTGGGGAACACCTCCGAGAAGATGCCGAATGCCGGCAGCACCAGGATGTAGACCTCCGGATGGCCCCAGGCCCAGATGAGGTTGACGTACATCATCATGTTGCCGCCCGCCTCGTTCGTGAAGAAGTGGAAGCCGAGGTAGCGGTCCAGCGCCAGCATGGCCAGCGAGGCGGTCAGGATGGGGAAGGCCGCGATGATCAGCAGGTTCGACGCCAGCGCCGTCCAGGTGAAGATGGGCATGCGCCCGTAGCCCATGCCGGGGGCGCGCATCTTCAGGATGGTGGTGGTCAGGTTGATGCCCGACAGCAGCGTGCCGACGCCGGCGATCTGCAGCGACCACAGCCAGTAGTCGACGCCCACGCCGGGCGAGTAGGCCAGCTCGGACAGCGGCGGATAGGCCAGCCAGCCCGTGCGCGCGAACTCGCCCACCACCAGCGAGACGTTGGTCAGCAGCGCGCCGGCGGCGGTCAGCCAGAAGCTCACCGAGTTCATCACCGGGAACGCGACGTCGCGGGCGCCGATCTGCAGGGGCACGACGAAGTTCATCAGGCCGACCATGAAGGCCATGCCGACGAAGAAGATCATGATGGTGCCGTGCGCGGAGAACACCTGGTCGAAGTGCGGCGGCGGCAGATAGCCCCGCGCGCTCCCGGCGGCCAGCGCCAGCTGCGAACGCATCATCAGCGCGTCGGCGAAGCCGCGCACCAGCATCACGATCGCCAGCAGCACGTACATCACGCCGATGCGCTTGTGGTCGGTGCTGGTGATCCATTCGCGCCACAGCGTGGGCCACCCGCCCTTCAGCGTGACCAGGGCCAGCACGGCCAGCAGGGCCAGCACCACGACGGCACCGGTGATCAGCGGGATGGGTTCGTGCAGGGGGATCGCGTCCCAGCTCAGCTTGCCCACGGGGTCACTCTCCCATCGCCGGCATCGCCGTCGCGGCCGGCGCCTTCGACGTGTCGGCAAGAATCGTCTCGAACAGCCCGGGCGCCACGGACGCGTACGTCGCCGCGGCGGCGGCCACGCCGGGGCGCGCGAGCGCCGCGTAGTGCGAGGCATCGAGCGGTACCGCGCCGCTGCGCACCCCGGCCAGCCAGCGCGCGAACTCGTCCGGCGCCAGGGCGACCGCGTCGAAGCGCATGTCGGAGAAGCCGTCGCCGCTGAAGTTGGCCGACAGGCCGGCGTACGTGCCGGGGTGGTCGGCCAGCAGGTGCAGGGTCGTCGTCATGCCGCCCATCGTGTAGATCTGCGAGCCCAGCTGCGGCACGAAGAAGCTGTTCATGACGGTCGCCGAGGTCAGCCGCAACCGCAACGGCGTGCCCGCGGGAACGACCATCCGGTTGACGCTGGCGACGCCGAGGTCCGGATAGATGAACAGCCACTTCCAGTCCAGCGACACCACCTGCACCGTCAACGTCGGGCCGCGCGAGGCCAGCGGCCGCGCCGGGTCGAGGTCGTGCGAACCGATCCATGCGATGCCGCCGAGGAACAGGATCACCAGCGCGGGGATGGACCACACCGTGACCTCGATCGCCCCGGAATACGCCCAGTCCGGGTCGCGCCTGGCGTAGCGGTTGCCGGCGCGGAACCACCACGCGAACGCGAGCGTCATCACGATCACCGGCACGATCACGACGAGCATGATGACCGTGGCGTTCAACAGGATCGTGCGCTCGGCGGCGGCGATCGGCCCCTGCGGGTCGAGCACGCCCTGCTGCCAGGTGGCGGCGACGATGGGCAAGTGTGGGTCCTCGGTGGCTGGCGACGGCGTACCGTCGAGCGACGGCCTCGCAACCGCTCCGATGGGCAACAATCGGACCCGTCGGCGCCGTGCGGCGTCCTGCCATCGACGATCCCATGCCCGCGAACCTCTCCACAGAATGGTCCTGGCGATTCGGCGTGATGCCGCAGCCCTGGTTTTCCGTGTTCACGGCGCTCGTCGCCTGCGTGCTGCTGTGCGTCGCCATCGTCTCCACGCTGCGCACCGCCGAATTCGACGCGGGCGCGCTGCGGGCGACGGCCACCGTGCTGCCGGCCAGCGGCGGTGGCAGCATGACGCGGCCCGCCGCGGAGTTCACCGATGCGTCCGGACGGGCCTGGCGCGTGCGCTTGCGCGTCCGCAGCAACCCGCCCGCGCACCATGCCGGCGAGCAGGTGGACGTGCTCTACCACCGCGAGGACCCGGCGGACGCGCGCTTCGACACCTTCGTCGAGCGGCGCTTGCTCGCGCTGCTGAGCGGCGTCCTGAGCCTGCCGTTCTTCCTGATGTCCTGGCTGACCTGGACGTTCCGGCGGCGGCTGTTCCGGCAGTACGCGCGCGGCGGTTGAGGCGCGCGTTCAGGCTTCGTCGCGGCGCATCGCCTCCCACCAGCGCGACAGCACCGCGACGCAGTCGCCGAGGTCGCCGTCGTTGACGAGGTCCAGGTCGGCGGCGACGGGCGCGGCGAACGCCCGCGCCAGGCGCGCGTCGCGGGCGGCCGCGTCCTCGCGCCCGCGCGCGGCCAGGCGCGACGCGAGCAGGGTCGCGGGCGCGCTCACGGACACGACGCGCAGGCCCGGCGCCTGCACGCGCAACGCGCCCAGGTGCGCACGCGAACCGTTGAGCACCACCCAGCGGCCATCGGCCAGCGGCGCGAGTTCGCTGCGGCGCACGCCGTAGTCCAGGCCATGCGCGTGCCACCAGGTGGCGAGCAGGCCGCGGCCGCGCAGGCCGGCGAAATCGCCGGGCGTGACCGCCTCGTGCGATTCGGAGCCGTCGGGGGCGCGGGTGATCACGCGCCGCGCGGCGACGGGGGCCGCCGCGCCCAGCGACGCCCGCCAGCCGCGCAGCACGCTGTCCTTGCCCGCGCCCGACGCCCCGACGACGACGATCAGGCGCCGCGCGCCCGCGATGGCCGGCAGGCCGATGCCGCTCATCGCGCGAAGTCGAAACGTCGCACGAGCCGGAAGTCGGCGCCGGGCGCGTCCTCGACGAACAGCGCGACGCCGTCGCAGCGCAGCGGCCGGGCGAGCGCGGGGGCGAACTCGCGGCGCGCCGCGTCGCGCAGTTCCTCGCGCCGCCGTTCGCCCAGGGCATCGCGCGGCAACGCGTCGGTGAGGGTCATGTGGAAGCGCCACTGCCCGAACACGTGCGCGTAGCCCCAGCGCCCGACGTTCTCGCGACCAGCCTCGTCGAGGCCGGCGGCCAGCCGGTGCGCTGTCTCCGCGGGCGAGGCCGGCCGGCGGAACTCGTCGAACAGGCGCACGCAGTCGTCGGCCAGGTCGCGCAGCGGCTGGCCGGGCGCGGCCGCGTCGGCTTCGATGGGCCGCAGCGCGAGGAAATCGCCCAGCGTGGCGACGTGCAGGGCCGGCATCGCGAACGGCGTGCGCTCGTCGACGAAGTGCGACAGCGCCGCCAGCAGCTGCGCCCGCGACAGGCCCTCGCGCAACGCGAACGGCGGCTTCAGCGTGGCGTGGAAGCCGTAGCGGCGCGGATCGGCGCGATGCGGGCCGCCGCCGTCGCTCGCGCCGGACTCCGGATCGCGACCCAGCCAGCGGCAGCCGGCCGTCCACAACGGATGGTGCGCGGCGGGCGCGAAGTACAGCGCGTAGCGCGGGCCCGGGCTCTCGCGGGCGTCGCTCATGCGAGCGCATCCGGTTCGACCACCAGCTGCACGGCGTCGGCGGCGAACAGCGTGCTGCCCGTCTCCACCGGCACGCCGGCGCGATCGACGTTGACGTACTGCACGACGAGCACCGGCTGCGACATCGGCCGCGCGAGCGCATCGGCCTCGGCCTGCGTCGGCAGCCGGGTCGCCACCACGCTGCGCGAGCGCGTGTAGTCGGCCACGCCGAGCTCGGCGAGCGCGCGCGTGATGCTGCCGTGGCGCGCGACGGGCGCGGCGATGCCGGCCAGGCGCGGGCAGGGAAACGCCGCGGTGGACAGCCCCACGCGGCGGCCGCGCACCGACGAGCGCGTCTCCAGCACCACCACCTTGGCGCGCGCGGGCAGCTTCAACGCCTGCGCCCACTCGCCGGCCGGCAGCACCGCATGCGACAGCAGCTCGCGGCCGGCCGTCTCGCCCATGCGCGCGAGGTTCTCGCTCAGGCGGGTGCGGCGCTGCAGGGCGTAGTCCAGCACCAGCTCGCGCACGAAGGTGCCGCAGCCCTGGCGCACGTCCAGGTGGCCCTCGCGCACCAGCGCCTGCACGGCCTGGCGCAGCGTGTGGCGGTTGACGCCGAAGCGCTCGGCCAGCGCCGTTTCGTTGGGCAGCCGCTCGCCGGGCGCGACCCGGCCGGCGAGGATGTCCGCGCGCAGCTGCGCGGCGATCGCCTGCCAGCGCGCGACGTTGGCGTCGTTCATGTCGAGCGTCGAGGAGGCTGCAGCGTTGTCGTCCTTGAGCATGTCGTCACCGGAAGGTCAAGAAACTGTCATCGGGTCTGCCGATACTGGCTCGCATCTTCAGTCATCTAGATGACGTCACCATGACCGACACCGATCCGGACCCCGCCGCGGCGAGCGCACGCCAGCGCTGGCTGGCCGTGCTGGCGCATGCGCCGCGCGCGCTGATCGAGCAGCATGCCGCGGCCCTGCCCGCTACCGGCTTCACGCTGCTGCGCGCGCCCGAGATCGGACTGACGATGGTACGCGCCCGCATCGGCAACCGGGGCGACCGGTTCAACGTGGGCGACGCCACGGTGACGCGCTGCGTGGTGCGCCACGTCGACGCGGACGGCCGCGTCACCGCCGGCGTGGGCTACGTGCTGGGCCGCGACGAGGCACGCGCCGAATGGGTGGCGCGCCTGGACGCGCTGCTGCAGCAGCCCGCGCATCACGACGCGCTGATGCGCGGCGTCGTCGCACCGCTGGCGGCCGAGACCGCGCGCCTGCGCGCCGCCGCCGCGGCGCGCACCGCGAGCACGCGGGTCTCGTTCGACACGCTCGCCTCGGAGATCACGCCATGAGCGCCCACCCGACCGCCCCGAAGAGCGCGCGCGCCGCGGGCCGCGCGGAGGTGTCCCGATGAGCGCCGTGCTCGCCCGCATGGGCGCCGGCTTCCACGATGCGGTGCACGGCGCCCAGCAGGCCTTTCGCGCGCTGCTGGCGGCGATGTCCGAGCCCGGACGCGTGCTGCCCCTGCCCGCGGTGGCCAGCGCCGGGCTCGAGGCGTCCGGCACCGGGCCGCGACCGCCGTTCGACGTCGCGCTCGCCGCGACGCTGCTGACGCTGCTCGACGCCGACACGCCCGTGCACCTGACCGGCGGCCTGGACACCGCCGACGCTCGCGCCTGGCTGCGCTTGCACACCGGCGCCCGCGCGCTGCCGCAAGCCACCGCGATGACGGCGGCACTGGCGCGCGACGTCGACGCGCCGCTGTGGCGCGCGCTCGACCTGGGCACCGACGACGCGCCGCAAGCCAGCGCCACGCTGTTCGTGCAGGTGGACGCGCTGTCCGCGCAGCCGCTGCGCGGCGCCGTCGCGCTCAAGCTGCGCGGTGCGGGCATCGCGACCTCGCGCGATCTCGCCGTCGCCGGCCTGTCCTCCGCGTTCTGGCACTGGCGCACGGCGCTGCGCGCCCAATTGCCGCGCGGCATCGATCTGGTGCTCGCCTGCGGCACGCAACTCGCGGCGATCCCCCGCAGCACGCACGTCGAAAGCGAGGGCTGAGATGTACATCGCAGTCAAGGGCGGCGAACGGGCCATCGACGCCTCGCGCCGGCTGCTCGCGGCGGCGCGGCGCGGCGACGCGGCCCTGCCCGAGCTGGCGGCCGCGCAGATCGAGCAGCAGATGGGCCTGCTCGTGGGTCGCGTGATGGCGGAGGCCTCGTTGTACGACCCGCCGCTGGCCGCGCTGGCGCTGCGCCAAGCCTACGGCGACGCCATCGAGGCCACGTTCCTGCTGCGCGCGTACCGCACCACGCTGCCTCGCTTCGCGTACAGCGAGCCGGTGGACACCGATCGCATGCGCGTCGACCGCCGCGTCTGCGCGATCTTCAAGGACCTGCCCGGCGGCCAGCTGCTCGGACCGACCTTCGACTACACGCAGCGCCTGCTGGACTTCGCGACGCAGGCCGGCGAGCCGCCCGTGGTCGACGACGCGGCGGGTGCCGACGTCGAGGCGGTTCCCAACGCGTTGTCGCAACTGGCGCGCGAAGGTCTGGTCGAACCCTGCGAACCGTCCGACGGCGACCCCGAGCCGCCGGACATCACGCGCGACCCGCCCGCCTATCCGCTGCCGCGCACCGGCTGGCTGCAGATGCTGGCACGCGCCGACGAGGGCTGGGTGCTGGGCATGGGCTACTCGACGCAGCGCGGCTACGCGCACACGCATCCGTTCGCGGGCGACCTGCGCTCGGGCCGGGTGGTCGTGGAACTGGTGCCCGACGAGCTCGACTTCGCGATCGAGATCGGCGAGGTCGAGCTCACCGAGTGCCAGATGATCAATCAGTTCGTGGGCAGCGCCGAGGTCGCGCCCGTGTTCACGCGCGGCCAGGGCCTGGTCTTCGGACGCGGCGAGCGCAAGGCGATCGCGATGTCGCTGGTCGACCGCGCGCTGCGCGCCGCGGAGTTCGGCGAGGAGGCGTCCAGCCCGGCCCAGCAGCAGGAATTCGCGCTGCCGCAGGGCGACAGCGTCGAGGCCTCGGGCTTCGTGCAGCACCTGAAGCTGCCGCACTACGTGACCTTCGAGTCGGAGCTGCAGCTCATCCGCAAGCTGCGCGCGGACGTGCATGCGCGGGCGGCCGATGTCGCCCGCCAAGGAGACGCCGGATGAGCGACATCGCACACGGGTACAACTTCGCCTACCTCGACGAACGCACGAAGAAGATGATCCGGCGCGCGCTGCTCAAGGCCGTCGCGATCCCCGGCCACCAAGTGCCGTTCGGCTCGCGCGAGATGCCGCTGGCCTACGGCTGGGGCACCGGCGGCATCCAGGTGACGGCGGCGGTGATCGGCCGCGACGACGTGCTCAAGGTGATCGACCAGGGCAGCGACGACACCACCAATGCCGTCAACATCCGCCAGTTCTTCGCGTGCACGACGGGCGTGCGCACCACCACGCGCACCCGCGAGGCGACGCTGATCCAGACGCGCCATCGCATCCCCGAGACGCCGCTCGCCGACGGCCAGGTGCTCGTCTACCAGGTGCCCCAGCCCGAGCCGCTCTACCGGCTGGAGCCGCGCCGCGCCGAGACGACCAGGCTGCACGCGTCGGAGGAATACGGGCTGGTGAACGTCAAGCTGTACGAGGACCTCGCGCAGTGGGGCCGCGTCGAGACGAGCTACGACTACCCGGTGAAGGTGGACGGCCGCTACGTGATGTCGCCCTCGCCGATCCCCGCGTTCGACAACCCGAAGATGCACATGAGCCCAGCGCTGCAGCTGTTCGGCGCGGGCCGCGAGAAGCGTCTCTACGCGATCCCGCCTTACACCGACGTGCGCAGCCTCGACTTCGAGGATCACCCGTTCCGCATCGAGCCGCAGGGCCACGCCTGCGAGCGCTGCGGCGACGGCACGAGCTTCCTCGACGAGGTCGCCGGTGCCGATGGCCGCGTCCGCTGGACGTGCTCGGACACCGACTGGTGTGCCGGCCGCGTCGACCAAGGACACCGCCATGAGTGAACCCCTGCTGCGCGTGCGCGGCCTGTCCCACCGCTTCGCCTCCGCGCGCGACGAGCGCCTGGCCGTGCGCGATGCCGAGTTCGACCTGTTCCCGGGCGAAGTGGTGGCCATCGTGGGCGAATCGGGTTCCGGCAAGTCGACGCTGCTGAACTGCATCGCCGGCCGTATCACGCCGACGCACGGCCAGGTGCACTACCGCGACGCCGCCGACCGCTGGCTCGACGTGCACGCGCTCACCGAGCGCCAGCAGCGCGTGCTCGCGCGCACCGAGTGGGGCTTCGTGGAGCAGAACGCGAGCGACGGCCTGCGGCTGGACGTCAGCGCCGGCGCCAACATCGGCGAGCGCCTGATGGGCCAGGGCGAGCGCCACTACGGCCGGCTGCGCGCGACGGCGCAGCGCTGGATGGAGCGCGTCGAGCTCGACACCGCACGCATCGACGACTCGCCCCGCGCCTTTTCCGGCGGCATGCGCCAGCGCCTGCAGATCGCGCGCAACCTCGTCACGCGGCCGCGGCTGGTGCTGCTGGACGAGCCGACCTCGGGCCTGGACGTCTCCGTGCAGGCGCGCCTGCTCGACCTGATGCGCACGCTGGCCACGCGCATGCACCTGTGCGCCCTGATCGTCACGCACGACCTCGGCGTGGCGCGCCTGCTGGCGCAGCGCACGCTGGTGATGCGCCACGGCCAGGTCGTCGAGCAGGGCCTCACCGACCGCGTGCTGGACGATCCGCAGCACCCCTACACGCAACTGCTGGTCTCCTCGGTGGTGATGCCATGAACGAACATGACGGCAAGGCGAACGACGGGGCGCCGCCGCGCCTGTCCGTGCGCGGCCTCGCCAAGCACTTCACGCTGCACCTGCGCGGCGGCGCCCGGCTGCAGGTGCTGCGCGACACCGCGTTCGACGTGCGTGCCGGCGAGTGCGTCGCGCTGGCGGGCGCCTCCGGCCGCGGCAAGTCGACGCTGATGAAGTGCCTGTTCGGCAGCTACGGCAGCGACGCCGGCAGCTTGCGCTTCGACTCGTCGGACGGCCCGGTCGACATCGCGAACATCCCGCCGCAGCGCCTGCTGCAGCTGCGCCGGCGCGACATCGCCTACGTCAGCCAGTTCCTGCGCGCCGTGCCGCGCGTGCCCGCGCTGGACGTCGTCGCGCAGCGGCTGGTCGACGCCGACCCGGCGCCGCCGTCGGACGATCTCGACGACGACGCGCATGCGCGGCGCATGGCGGCGGCACGCGACGTCGCCCGCGGCCTGTTCGCGCGGCTGAACCTGCCGCCCGCGCTATGGGACCTGCCGCCGGCCACTTTCTCGGGCGGCGAGCAGCAGCGTGTCAACATCGCGCGTGGCTTCGTGCAGCCGGCGCGCCTGCTGCTGCTGGACGAGCCCACCGCCTCGCTGGACGCGGCCAACCGCCGCGTCGTCATCGAGCTCGTCCACGAGGCCAAGGCGCAGGGCGCGGCCGTCGTGGGGATCTTCCACGACGAGGAAGTGCGCGACGCCGTCGCGGACCGCCGCGTCGAACTCGGTTGAAGGCTTTCGCAATGAACGACATCGTCCTCACCAATGCCCGCGTCGTGCTCGGCCACGAGACGATCCACGGCCACGTCGTGGTGCGCGACGGGCACATCGCCGCGGTGGCCGGCGGCCCGACGGCCGTGCCTTCCGCGCAGGACCTGCAGGGCGACTGGCTCCTGCCCGGGCTGGTGGAGATGCACACCGACAACCTCGAGCGCCACGTCATGCCGCGCCCCAGGGTGAGCTTCCCGATGCAGGCCGCTGTGCAGGCCCACGACGGCGAGGTGGCGGCCGCCGGCATCACCACGGTGCTGGATGCCATCGGCGTGGGCGATCCGTACGACGAGGGCTTCCGCTCGCGTGACCAGGGCGAGCTGCTGCGCGTCCTCGACCGGCTGGACGACGCCGGCTCGCTGCGCGCCGACCATCACATCCACGTGCGCGCCGAGCTGCCGGCACCGAATGCGCTGGCGCTGTTCGAGCCGTTCCAGCGCCACCGCCGGCTGCGGCTGATCTCGCTGATGGACCACACGCCCGGCCAGCGCCAGTGGACCGACATCGAGCACGCCCGCACCTACTACACCGGCAAGAAGGGCTGGAGCGACGAGAAGTTCGCCGCCGAGATGCGCGCAGCGCCGCAGCGCCAGGCGGCGTACGCGGCCCCGCATCGCCGGTGGTTCGCCGAGTTCGCGCGCGGCCACGGCGTGGCGCTGGCCACGCACGACGACACCACCGTGGCGCACGTCGACGAGGCGCTCGCGCTCGGCGCCGCGATGAGCGAGTTCCCCACCAGCCTCGCGGCCGCGCGCCACGCGCGCATCTGCGGGCTCGCGACGATCGCCGGCGCCCCCAACGTCGTGCGCGGCGGCTCGCACTCCGGCAACGTGGCCGCCATGGAACTCGCGCGCGAAGGCGTTCTGGACGCGCTGTCGTCCGACTACGTGCCCGCCAGCCTGCTGCTGGCCGCGTGGATCCTCAAGCGCGACGCCGGCTTCTCGCCCAGCGAGGCCGTCGACGTCGTCAGCCGCGCCCCCGCGCGGGCCTGCGGCTTCGACGACCGCGGCGAGATCGCCAACGGCCTGCGCGGCGACCTGGTGCGCGTGCGCGAGGTCGACGGGCACCCGGTGGTGCGCGAGGTGTGGTCGCTGGGGCGGCGCGTGGCGTGAGCCCAAGAACTGCGAGCGTTCAATCGGATATTCGCCACACGGAGCCGCTAGTGAAGCCGCCGCGGACGATCGAGACTACTTCGCAATCGACGCATTCGTCTTCATGAATGCATACCCCTTCTGAAGATTGAGGTTGTAGCCGGCCGGCTGCCACACGCTGCCCGACTCTTCCCCGAACAGCATCACGGATTCTTCGATCGGCTCTGAGACCAACTCGAATCGAGTCATGAAGGTATATAGCCGATAGTAGCCACGCTCCGGCGCAATGGCGGTAGAGGCGTTTTGCCCGATTTCGGAACGTTCGATCACCTTGCCAAAGACATCTCGGCCCGTCTTAGCTAAGTTAGCAAAATCGTCAAACTTGTAAGTCTCACGGAATTTGGCGCGCATGGCGCCATATGCCATTTCATGATTCATTGAGTCATTAACTCTAAGCCAGTCGAGGGCTGCCGGCTTGGCCAGTTCCAGGGGAGGCGGAGGCCCCAAAGGCTTGAATGGGTCGTAGGACACAAGACCAGCCGGCTTAATCAGAAACACGAAGGCGAATACGGCCAGCGCGCCGCTGGCGCGGAGCCACGGCGTAAACTTAAGTTGGAATACTCCTGGCAACACAGCGGCCATCGAAGCAGCAACCAGGCTCAGTACCAAGTTGAAAACCCGCCATTGGCTTTCTGTCGGCGTCGGTACTGCAATTGCGACGGCGAGCATCACGACGATGAAGAAGACTGCGAAGAGGAAGAATGCTGTCTTCTGAGGCGGCATTCCAGGCGCGATGTGCAGCGGCATCATGTGTCCTTCACTGGCAGGCTTGCAGCGGAAGTGCTCCAGCCAGATTTCCGATCATCCCCTGGTTCAGTGCCGCCACACGCTCTTGGCAAACGCCGTGGGTCCCTGGCGCGTACCAAGGCGCAAGGTACGGGTCGCCATAGCTGCAGGCTGTCGCGAATGTGCTTGAGATGTCGCTCTGACTCACCCCACCACGACGTATCCGAGACCCGACGTAGAAGCCTGCAAGGCAATCCGCCTGCAGCTCTCTAAATTTACCTACGGTACCCACTCCGAGCCATCCTTGGACCGAATGCCCAAACTCGTGCGCCATGACCATATCGGCGGGAAGGCGGCTGCCACTTATCTGATCAAGCCTCTCGAGGGCGTAGACGTCGAAGTAGATATAGCCTGGATCGGTACCGACGAATGCACCTCCTTGACATATTCCCGGCGCATCCGACTGGCAGGTGCAGGCGACAACGCTGCTTTGCCAGAATTGGTTGAGATCTGCCATGACTTCCAAAGTCGCAGGCCCAACCTGACCGCATAAATACTGCGGGAGATAGAGCGGTCTCGCGCCGACGGGAAAGCTCAACCCATTGCTTGACTGGGGCGAAGCTGGCGGATCTGAATCGTCCCCGCCGCAGCCTCCCATAACGAGCACAACCGCACCAGCCGCAGCGCCCGCCAGCAATTTTGTGAGCATGCCTACCCTCCCTGGCGGTATCACAGCTATGCCCGAAACTTACCTCCAACTCAACAGGATCTCCACCCCCTAGGTCGCAGCCGCGACGTCCAATCTCAAACAGTTGGGTGCGCACTCAATGACTTCGATGAAGGCACATCTGACTGGCGTAGCGCCTTTTCGCCTCGCTAGGAATCGTGCCTAGGTAACGCCTAGGAAGCCAACGGTCGAGCCGTCACCCGCACCGCGTCCACCAACGCCAGGTAGTACCCCAGCCCCGGCGTCGCGCGCCCCGGCTCCTTCGCCAGGTCATCCCAGCGCCGCAGCCGCACCGCGTCCTCGGCGTAGGGCAGCGCCTCGAAGCGCGCGATCTCTTCGCCGCGGAACGGGCCGCCCTGCTGCGCCAGCGAATGCACCGAAGCCGGCGACAGGCCGCGCAGGTAGGAGGGCTCGACCGCGGTGAGCCAGCGCTTGGCCGCCACGTGCAAGCGAATGGGCTCGACGACGGCCGGCGGGAAGTCGCGCACCAGCACCGCCACGCCGCGCAGTTCGTGCGCGTCGTCGACGTCGGCCATCGCGCCGACCTCGGCGATGGCGACGAAGTGGCCGACGTCGTGCAGCAGCGACGCCGCCACCAGCGACGCGTCGGCGCGCGCTTCCTCGGCCAGCTGCGCGCACTGCAGCGCGTGGGCGAGCGCGCTGACGGACTCGCGGCGGTGGCCTTCGTAGGAGGTCGCGCCGTGCAGCGCGAACCAGTGCCCGATCCGGTCGACGATGTGGGAGGGCATGGATCTCCAGGATGGATTCGCTGAGTTTCAGATCAGGCGCTTGCGCACCTGGGCCGAGGCCAGGTCGATCAGCGACACCGCCACGACCAGCAGCACCAGGACGAACGCCGTCTTGCCGTACTCGAATCCGCGGATGACGTCCCACAGCACCGCGCCGATGCCGCCGGCGCCCACGATGCCCAGCACCGATGCGGAGCGCACGTTCGATTCGAAGCGGTACAGCGTGAACGACACCCACAGCGGCACGACCTGCGGCACCACGCCGTAGAACACGACGTTGAGCGGATGCGCGCCCGTCGCGCGGATGCCTTCGGCCGGCCGCGGGTCGCTGGCCTCGACCGCCTCCGCGAACAGCTTGGCCAGCACGCCAGTGGTATGCACCCACAGCGCGAGCACGCCGGAGAACGGGCCCAGGCCGACCGCCGTCACGAACAGCAGCGCGAACACCATCTCGTTGATCGCGCGGAAGGCGTCGAGGACGCGGCGTACGGGGTGGTGTATCCACCATGGCGTCAGGTTGGCCGACGCGAGCAGGCCCAGCGGGATCGAGCAGGCCACCGCCAGCGCGGTGCCCCACATCGCGATCTCGAAGGTGACCAGCAGTTCCTTCAGGTCGTCGGCCCAGTCCGTGACGCGCGGCGGGAAGAAGCCGCTCAGGAACTCGCCGATGTTGCCGCCGGAGCGCACCAGCTCCATCGGCTTCATGTCGGCGCCCTTCCAGCTGCCGGCCAGCAGCGCCAGCACCACGCCCCAGAACAGCAGGCGCTGCAGCGACGCGCGCGGCGGCGGTGGGACGGCGCCCGCGGGGGCGGCGGCGACCGGCTGGCTCACGGCGGCGTCAGCGGCGGGTCACTTGGCGCTGGCGACCTGCTTGCCGAGGTCGGCCAGCTTCGCGTCGATGTCGGCCAGCTTCCTTGACTTGTCGGCGGCGCTCAGCGTGGTGTCGGCCTCGGCCGCGGCGCGCGCGCGCGCCAGCTCGATCTGGCGGATCGGCAGCAGCTGCGCGTTGGACGAGGCGCGGAAGCCGCTGTACTCGATGTTGGCGAGGATGCCCTTCTCGCGCGCATCCTTGCCGTAGCCCAGCAGGAAGTCGCGGAGCTGCTTCTTGGTGCCGTCATCGAGATCCTTGCGCCACACCAGCGGGTCGCTGGCGATCAGCGGCGAGCGCCAGATCTCGCGCACCTGCTTCGCCTGCTCCGGATGCGTCTGCTCGAAGCGCTGCATGTTCTCGGTGTTGTTGGTGGCGACGTCCACCTGCTTGTTGACGACGGCCAGCAGGTTGGTCTCGTGGCTGGCGCGCAGCGTGCGCCTGAAGTCCTTCAGCGGGTCGACCTTGGCCGGGCCGAACGCGTAGAACGAGGGCACGGCGGTGCCGCTGGTGGAGTTCGGGTCGCCGAAGCCGAGCGTCAGGTTCGCGTGGTTCTTCCACACGTCGTCCAGCGACTTGATGGGGCTGTCCCGGTTGACGATGATCAGGCCGTAGTAGCCCTCGCTGCCGTCCTTGGCCACGATCTTGGCGAAGATCTCGCCGCCGGAGCGGTCCACGGCCTCCATCGCCGACTTGTTGCCCATCCACGCGACCTGCACCTTGTTGAAGCGCATCGCCTCGATGACGCCCGCGTAGTCGGTGGCGAAGAAGGCGTTGATCTTCAGGCCGGTCTGCTTCTGCATGTCGTCCAGCAGCGGCTGCCAGGCGCTCCTGAGGTTGGCCGACGACTCGGTGGAGATGAGGCCGAAGTTGACCTCCCTGGTCTGCGCCTGCGCGCCGGCGAACCACAGCGCGGAGGTGGCGGCGAGCACGGCCAGGCAGTTGCGACGGATCATGGAAAGCTCCTCGGGTTGGCGGGAATGGGAAGAGTCAGGCGACGCGCAGCGCGACATCGGCGAACACGGGTTCGGAAACGGGCTCGATCGCCGGCGCGCGGGCGGGCAGCAGCTCGTCGATCTGCGCGCCGTACAGCTCGCGCAGGCGCGCCGGCGTCAGCGCGCGCGTGGGGCCGTCGAACACGACGCGGCCCTCGTGCAGCGCGATCGTGCGCGGGCAGAACGCGAAGGCGAACTCGACCTGGTGCAGCGACACCAGCACCGTCACGCCGACGTCGCGATTGACGTCGGCCAGCGACTGCATCACCTTGCGGCTGGCCTCGGGATCGAGCGACGCGATCGGCTCGTCGGCCAGGACGATCTCGGCGCCCTGCACGAGCGCGCGCGAGATCGCGGCGCGTTGCTGCTGGCCGCCCGACAGCGTCGACGCGCGCTGCCACGCGAGCCGCGCGATGCCCACGCGCGACATCGCCTCGTGCGCCCGCGCGACCTCGGCGGCCGGGAAGCGCCGCAGCAGCCCGCGCCACAGCGGCAGGCGATGCAGCGCGCCGGCCAGCACGTTGACCATCACCGGCAGGCGCTCGACGAGGTTGAACTGCTGGAACACGACGGCCACGCGCGACCGCGTGGCGCGGACGTCGCGCGCGATGCGTCCGCCCTGCTGCACGCAACGCCCCAGCACGCCGACGCTGGACGTCGTGCCCGCGTCAGCATGGTGCAGGCCGTTGAGATGGCGCAGCAGCGTCGACTTGCCCGAACCCGACGCCCCCAGCAGCGCCACCATCTCGCCGCGCCGCACCTGCAGCGACACGTCGCGCAACGCCGGCGCGGTGCCGAAGGTCTTGTGCAGGTGGCGTACGTCGATCGCGAGGTCGTCCATGACAGGGCTCCTGGGCGCGCAGGGCGGCACGCCCGGGGGCAATCATCTAGACGAGGTGTGACCGATCGGTGAATGCGCCATGACACGTCGATTTCAGGTTCCGGAAGGCCGCGCCGCTTTTACATTGGCATACGCACCGGCGCGGAACCGGCGCTGAACGAATGCACTCCATCGCTTCGGAAAGCATGGCGGAGCAAGGACGATGAGCAGCGACATCGACACGGCACTCGAGGCCGAAATCACCCGGCGCGCGATCGCGTTGGGCATCGCGACGCGGCAGCCGCGCGAACGCTCGCGCGCGGCACGCCTGGCCGCGCGCCTGTATGCGGGCGCGACCGCCGTGCAGCGTTCGCGCATCGTGACGACCCTGTGCCGGCCGCTGGGCCCGCTCGCGCTGGTCGCGGTCGCGTCGGGTGCGTTCGCGGGCCTGCTCGACCGCGCGAGCGCGCTCGGCAGCACCTGGCAGATCGACGACCTGGCCGGCTTCACGCGCGACCAGGTGTTCGAGCTGGCACGCTTCGTCGAGCAGGCGAGCCCCGAGGCGCTGCAGCAGGTGGCCGGCAGCGTCGCCGAGAACCCCTGGGGCGTGTCGGCGCTGGGGGCGGCCGCGGCCGTGCTGCTGGCCACGGCGGTGCGCCGTCCGGACGAACCGTCGCCACCGGGCGCGGAGGCGGCGCCGGCGGCCTGATCGCGTTGCCCCGACAATGGGGCATGTCCGCCGCCGACGACGCCGCCCATGCCCCCGACCCGGCCGCCCCGCGCCATCGCTGGCACTTCCGGGTGCTGGCCTCGACGGCGGCCACGCTGCGGCTGTGGTTGTGGGCCGCGGCGGCCGGCGCGGCGGCGGCCGCGTCCACGCTGGCGTTCCGCTGGCTGACCCTGCAGATCGAGTGGCTGGGCACGGGCCAGAGCAGCGACCTCGTCGAGGCCGCGCGCGCCATCCCCGCCTGGCAGCGGCCCATCGTGTGCGCCGCCGGCGGCGTCCTGGCGGGCCTGGTGCTGCAGTACGGCGCGCGCTGGGTGGCGCGCAGCAGGCAGGGCGACCATTACGTCGACTACATCGATGCGGCTCGGCAAGGCAGAGTCGACCTCAACGACCGCGCGAACCTCGTGCGCACGGTGTCAGCGGCGCTGTCGATCGACACCGGCGCGTCG
>Ga0105240_10003789_pt1 | contig 23359 bp, 23 predicted proteins | sample KBSC54metaG_FD_80426 | JGI IMG/M metagenome (GOLD analysis project Ga0105240, IMG submission 80426) | Corn rhizosphere microbial communities from Kellogg Biological Station, Michigan, USA - KBS C5-4 metaG | ecosystem: Host-associated > Plants > Roots > Rhizosphere > Soil | place: Michigan, USA... | reverse complement strand
GGTCGCTCAAGACGTGCGCCCGCGCGCCGCGCTCGTTCAGCGAACGCGCTCCCGAGAGAGCCAGGAAGGCGGCCATATTGGCCACACCCCCGATTACGGCAACCCCGAGCATGATTCGCCCGTTCACCGCAGGGTGACTCATGAGACGGAGGACGGCCTCGTACACGACCCAGATCGTCAGCAGCAGCAACACCTGCCCGTTGACGAAGGCGGCAAGGGGCTGGTACCGGCGGTGTCCGTAGGTGCGTCGAGGATCAGCCGGGCGCCGTCCCATCCGCAACGCGACGAGCGCCAGGCACAGCGAGGCCGAGTCGGCCAGCATGTGGGCGGCTTCGGCGAGCAGAGCGATGGAGTTCGCGAAGTAGCCGCCGATCGCCTCGACGAGGGTGAAGCTCGCCAGAATGATCAGCGCGATGAGGAGCCGGCGTTGGCTCGCATCGTGACCATGAGAGTGCCCGCCGTGGCCATGGCTGTGCCCGTGACCGCCGTGCCCGTGGTTCGCGTGATCGTGCTGGTCGTGATTCGCCCGAGTCATCGGCCTCTCCCGCGCCAGCTGAGCGCGAGTGCTGCAATATAGCCGATTCGGGCCATTCCCCCGAAATGTGCGCGCAGGGGGGTGCGGCGGCGCGTTTGCTATATTTCATCGAGCGGCACAGCGAATGAGGGTTGCCATGAACAGGTTCGAGCAGGCGGTCCAGGACTGCATGCAGCCGACGGCGAAGCTTCTGGAGCGGACCACGGTGCCGCTGCATCGGGCCATTCTTCTGAACTTCTGGCGTCACGTGCACCTCGAAGGCGCCGGTGAGTACGACAGGATCCTGGCCTCGGACATGACCGTGGATCACCCGGTCTACCGGGTCACGTGGGGCGCCAATCCCGCCGTCATCCAGGGCAAAGACGGCGTGCGCGGGTTCTACAACAGCGTGGGTGAAGCGGTGCTGTGGCACTCTGACGATCGCCTGTCGGTGGCGGATTGGGGGATCTGCGACGAGATCACCTTTCATCAGCTCGCCGGCGGTACGGACCTGAAGGCCCTCGGTTACGCGGTCGATCGAACCGACCGGCTCTATCACGTGTACAGCCGGCAGGCGTTCATCTGGCCGTACGATGAGCGCGCGCGTTTGATCGGTGAGCATCTTTACGAGGACAAGACCAGCCTGCGTATCGAGGAAGTCGACGCTTCAGAGGCGATCACGCCGGCGCGGGTTCGCGAGATTCACCGCGAGCAGTTGCGCAAGCTCGAGGCTGAGCGTGGGCCTGACTTCTGGGTGTACAGAAAGACCTGACGGTTGCCGAGGCGATTCGCCTCAGTCGTACGCCTTCCGGGAAGCGTTCTTCATGACAATGATAGTGGCCATCACTCGTGCCAGGTAGCGCGGGTCGTTCTCGTAACCCCGCTGTGTCAGCTCGAAAGCGTCCCGGGTTCCGGCCTCGCGAATGGAGCGATTCACGAAATCGCTTCCGCCATTGTAGGCGAGCAAAGCAAGATTCCAGTCGCCGAACTCCGCCATGAGTTGCGACAGGAGCCTCATCGCCGCGTCGGTCTCGAGCGCGGGGTCCAGGCGCTCATCCTGTGTGGGATCCACTGCCAGTCCGAAAGCACGAGCCGTCGGGCCGATGAACATCCACAGGCCGGCACCGTGCCCGGGATTTCCATCCTGCGGGCGGTTGCGGTAACCGGACTCGACGAGCGGTATTGCGAGGAGCTCCGCGGGGAGCGACAGCTGCTGGAGTTTCTCCCGGATCATCGGCTCATGCGTGTGCATCCTGCGCAGACTCTCGCGCAGGTAGGCTCTGCCGTCCGGTGTTCCCACCAGCCGGTTCATCTCGGCGACCACCTGAGGATTGGTGACTATCGGAAACGAGGTGTTCAGTCGCGCCACAGCCGCCATCTCCGCAGCTTCCGACGGCGAAATCCGGCGGTCCTGCACCGTGGCGGCGAGCGCAAAGCCGGCGACCAACAGCGTGGACACCGTGAGGGACTGTAAGGCAGCGACGCCGAAGGTGTGGAGGCGACGCTTCGGAGAGCACAGCAGCACCGCGACCCGCCGCGCGAGCAGGGTTGTGGGTCTGCCTGCGGTCCGGGGCTCAGGCGCTCCAGGGCTCGCGGGGGGGCGGTGCGCGAGCCTCCGATGGGCCCGGCGCATGTCGACCATGGGCATGCAAATGGCCGGCAGGTCTTGCGCAAGGGCGTTTTCCGCGACCCACAGCAGGCAATCGCAATACCGCCGCGCGGTCACCGGGTGACGCGCAATGACCGCTTCATCGCAAGCGAATTCCCGTAGCTCGTGGATGCTGTTGCCCAGCACGTGCGCGGCCGGATTGAGAGAGAACGCGCCTCGCAACAACCCTGTGACGTAGACCAACCAGGTATCGCCCTGGCGATGATGCTGAGCCTCGTGACGAAGCGCGATCCGCAGATCCTCCGGACGAGTAAGCAGCGAGACGGGAACCACGATGAAAAAGCTGCCGGGTCGCCAGAACGAGAACGGCACACTGGCCTCGGAAGTCGCGAGGATCCGCAGTGCTCCGCTGCGTCGAATGAGCTGGGCGCGGGAGAGGAGGGCGCGTGTGGCGCGGGTGCCGATGAGGAGGAGGGTCAGGGAGATTGCGATTCCGCCCGCGCAGATCGTCAGAGCACACTGGGTGAGCAGATCCAGCCGCAATTGCGTTCCTGTTGTCGTCAGAGAGAGCGTGGCAACGGGCGAGCTTGCCGCAACGCGGCTCAGCGCCTGCCCTGAGGGGGCTGACCAGACCTGTGCGGCGGCCGGCAAAAGCTGAGGACTGCTGAACAGCGGCGCGAGCACGGGAGCCAGCACAGCGGCGGCGATGAGCCAGTAGGCACAGTGGAGCTGATGCCGGTAGGTCAGCGGATGGGGTAGCCGCGCGCTTGCGAATCGCAAACACCGCACCAGCCCGCAGGCCACCAGGAGCAACACGTTCTGCGACAGGTAAATCTGCAGCGGCGCGAGGGACATTCAGCGCTCCTTTTTGCGCATCGAGGCGCGGATGCTCGACAGCTCCTCAGGGCTGAGCTGCTTGGAATCCAGCAGACGCTGCACGAGCAGGCTCGGCGCGCCGTCGAAAACGTTGCTCACCAGGCGTGCGAGGCTCGTCGCCTGATAGGCCTGCTTGGACACCGCCGCCTGGTAGAGATGGCCGCGTCCTTCCTTGATGCTGAGCACGTACTTCTTCTGCTCGAGTATGCGGATGATGGTCGAGACGCTCGTGTAGGCGAGCTCGCGCTGCGGGCGCAGAGCATCGACTACCTGGTGCACCGAGCAAGGACCGATGCGCCAGATGACGTTCATCATCTCCAGCTCCGTCGCGGTGAGGGGACGATCGCTGGGCTGGGCGTGGGATTTTCTGGCCATGGATCGATCATAACTAACTTCTTAGTTGCTAGCAAACTAAAGTATTAGTTAGGATGCGACGCCATGGCAAAGGCTACTCGCCGAGGACTGCTGGGATCCCTTCTGGCCGGATGCGCGCCCTGGTCGCTTTCCCGGACGCCGGGCGGCAGGGCGGTCGCCATCACGATCGACGACCTGGATGTCAATGCCGAGGACACGCCGCGGATGGATCTGGATCGCAGGAATGCCGCCATCCTCGCAACGCTGCGCCGGCATCGCCTGCGAGCTGCGCTGTTCGTGTGCGGCATGCGAGTGGATAACCCAGCTGGCAGGCGACACTTGCGACAGTGGAGCGAGGCAGGACATCTCATCTGCAACCACACCTACTCTCACACTCTGTACTCGACGACCCCCTTCGAACGGTTCTCCGCGGACACGTTGCGGTGCGAGCCCCTCATCCGGGACGAGCGTGGATTCCAGCGCCTGTTCCGATTTCCGGCGTTGAAGGAAGGCGCAACCCGCGAGCAACGGGACAGGATGCGCGTTTTCCTCCACGAGCACTCCTATCGCATGGGCTACGTCACCATCGATTCATCGGATTGGGCGATTGACGAGCGCCTGCGCAAGCGATTAGCCACGAACGTGCATGCCGATGCAGCACCGTACCGTGCCTTTCTGCTCGAGCACCTCTGGCAGAGAGCCGCGTTTTACGATGACCTGGCGCATCGCGTGCTCGGTCGATCGATCAAGCATACCCTGTTGATGCACCACAAGTTGCTCACGGCGCTGTTTCTGGAGGATGTGCTGCAGATGTTTAGCTCGCGCGGCTGGCGGCTGATAGATGCCGATGAGGCGTTTCGTGATCCGGTGTTCCAGCGTGAGCCCGACATCGTGCCTGCGGGCGAGAGTCTCGTGTGGGCGCTGGCGAAAGAGAACGGCGGCTACGACGCTCTGCTGCGCTATCCGGGCGAGGACAGCCGTTACGAAGATCCGCTCATGGATGAGTTGGGGTTGTAGCTGGGCCGGACATCCGCGTGCTGAAGAGGGTGTCGTGAATGATGAGGGAAGGTGTAGTCTATCGGCAGTGAGTGGCGAGCGCCGAGAGGCTCCATGAAAATCGATTTCGTGTCGGATGTGTCCTGCCCGTGGTGCGCCGTGGGGCTCAAATCGCTCGAGGCGGCGCTCGAGCGCCTGAACGGTGAGGTCAACGCCGAGCTTCACTTCCAGCCGTTTGAGCTCAATCCGCAGATGGGACCCCAGGGCCAGGACATTCTCGAGCACATCGCGGAGAAGTACGGCTCCTCGGCGGACATCGGGCGTAGTCAGGAGGCATTGAAGGCCCGCGGCGATGCCTTGGGCTTCAGATTCGACTTCCAGCGGCGCAGCCGGATCTACAACACCTTCGATGCGCATCGCCTCTTGCACTGGGCGGCGGAGGAAGGCAAACAGCACGAGTTGAAGAATGCGCTGTTCAGCGCCTATTTCACCGAGGGGAAGGATCCGAGCAATCACGAGGTGCTGGCGAGTGTGGCGGCCAGTGTGGGCCTCGATGAGAAGCGCGCGCGACAGATCCTCGCCTCCGATGAGCTTGCCCGCGAGGTCCGCGAGCGCGAACGGTTCTACACGGGCCTCGGAATCCATGCCGTGCCTTCCGTGATCATCAATGATCGCCATCTCATCCAGGGTGGCCAGCCGCCGGAGGTGTTCGAGCAGGCGCTGCGACAGCTGGCCGGCGGGTCTGACGGCTGAGGTCGCCGCGCCGGCGCCCGGCCAAGCCGGTGGCTCGGTCAGGGAAGAGGCGAGTCCGGCATGTCTCGATCGATGCTCAGGTTGCAATGCGGGCAGCGCGGCGACTCGTGCGGTTTGCGGCTGCCGACCCACACCAGGGCGCCGATGCCGAGGGGCCGGCGGCATTTCAGGCAGGGCGTCCGCGCCTGATTCCACAGCAGGCATGCGAAGGCGGCCAGCACCATCGCGCGCAGAAAGTAGTCGGAGGTGCCGTCGGTTGCCAGGAACTGCTGCAGCAGGCCCGCGGTGAAGAACAGGGCGATCGCCGCGAACACCGTTCGGTTCCAGCGGCGGCGCAGGTACTGGCGCATCGTCATGGGCGTCCGGGGAGCGTTGGACTTCCGTAAAGCTAATCCGGGTCGAGCGCGCGGCTCAAGAGCGGAAACGCCCCGTAATAAAAAAAGAACGGCGCAACCGCACTTGCGTCGGCTGCGCCGTGAAGACCCTGAGGGGTCAGGGTCCGGGGAAGAGGATCGCTGCGCCTTCCTGGCCGGCAGTTGTCGCTTCACAGGATGGTGGCGCGGCTCGCGTGACCGGATCCACGCCCCTGGTGTGGATGCCGGTGGTGGTGTGCCGGCCTTCAATGCGGGAGTTGCGCAGGGTGAGCGACGCCGTGGCGCCCACTATGCACTCCAGGTCGAGGTGGCCCTCGATCGCGATGCCGTCGAGCGTCACGTTGATGGCGGAGGGCGCAACGACGACGCGGCCGATGATGAGCGCCTTCACACCCACGCGCTCGGACACCCGGTCCACATTGGACCGAGTGAGTGTGATCTGTTGGTCGATGTAGAGGTCCTCGGCGTACATTCCAGCGGCGATGACGATCTCATCGTCCTCGACTGCCGCATTGATCGCTTCCTGGATCGTCGGGTAGGTGGTTCTCAGGTGCCCGGAGCTGTCGAGCAGGCGAACCGCTTCCGTCGAGTCGAAGTTGCGCGTCTCGACGTGGTCGATGATGGTGTCAGCGGTGTCAGTGGTGACGGACTTGAACTCGATCTCCGCGCCCGTGCGGCGCAGCACCCATCCCTGGTGCCGGCCGTCGATGACCAGATTACGCACGGTCGCGTGCGCGTCGTTGCGGACCCGCACCAGCGCGCACCGGGCGATCAGCTTGCCCTGCCGGCTCTCCACCGGATCGATGTCCAGATCGCTCGTGTCGGGCGCCTCCAGCGTAACCAGCGGCGCGCCGTCCTCGCCCGTCGCCCCCAGCAGGTCCACTTGCTTGCCGCGGATCGTGAGTTGCTCGCGGTAAGTCCCGGCTGCGACGTAAACCACATCGCCGTCAGAGGCGGCGTCGATCGCCGCCTGAATCGAGGAGTACACGCCGGGGACCAGGGTAAATCCCGGATCGCCGGGGGTCGCCGCGGGAGAGGTGTAGAGGCGGACGTGCCCTGCGCGGTCGATCACTACCGCGCCGATGCCAGGATGCGTACTGACGAGCGCGGCTATGTGGTCGTCGAGATCGCGCTGAGAAACCGCAAGCGAGTGCCGCTCGATGCGATTAGCCTGGCCCATTTTGGGCTGCCCCATTTGGGGCTGGCCCATCACCGGCTCGCCCTCTGCCTCTTGGGCGATAACGGAGTGATCGTGCAATTCCATCAGCGTGACTCCTGTCGGGAAACCGCGACGATGCGTGTGGGACTGTAGTCGTATGCGCTCGCGCGGACGTGAAGGAGCGCACAGAAAATAGCTGCAGGATGGCGCAAGCGCGCCAGTTATATCCAGCTTGCAGGTGATTGCCCTGCGGGCGCGCGCGGTTCAGCGGCGCTTCAACATCGGCTTGATGAGGATGACGTCCTGCTGGTTCTGCGGGCGCTCGAATGCGCTTTTCGAGCGCAGGATAAATACGTGAGCCTTGTCACGTCGGCCGCCGCCGCCGGCAGGCATCCTGAGGCGTCATAAGATGGCCACGCTCCTCATCAACGAATCGCGCAGGATCGTGCTTCCGCTGGAAGCCGCGGTCGATGCTGTGTTGCAGCTCGACTGGGAACATGGCGGCTGGCTCGCCGAAGCCCCATTGAGGGAGGCGCGGATCGAGACCGGTGCAGAGCCGGGACTCGTGCTGTGCGTGCAGCGTCCCGAGGCGGTCGAGCCTGAGACTCGCAAGTATTCCCTGCCCGCCGTCGCGGCTGCCATCGTCCATTTGTGCGTGAAGGCTCGTATTCCGCTGCCACGCTGGCAGAAGCGCATCGCGATCGTTCCGGAGGGCTTCGAGCTGGTTCTCGAAGGCACGGTTGAGATTTCACGCTACTACGGACCGTTGCCGGAGACTCGTGCCGTTGTAACGCCTGCCCAGCCGGGCGAGCCGGCGCGCGTGCCCGCCGGGGCCACCGAGGCCGCCTGACGAGTTGTCCTGCGGGCCTCTGCACGGGGCACCGAGGCTGGCTGATGGTTGTCTCGTGAGCGTGCACGCGCCACCAGGGCTGGTGAACGTTGTCTCGCGAGCCTGCACGGGCGATCGAGGGTGCCCGAAGCACTTCCCGCGTGTCAGTCGTCCCGAGCCGCACCCGGCTCGTCCAGATAGCGCTGCACCAATATCAGGTCGAGCCAGCGGCCGAACTTGCGGCCAACCTCGCGCAGGTGCGCTACACGCTCGAAGCCAAGATGCTCGTGCATGCGCAGTGAGACTTCATTGTCGGCATCGATGCCGCCGATCATGACGTGCTTCCCCATCGCGATGGCCAGCGGAAACAGCGCCGACGTCAGGCGCGTGCCGATTCCTCGACCGCGCCAATCGCTGCTCACGTGCACCGAGTGCTCGACCGAGTGGCGGTACCCCGGCCAGACTCCCCGGAACTCCCCGAACGAGGCAAAGCCCGCCACCTGGCGCTCGACCTCGGCCACGATGACAGGAAAGCCCCGTTCGCTACGAGCCGCAAGCCACGCCGCACGCTCCTGCAGAGTGCTGGGCTCGAGGGAATAGACAGCGGTGGAGGAGGCGATCACGTCATTGTAGATCGCCAGTATCCCGGGTAAGTCGGTGTCGCGCGCCGGACGAATCAGCAGATCCTGTGGGAGCATCGGGCGATCCTCCGTCATCTCATCGCTTCAGCGACTTCTCATTGGCGATGACGACGATGTATCGGGCGGTCTTGCGAGTGCGATTGCGAAACGAAGTCGGCTCATTGAGTTGCATGGCGAGGCAGTCATCCTCCGACAGGCGATGCGTCACCTTGCCGACCGTGACTTCGATCGATCCGGCGCGTACCCAGATCTGCTGATGGAGGTCATTCCGGGCGGCGCTCTCGTAGGAGACGGCGGCGCCCGCGGGCAACTCCACTGCGACGATCTGGAGGGGGGAGGGGAAGTTCGGCGGTGAGATGTTCTGCCGGACATATCCGGACTGCGGGTCGCGCCAAGGCGTCCGCTCGCCGGAGCGGGAGACGGGACTCGCCGGTGCGGAAGGGTCATCGAACAACGTGGCCAGGGAGACGCCCAGGCCCGAGGCGATTTTCTCCAGCACCACGGCCGTCGCGCTGATTTCTCCCCTCTCCACGAGGGAAATCATCGAGCGGCTGACGCCGCACGTGGTCGCCAGCGCATCCAGGGTGAGGCCGGCTTGCGCACGCAGCGCCGCTACACGAGTCGCGATTCGCAAGTCGATACCGGCAGCGGTCCGCGCGGCGGGTGCCTCTTTCATGCTGGAAATTTAGTCTAGTATACTGGATGGGTCAATGCGGCGTTGCGAGTGACAGCAGCAGGGCTCGCCCCTCCCTCCATGCTGCGCCGCCAGCTCCAGAGCTTGCTGCCAATCCGCGCACACGGGGTTGTCCCAGTCGCTCTGTCGAACGCGAATATAGGACGCGTGCTGCGCTTCCCAGCGGCTCTGCCAATGCTCCGGTCCCGAGTTGCCGATTCCGGGTACCAGCAGTACGCGCCCACGCGGGGCGGTGTGATCTGCGCGCTTTTCGGGCATCTGGCGTTCTCTGCGAAAGACCGGGTGACACCGTCAGTAGAGTAGATGTCCCGCGCCTGCCGCAGCGTGTCCCGCGTGTCAAGCGTCCGGCGTATCTCGTGCGTCGAGCGTCCGCGGCGTGTTCCGCGCGTCATTTATTCGCGAGCGCCGCGGCCGCGGCAGCCGCATTGGGAGTAATGGGCCACTGACGACTGAGCCTGTTGCGCAACATCAGCCATTGAGGCCACTGTGCCTGGGTAAGACAGACCTCGCGCACGTTGGGGTAGGCGACTCCGAACAATCCGCTCGGTACATCACCGGAAGCATCTGCAGCCGCCACCTGCAGGGCGGGGGCGAACGATGGAACCACCCACTGAGTCGGAGCGCAGAAGTACTCCTGCCCCTTGATGGCGACGCGGCGGAAGCCGTACTCCTCCGGCTTCGGCAGGGATGAAGCGCAGGCGGCCAGCAGCAGGGCACCGGTCACAAGGGCGAATGTGGCGACGACTTTCATCCTGCCTCCCTTGGCGGGGCCGCCAATGGTGTCGGTGGTCAGTATGATACCGGATGAGGGATTTCTCGGCTCGGTGATGAGGGCCGATCAACGACTACCTTTTCTGTCTCATCGTGGCGCCGATGACACGCCAGCGCGAGCACGAATCAACAGAGGCACGCCCGCAATGAACGCGAAGGCGGCGGCAACCGCAGATCCCAGGAGCGCTCCCCACACGACATCGAGCACGATCTCCCGGATGGAGATCGACGCAGATCCGAGAATGCGGCTGAAAGCCGATACGCCGATGAGCAGGAAGAGGCTGCCGCCCAGTGCGCCATGAGCCATCAGCCGCGCGAGGTCCAGACGGTGTGACTTGCGAAGCGACTGAAACAACGGCAGTCCGACCAGCACCATGCCGGCATAAGCGGGAAGCACGCCCATTCCCGCGACGTAAGCCAGGTCGAACTTGAAGGGCCAGCGGCGGGCATACATAGTCGTTGCCGCGATGATGAGTCCTGGTGCTGCCCACGGCGACAGCAGTATGGCCAGCGCGATGCGGTAGGTGCGAACGGGAGTCTCCACGTCCGTCTCCGCGTTTGCCGCGGAGGGCTCGTTGGCGGTGAGACTCGTGTACGCCATGATCAATCTTCCGGCCGCACGACCCATATGGCCGCCGGCGTCGAGCCCGCTCTCACCGCCAGGTACAGGCGATCAAGCTCCGGGACGAACAGGGAAGTGCGTGCACCCGAGGTGGTCTGCAGTCTGCCAGTGTGCTGGTAGCCGTTCGCCTCGCGGGAGAACACATCGATAGCGCCTTCGCCGCAGGTGACGTAAACACGCTGGCGCTTCGAGTCGACGAACAGGTCATCGGAGTCCGCGCACGTCTCCAGAGCCTGCAGTCGCTTGCCATCCTGAGCCCGAAACACCGCCAACCGGGTGGGATGTCGGAACACGGCAAGCACCTGTCCGGATCCATCCAGAGCGAGCGGGTAGTTGGAGCGCAGATCCTGCGTTTTCCAGCTGGCAATCTGCTTGTGTGCGGTGCGATCCACGACCGCGATCTCGGCGCTGTTCGGCACGTTGACGTAGACCAGGGAGCCGGTCGGCGCGAAGCGAAAGCTCTCCGGATGCGCCTTCAAGGGAATGTCCATCACCTTGCGCCGGCTGTTGGCGTCAATGACGGCCAGTGCACCCGAGCCGTAACCGACCCAGACCTGATGCGCGGCCGGGTCGATGCGGACATTGTCAGCATCATCGCCGAGCTCGATCCGGCCGAGCGGCGACAGATCATTTCCATTGAACAGCCGCACCGAGCCATCGCTGTCGTTGGCGACATACAGCGTGTCGGTCGGTGCGTCGTACCCGATTCCCTGGGGCTCCTTCAGACCGCCCAGCGTCCGAACGGCTTTGCCGGCTTGCAGATCGACCACGCCGACGCTGTCGTTCCCCAACTCCGCCACGTACAGGCGGTGGCGCTGGAGGTCGATACCTAAGTGATCGATGCGACCGTGGACCTCACCGAGAGGGATCTTGGCTTCGACCACGAGAGGCACGGCTGCACGCGCCGCGCCGGCCATCGCCATCAGGAGCGAGACCGGGGCGGCCGCCAGTGCAAGCATCAGCCCGCGGTGGCGCGTACCGGCAGTCTTGACGTCCCACATACGTATCCCCGCAATACGCGGCTATCTCAAGGCAGCATGTGTTGTGCCTCGCTCGGCCCTGAGGGCTCGCGCCGGACGATTACGAGCCTCGCTTCGAGTGGGTCTGTTCCAATGCCGCATGCAATCCTTCCGCGAGTTTCTGCGCGTTGTCATTCGCCCAGAAGTGCATGAAGAAGAGGTGCGGCGAGTCATCGATCATGTGGCTGTGAAGCGCAGTCACTTCGATGCCGTGCTGGCGCAGCGCTTTGAGCACCGGGTTGACCTCGCTTGCGAGCAGCACGAAGTCGCCGGTGATGGCGGCCTTGCCACCGCCAGTGGGCTCGAAGTTCATCGAGATGGCTGTGCCCATCGAGGGCGGAACCGCCATGCCGCCTTCAGTGATGGCCTCGGCACGCGGCACACTGAACTGATAAACACCGCCATTGGCGTTGCCTTTGTGGCCGAGCGCCTTTTCAACGGCCGCCGTATCCAGGTCCAATGGCGCCGCAGGCTGAGCCGGCGCCGCAGGTGCAGCCAGGGGTGTCTTGCTCAGGGCCAACGCGGCGTGCAGCGTTTCAGCGAGCTGCGCCGGATCGCCATGACCGCCCACGTGCATGTAGAAAACGGGGACGGACGTGCGCAGCAGGTGATTGTGAACGGCCGTGATCTCCACGCCTCCCTCAATCAGCCGCGCCATGACGGGATTGATCTCCGTATCCGTCAGGACCAGATCGCCCATGAACATGGCGCCGGAGCCGGCCGGCTGGAATGCGATCCACCCGCCCAGGGCGAGGGCGGGTTTGATCGCGACGCCGTCGACGGTCACCTTCAAATCTGAACGCGGGAAGGAGTATTTGTGAACGCCCCCGGGCTGTTCAGCCCCCTTTCTGCCGATCGCCTGGTCAACCTTGGCCCAATCGATCTCGGCGGCGCCGGCGGACGTGGCGATCAAGCCTGCGGCCAGAATGGCCAGTGCGATGGCGAAGCGGTTCATGGCGTGTACTCCGAGTTTGGACATCGAACGAAGGTTTCCAGGGACTCATTGGGATGAGGGCGCGCGCAAGGGCGACCCGACGCTGTGCATGAGGCTGTACTGCGCCTGATTGAGCTGAGTGACGATGGTCACCAGATCGCTGCGAGCGTTCAGCAGGTCCTGTTGGGCCTGGATATCTTCCAGGACGGTACCGACTCCGAGCTGCTTCCGGCCTCGCGTGAGCCGCAGGGTTTCCTCCGCAGAGCCCACATTGAGGCGCGCATCCCGCAACTGCTGGAAGAGGGATTGCACCTGCGTGTAGTCGTCGACGACCTCACGCCGGATCACATCGCGTACCTTCTCGTCGGCCACTTGTGCGCGGGTCAGTCGGGCATCGCTGGCTTTGATTCGCCCGAAATCAAACAGTCCTCCGGGGCCGATCTTCCAGCTCAATCCGACGCCCAGGTCGCGGCGCGGACCGCCATTGAAGTTCGTGTCCCCCGCGCCGCCGTCCATCTCGCCCACGAAGGCCCGGCCGCCCAGCGTCGGGATCAGGGGGCCGTACCGGGCCTGCTTGCGCGCATCCTCGGCTGCGGCGATCTGCGCCGTGCTGCGGGCGATTTCCGGCCGCCTGTCCAATGCCCTGCGCACGAGCGCTTCCGGTGGATCGTTGAGATCGGAGAACGCAAAAGGGGCCGGCTCCCGTTCGGCCGGAACGAGGTCGACCAGGGGATCCAGGTGCAGCGTCTGGGCCAGTTGAGTGGCCGCGAGCCGCTGCTGCTCCTTGGCGCGTGTGAGCTGTAGCTGCAGGCGTCGGGTTTGCGTCTGCACGCGAAACGCATCGCCTTTGAATGCCGTGCCGATGTTGACCGCTTCGTTCAGCTGTTGCTCGTAGTTCTGGGAAACGCCCAGTGCCTGGCTGATGACTTCGACCAGAGCGCCGGAGTTGACCAGATCGAAGTACTGCTGCGCCGCGGCGAGACCGGTGTCCTGTTCCTGGGCGGCCTGTGCCGCGTCCGCCGCCGTGACCAGCTGGCGGCTCTGCAGGCTCTGGAAGATCGCATCGCCCACGGGGATTTCTGCGGTGGCCGTCACGCCGGCGAGCTGGCTGTGCCTGGGCACGTCGACCAGATCGCCCTGCACCTCCTGATCTCGGCCGGTATGTTTCAAGTAGGAGGCGCTCGGGACCAGCGTGGGCAGAAATCCTTCGATCGCGCTGGTGTAGTTCGCGTGCGCTTCGTCGACCGCGGTCCGTGCGAGCTGCACGTCGAGGTTCTGAGCGCCGGCGAGCCGGAGTGTCGTGGGTAGATCGATCGGGTAGGTATTTGACGGCGGCGCAGGGGACTGTTGATGGGGCGCGTCCTGAGCGAGAGCAACGTGCACCCACGGTCCGAGCAGGAGGCAAGCGACCCAAAGCCTTGCCGCCTGGCGGTGCGACGCCGGAGGCGTGCCTCCCATTGGACACCCATTCATGTCGCTCGTGCTCCGCTTCATTGCGCGTTCACGACGCGAACCGGCTGGCCGTCGCTCAGCTTGGCTTTCCCAGGTAACGCGATCGCATCGCCGCTGCTGAGCCCCTCGAGCACCTCCACGTTCTCGCCATCGTTGAATCCCACCTTGATGGGCCGCTTGGCCGCCTTGCCATCGGCGACGGTGTAGGCGAACGTGTTGGATCGCTCGGTCACGAGAGCCTCTTCCGGCATCAGCGAAGCATGCTCCTTGCGCTCGATCCCGAGTTTCACGGTGACGAGCATCCCCGGCCGGAGGGAGAGGTCCCGGTTTTGCAGGATTGCCTCGGCGAGCATCGTGCGATTGGTCGTATCGAGCGCGTAGGTGAAGCGCGTGACCTGGCCATCGAAGTGCCGCCCAGGCAGGTTGTCGGTGGTGACGCTGACGGGCTGTCCCACCGACACCTTGGCTGCCTCGATCTCCGGTACGGCGACCTGGAGGCGGATGGTCGAGAAGTCCATCAGACTCAGGATCGCGGAGCTCGCGTTGCCGGCCTGGATGAGCGCGCCGGGGTCGACGAAGCGTTGAGTAATGATGCCGGCAAAGGGAGCGGAGATGGTGGCGTAGCCGAGCAGAGTCTCGCTCTCGGCGAGGCTTGCCTTGGCCACCTCGAATCGCCCCTTGGCCTGATCGACAGTGTCCGGGACAACGAGGTCGGGGGTTCTCGCGAGGGCCTTTTGCAGGCGCTCATAGTCGGATGAGGCGGCTTGGAGCTCGGCTTGCTGCCGCGCTCGGGCGGCGGCGAGCTCCGGTATCTCCATCCGTGCCAGAACCGCACCGGCGGCGACCTTGTCACCCTTATCGACGTTGATGGTCTTGAGGTACCCCGAGACCTTCGCGTACAGCGTGGCCTCCTGATAGGGAATGACCTGCGCCGGCAGGACGATCGAGCGGGTGATCGGAGCTTGCGTGAGGTGGGTCGTCCGGACCTCCGTCGGGGGTGCCGGCGGCGGAGGAGGGGTCTGCCCCCCGCTGCGATCACAAGCACCCAGGCTGACGGCGAGGGAGATCGAGCCTGCACAAACAAGAAACCGACGAAGCGGCGCACTCATGGTTCTCTCGTGGATCAACTGTTGTTTCGGAACACTCATGAACCGGGCTTGCCTCACGCGATGCCGTCTCGAGCTTCGTCCGTCAGGAGCGAGCGATCATGCGCGGCGCCTTTGGCGAGCACCGCATACACGGCGGGCACGACCAACAGAGTTGCCAACGTCGCCGCAGCGAGCCCGCCCACGACAGCGCGCCCCAAGGCGGCCGCCTGTTCACCCGAGGCACCGAATCCGAGCGCCATCGGCAGCATGCCGGCGATCATCGCCAGGCTCGTCATGAGAATGGGACGCAGGCGGCTGCGACCGCCTTCGATGGCAGCGGCCTGTGCGTCGGTACCGATGCGGCCGCGCTCTGCGAAGATGACCAGGAGGATCGCATTCGAAACGCCCACGCCCACCGCCATGATCGTCCCCGTGAAGGACTGCATGTTGAGGGTCGTGCCCGTCAGCCAGAGCAGGAGGGCAGCACCGACCAGCGCGGCGGGAAGGACGGACATCACGGCGAGTGCCAGCCGGAAGGACTGGAAGTTGGCCATCAGCAGCAGCAGGATGGCAATGACCGCCACCCCTAGCCCGATGCGCAGTCCGCTGAGCAACTGGTTCAACGGGTCGAGCTGCCCTCGCACCGTCACCGTCGTTTTTCCAGGCGGCTTGCCGAGCTTGGCAATCGCAGCGTTCACGGCCGCTGCGGCACTTCCGAGATCAGTACGGAACAAGTTCGCAGTTACGCTGACCATCCGCTGGCCGTTGTAACGATCGTACTCGCCGACGGTCGTCCCATTGGTCACGTGCGCCACGTTGCGCAGCAGCTGGCTGTGTCCGTCGTGGGTGGCCACCATCACGTTGCGGACATCCTCGGAAGAAGTCATGAGCGTCTGCGGAATCTGTACCTGTACCTGGTACGCGATTCCAGTGTTGGCATCCGCCCAGTAGTTGGGCACGACATACCGGCTGGAAGAGGTGGACTCGACCAGCGAGTGGGATACGTCGGCCATGCTCACCCCGAGAAGCCCGGCGCGCTCACGGTCGACGTTGACATCCACGGTCGGATAGTCGAGGAGCTGCCCGAACTGGACATCACGCAGCTGGGGGAGTCGCGCGAGGGCGTCTTTGACCTTCTCCGCAAAGGCCCGATCGTCCGCGAGATTGGTTCCGGTCACCGCCACCTCGATCGGAGTGGGCGAGCCCATGCTCATCACGCGACTCAGGATGTCGCTCGGCTCGAAGGAGAAGCTCGCATCCGGGAGCTCAGCAGCAAACCGCTTGCGCAGGCGCTCCTTGAGAGCCTCGACGTGCACGCCGCTGCCGGGCTTGAATTGCACCTGCAGCGCCGCTTCGTGCGAGCCGCCGTTCCACAGGTAGATGAGATTGATGGGGTAGCTGGCTCCGTGCACCCCTACGAGCCCGATGGAGACTGCGATATTGCTCTTGCCACCGGCTTCTTCCCCGATCATGTCCAGCACTCGCAGGACGACCTTCTCCGTCGCATCGATCCGCGCTCCGGGATGCGCACGGATGCGCACCTGCAGCTGGCCGGCATCGACCTGCGGAAAGATCTCTGTCCCCAGGCGCGGCGTGAGCAGCACGAGCACCGAGGCACATATTCCCAGGTATGCGCCGATAACGAGGAGTCGTGCCGAGACGATCGAGCGGACCAGGCGAGCGTAGCGATCCCTGAAACGCGCGAAGGCGCCATCCGCCGACTCGTGCGCGTGGAGCCGGCGACTATGTCGTTCCATCCACACTACGAGTATGGGGACCAGTGTGCTCGAAAGCAGATAGGAGGCAATCATCGAGAACCCCACCGCCAGTGAGAGCGGGAGGAACATTGCCTTCGCCGCGCCCGTCATGAAGAGCGCGGGTATGAACATGGCCAGGATGCAGATCATCGCCAGCAGGCGCGGGCCGATGGTTTCGGTGGTGGCCGCCAATGTGCCGCGAGCCAGCGGCTCCCCCCGCGCCAGGTGGACGTGGATATTCTCAATCGAGACAGTCGCCTCGTCCACGAGGATGCCGACAGCCAACGCGAGCCCACCGAGGGTCATGATGTTGACCGTCTGCCCGCTGATCCAGAGGGCGAGCAACGCCGCCATCAGCGACAGGGGGATGTTGATGAGCACGACGACCGCGCTGCGCCAGTCCCTCAGGAACAGCAGCACCATGACGCCTGTCAGTAACGCGCCCAGGCCCCCTTCGGTCATCAGGCTCGCGATGGCGCTGGTGACGTACTGGGACTGATCGAATTCGTAACTGACCTTGATGTCCTCGGGCAGGACATTCTGGAATTTCGGCAGGTTGGCCTTGACCAGGCTGACGACGGACAGCGTGGAGGCGTCGGCTCGCTTGGTCACCGGGATGTAGACCGTGCGCCGGCCATTGACGAGCGCGTAACTGGTGACGATGTCCGCGCCATCCGTCACCGTCGCGACGTCGCGCACGAAAATAGCCGGGTAGCGGCCCGGACGAATCGGCACGGACTCCAGATCTTTGATGTTTCTCACCGTGGAGTTCAACGGCACCATCGGGTAGTCATCACCCAACGCAACGTTGCCCGAGGGCGTGATCAGGTTCGCCGAGCTCAAAGCCGCCACGAGCTCGTCGGCGGAGATGTTGTAAGCCTGCAGACGCTCCGGCTTGGCGCTGATCAGGATCGTGCGCGCACTTCCACCAAAGGGCGGCGGTGCGGATACACCAGGCAGCGTTGCAAACAGCGGCCGCACGGTATTGAGCGCAGCATCCTGCATCTCCCCGACGCTGCGCGTGGCGCTCGTGAACACGAGGTTGCCCACCGGAACGCTTCCGGCATCGAAGCGCATGATGAACGGCGGGAGAGTGCCCGGTGGCATGAAGGCGCGCGCGCGATTCACATACTGCACGGTCTCGGCCATGGCCTGCGCCATGTCCGTCCCCGGATGGAACTGCAGCTTGATCAGGGATGCGCCCTGAATCGACTTCGACTCGACGTGCTCGATCCCGGTGATGTAGAGGAAGTGATACTCGTAGTAGTAGGTGAGATATCCCTCCATCTGCGCCGGGTCCATGCCGCCGTACGGCTGCGCCACGTAGATCGTAGGCGTGTTCAGGTTGGGAAGGATGTCCCTGGGGGTCTGCAGCAGGGCCATGAGCGCGGCCAGCAGCACGCCCACCACAACCACGATCACCGTCATCGGGCGGCGCAGGGCCGCTTCAGTGAGATTCAAGGCAATGCCCCTGGGTTCTTGCAAGCGGGAAAACGAGCCGGATTGCCGGCCGGCTGCGGCACGTTACCACCTCGTTATATGCATAACAATCAGGTCATGTATATTACGAGCCGGGTGGTCGTTCACCCGTTCCCGTCAATGTCGATGAGCACATGTCGCCCCTGAAACGTAGAACGGCAGCGTGGCTGCTGCTGGTCAGCAACCTGCCGGGGCACAATCCGACGCTGCGCATGCGCATCTGGCGCGCGATGAAAGCGGCGGGAGCCGGATTGCTGCGCGATGGGACTTATCTGTTGCCCGGCTCCGATCAGGCGCGCGAGGCATTCGCCGAGCAGGCGGCCGAGATCAAGGCGGCAGGAGGGCTTGCCCACCTGCTCTCCTTCGATGCGGAGTCTCCCGAGCAGAACGCGGAGTTTGTCGCTTTGTTTGACCGCAGCGCGGAGTACGCCGAGGCGATCGAGCGGCTCGAGGACCTCAAGGGCGCATTCCCGCAATTGGAAGAGGTGGAAGCTCGGCAGCAGCTCGCCGCCGTGGGCCGCGAGGTGGCCGCGATCACTGTGCGTGACTTCTTTGCCGGCGAGTCACGTACGCAAATCGAGAATGCCTTGGCGGAGGCGGAGGCTGCTCTGAATGCACGCTTCGCACCGGACGAGCCGCACGCCGCTCACGGGAAGGCGCGCCAGCTCGATCGCAAGGCGTATCGCAGCCGCACCTGGGCGACCCGCGAGCATCTGTGGATCGACCGTGTTGCCTCTGCATGGCTCATCCGGCGCTTCATCGATCCGCAGGCCCGGTTCCTGTGGCTGAAGCGTCCGAAGGACTGCCCGAAGCGGGCGCTTGGCTTTGACTTCGATGGAGCCGCCTTCACACACGTGGATTCCAAAGTCACCTTCGAGGTACTCGCAGCCAGCTTCGGGCTGGACAAGGACCCCGGACTCGCCCGCCTCGGCGCGCTCGTCCATCATCTGGATGTCGGCGGAATTCCCGTCCCTGAGGCTCCCGGCTTTGCGACCATCATGGCCGGCGCCCGCGCCCTGCAGAAGGATGATGATGCGCTGCTGAAGGCGATGACACCCGTCCTCGACAGTCTGTATGCGGGTTACAAGAGTCCTTCCAGGAAGGGCTGAAGCGCACCGGTGTACGCCGTGCCCAGCCCCTCTCTGAGTTCGAGGGCCGGCGATGGTCCTCCCAACGAACGCAAGCCTTTGAATTCCAGGGACCCCCGGGTCCCGCCTCACACTCTTTCATAGCGTTTCACGCCGGTCTAACGCTTCCTCACGCGCTCCCTGGAAATCTGCGCCCCTCGCAGCGGGCGCACACGCCCCGGCCCAGTGAATCCAAGGAGCTCACGTGAAAGACCTGAAAGACAAGATCGCCGTCGTCACCGGCGTCGCCCAGGGCAGGTCGCCGAGCGGGCCGAGCCCTTGATCCTGACTCCACATCTCATGCGGCTGGAAGCGCACCTGGCGGCCGGTACGTGGCGAGATGCCGATGTCACGGCCATCCAGTCAAAGGCTTTCTCCGGCGATCCCGCGAGCAACCGAAGCAGCCTCGATGGCATAGTGCTCGGGCGCGCGCTGCAGCAGGGTGATCAGCGCCGCATCCAGCAGTTCTTCGACCAACACGCCGGACCATTGGATTCCTTCCGCAGGCTCGTCGCGCCGGGAGTCGATCGCACCATCGCGCTTTCGGGGCTGCGTCGGCTGGCCGACGACCCCACGCTTCAGGCCCGTCCCCTACAGATGTATACGTTGGCGCAACTCGCTGCTGAGTGGGGCGATACCGAGCTGTCCCTGAAGGCGCTGCGCTCGCAGGCCCAAATCGGCAATCTGTTCCTCCTCAAAGCGCTGGTGCGAGAGTTGGGTCTCTACGATTACTGGCGTGCCACCGGTCAATGGGGTGAGTTCTGCCATCCCGTCGACCAGAATGACTTCGAATGCTCTTGAGTCTCGCGCGCTGTTCAGCCCGGCTGGTCCAACCCTACGGAGAGAGACGAGCCACTCAATCCATTCATACGAATGAGCGTAGGCCATGCAATTCCTCGCCAATATCGACGTCGACGACCTCCCCAAGGCCATCCATTTCTATCAGACCGCCTTTCGCCTCAAGCCTGGACGTCGCTTTGGCACCCATGGCATCGAGATGCTCGGTAGCTCCGCTCCCATCTACCTCCTCCTGAAGGCACCCGGTACCGCCCCCACCAACGCCACAACACAGCCGCGTAGCTACCGCCGTCATTGGACCCCCGTGCACCTCGACTTCGTGGTCGACGACATCCAATCCGCCGTTCAGGACGCACTCCACGCCGGCGCACAGCTCGAAGCCCCTGTCTCCACTTCCCCTTGGGGCAAGCTCGCATTGATGGTCGACCCCTTCGGCCATGGATTTTGCTTCCTCCAATTCCTCGGCCGCGGTTACGACGAGATCGCCGAGTAACCCATTTTCCAGGTGTCGGGTACGGTGACGCCGCTTGGGCGGATCCCCCTCACTTGCTCGGAGGTTCACGCGCAAACTGTTCGAATAACCCATGACCTTCCGCACGCTCAACAGCCAGCAACGCGGGAATGGTCAGCGCGGCAAAAAGGGCCATCACGACAAGCCCAACCCACTGGGCCAACGCGGAAGTTCCCCCGACCGGGCCGCCCGGGAACAAGGTCGGTGACAGCTGCAGCATGCTGTTGAAGTTCCAGTGCATGATCATCGCCAGAAGCAGACTCTTCGTGCGCAGGTACACGGCACCGATCATAAAGCTCATGCAGATGGCCACCCACACAAGCGGACCCATCAGCCGATATTCGAGCGGCCAATGCCAGAGAGCTTCGATGACGCCGACGATGAGGCACGCAGGGAGGACGGAGAACTGCTGCACGAAGCGCGGCAGGAGAAACCCCCGCCAGCCGAATTCTTCGCCGAAGGGTCCGAAGAAAAACGGGAGGAGCACCGCCGGTGTTGCGAGCGACAGCAGCGCTGCCGGATTTATAGTGACCGGCACGCGCGCCACGGCGTGAGATACCAGCGCGGTGCAGGTTTGCATCGCGGGTGGAACGAGCAGGACGTAGAGCCACCAGCGAACAGGAACGCTCACACGCAGCGCCTGACCCAGCAAACGGAGAACGCCGCGGCGCCCCTCGCTTGCGTACGTCGCGACGAGACCACCAGCGCTGCATCCCCAGCCCGTGATGTAGAGGAGCGGAGCGTAGGGGGCATTCTGAGGAACGCCGCCAAAGGTCATCAGCGACCAGCCGATCCAGGGCGGTATGCAGGCGAGCAGGAAGAAAAGCGCAAGCGCTCGTGTGTCAACCCGCATTGACTCTCCATCCTGCCGGACCTGGTAGCCCCGCGGACCGTATCGAGCGCAGAGGATCGCGACCAGAGGCGATCGGCCCAAGCGAGTAACATCAGCGACGAACCGACCCGGTTGTCAGGGAACCTGCGAAGCGCTTCACCATGACGGATCCTGTGATTCGCCCATCGGAACGGCGGGACGCTGACTTTCTCGCCTGGGTCATTCTTACCGCATCGCGGGGCCATCTTGCACGGGGCTGGTTCGACATCGCTCTGAATCAGCCCGAGGAGAGCTGTCTTGAGTTCCTCAGACGCCTCTCGGTCACACAGGCGCCGTCCTGGTGGCACTACTCGCGCTTCCTCGTGGCGGAGTCCGAGGGAAAACCGGTGGCGGCACTGTCGGCATTTCCTGCCGGGGAGGCATATGGGCTGTCGCAGGCGGCAATGACCGAGACCTCCGAGGCACTGGGATTGTCCGCATCGGAGCAGTCTTCGATCTGGCAGCGCGGCGCTTATATCTTCCTCTGTGCGATCGGTGGCCACGACGATGGCTGGACATTGGAAAACATCGCGACCCTGCCCAGCTATCGCGGGCGCGGCTTGACGACAGCGCTGCTTGCGCGAGCGGCCGAAGAGGGACGCGCGCGAGGATACAAGGAAGCACAGATCACATCGTTTATCGGCAACCAATCTGCCCGACGTGCCTACGAGAAGGCAGGGTATCGATGCGTCGACGAACGGCGTCACCCGGAGTTCGAAGCCATTGCCGGGACGCCGGGCCTGCTTCGATTCGTCCGGTCGCTGTAGCCTGGCAGGCGACAATCAGCCGAACCCCGCCAAGGGCTTACATCAGACGCCCGTGTTCCAAGATTTTGGACGGACCTCGCGATGTTCCGAGTTCGTGGACGAGATTCCCTCCGAAACGGCAGAGGTCCCAGGGATGTCGGGATCGGCCCCGCTCGTGCGTCCTAGGACTATAACGGAGGAGATTTGGTCATGAGAAAAGTGATTGTCGGCGCGATGGTTTCAATGGACGGCGTGATGCAGGCTCCCGGCGGACCGCAAGAAGACCCCACCGGCGGCTTCAAGTACGGCGGCTGGGTCGCTCCGCTGGGGGGTGATGCGGTTTTCGGCGAAGAAATCGGCAAGTTGTTCGGCGAGCCGTTCGACCTGCTGCTCGGGCGGCGCACCTACGATATCTTTGCCGCGTACTGGCCCTATGCCGAAGGCGGACCGTACGACCACATCGCCAAGACCTTCAACCAAAGCACCAAGTACGTTGCGACGCGCAAAGGCGTGGACCTGTCCTGGAAAGGTTCGGTGGCGCTGCGCGACGCCGTCAAGGATGTCGCGAAACTGAAGCAGGAAGCCGGCCCGGCTCTGGTGACGCAAGGCAGCACCGAGCTGGTGCACGCTTTGCTGGCTGCCGGCCTCGTCGATGAGATCCGCACGTTCACCTTCCCCGTGCTGCTAGGCAAGGGCAAACGGCTGTTCAGCGACGACAGCCAGCCGCGCGCGTTCAAACTGACGCATAGCGCCGTCTCACCGAACGGGCTCATCGCCGCGACTTACGTACGCGGCGGCGAGGTGAAGACAGCCACCGTCGGCGGCGCGGTCGAGCCCTCGGCCGCCGAGCTGACGCGCCGCGACCAGCTGAAGCGTGAAGGTTGAGCGGGGCTATGCCGTCGGCGGCTTGCCGCCGCGGTCCATGCGTTGCAGTGAGAAGTTAGCAAGCCGGTGTGTCATGCAGGGCCCGGTCTGAGCGCAGCCCGGCTGGTTCGCATCGGCCGGTTATCAGCTAACCCGAGCCCGAGTCAGCTTGCCGAACCGAACCAGTCAACTCGGCACCAATCTACGAACTCAGAACAGCGAGTCCGCTCGATAGCTGCCGTTCAGAATCGCCGGAGGAGCCGTTCCTATTCCTTCACGGAGGACATCGGGCGTCGTCGGCGGCCGGTAGTCGCAAAATCAGGCGAGCTAAACAGGTAGGCGGCGCCCTGGTAGGAATTCTTGTATGCCGCGCCGATGATGGCCGTATTCCCGCTCACGGCTACCGAATATCCGAACTCGTCGCCGTGCGCGCCATCGGCGGCGGTCAGCTCTTGCTCCTGCGTCCAGGTGCAGGGGTTTTCGGAGCAACTGAACACGTAGGCGGCACCCTGCGAGGAGTT
>Ga0105240_10003785_pt1 | contig 23369 bp, 17 predicted proteins | sample KBSC54metaG_FD_80426 | JGI IMG/M metagenome (GOLD analysis project Ga0105240, IMG submission 80426) | Corn rhizosphere microbial communities from Kellogg Biological Station, Michigan, USA - KBS C5-4 metaG | ecosystem: Host-associated > Plants > Roots > Rhizosphere > Soil | place: Michigan, USA... | reverse complement strand
GTTCATACCCAAAATAGCGCCACCCATCGATTGCAACTGGGAATCAGTAGAGGCTCGCCGGAACAAGTAATCGATGGGTGGCGCTATTTTGGGTATGAACCGGCTGAAGGAGAAACAGACGCCGATATGGGGCGTAATAAAGCGTTGCAATTTTTGGATAAGCTCAAAGGTGTTGGATTTGCCCAGCCTAACCCGTACCCAATGTTTCCCAATCCACCTGGCTTATTACGACTCGAACCATATTCCGGGGGATTACGGGAACGTATTTGGTGGGGAGCTGCCTCTAATGCTACAGCTATTTGGGCGGCTGAAAACGGAATGCACCTGCAAAGCTCTACCTTGAAATTCGACGAAAGCGGCAAGCCTTTCCATATACAACAAGCGGAACAGATCAGGTCATACAAAGAAGCGTGGAAAAAAGCAGGACATCAGCGCGAGCCGAGGGTTTCGGTGAGCCGGTCTATTTTTGCGTTGATAACTGATCAAGACAGATATTTTTTTGGGCAGGAAACCAATCAAGCCGATAAAATCGGTTTTATTGAAAATGACAAACGCGCCATTTTCGGAAGAAGCTATGCCGGTGAGCCGGATCAGCTCATCAGGGAGCTGGCTCAGGACGAAGCCATCCAGGAAGCGGATACGCTCCTTTTGACGATACCCAATACGTTAGGCGTCGACTACAATGTACACATATTGTCTTCTATTTTGAAGCATGTTGCACCAGGATTGGGTTGGCGTTAGACACCGCGCGGGCAGGGAAAGTCATTCTCAATAGGGCAGCCTGCCTCCGGGTATATCCCCTTCTGCACGCAGACTGGTAGCATCCGCTGTTGGAAAGTTCGATGGAACAGGATAGGTCACTTTGCCAGTCGCCAGCCATTCTGTTGCCCGGATCAGGGTCGTCTGAAAGTCGATAGATCTATAGCTCACGGGGTAGACATCCCCCTTCCATAAATGTCCCATGCTGGAAGCATACACCCTGCCTTTTCCGTATTGGACCACCCATTCGACCGGAAAGATCCTATGGGTGACACTATCAGTAGCCGCAGACAATACTGTAATATTTTCTGCCGGTCCGCGGGCATACCGGTACAGCTCCATAGAGGCCGTTCGCCACCGTTGGGGATACCCCTGGTTAATCGGGTGTCTGTTCACGATGTGAATCACCGCGTCAAATCTCTGGCCATGGTTGGTCCCTTCACCTTGCCCCGGTGGTATCCGTGTGATGTGATCGGCCGAGTCCAGCTGCAGCGCATAACCGGTCTGCCTGGGCCGCCATCCCAATCCGATGATCGTATCGTACTGCAGCCAGGAAGCGAAGGCATTATTGGCGGAATGAAGGACGTAAAGACCACCGCCGCCTCTGACATAAGCCTCCAGCCGTTGCTCCACTCTACGCGGCCAGCGCAGCGCCGTATCCTGGATATTGTTGGTATTCTGGATGACGACGGCATATTTCCCAAATGCCGGGTCCCAGGGCGTCCGTGACAGGGAGTCTGCGGTATTCGGAGCGGTAGAAACCGTCACCTCAAAACGCCCCGTCTCTTCCAGGATATGCCTGACCATCCAAGTGGTCATTTTCCAGTCATGATTGCTAAAGCCATCCACGATCAGCACACGAATAGGTTTTTTTCCGGCGTGTCCAGCCGGCTGCTGGCTCCGGGCCAGATGGCCAAATAAAAAAACGGCTATGATGAGGCATCCTATTCTCATTTGGAACTGTTCGGGTGTGAATTTAGCAAATCAATACGCATTATTGATCGCTAATTTGTAGCTGGAAGCTGCACTGGGAATTCCGCCGCCGGTGTTTGTTTAATACGGACTCCCGACATTCCCTACAACCAGCCGGAATCTCTTGTGTTTTTCGGGATGGCTTATAATCTCGGTGTATACCTGCATAAACCTATCCCCGAGGTCCACATGGCTGAGCGTTTCCGACATTTTCTCCGCAAGTCCCTCCTTATCTATTAAGTCGAGAAGGATCATGCCGGTGCTGCCATTGTTTCTTACCAGCATGCAAATAAACCTGCCGATCGGCAGGATGGATATTCCATCTGTGCCTATGGTAAATAGCCCGGTGGGGACCGGCGTGTCTAATGACATGGTTCTTATATTATAAGCGAGTGAGCTCCCGTTGGATACAGTTGCTTTTATTCTATCGGGGCTTATTTCGTCTACATATAAAGGAAAGGGAGGTATCATTGGAAATCCGCAGGGTCTATATGCGGTGGACGGACAAGATAGATAATCTTTCCGGGATTTGGAAGCGCTGCTAAAGCAGCACCCCCAAACCTACCTGGAACACCTGATTCTTGTATGCAGGTGTGGATGAAGTCCCGTCCCCGTTGTTATGTTTGAAATCCGTCGTATAGCGCCCATAAATAAATAGATTATTATCGAGGTTGATATCCAGGCCGATCACCCCGCCAAAAATATTTTTAGTGATATTATCATTCTCATAATTTACCGTCTGCTCATAGGAAGCACCACCGGACTTGAATTTGGTATGCGTCGAGAGCAAATAAGAATACTGCGGGCCAATAACAATCCCCAGGTTTTTGGATGGATTGATCCTGAGGAGGAGAGGTATATCTAAAAAGTTCAGGTATCGCCGATAGTCGAAATCGCCGGTGAGGCCCGAGCCAGTGGCTCTATAACCTTTTTGTGAGAATAATATTTCAGGCTGAAGCGCGATCACCTTACCCAAAGGCAATAATATAACTCCTCCTCCATTGAAGCCATACAGAGGTGTAGATGCGAAATTATTGTCATCTGTTTTTATAATAGTGGCGATGCTCAGGCCTCCTTTAAATCCGATGCGGGGCACGGGGTCATTGTCGTGTTTTTCAGTATTTTCCTGGGAAAAGGCTGAAAATGAAATAGATAATACCAGCAGGGTCGGAAAAATGTGTTTTAAAGACATGGGAATCGATTTTTATATAGATCAAGTGGCCGGGCTATTTGTTACCCCCCCTCTGTGTCTATAACCTTCGTTATATTGATGGCAAGCTTTGCTTCCTGTAGTTTTGGATACACCTAACATTCATCCTTAAATAAGACTACATGAGCAAGCTTCTGACCATCGCGGCGATTGCCTTTTTATGCATTGTAAACGTGTCCTGCAGTAAGACCGGCGGAGGGTCCGGTGGTGCGCCTATCACGGATGAGGAGACGGCGAAGGCTGTCTTTCTTAAGATCAACAGTTTGTGGACAGCGACGTTGAAGCCGGCACTGACAAAAGAGGCGCAGATATATACGGACAAGACCCTGGATGGCGGTACAAGCGGTAAGGCCATCGTAAACGGCAAGTTTGCCAAGACCAGCTTTTCTTCTTCGACGTCCTCCAGCAACACCAGCGAGGTGGATGTCACTATTACCTTCCAGCAATATGAGACCGGTGGATTGCGGCTGGATGGGGTTTTGCGTTTTTTCGACAGTTATAGCTACAGGCAGTCCTGTGGTAGTTCCGGCTGCGCTTCTTCGACCAAGACCAGCACAGGATATTTTTCTGCCAATGGGTCAGGAACCACTTTCTCACCCGTCACGGCTGCATTTAATTATAATGGAAAAGATCTCAGGGACGGCATCCTGCTTACCGCCAGCAAGGAGTATGCACATTGGGCGGTGAAGGTCACCAACGGAAGTAACAAGGTTTTCTCCTTTTCATATTAATGTTATGGCGGATGACCGCAATCGATACCGGTGTCGATTGCGGAAATAAACCCATGCCATACAGCTACCCCTGATCGAATTCTGCTTTATCTTGTACCCGCGGCTAATGAAAGAGGAAATTGTCCATAACGCCATCGATAACCTGAAAAAGGCCATCCCATTCCATGCAACGTGGAAGCCCCTGCACAATAAAGAGACGGATGGCAAGCTCGAACTGCAAATGTCCGGCAGGAAAGTGCTGCTGCACACAACGATATTAAAAGAGGCAGGCGACGAGCAGCTTAGCCATATCTACAAATTAGCATACAGACATACGGCCTTTATCATCATCGCACAGAAAATATCTCCGAAAGTAAAAGAGATATTAAGACAAATACACCAGGCTTACCTGGAAGAGAACGGCGATATATTCCTCTATCAAAAGAACGTTTGCCTGCTGATCGACAGGTATCCAGGTTCTCCGCACTCGTTACCGGCATCGATTCCGGAAATAAAGTCATCTCTACATTTAATCCTTAAAGAAAACTTTTAGTAAGATTGTATTGCTTAGGAGTCTACGCTTCGAATTAAAGACTGCGGTGAGACGGATAAATCCCACTTAACAAAATCAAAACTATACAATCAATGAGCAACGAAATATTGAATGGCAAGAGCCGCATGATCAGGTGCGTTATGATGCTCCTGGTCTTTCTCATTGCTTCATTCCGGCTGCTTGCACAGGATAGGCAGATCACAGGCAAGGTGGTTGCCAATGACACTGACAGTGCGTTGGCTGGGGTCTCTGTGACGATCAAGGGAACGAGGACGAGCACTGCCACCGGCGCGGATGGGTCTTTCAGGCTGACTGCTCCGCAAAACGCCACACTGTTGATCACCGCCATCGGTTATGCGCCGCAGGAAGTGTCTATCGGTGGCCGCAGCACGTTGGCTGTCAGGCTGACGGCCGACCCCAAGTCACTGCAACAGATAGTCGTCGTCGGTTACGGTACGCAAAAAAGAAAAGATGTCTCGGGGTCTATCAGCAGCATATCCGCCGACCAGATCGCAAAGGTGCCGGTGACTACCCTCGACCAGGCTATCCAGGGCAGGTCGGCCGGCGTGCAGGTGACGAACAATGATGGCGCTCCCGGCGGAGGAGTGCAGGTACAGATACGGGGTATCGGCAGCTTTGGGAACAACGACCCGTTGTATGTAGTGGATGGGTATCCCCTGACAGGTGGTATCAATACGATCAACCCCAGCGATATCGCCTCGATCGATATCTTAAAGGATGCGTCTGCAACGGCCATTTATGGGAACAGGGCTTCCAATGGGGTAGTGATCATCACGACAAAAAGAGGAAGAAGGAATGGCACGCAGGTGTCGGTGGATATTGTGACGTCTCTCCAGTCAAAACCCAAGACCTATAAGGTATTGAACGGACCGCAATGGGGAGCATTGGCTTATCAGCATGCAACCACCGATGGATATACCGCCTTAGCTAACTGGGCCAACGCGGATGCCTTGCACACAGCCGACTGGCAGGACGCCGTCTACCAGACGGGATTGAGACAGAACTATAATGTCGCCATCCGTGGCGGCAGCGATAAGGTCCAGACGGCTTTTTCCGCGGGTTATTTTAACCAGAAGGGGATTGTCCTGGGCTCTACCTACAAACGTTATAACCTCAGCGGGAACATCGACTACACAGCCACCAGCTGGCTGAAGTCATCCACCAGCCTGAAATATACACGCGGGGATACCAAGCTGCCTTTTGCCACGGGCGGTCAGGGCGCGAGCGCGGGCATCGGCTATTTATCCAAGCTACCGCCTACACTGGACGGGGGTAACCTGGTCACCAGCCAGATCAAGGATGGCAAAGGGAATTATGGTTTTTTCAACCCCAATAACCAGGCTGTCCGTAACTGGGGGGCAGGCCCGGTGTATATGATCGAGACGCAGGATCAGAAGAACTATACCAATTATTTCCTGGGGTCTACCTCTCTGGAGGCTACGATTATCCCCGGACTTAAGATAAAGACAAATTTTGGCATCAATACCAACGACTACTCCGGCTATTACTACACTCCGCCGGATACACGTACGCAGAAACAGTACGGTATGTCCACGCAGGCAACGGCGGATTTTTATTCCCAGTCCGCGAACAACACCTTTGAATGGCTGTGGGAAAATACGGTGGCCTATACGAAGACCTTTGGGGACCATAGCATCGACTTTGTCGCCGGCTTTTCTGCGCAGGAAAATACCTTCCGGCAGATAGGGGGGCAGGGCACGGGGCTGGCAAGCACTGCATTAAGAAACTTAGGCGCTTTACAGACGGTGACCAAGATCTATGGCGATCAGACCACGACGACACTGGAATCCCAGTTCGCGCGGTTGAACTATACTTATAAGGATAAATACCTGTTCCAGGGGTCGGTGAGAAGGGACGGCTCATCCAGGTTTGCCGAAGGTCATCAATACGGTGTATTCCCATCGGGGTCTGTTGGCTGGCGGATAAAGCAGGAACCCTTTCTGCAGGATGTGTCTGCGATATCCGATCTTAAGATCAGGGCCAGCTATGGAGAGATTGGCAACCAGCTCGGCATTCAGCCTTTCCAATACATTGCCCAGTACACTTCCGGTCCCGGCCAGAACGACGCGGGCAACAACGGCTATCCTTTCAACAAGACCTATCAGCCGGGTCTGATCCTTGCCGCCTTGCCCGACCCGACTTTGAAATGGGAGACCTCGAAACAGACGGACATCGGGGTGGATGCAGCTTTTCTGGAAGGCGCCCTTACCGTGACCGTGGATTACTATAAGAAGAAATCCAAGGACTTTCTCCTGGACCTGCCGGTGTCCCCCCAATCAGGTTTTACCCATGCCACGAGAAACGTAGGCAGCATCGATAATCACGGTTTTGAGTTCGCTGTGAACTACAGCCATACGGCGACCGGTGGTTTCCATTATAATGTCGGCGTAAATCTGACCACGGTGAACAATAAGCTGTTAAGCCTTGTCAGCGGGGTAAACAGTCTTCCCAATCTTTCCGACCTGGGCTTCCCGACGACGGGGTCCAATAACTGGGGTACTTACAGCAAGACCTATGTCGGCGGACCGGTGGGTGAATTCTATGGATATAAGTCGGCGGGTATATTCCAGACACAGAAAGAGATCGATGACCTGAATGCGATAGCGCAGGCTAAATACACCGTCAACTATCAGCCCACGAATGGTCCTGCAAAGAGCGCATTACCGGGTGACAGGAAATTTGTAGACATCAACCATGACGGCAGGATCACGGCCGACAGCGACCAGGTGGCCCTCGGCAGCCCTATTCCAAAGTTTTACGGCGGAGTAACTTTTGATGCCAGCTACAAGAACTGGGATATCAGCGTCTTTTTCTATGGAACATACGGGAACAAGATCTATAACTATCAACAGCGGACGCTGGAAAGCTTTGGTTCATCCACTGGGTCCGTCGGTCTGGAAAACATTGGTCTGAAATATTATCAGGGCGCCTGGACGTCTACCAACCCTTCCAACCGGTATGCCAGGATCGATGCGAACGAGTTCAATGCGAATACACGGCCATCCGATCAGTATATCGAGAACGGCAGCTATCTGCGGTTAAGAACTTTCACGCTGGGATATACAGTGCCGCTAAAAGCTTCCGGAAACTTTGCGCCGAAGATGAGGATATATTTTACGGGGCAGAACCTTTTTACCATCACCAAATATTCGGGGCTTGACCCGGAGATCGGGGTTCCCCAGGGGACGGATATTAATAATAAGGACAACACTACCTATCGCAACGTAACGGCATCGGGCGTGGATGTGGGCACCTATCCTTCTTCCAGGTATTACACGGTGGGATTGAATTTTACGTTTTAACGAAGCTCAAAACAAACGGAAAATGAAAAATAAAAAATATATCATATACGCTGCTCTTGTATTGCTGGTGGCTCCGCTGGCCTGCTCAAGGGACTTTCTAAACCAAAAGAATACCAAGGCGGCCGGCGCGGAATCCCTGTTCAATAAACCCCAGGACGCCATCAGCCTGGTGAATGCCATCTATGACGGATTCCAGCACGACAACCAGAACTTTGTATTAAAAGCGTTGTGGTATAACGCCAACTATTGTTCGCAGGATTTTTTCAACTGGGGTGCGGATGTATCTTATAATACCTACCTTTTCCCTACGGATTTTGCTTCGCTGGCTACGTTCTGGAACCTTTCGTACCAGGGTATCAGCAGGGCCAACGCGGCCATCCCCATTATTGCACAAATGCATAAGGATACGGTGATCAACGATTCGCTGGCCAATTCTCTGACGGGACAGGCGCTCTTTTTAAGAGGGGTATTCTATTACTACCTGGGCTGTACATTTGGCGGCGTCCCCCTGGAATTGAATGTGGTTACAGATGGCCTACATCCCCGTGCCAGCCAGGATTCCGTATTCCAGCAGGTGGTCACGGATATGACTGCAGCGGCGAGTCTGCTTTCCTGGCCGGAAGATCTGCCGTCATCGGAAATAGGCCGCGCGACAAAAGGGGCCGCCTACGGTTACCTGGGCGCCGCACAGATGTGGCTAAAAAAATATTCCGATGCGCTGACATCGTTCAACCAGGTGATACCGCACTATAGCCTGATGACAAATTACATGGATATCCACGAGTATGACCATCAGAATAACCAGGAGTCCATTTTCGAGCTGCAGTTCAAGCTACCCGGCGGCGTGACACCGGACTGGGGATATAATAACAATGAGGTTACCTGGAACTCTTCCTTTATGTGGCCCTGGGAAACCTCCAATTTCGGGTATACGTATGCCAATAAAAAGTTGTACGAATCTTTCGAACCGGGCGATCTTCGCAAAGCGGCTACTGTTATCGGTCCCGACGATACCATCGCCAGTCCGGGGATTGTCAGGATTGGAGGTATCAAAGCCTATGCACAGGTAATCGCAGGTTTTAACGGGACGCTTTCCCTTCCCAAATCGCATTTTACAGGTACGGATGGGAAGATCATGAACACCTGTGGAAAGACGGGCGATCTCTGGACGGGCGACCAGCCGGGCCAGCCCAGGTCAGGGTACTATGGCATGAAGTTCTGGCGCGACCCTAATGTCAGCGGGAATACGCCGAGCGCTGCGGATGGCAAGAACCATATTTTTGGCGATCAGAACGTGACTATGCTACGCCTGGGAGAAATATTGCTGGACAAGGCGGAGTGCCAGTTCAAGAATAATGATGCGGCAGGCGCTGCGGCTACGCTGGCGCTGGTGAGAAACCGGGCATGGGGCGGGGTTGCACCAGCCTCAGCATTCGGTCCGGACTTTATGCAGATCATGTTGCAGGAATACAGGCATGAACTTACGGGAGATGTGTCCTTATGGTACGATCTCAGGAGGACCGGCTTGCACCTGGACTATATCAAGAATAATTTCGGCATCACCATCCCGACCGGTCATGATCTTTTGCCGATACCCCAAAGCGCTATTGCCCTTAATCCGACGTTGAAGCAGAACCCGAATTATTAGTCATATAGACCGTCTTTATAGAAAGGCTTTGTATTTTTACAGAGCCTTCTTTTTATATAGTGTTACTTTATGAAGCATACGTATTGCCTGGCTATAATTATCATCTTGCTGGCCTCCTGCCATAGACAGCCAACTTTGTTCGAAAGCATCTCTTCTTCCCACTCGGGGCTTCATTTTAACAATACGATCGTAGAGACCGATACTATCAACCCCGTGGATGTGGTGAATATCTATAATGGCGGTGGCGTAGGCATCGGAGATTTTAACAATGACGGGTTGCAGGATATCTACTTTGGCGGTAACCAGGTGCCCGGTAAGCTTTATCTCAACAAGGGCGGCTTCTCTTTTGAAGATATAACGGAAAAGGCGGGTGTGGAAGGCCTGGGACGGTGGGCAAGAGGCATATCCATTGTGGATATCAACAACGATGGGTGGATGGACATCTACATCTGCAATACCATCTATAAAGACCCGCAGAGAAGACGGAATATTTTATATATCAACCAAGGGGTGGACAAGGAAGGTATCCCTCATTTTAAAGATATGGCGGCCGACTATGGCCTGGACATGCATTACCAGTCCACTATGGCCGCTTTTTTCGACTATGACAATGACGGAGACCTGGACATGTACCTGACGGTGAATGAAGCATCGAATGGAGCCCAGCCTTCTACTTTTCTCCAGCGCAACCAGGTAAATGCCGGTCCCAGCGTGGGGAAACTGTACAGGAATGACATGGACAGCAGTCTGCATCACCCGGTGTTCCACGATGTCTCCGCCAGCGCGGGTATCACCTTCGATGGATTTGGGCACGCCGCCACCATCTGCGACATCAACAACGACGGATGGAAGGATATTTATGTGTCGGATGACTTCCTGTCCAATAATATTCTTTATATCAATAATCATGACGGTACGTTTACGAATAGACTGAAAGAGTATTTTAAGCATACTTCCTTCAACTCCATGGGGCAGGATATCGTCGATATCAACAATGACGGGTTGCCCGATGTGGTCGAGCTGGATATGAATCCCGAAGACAATTATCGTAAGAAGAAGATGCTGGCATCGGACACTTATCTCACCTATCAGAATTTCGATGCCTTTGGATATGAATACCAATATGTACGGAACACGCTGCAATTAAACCTGGGACCAAAGGTGGGAGAGAATGATTCCACCGGCATTCCTGTCTTTGGTGACATTGGGTTTATGAGCGGCATTTCCCAGACGGACTGGAGCTGGAGCCCGCTGGTGATAGACTTCGACAATGACAGCTACCGGGACATCATCATTACCAACGGCTTTCCCAGGGATGTGTCGGATCACGACTTCATGGCCTACCGGGACGAACACAAGGGACTCGTCTCCAAAAAAGAATTGCTGGAGCAGATACCACAGGTGAAGCTACATAACTATGCTTTTAAAAACAGAGGCGATCTTACATTTGCGGATGTATCTGCTAACTGGGGTCTGATGCTGCCCACCTTCTCCAATGGCATAGCCTATGCAGACTTCGACAACGACGGGGCGGTCGACATGGTGATAAACAATATCAATGATGAAGCGTTGCTTTACCGGAATACTTCCCGCGATAAGGATACGATCAACACGCATTATCTGCAGGTGAGATTCAAGGGTGGTGGTCAGAATGTCAATGGCCTGGGGGCTTTGGTTGATGTTTATTATGATCATGGCAAGCATCAGTCATATGAAAATAACCCTTACCGCGGATATCTATCCAGCATGCAGGATATGGCGCATTTTGGACTGGCGGGTACGGCTATGTTGGATTCGGTAGTGGTGCGATGGTATGACGGCAAGCAGCAGACCATGCGCAATGTAAAGACCAACCAGGTAATAACGGTAAGCCAGGCGGATGTCAGGGAGCCTTATTCCTTACAGCAGCCGGCTGTTGCGGAGCAGGCGTTGTTCAAAGAGGTTACACGGGCAGCGGGCGTTTCTTACAGGCATCATGATTATGATTTTATCGATTTCGATATCCAGCATCTGCTACCGCACAAGCTCTCGGAATATTGTCCGGCACTAGCGGCAGGCGACATCGACGGCAATGGTCTGGATGACCTGGTCATCGGCGGCAATGGGGTCTATGCTACGCATGTACTGCTACAGCAGCCTGATGGAAGGTTCTTACAGGAAGATTCCCTGCCGGGTGTTGGCTACAGGTCGAAGGTTGCAAAGGATGAGGGAATCCTGTTATTCGATGCCGATGGCGACGGCAGCACTGATATTTATATCGCCAGCGGGGGGTATGAACTTCCTCCCGGAAGCAATGGCTATAGAGACCGGTTGTATATCAACGACGGAAAAGGGCATTTCAGCATGGATACGCTGGACCTGCCGGAGAACTATACCAGTAAATTCTGTGTTCGCGCAATGGATTACAACCAGGATGGGAAGCCGGACCTTTTTATATCCGGACGGGTTGACCCCTGGAATTATCCCCGGCCGGTGAGCAGCTGTATCCTCCGGAATGATTCGGAGAAGGGACATGTAAAGTTCACCGATGTGACGGATGAGGTGGCGCCGGGACTAAAGAACATTGGGATGGTCTGCGATGCCTTGTTTACCGATTTTGACGGGGATAACCAGACGGATCTTATCGTGGCAGGGGAATGGATGCCTGTTACCTTTTTTAAAAATACGAATGGTAAATTCAGCAATGTTACGGCCACCACAGGTGTGGGGAGATTAAGCGGCTGGTGGAATTCCATTGCTGCCGGCGATTTCAGACATACGGGCAGAACGGACTATATCATAGGTAATGCAGGCGAGAACACCTTATACCAGGCCAGCGACGAATACCCGGTGTATATGACGGCCGGCGACCTCGAGGGCAATGGCAGGACAGTAGGTGTGCCATCTTTATACCTGCCGGATCAAAAGGGGATAAAAAAAGAGTTCCCTGCCATGGGGAGGGATGATATGATCAGACAGATCAACAGTCTGCGGAGACGCTTTCCCAACTACAAGTCCTATGCGGAGGCTACCCTGGACCAGGTGCTGACGCCGGAACAGCGGAAGGGAGCCCTCCGGCTGAAAGCCAATATGCTGCAGTCCTGCTATCTGCGCAATGAGGGTGGGGGGAAGTTTACGGTAATACCCCTGCCGAAGGAGGCCCAGGTTTCGACGCTCAATGGGATGGTAGTGGATGACTTTGACGGGGACGGTAACCTCGATGTCCTGATCAATGGGAATGATTATGGCACGTCCATCGGCGTCGGACGCTATGACGCTTTAAACGGTTTGCTGTTAAAAGGTGATGGAGCGGGTGGTTTCAAGCCACTGACCATGCTGCAGAGCGGTATTTATATTCCCGGTAACGGCCGGGCCCTGGTCCGGCTACGGGGGAGCAAGGGAGAATGCCTGGTGGCGGCCAGTCAGAATAAGAACGACCTGAAGTTGTATGCATTAAAAAGAAAGACCGGCAATGTGCCGGTCAGGCCGGATGATGTCAGCGCTATAGTAAGTTTTCGCAACGGCAAGCGGGAAAAGAAAGAGCTTTATTACGGCAGCTCCTTCCTGTCTCAGTCTGTCCGCAGTATCATGACGGGTGAAGATGTGACAAGCATCACTATTACCAATAGCCGGCATGAGACCAGGACTGTCAGTATCGGTCAATAGAAGGACTAGGCAGTAATAGCGTGTACCCGTCCTTTGCTGGATTCGCCTATCCGTAATTCCACCGGCAGCATTTGTCTTTCAAATTCAAATACCGGTTTTTTAGACTCAATCGTCTTTATCAAAAGTCTCGCGGCCACCTTGCCCATCTGGATAGCAGGCTGACGGAGCACTGTCAGAGATGGACAGAAAAGATCGGTATTTTCCATATTGCTGAATCCCGCCAATGCTACTGTTTCCGGCACATTTATTTTCATCTCACGGCAACACCGCATGGCTGCGATGGTCAGTTTATCCGTAGATGTAAAGATGGCGTCGGGCTTATTGTCGGCATAGAACAACTCGTGCATCACCGTCTCCACCTCGTAATAGTCGGCGCCTCCCTGGGGGCAATATTTGATCAGGGATTCATCTATTTCGAAGTGATGTTCGGACAAGGCTTTTTTGTAGCCTTCCAGCCGCATACCGGTGATATACTGATGGGGAGAGTCACCGATGAAAGCGATCCTGCGGCAATGATTTCTCAAAAGATGGTGTGTGCCCTTAAAACCTCCAAGCCTGTTATCTATTAGCACTTTATGCCCCGACAGCGATTCGGCTGTCCTGTCGAAGAAGACGATGGGGAGGCCCCGCTCCTGTAAATTCGTGAAGTGGCTGGTGTCCGTGGTGCCGGGTGCAAGTGAAACGAGGCATCCGTCGATGGATCGGGAGGCGAGCATTCTGGTAATGCTCATTTCATTCTCATAGCTGCCGAGGCTTTGTGCGACGACGACAGTATATCCGCTCTCCCTGGCTATGCATTCGATGCCGTTGATGATCTGAGAGAAAAATCCGTCGGCGATCTCATGTACGATGACGCCGATCGATCTGCTTCTCCTGGCTTTCAGACTTAATGCAATGGGATTGGGTGTATAATTGATCTTGTTCGCATAATCCATCACCAGCTGCTTAGTGGCCTCGCTGATGTCATTGCAGTCCCTTAGCGCCCTGCTGACAGTCGAAGGTGAAAAGCCCAGCGACCTGGCGATGTCTTTGATGGTGGCTGCTTCGAATCTCATTTGTGGTTGATTGTATTTGAAAAGCCTCCGAACATTTATCCAGGTTAAAATTAAACCTGTTTGCCCGGAAATGGTACACTCTGTATGATTCTGACAAAAATCGGCTAAAAATGTATCATGATCCGGCTGTTGATAGCTTTACATTGTGGCATGAAATCGCTTGTCAGCTACTGTTGCCTGCTGCTTCTGTTGAGTGGTCAGCATAATTATAATGAAAGCATGCACCGGGGTGACGACAGTGTTCTTGTCCAGATGCGTTATGCGGCAAAAGAGGGCTTGCTGGATAAATATTATCCCCGGAACATCGACACTTTATATGGAGGCTATCTCAGCACTTTTGCTTATGACTTCAAGCCCACCGGCAACCAGGACAAGATGATCGTCACCCAGGCCAGGCATACCTGGTCGACGGCCAAGGCTGCGTTGTTCTATCATGACAGCTCGTATGTGAAGATGTCACGTCATGGTTTTTATTTTCTGCGGGATAAGATGTGGGACGCTGAGTTCGGTGGATTTTATACGCTGGTCAACCGCGAGGGCGCGGCCAAAAGTAAGATGAAGGAGGCATATGGAAATGCGTTTGGTATCTATGCTCTGGCTGCCTATTATGAATGTTCGGGCGATACGGCCGCGCTGGGGTTGGCGCAACGGGCCTTCATGTGGCTGGAGAAGCATAGCCATGATCCTGTACGGAAAGGATATTTCCAGCACCTGGAGAGGGATGGTACGCCGGTGGTTAGAACAGCGGTCATGGACAGCCGGGCCGAGACAGGGTATAAGGATCAGAATAGCTCCATCCATTTGCTGGAGGCTTTTACAGCACTATATCATGTATGGCCCGACCCGCTGGTGCGTCAGCGGTTGCAGGAGATGCTGCTGCTGATAAGGGACAGGATCGTGACACCACGCGGCTATCTTCAATTGTTCTTTACTCCCGACTGGCGGCCTGTCAGTTTCCGGGATTCCGCGGAGACATCGATCAGGCAGCATAAGAATCTGGATCATGTTTCCTTCGGACATGATGTAGAGACGGCTTACCTGATGCAGGAGGCGTCTGAGGCGTTGGGGTTGAAAGATGACAAGGCGACGTTTGCAATGGGGAAAAAAATGGTGGATCATGCGTTGGCTAACGGATGGGATAATGCCCTGGGCGGCTTTTATGACGAAGGCTATTATTTTAAGGACAAGCCGGGCTGCACCATCATCAACAAGAGCAAGAACTGGTGGGCACAGGCGGAAGGGCTGAATACACTGTTGATCTTTTCTGACATTTATCCTAACGACCCCATGCATTACCGGGATCGTTTTGTCAAGCTCTGGCAGTATGTCCAGACCTATATGATCGACCATGAACATGGGGACTGGTACGAGGAAGGGCTCGACAATGAACCACAGCGGAAGACAGCGCTGAAAGCCCATATCTGGAAAGGGACCTACCATACTTTCCGGGCCCTGAGCAATTGTATAAAACGGCTGAGCGCTACATCGGGGGCCGGACAGCCGCTGCAGCGATCCGGGCAATGACGGTTTCTCGGGCAGCCTCATCCGCATGAGCATCCTTTACAAAGACAGAGATGATGAGATGACTACCGTCGGCCAGGGTAATGATCCCCACGTCATTTGTGGCTGCCGTAATACCCTGTTGATTGGTATTGGAAGTACCGGTTTTATGGGCTACGATTGTGGTGGATGGCAGCAGTCCTTTTATACGGTGAGGGCCTGTCGTGGTCCCGACGAGAAATTGCATCAATAGCTGTGTGTTCGCACGGGAGATCAGCTTGCCTTCCATGAATAGCCGCAACAGGGCCGTCATAGCTTCGGGCGTGCACCAATTTTTATATTGTACGTCCCAGCTGCGGGCCATCTCCGCTTCTGTCGCTGCGATGGCTATATCGCGAACTCCTTTTTCATGAATGAATTGATCCACGGATACCGGTCTTCCTGCCAACCGGAAAAGCATATCGCATCCATTATTATCGCTGGCGGATACGGTGTAACGAATAATCTCACGGAGGGGGATATTCACCGTTTTCCCTTTACAGGAGTCGCGCAGGGGACTCCAGGTACCTTTTACCCAGTCCTGTTCATCGATGTGGACCAGCTGGTCGAGGGCAAAGCTGCCTTCGTCCACATCATGCAATATTTTCAGCGCCAGGGGGAATTTGAAGACGCTTTGCATGGGAAAATGATCTTTGCCATGAAAGGAAAGCTGTTTGCCATTAGCGGTATAAAAAAGGGATACGCCCACGCTGCCCCTGGCGTCTTTGGCTATCTGCTCCAGCGAGTCCCGGAGGGCGGGTTGTCCGAAGGCAGAGTGAGCGAATAGCAGCATGATGATAAGGCTCTGTCTGATCATGCGATGAAGATACAGGTTTTACGGCTACTCCGATCTCAGACTCTTCACGGGATTGGACAACGCTGTCCTGATAGATTGGGAGCTCACGGTGATCAGCGCGATAACGACTGCCAATCCGCCTGCTGCTGCAAACATCCACCAGCTGATGCTGACCTTGTACGCAAAGTTTTGCAACCATCGATGCATGCCGTACCAGGCGAGGGGTGACGCGATAAGGATGGCCAACAATGCCAGGCGGATGAATTCTCCCGACAACAGCAGGGTGACATTCGCTGTGGAAGCGCCCAGCACTTTGCGGATGCCGATCTCCTTGGTGCGCCGTTCGGCGGAAAAAGCTGCCAGCCCGAATAGACCGAGACAGGCAATGAGAATAGCGATGGCGGTGCAGTAGATCACGATCTGCGAAGTGCGCTGTTCCTTTTCGTAATTTTTTTGGAAGTCCTGGTCGAGGAAGGAGTAGTCAAATGGAGCAGCAGGGTTAACACTGGTCCAGATCTTTTTGAGGGAGGCCACCGCATGCGCATAATCAAATGTTTGAAGCCGGACGATGGCATACCGGTTTTTATTGGCAAACATAGTATTGACAGCGAAGCCAAAAGGTTTTATGACGTTGTGCAGGCTTTCGAAATTAAAATCCCTGATCACACCCTGTACATACATGGTATGGTGCACACCCTGCCAGTCGTAGTATACTCTTTTCCCGATGGCGGTCTCTGGTTTATAACCTAATTGTCTTATCGCGGTCTCATTGAGAATAACGCCGATGGAATCTTTCGATCCCTTTGGGAAAGCTCTTCCGTACAATAGCTGTAATCCCAGCGTTTCGAAATAATCATCCCCGATGTTGGCAAGCGTGATACCAGTAAAATCGGTGGCCGCCCTGCCTTCGCCGTAGAACAGCATATCGTTGATATTGGCAATGCCGGGATAGGTGGAGGCACAGGTTACAGAATGGACGGCAGGGTCTTTCAGCAACTGATCTTTCAATACAGAGAAGTTGGCTGCTATTGTCTGTGTGGGCAAGGGCAGGATCACCTGCTGGTCTTTTTTGAAGCCGAGGTCTTGTTTTTTCAGGTAAGAGAGCTGGCTACCGATGACGATGGCGCCCAGTATCAACGCTACGGAAATGGTGAACTGGAATACCACCAGCCCTTTGCGGAGCGCGGTAGCGCTCCAGCTGTTGAGAATCTTTCCTTTGAGCACTTTGACGGGTTGGAAGGAGGACAGGTAAACAGCGGGATAAAGTCCGGAGAGCAGACCCGTGAGGATGGCAAGGCCACCGATCCAATATACCAGGCCTGGATTTTGGGACAGCTGCAGGTCCTTTTGCGTAAGCTGATTGAATAAAGGCAATAATAATTGAGTGAGTATGAGGGCCATTGCCAGGGCGATCAGGCACAGGAAGAATGATTCACCCAGGAACTGGCGTACCAGCGACCCTCTGCCGGCGCCGATGACCTTTCTGACACCTACTTCCCGGGCTCTTTTTTCACTACGGGCGGTGGAGAGGTTCATGAAATTGATGCAAGCGATGAAGAGGATAAAGGCGGCGATGGAGCCCAGGATATAGAGATAGCGGATATTCCCGTTGGGACCGATCTCGTTCCCAATGGAGGAACGCAGATAAATGTCCTTCATCGGTTGAATGAACTGTCTTTTAGACATGCCGGCTGCCTTTAGTTCGGGTCCGCCGAGACGGGCGATAAGGGCTGTCATTCTTTTTTCAAAAGCAGGGGGATCGGTGCCCGGTCTAAGCTTCACATAAGTGTGGAAAATATTGTTCATGGCCCAGCTGGTCTCGGTCTCTACCCATTTTCCTATGTCGTTATTGCGCATGGACAAGAAGAAGTGGGCGGGAATATGCGATTTATGGTTGTTCCTGAACACTCCTCCAACGGTGTAGATCATGTCTCCGAAAGGTAAGCTCAGCTTCAGCGGCTTGCCAATGGGATCCTCATTGCCGAATATCCTGGTGGCGATGGCTTCAGAGATAACGAGGCTATTGGGGTTGTTCAAGGCAGTGGCGGCATTGCCATAGGCAAAGTCATAGGTAAACAGCTGGAAGAAGGTACTGTCGACATAGTATCCGTTGGTCTCATAGAATTGCCGGGTATCCCGGGACTCCTGGGATTGCATGAGCACCTTGTCCATACCGGGAAACTTCAATAGCCGGGTGACTTGTTCCACTTCGGGAAGCTGCGCTTTCAAGTTAAATGCCACCGGCGCCGGCTGGGCGGACCAGGCGTCGCCAGTGTTCGTCTTATAAGCCAATCTATATATCCTGTCTCCATCCTTATGATGCTGGTCATAGCTCTTCTCATCGAAGATATACAGCATGATCAGCAGACAGACGGCCAGACCTGCCGCCAGCCCAAAAATATTGATGGACGAATACAGCTTGTTTCGGGAGAGATTCCTAAAGGCGATCTTTAAATAGTTTTTCAGCATAAAATTCAGTTTCTTATGACTGTGAGATAGGCAAAGCTGCCGGGAGAGTTATTACCTACCCAGAGGCCCAGCTTGCCGTGGGTGGCCCTGCTGATCCTGTCCACTTCCAGGGAAGGCTGCCGTTCATTGTTGACATACACGGAGACATGAATTCCTTTCAGTACAATCTTTACATGGAACCATCCGTCGGGATCGGGAGGGGGGAATACCTCATGTTCGTATTTGCCAGGGAACTGATTACGCAACTTTTCCCAATCGTTGTCGGGCATGCTGATATATTGGACGGCATGGCTGCGTCGTAACGCTTCGTTGCTTTTAAAGTTGAAAGGTCTGAAATATACGGCGTCGTAAGTGGTAGGGTTTTGTATGTGAAAGGCCACACCTACAAAGCTTTGCTGGATCTGATGACTCCCTTTTATGTCCAGCTCGATAACACCGTCCCCCAGGTCTACATCCTTCAGGATCATCAATCCAGCGTCCGGCGCTTCGCTGAGACGGACGGAGTATTTTTCCAGGACAGACCTTGCGGTACGGTTAACCAGCTCCCAGTGATCAGCTGCCTGTAAGTTGGGAGAGATCTTCTGGCCTTTTACTCCTGGCAGGAGGGCTATACCCGCCACCAGCAGGATGGAAATTTTTGTGCGCAGGTTCATGATCTGTGTGCATCGCGAAAACGGTGCCAGTCGATTTTAGATGTGGCAATCAATGTATTATAGGGTGGATTGCCGGCCAGGGTGTCCGTTTTTGATACGTCCTGTGTCCGGAAAACATTAGTACATTTGGTTATATTAAGATTACAAGCCTGGAATCATCCGTCAAAATACCCGAGCTGATCGACCATCTCTTTCGCGTCGAATCCGGTAAGCTGATAGCTATTCTGACAGGCGTCTTTGGCCCTCATCACCTGGAACTGGCGGAGGATGTTGTACAGGATACGCTGCTGGCGGCATTGAGCATATGGAATTATAAAGGCATTCCCGAGCATCCCACCGCCTGGTTGTATACGGTGGCAAAAAATAAGGCCCTCAATGTCATTCGCCGGGAGAAATATAAAAGAAAATTTACCACCCATGCGGCTCATCTCCTGGGATCGGAATGGACCTCTATGCCGGCCCTGGACCATTATTTCTCGGAGAAGGAAATTGCAGATGACCAGCTACGGATGATGTTTACCTGCTGTCATCCGGCCATTTCTTCCGATGCCCAGGTAGCGCTGGTCCTTAAGACCCTTTGCGGCTTTAGCATTCCTGAGATCGCCAGAGCTTTTCTTTCATCAGAAGATACTGTTAACAAACGGCTGGTGAGGGCGCGGCAAAAGATCAGGGAAGCGGATATCCCTTTTGAAATGCCGGGCGGAGAATGCCTGGAAGCCAGGACGGCGGCCGTTGCGCAGGTCATTTATCTTTTATTCAACGAAGGGTATAGCGCTTCCACCGGCGATGATCTTATACGTTATGAACTTTGCGAAGAGGCCATCAGGCTGGCGGAAATGATGGCGGCCCACCCTGCTATTGAGGAGAAGACGGATATCTATGCTCTGCTTGCCCTCATGCTGTTCAATGCTTCCCGGTTTCATTCCAGGGTGGATGCGGAGGGAAATATTCTGCCTATGTCCGAACAGGATCGTACCAAATGGAATAAAGATCTTATCCGGAAGGGTTTTTCCTATATAGGAAAGGATCCGCTACCCGGAAAAATATCCGTTTATCATATCCTGGCGGCTATTTCCGCTCACCATAGTTCTGCGCCTGATTTTGCTTCCACCGACTGGTCCAGCATTCTGCTTTTGTATGACAGCCTGGTGGAAATAGATCCATCCCCCATTGTCCGGCTAAACCGCGCCATCGCTTTAGCCAAGGTAAAAGGTCCACAGGCAGCGCTGGATGAGCTGGCAAAAATAAGGCAGCATGATGCTTTGCAGTCCTATTATCTCTTTCATGCGACGGAAGGAGAGTTCTATATGGAAATGCGCTGTTTTGAAGCAGCAGCCCGGTGTATCGAGTCTGCCATCTGCCTGGCCCCTTTGAAGACAGAAAGACAGCTGTTGGAAAAGAAACTGGAGGCATGCCGCCGTCAGTTGGTGTAAACCCATTCCGGGATATAATTTTTTTTGGAGATACATGTCCCTTTCAGTCGACCTCATGTGTTATTACCCGGTATCAATTTATTCATTTCTTTAATTTACCACTATGCAGGAGTATCTATTACTCATCCGGACAGAAGGCAATCCCTGGGAAGTACTTTCCCCCGAACAACAGCAACAACATGTACAGAAGGCGGCCAATTACATCGGCAACCTGGTCAAGGAGGGCAAGCTGAAAGGAGCCCAGCCGCTGGAGCTGGAAGGGAAGATCATATCCAATACCAAGGGAACCTGGAAGGACGGTCCGTTCAACGAATCCAAGGAAGTGATTGCCGGCTATTTTCTCATTCTTGCCAGGGATATGGAGGAGGCTACAGCTATCGCGAAAGCCAACCCTATTTATGAAGACCAGCTGAAGGCCCGCATTGAAGTACGCCCGATCAGGATGGTGGAAGGAATTAATCAATAAGTGGACAGAGTGTGTGTCAAAAGCGGACAGCGGTGTGAGGAGGGGCTTTGTATTGGACTGGTTTTTAGCTGAATAGCATCCCGGCATTGATTTGGTAGCTGTCTTTTCAAATCTTTCTTATGCTGAGGAACTATCTGCTGGTGGCATTCAGAAACCTGACAAGGAACAAGGTATTTTCTACCATCAACATCCTGGGACTTGCGCTCGGGCTTACCTGTAGTCTCTTCATCGGGCTATGGGTGTATGACGAGCGTAATGTCGATCAGTTCAATGTCCATGGCGACAGGCTATACACGGTGTATGAGCGGCAGTTTACAGGCGGGGTCATAAAATCACAGTATAATGTTCCCGGTATTCTGGCCGCTGAGATGAAACGGGTGCTGCCACAAGTGGAATATGCCAGCAGCTTTACACCTCCTGAGGTGAATACTTTCCGGGCGGGAGAGAAGATACTTAAGATGGAAGGGTGTTATGCGGAGACCGACCTTTTTACGATGTTCACCTATCCCTTACTGGAAGGCGACAAGACTACCGTTCTAAGCCAGCCCGTGGATATTGCCATTTCCAGGAAAATGGCGATGGGTCTTTTTGGAAGCCCGCATGCCGCCATTGGCAAGCCGCTGCAGTTCAATAATAACGTGGAGATGAAGGTTACAGGTGTTTTTGAAGATCTCCCCAACAATGCTTCCAACAAATTCGACTATGTTATCAATTATGCGTTCTTCCTGAAGGGGAATGAACATATGACCAGCTGGGGGAATACGGGTGTCAGGGCTTATTTTATGTTGAAAGAAGGCGCTAACCCGGCAACGATGGGTCGGCAGCTTACGCAACTGCTGGATGGGCATACCCATTATAACAGTGGCTACCGGGTAGAGTTGGATATCCAGCGGTTTAATGAGATGTACCTGCATTCGGGTTTTAATAGCCTGGGACAGCTGGAGGGCGGCAGGATAGAATATGTTCGCCTTTTTAGCATTGTTGCAGTTTTTATCCTGCTGATCGCCTGTATCAATTTTATGAACATCACCACGGCCCGGTCCGCCAGAAGAGCAAAGGAGATCGGCGTGCGAAAGGTGGTAGGCGCTTTGCGTATTTCGCTGATCCGTCAGTTCATAGGCGAGGCGCTGATGTTGACAGGGATTGCCATGGCGGTGGCTTTGTTGCTGCTGGCAATCTTGCTACCGGCCTTTAATTCATTGACCCAAAAACAGATCGTTTTCCCATCCGGCGTTGTTTTTTGGGTGTGTATTGCGGGTGTTTTACTGGTCACCGGCGTTATAGCAGGCAGCTATCCGGCCCTATTCCTTTCCTCTTTCCGGCCTGTCAGCGTATTAAAAGGTACTTTGAAGCTCAGCGGAGGAAATGTACTATTCAGAAAGGGCCTGGTGGTTTTTCAGTTTGTCGTTTCCATTGCGCTCATCGTAGGTACGATCGTGGTATCCAGACAGGTGAGCTATATCCAGACGAAGGACCTAGGCTACAACCGGGAAAATCTTCTCTATATTCCCCAGGAAGGAGATATAAACGGGAAATACAAGCTGTTCAAACAGGAAGCGCTGAAGATACCCGGTGTTCAGTATGTTTCGCACATCGGTGATGAGCCGACCAATATTACCAGCGCCACCTGGGGCATCGATTGGACAGGGAAGGACCCCAATTCCAAACCGACATTTGGAGATGAAGAAGTGGGTTATGATTTTGCGAAGACGATGGGTATAGAAGTGCTGCAGGGACGCGATTTCAGACCGGAGATGGCCACCGATTCCGGTGGGGTCATTTTAAATGAGGAGGCCATACGGATCATGGGTTATAAGGATCCCATCGGCAAGCCCTTTACACTGTGGGATAATAAAGAGACGATCGTCGGGGTGGTGAAGGATTTTCATTTCAATTCGCTGCATATGCCTGTACGGGGTTTTATCATGTATCTTGGGGAGAATGCCCGGGGCGGGACGATATTGGTACGGACGCAGCCGGGACGGGGCAAGACCCGCGAAGCCCTGGATGGACTGGCGGCACTGTGGAAGAAAATGCACCCTCAATTTCCATTCACCTAGCAGTTTTCGGATGCGGAATATGATAAATTATATAAGAGCGAGCAGATGGCCGGGATT
>Ga0105240_10003783_pt1 | contig 23373 bp, 26 predicted proteins | sample KBSC54metaG_FD_80426 | JGI IMG/M metagenome (GOLD analysis project Ga0105240, IMG submission 80426) | Corn rhizosphere microbial communities from Kellogg Biological Station, Michigan, USA - KBS C5-4 metaG | ecosystem: Host-associated > Plants > Roots > Rhizosphere > Soil | place: Michigan, USA... | reverse complement strand
TTGGCGAACCGCCCTCCGTTCTCCTTGTTCCACGTCCAGACGGACGGCGGCGTGTACTCGGAGGGCTCGGTCATGGCGGATCCTGTAACGGTTGGGACGGGTCGAGGGCTAACCTGGGGAGGCGGGCCGGCCTGCGCCAGATCTGCGAGTCGGCTGTTGGGCAGTTCACCACCGGCAAGGTTCGGGTCCATAGCTGCCGTTCGGTCCGATCCGCCCGAACGACCGATCGTTACTCTTAGCCGCCCTTGGCTCTGCGCCCGCTCGACACCGGCCGCTTCTGCGGCACGCTGCTTCCGTGTTCGTTCCACCAGGCCGTCAGGGCCTCCATCGTCGGCCCAAGCGCGCGGGCTTTTAAGGTCATCTCATAGTCGACCCGCGGGGGCACCTCCGCGAACACAGTGCGTGATATCAGGCCATCGGCTTCAAGTTCGCGCAGTTGTGCCGTGAGCATGTGCTGGGTGATTCCGGGGATGCCCTTCCGTAGTTCCCCGAAGCGGTGCACTCGCTGATGGAGCAGCCAGAGGATTTCCAGCTTCCATTTGCCGGAGAGCAGCGCGAAAGCGCGCCGCATCTCCTCATGCATGTTGACCTCTTGGTCGGCCATGGTCTGGTCTCCCATACTTACTGCAATTTCTTCATCCTACTTGCGGATAGCCATCTTAGTCGACACTTTCAACTCACGTCGCAGGAGCTGACTAAAGACGGCGCCCGGTGACCTCATAGTTAAGTTAGTGAAAGACACGTTGCCGACACCGGCGACCAGGAAGATCTATGTCCACAATTTACATCTACTGGATCAGCACCACGCTCCTGTCTATTCTCTATTTGGCATCCGCATTTCTTTATACGGCCAAAGGGGATTGGGTCAGGGGCGCCTTCGCCGATCTGGGCTATCCGGCCTACCTCGTGCCGGTGATGATCGCCGTGAAGGTCTTAGGGCCGATCGCGATCCTGTCGCGGCTCAGCCTTGCCCTCAGCGATCTCGCCTATGCCGGCGCCTTCTATCACCTCCTGCTGTCCGGCTTGGCGCACGTCGGCGTTCGCAGGCCAAAGGGCGCCGTTCCGGCGGCCGTGGGTCTCGTGCTCCTCGCCGCCTCTTTCGCCACTCAGAACGCCGCGCGTCAGCCGCCCTCCCCCTATGCCTGGGGCGCGGCCGCGCACGCATCCACCCTTACCGAACGGAGATGAACATGGGTCGATTGGAAGGAAAAGTCGCCATCGTGGCGGGCGCCGGTCGCGGCATTGGCCGCGCCACCGCCAAGCTGTTTGCGACAGAGGGCGCCAAGGTGGCGGTCCTTTCGTTGACGCCGGCAAATGTGGACGCCGTCGTCGCCGATATCGAAGCCGCCGGAGGTGAAGCGCTCGGTGTCGTCTGCGACCTCGCCGACCCCGATCAGATCAAGGCGGCGGTGGACAAGGTGGTCGCGGCCTACGGCCGGATCGACATCCTGGTGAACAATGCGTTCGATCCGACGGCGGTGTTCTCGTCGGTGATCGATCTCACGGTCGAGAAGCTGCAGCGCAATTTCGACATGGGGCCTATCGCTTACTTGCGGACGATGCAGGCCTGCTATCCTCACCTCAAGGCCAGCGGCGAGGGCCGCGTCATCAATTTCGGGTCCGCGGCGGGTATCGTCGCGCTATTGCCCTACGCTCCTTATGGCATGGCCAAAGAAGCCGTGCGCGCACTGACCAGGATGGCGGCCCGCGAATGGGGGCCCGACGAGATCACCGTCAACAACGTGCTACCGGTGGCGGACACGTGGGGGGCGGCCGATGTACCTCCGCCGAACGTCCCCCTCGGGCGCTACGGCTCGCCGGAGGACGACGTCGCGCCTGTCGTGCTGTTCCTCGCCAGCAAGGATGCGCAGTTCATCACCGGCTATAGCCTCACCCCAGACGGTGGGATGATCATCGACAGCGCGCGCTGAGGCGCAGGGAAGCCTGGCGACCGGCCTACGAGCAACACCTCGCCGGACTGCGCCTTCGCAGCGATCAAGGACAAGTTTGCCATGAAGGTCCGCCTCGGGCCGAACCGTGCCGTTGGCTCCACGCCCGATAGCCGACATCGCGCTGTCCATCAAACCACCGGTCTGCAGACGCGCCAACGGCAACTTCCCACCCTTCTCGGCCCTTCGTAAGGTCCGTTCTTCGGCTCCCAAACCCCGCTGCTGAACGTTGACCTTCAGGCGCCGCGCGCCGATGAGCGGGGCCTTGGGCTGAGGGGCGCGCTCGATGGATGATCCGGACTATTCGCAGTCCTTCGACAGCATCTTCGCCCTGAGCCCGCTCGCCGATGGCGCCGCCCAGGCGCGGTTCCCGTTCGCCTGGGGCGGGGCCACCCTGGCCTGCGCGGTCCTGGCCGCCTGCCGCAGCTGCCCGGACAAGGACCTCCACAGCCTGCACAGCTGGTTCCTGCGGCCCGTGCTCGCCGAGACCCCCGCGCGGGTGGCGGTGGAGCGCCTGCGCGACGGTCGCCAGATTTCCCATCGCCGGGTCCAGCTCTTCGCCGACGACAAGCTGCTGCACGAGCTGACCGCCAGCTTCAGCGCGCCGGGCGGTCCGGACGCCATCGCCTATCAGGACGCACGCCCGGACCCCGGCATCCCCGGCCCCGAAGGCCTGAAGACCCTCCTGCAGATCGCCCTCGACGAAGGCCGCACCGCCTGGCCCGGCCCGCTCGAATGGGCCCCCATCGGCTCCCCCCACATCCACGGGTCCGGCGGCGCTCCGACGTCCTGGGACGCCTGGGTCCGGCTCACGGCGCCGCTGCCGGACGGCGTCGGCTGGGCCGCCGCGGCGCTCGCCTACATGAGCGACAACCACTCCGACTGGTCCATGGCCCAGCAGGTCAAGGACTACACCATCACCCGCTACTCCACCCTCGACACCGCCATCTGGCTCCACCACCCGCCCCGGTGGGACGACTGGCTGCTGGTCCGCTCGGTCAGCGACGTCGCCCATGACGGGTTCGGCATCGTCCGCCGCACCGCCTACGACCGGAGCGGCCGCCTGGTCGCGACCATGGCCCAGGAGGCCCTCTACCGGTGATGTCGGCCCCGCGGCATGTTGCGTTTCAGGCACATGTCGGCGCCGAATGAGCGGCGCCCGACATACCCGCTTGCGGTTTGCGACGGCTGGGCAAAAAGATGGCCCGACAACCGCAAAGCCGCCGGGCCAAGTACGAGCTTTAAGGCGGGGGGAATTGCCTGCAGCTCAGCTGGGGGCAGAGGGGACGGCCCGCAGCAGCCTATATGTGCTGCCTGCGGGCTCCCTTTTCAACTGAACGATCGTTCACGATGACGATTTAACCTGCGGTCGTCGCGGGAGCGTCGGCGCGCCTGGTCCCCCGACCGAACGACCCTCGCACTTGCACGTCTGCGCCCACCCCCGCCCGGCCGCTGCCGACAGTCGCCGTCGCTGACCGCGCCGGCGCCACGGCCCGGTCGTGTCGGGCCGACTGCAACTATTGCGAAATTCCCAGGGTTTCGGGGCCAACGGTCTTTCGCCGGGAACCTCGGGGCGGACAGGGATGACGGTCTCGGCAGAGCGCGCCATGGCGCCTGGGGCTTTGGCCTACGCCCCGGCGCGCAGCGATCCCGGCAGCCGCCACAAGGCCATCGCCTACCTGCCCGGCGTCGACGGGCTTCGCGCCATCGCGGTCCTGTCCGTCCTTGCCTTCCATCTCAGCGCCCGGTCGCTTCCCGGCGGCTTCATCGGCGTCGACGTGTTCTTCGTCATTTCCGGGTTCCTGATCTCGTCGATGCTGTTGAGCGACATCGATCGGCGGTCGTTCTCCCTGGTCGACTTCTACCAGCGCCGGATCGCCCGCATCGCCCCGGCCATGTTCCTGGTCATCCTGCTCACCCTGGCGGCGGGGCGACTGCTGTATTCGAAGCAGGACTTCGCCTCGCTGGCGGCCAATGCCGGGGCCGCGGCGCTCTCGGCGATCAATTTCAAGCTGCTGATGCAGGGCAGCTACTTCCAGATCTCCCAGGACGCCCAGCCGCTGCTGCACCTCTGGTCCCTGGCGGTCGAGGAGCAGTTCTACCTGGTCTTTCCGATCTTCCTGTACCTGCTGGTGCGCTTCGCGCGCCGGCCGCTGCCGGTCCTTCTGCTCTGCGCGGCGGTCAGCTTCGCGCTCTGCGTGGCCGTCACCCTCTGGCGCCCGCCGATGGCCTTCTACCTGCTTCCGACCCGGGCTTGGGAGCTTCTGGCGGGCGCGGCGCTCGCCCTCCACCGCCGTGGCGGCGGAGCGACGCCCGGCCGCCCGGCCGTCCTGATCGCGGTCGGTTGCGGCCTGCTGGCGCTGTCCCTGGTGTTCGTGCGCGAACGGAACTTTCCGGGCTGGCCGGCGGCCTTCCCCGTCGCGGCGACCGCGCTGATCCTCCTGGCGACGGGCGCGAGGACCGACCTGCTGTCCCGCGGCCTCGCCCATCCGGCCATGGTCTTCCTGGGCAAGCGCTCCTACGCCCTCTACCTCTGGCACTGGCCGGTGTTTTCCTTTGTGGACTACGCCCTCTACTCCTGGCCGGCGCCCGACCGCACCCTGCTGAAGCTGGCGGTCGCGACCCTGGGCGCCTTCGCCAGCTACGAGCTCTTCGAGGCGCCGGCGCGCAGGCTCCTCAACCGTCCGGGCAACCGCGGGCTGGCGTTTGGCGCCTTCGCAACCGCGGTCCTGCTGGTCTTCGCCTATGGCGCGTTCGCCCGCTCCCGGGACTACCTGTCGGCCGATCCGCATGCCATCGCCACCGGCGGCATCGCGGCCAACCCAGCAGGAACGCATGGCCGCGTCGTCGTCGTCGGCGACAGCCAGGGCGCGATGTACGGCTCGGAACTGGCGGCGATGGCCCGGGAAGGCGACTTCCGCCTGAATGTCATCAGCGCCGCCGGCCGTAACGAGCTCGACGGCCAGGCGAACTCCGAATGGCCGCATGTGCGAGCCTATCTCCAGGCGTCGCACCCCGACGTGATCGTCGTCGCCGAAGCCTGGACCGAGAAGTACGGCGCCGACACCGCCAGCCTGACGCGCGCGATCGCGGCCATCGCGCCCTATGGACGCCGGGTCCTGGTCCTGGCGCAAGCGCCGATCGCGCCGGCGACGGCGGACCGCGCCGCCATCCGCGGCGGCGCACGGGCACCGTTCCTGGAACCTGCCGCCGAGGCCGGGGCGCGGCGAGCGGATACGGCGGCGCTGCAGGCCATGCGCCTCAGCAACGTCTCGATCATCGAGGTCGCCGATCTGCTGCTGGATCCTGGCGGCGGCCTCAGGCTGTTCGGACCGGACAGGCGCCTGACCTACATGGACACCACCCACCTGTCGGACACGGGAACCGCCCTGCTCCACGCCCGGCTCTCGACAGCCATCCAGAAGGCGCTGCCGAAGCGCTGACGGCGTCCAACGCCCGAGGGCTTTGGCGCTGACAGGCCGCGCCCTGTCCCCCGGATCCCCGCCTTTTTGACCCTTCCCGGCCTCCGGTGTACGCTCCCGTTGGGGAGCGCGCCCTTTGGCGCGCGGCAAGGCCGGGGCGGGTGATGACGCCGACCAGGAACCTGTTTCTCAGGGTGCCGATGGCCTTCGCCGCCGCTTCGATCGCGGTGGGCGCGGCCCAGGCCTGCGGTCCGATGGGCGGCTCCATGGGCGGCGGCGCCACGGGCGGCGGCGGCTCCGAAGACGGCTCGCACAGCGGCGGTCACGATGACGGTCACCACGACGGCGGTCACGACGGCGGTCACGACAGCGGCTGGGACAACGCCGGCGCGGATCGGAACCGGCAGGGCGCCGATGATGCGGCGCGCGGCGGCGACGACGGCGGCGACTATTTTGGGCGCCGCTCCGGGGGCGGCGATGGCGAGGGCGGCGGCCACGACCTCTCCGGCCAGATCTCCGCGCTCGGCGGGGCCATGGGCGCGGCCGAGGGGGCGGACCAGCCTGGGCAGCAGGCCAATTCCGACGGCGGCGACGATGGCGGCATCCCCACCACCGGCGGCTGGCAGGGATGGGGCGCCATGCTCATGGGCACGGACCAGCCCGCGTCGCCCTTCGTGCCGAATGTGCCCGATGACCCCCGCTGGAAGGCCCAGATGGACAAGCCCTGGTGGCAGCGGCTGCGCGAGGGGGTGGACGCGGCCTTCACGTCGACCGATGGCCCCGGTCCGGATCCCCTGGCGCCGACGGGCGGCTGGAACGGGTGGATCTCCGAATTCACCGGCGGCAACAACCTGGAGAACACGCTGATCCCGCCGCCGCCGCCGCCGACCTACAACGACCCCGACATCAATCCCGCCTGGAAGGACTGGAACGACCACAATCTCGTCTACAAGTTGTTCGTGAAAGAGCCCGACTACAAGCTCAACTACCGACCCGGTTGGACGGTGACCGCCAGTACGCGGGGCTGACATGAAGGGGACCCAACCTTCCCGGGGCCGAGCCCTGGCCGCCGCCGCAGCGCTCGCCGCTCTGGCGACGGCGCTCGTCGCACCGAGCGGCCCGGCCCGGGCGGCCACCGCCGAGGCGCTGCTGGGCGTCTGCGCCCCGGCTGGCGGCGGCCCGCCGACGCCAGCCTGCTACGGCTACGTCCAGGCCATCATCGACGATGCGAACCTGGTGGGCGCCCACATCGACCGCCGCTTCGTCACCACCTTCGGCCTCTTCTGCGCGCCCAGCAGCGTGAACATCGACGAAGCGACCGCCGCGGTGGTGAGGGCGCTCCGCGCCGATCCCTCGCTGCGCGGCCACAGCGCCGCCATCGCCGTGCGCCTGGCGCTTCCCCGGGTCTATCCCTGCACGCAGCAGGTGCTGCGACACCCGCCAGCGCGGTAGCTCGCTTCCGGTCAGCGGCCCCCGCTCGGCGGCAACCGGCCGCCGGGAAGGCTGGGCTGGATGGGCGAAACCGCCAGGTCCGTCGCCGCGGCCAGGCACACGGGCCGCATCCGGCCGCGCCGTTCCGGCGCCAGGGGACAGACCTCGAAGCTGCCCAGGAGGTCCAGCCTCGCGCCAGGCGACGGCGGCCGCGAGAGCAGCTCGACGTTGCCCGGCAACAGGCGGGGCGACGCGGCGTCCCCCTCCCCGCCCACCACGCCGAGCACCCGGCGCGACCCCCGCGGCCGGAGCCTCACCGCCGGCGCGCCGTTGGTGAACGCCAGCCGTCCGACGACCCGGAAGCACGGCGCCGCCGCCGTGTAAGGCGCGGTCCGGCAGTCGTCGCCAGCGGCCGCCTGGGGAGCGGTCAGCGCCAGCGACCCGATCGCCGCCAGCACCACAGACAGGTTGAGAGGGCGCGCTCGCACCGCGATCCGCTACCACAAGCGAGTGTCCATGGGACCAGGGCGATCCCGTGGCGCGCGGGGTTGGTGGATGCCTCCGCGCAAACGAAAGGGGCCGGACCCTGGCCCGACCCCTCCGTGATGTGACCTCAGTCAGAGCATTCAGCTTGCGGCTAGCGCTTGTTGACCTGGTTCGCGTCGTCGTTGCCGCCGCCCTTCTCCTGGGATTCACCGGCGTTCGGGTCCTTCTGGCTCCCGTCGCGCTGCTGGTTCTGCTGGCCCGGCGCCTGGCGCTGGGGATTGGACTGCTGGTCCTGCCGGTCCTGGCCGCCTTGGCCGCCGGTGTTCTGGCTGTTGTCGCCCATTGTGCTGCTCCCTTGAAGGCGCCGGCCACATGGCGGCGCGTGCGACACAGAACGGCTCCGCCCCGATTGGGTTGACCCTTCAACGGTGTTGTGATGCGCGTCGGCAAGTCGACACGCCGGGCCGAGTGACGTCCGCGCCCCCATCGCGTCGCGGCGGCGGCGCGGCCTTGCGCCCGCGGCCGATTCAACGCTAGCGCCCCGCCATGACCGAAGGCGGCATCATCGACTGGGCGCGCGGCGACACGCTGGGCCTCGACCTTCCGGCGCATCTCCAGGCCCTCAGCGCGGGTGGGCCCGCGTTCCTGACCCGCGCCTTCCGGGCCACCGGCGCACTCGCCGGGGACAATCGCGTCACCGAGATCACCCGCCTCGAGGAATGGCCGTATGGCGGCACCGGCGTGAAGGCGCTGCTCTCCGTCGCCTACGAGCGCGACGATCCCGGCCTGCCCTGCGACCTGTTCGTGAAACTGTCCCGCAACTTCAACGAACGGGCGCGGGACCGCGCGCGATTCCAGATGGCGTCCGAGGTGCGGCTCGCCAACCTCTCGCGCAGCCCCGCCTTCCCGATCGCCGCGCCGCGCTGCCTCTATGCCGACTTCAACCATGCCTCGGGCGCCGGCCTGCTGATCACCGAGCGGATCCCCTACGGCCAGGGCGCCGTCGAGCCGCACCATCACAAGTGCATGGACCAGGTGCTGCCCGAGCCGCTGGAGCACTACCGCGTGCTGATCTCCACCCTGGCCCGCCTGGCCGGCGCGCACCGGTCGGGGCGGCTGGGTGACGTGGTGGAGCGCGACTTCCCGCTCGACCTGGAGAAGGCGGCCATCGACCGCTTCAGTCCCTACGACGAGGAACAGCTCGCCCTGCGGGTGGATCGCCTGGCGGATTTCATCGCCCGCTACCCGCACCTGGCGCCGCCGCGCCTCGCCGACCCGGCCTTCCTGGCCGGCTTCCGCGCTGACGCCCCGCTGTTCGTCGCCCAGCAGGACGCGATCGCCCGCGCCTACCATTCCCGGCCCGACATGATCGCCCTCTGCCACTGGAACGCCAACATCGACAACGCCTGGTTCTGGCGCGAGCCGGACGGGACGTTGAAGTGCGGGCTGATCGACTGGGGCAACGTCGGGCAGATGCCTGTGACCCGGGCGATCTGGGGATGCCTGGGCGCCTGCGAGCTCGACCTGCTGGACCAGCATCTGGACGAACTGCTCGATCTCTTCATCGCCGAATACGCCCAGGCCGGGGGCCCCACGCTCGACAGGCGGGAGCTCGAGCAGCATCTCGATCTTTCCCAGCTGATGACGCTCCCGGGGAGGATGATCGCACCGCGGGCCATCCTGAGCGAGGTGCCCGACCCGGCGCTCGCCGCCGACCGCCACGATCCCCTGTTCAGCGTCAACGAGACGGCGCGGGTGCAGCTGAAGGTGCTGCTCAACTTCCTCGACCTGTGGCGCCGCCGCGACCTGGGCCGCCAGCTGCGCGAGGGCGTGTGGCCGGGACCGGCCTAGAAGAACACGAAGCGCTGCTCGCGTCCGAAGTTGCGCAGGTTCCGGGTCAGCAGCTCGCGGCAGCGCACCCGCCCGCTGTTGTCGTTCAGGTCGTTGGGCAGGATGTTGGCGTAGGGGGGCCTGGACGCCCGGGTTTTTCCCTGTCCTGGTCTTCCGTCCGATCGCCCGCGTCGTCCTTGCCGAACCGTAGCTGCGGCCGGCCCTTCGTCGGCAGGAACGCGCGTTCGTCTCAGCGCTTCATCCAGGGCTTCGACTTTCCCGACGCGAGAGCCGCCGTCTGGCGCTGGAACTTGCCGCCCCGCGGCGGCTTGGGCCGGGCGCTGGCCGCCGCCTGCTTGAGGCGCAGGGCGCGCTGGATTGGCGTCTCGGCAGCGTCGTCCGGCGGGTCGGTCATCGGCGTATCCTACCACGCATTCCGGCGCGGGGCCGAACGGAGCGTGACCCAGGCGCGGGACCGCTCAGGATCAGGACGCCTGGCCCTGCGCGTCGGACGGTCGCCACGGTTGCCAGGCCGCGCCGGTTGGTCCGGACGCGGGCAGGTTCAGCACCAGCCGTCCGACACGCCGTGATCCACCCGAACCAGGGTCTTGGTCTGGCCGAACACGGGAACCAGCAAATAGATGCGCGCGATCAACACGTTGTCGGAGGCGAGCTGAGCCGAGAGGCGGTAGGTCTTTCCGTCATCGGGATTGTAGAACCACCCATCCTTCCAGCGATGGGGACCGTCGGGGTGCAGGTTCCAGATCATCGTCAGGCCGCAGAGCGTGCGCTGCCGCAGCGCCGGATCCGGATTGTGCTTGTCGCGATCGAGCTGACCCAAGGCGTTGCGAGGCTTGTACAGCCACAGGATCCGGCCACACATCAGACCGGCGCAGTCGTAGATCTGCACGGCCGCCTTCCGGTCGATCAGCCAGACGCCTGGCGGGACCGCGGCCTGGGCCAGGGCGCGTGGAACCGAGAGGAAGGCGAGAGCCAGGGCCAGCAGCGTGGCGCGCGCCAACCGACGCCCTGGGCGCGCGCGGGCCGAGGCGCCGCTGATCACCTTACAGGGGTCGACCCACGTCCTGACTTTCATGCGACGAACACTCGCGATGGCGGCGGGTGATCCCTGAGATCAAGAATAATCCCTCCTGGTGCTGAATCCGAGCCAGCCCGCCCAGAGAGTGGAATTTGTCAGCCGATGTGGCAAATGCACACTGGTTTCACAAAGGACTCGACATCCGTCAGATCAGGGTGACTGATCCGAGACGTCGATGACTTCGATCAGCCCCTGAACACATCGACATCTTTGCTTCCGCCTTATCGGAGGACGGCAGCGTGCGGACATTCGGACTCTTCATCGAGCGGGGCCCGGTTCGACATTCCGGGTCGACAGCGACGTGCGGCCTGGCCGTCCCTGGACCAGCGCCGTGAGGCCTTGCGACGTGGTCAGGGCGGCCTGCGCCCGGGCGATCCGGATGGGCTCGAAGTGACATGGGCGCACCGGTCCGGCCCGACTTTCGAGCCCTGTTCGAAGCTGCCCCGGGCCTCTATCTGATCCTCGACCCCGACTTGGCGATTATGGGCGCCAGTGAGGCGTACCTGGCCGCCACCATGACGCGGCGGGACGATATAGTCGGGCGCGATCTATTCGACGTGTTTCCGGACAACCCCGATGATCCGGCCGCCACTGGCGTCAGCAACCTGGCGGCCTCGCTGGACCGTGTGATCCGTTCTAAGCGGCCTGACGCCATGGCGATCCAGAAGTACGACGTGCGGCGGCCCGATGGCGTCTTCGAGGAACGGCGTTGGGGCCCCTTGAACCGTCCCGTGCTCGACGCCTCGGGCAATGTTCAGTGGATCATTCATTGCGTGCAGGACCCGACCGATCTGCTGCGGCTGGAGCAGGAACAGGCCCAGGCCATCACACTGGCCGTGGAACAGCAGCGCGTCGTCGATCAGCTGCGCGCAGCCAACGAGGCCCTGGCGGAAAACGAGGCGGCGCTGCGCGCCAGCGAGGCGCGCTTCCGCGCCCTGGCGGACGAACTCAAGAGCCAGGAGGCGCGCCTCAGCTCGATCCTGCTGACCGTGCCCGACGCAATGATCGTGATCGACGAGCGCGGGCGCATCCAGTCGTTCAGCCAGACGGCCTCACGATTGTTCGGCTACAGCCTCGACGAGGTGCTCGGCCGGAACGTCAGCACTCTGATGCCCGAACCCTATCGCAGAGAGCACGACGGCTATCTCGACCGACATCTGACCACCGGCGAGCGGCGCATCATCGGAACGGGCCGGATCGTTGTCGGCGAACGCAAGGACGGCTCCACCTTCCCTATGGAGCTGCAGGTCGGCGAGGTCCTGCTGGAAGGCCAGCGCCAGTTCACCGGCTTCGTCCGCGATCTGACCGAGCGGCGCGAGAGCGAGCGGCGTCTGCAGGAACTGCACGCGGAACTGCTTCACGTCGCGCGGCTCACCGAAATGGGGCAGATGGCCTCCGCCCTGGCGCATGAACTCAACCAGCCGCTGTCGGCCGTCAGCAACTACCTGTCGGGCGGGCGCCGCCTGCTTGAGAGCGGCGATACGGCGATGGCCCTGGTAGCGATGCAGAAGGCCCAGGAGCAGGTCGAGCGGACCGGGCAGATCATCCGCCGCCTGCGGACTTTCGTCCGCAAGGGCGAGGCCGACCAGCGCATCGAACGAGTCGCCCAGGTGGTGGAGGAGGCCTGCGCGCTCGCCCTCGTGGGCGCCAAGGCGGACGGGATCAGAGTGGAGGTCCGGCTGTCGGAAGACGCGCCGAACGCGCTCCTGGACAAGGTCCAGATCCAGCAGGTGCTGATGAACCTGATGCGCAATGCGGTCGAGGCCCTGGCCGGTGCGGAGCGGCGGGAGCTGGCCGTAGCGACCTGCGGATCGGCAGACGAGATGGTGGAGTTTTCCGTCGCCGACACCGGCGCGGGCATTGCGCCGGAAGTCAGGGAGAAGCTGTTTCAGCCGTTCGTCACCAGCAAGACCACCGGCATGGGCGTCGGACTTTCGCTCTGCCGTTCCATCGTCGAGGCGCACGGCGGGCGGCTGTGGGCCGAGGACAATCCAACCGGCGGCGCCACGTTCCGCTTCACGGTTCCGAGCGCGGAGGCCTGATGCGCCGAGGAGGCGCCCGCCGGTCGGCTTGCGCAAGATATCGGGGAGTCCGGCGAACCAGGGCGACGGTCTCGCTAACGCGAATCGAAACGACGCAAGAGGCCGACCAGCTCGGCCTGGCGCGCGTCGACCATCGCCTTCTCCGCGTCCGCCAGCAGTAGTTCCCGCGCCGCCATTCGCGCCACCAGGCCGACGATGGCCGCAGTCTGCGCACCCTTTACGCCGCCAGCCTTCAGGTAATGGCCTATGGATTGGCGCGGGACGCCGATCGCTTTCGCCATCTCGCCCTGCCAAGAACCGCCGAATAGAGCTTCGCCGATTTCCCGTATTTCGGGCGCTGTTAGGGTGCGGTCTTCAGCCGTCATCAGGGAAAACACATACCACATAGCCTCCGGATACATCGCGGAATTCCGGAAAAGCTCAAGATGGATCGCCCACTTCGCGTCCGCATGCGGAACATCAGGGTGTGACTAGAGGCGTCGCCCGGTGCCGCTGTATGACAACTCTCGGCTCTAGGGTCATCTCAAAGCGCCTGAAAATTGCTCTGGATCAAGGACGCTTGAAGCGCACCCTTCTACTTCAGCTAGTTGACGGCTCGCCTCCCGTGGGCCGGAAGAGGTCGGAATCATGCGCGGCGTACTGCCGTCGGCCCCAGGCGCCGAACAAGGCGAATTCCAGGCGATCCTGTCGCGCGGCGAGCCGACCCACTCGAGCCGCATCTGCGCCGGCGTCGCGGCCATGATGATCGCCGATGCGGTGCGGTGGCGCGCCAACCGCGCGGCAGCCTTCCCGCTGGCGGCCTCCGCCCTCTCTGCATCATTCAACAGGAACTCAAGCTGTGACCCTCATCATCATAATCGTGGTCCTGCTCCTGCTGTTCGGCGGCGGTGGAGGCTACTATGCGCACCGGACCTGGGGCGCGCCGGGCCTCGGCGGAGTCGTCGGGCTGATCATCGTCGTCCTGCTGGTGCTTTGGTTACTGGGCCGACTGTGACTTAGCGCCGCGTTCAATGTCGCTTTCGCTACCCTGCCAGGAACGGCTTTCGCTCCGTGAGCCTCCGCCAGGACCTGAGGTCGCCGTGGCCCAAGACGCCGCACTTCCATCGATCGTCGCGGACAGCCTGGCCCTGGCCGTGGTGGTGTCATCCGACGCCCCCACCCTGCTGCTCGACGGGGATCTCAGCGTCATAGAAAGCAGTAGGTCCTTTTCACGCGCCTTCCAGATCGGCCCTGAAGCTATCAACGGCTGTCCGGTCTTTGCCCTGGGGGCCGGTGAGTGGGACGTCCCGCAGCTTCGTTCGCTGCTCAGACTCACTCTTGCGGGCGACCCCGGGGTGGACGCCTATGAGATGGACCTCCGCCGTCCGGGACTTCCCACACGCCGCCTGGTGATCACCGCACACATCCTGAACTATGCCGACCCGGCGAACGTGCGGGTGCTGATGGCCGCGTCCGACGTCACTGAGGCGCGCCTGGCCGCCAAACTGAAGGACGACCTGCTGCACGAGAAAACCGTGCTTCACCAGGAGTTGCAGCACCGGGTCGCCAACAGCCTTCAGATCATCGCCAGCGTGCTGATGCAGGGCGCCCGGCGGGCGCCATCCAAGGACGCCAAGGGCTACCTGGTCGACGCTCACAGCCGCGTCATGTCCGTGGCGGCGCTTCAGCAGCAACTCGCCCAGTCCAGGTTCGGAGACGTGCAGCTGCGCGCCTACTTCACGGACCTTTGCGCCAGCATCGGCGCCTCGATGATCGAAGACCACGAGAAGATGAGCCTGCGGGTCGAGGCGGACGGCGGCGTGGCCACGGCCGACGTCTCGGTCAGCCTGGGCCTGATCGTCACCGAGCTTGTGATCAACGCTCTCAAGCACGCCTTCCCTCTTGGGCGCGGCGGCAACATCGTCGTGGGGTATCGGTCCAATCCCCCCGACTGGACGCTCTCGGTGGCCGACGATGGTGTCGGCATGCCACAGGGCGGCGCGACCGTGAAGGCAGGTCTTGGCGCCAGCATAGTGCAGGCCCTGGCCAAGCAGGTGGGGGCCGCCGTGGAAGTCTCCGACACCGCTCCGGGAACCAGGGTCTCGATTGTGCGCGACGGCCGGGAGGAGACGCCAGCGGCAGACGACTGAACACAGCGCCGGCGACCGCCTCGCCGACTGGCGGCGCTGGCGACGCCTCGCGCCCCTGCGCTGCAGCCAGTCGCCGTGGAACGAACCCTTGCGCGAGGCCTTTTCATCCGAGCCGACGCGCGTGGCGCGCCAGGCGGGGGGCTGATGCGATGACTTTGAGCCTGTTGGTGCTGTTGGCCGAAGACGACGGCGACGTCGCTGCCGTCATGCAGGCTTCGTTGGCGGACGCGGGCTATGAGGTCGTCACCGCCGTCAACGGAACGACCGCGCTGGCCGAGATTGAAGCCGACGCCAACCGGTTTCGCGCGGTGGTGACGGACATCAAACTGGGACCGGGGCCGGACGGGTGGCAGGTTGCCCGGTGCGTCCGCGAACTCGTGCCGAACATGCCTGTCGTCTACATGACAGGCGACAGTTCACACGAATGGGCGTCGATGGGTGTGCCCGGCAGCATCATCCTGACGAAACCGTTCGCGCCCGCCCAGCTCGTCACCGCCATTTCCACGCTCGCAACCGAGGCGGACATGCACGCGGCGTCTGCCACGCAGACGCCTGCCGATCCGGAATGAATGGTGCTGGAGTCCGCCATCCGTCGGGCGGCGCCTGCTCGTGAGTCAGGCGGCAGAGCGGCCGCATTCGATCGCCCTGCCGTCCTGTCAGATGCTAGCGGGTGCAGTAGTGCCGGTAGCCGTCGCGCCCGAGATAGGTGCCAGTGCCGGAGTTGAAACTGCCATAAGCCCTGCTGCAACGGGTCCGCCAGCCGCGGTCGTTGCGGTGGGTGTTGTAGTAGTCCCGGTCGCTGGTTGAGCCGGCAATGGCGGCGCCCAGGATGAAGCCGATGATGCCCGCAGCGACCGTCGCTCCGCTCGAGTCCCGGGCCTCGTAGCGGCCATCCCGCCAGACGTACTGGCGATTGGTCCGCCGTTGCACACTCAGGCGCTGCCGGCAATCGTAGGATGGCTCGCCGGGGTAGCAGCCGGCATTCTGGGGGCCCTCGCGTCCGTGCTGACCGGGCGGACCCTGCCGCCCCTCTTGGCCTGGCGGCCCCTGGCGGCCCTGCTGGCCGGGCGGGCCCCGCATGGGCTGCGCGGCCGCGAGGCTCGAGGACAGGGTGGCGATCGCCATCACCGCGGTGATCAAAGTCTTGTGCATGAAACAAAGTCCTTCGGCTCAGGAAGCCCCCGCCCCGCGAGCGACTCCGGACGCTTGGAGGGAAACTGAACATCACAATTGGATGCTTGTTCACGCCTGTCATTGACGGGGATCAAGGATTGAAATCCCGGCGAGATCGTCGCTACGCTCTATCCGTGCTGGAACGCCCCCTCCGCCCTGGCAATCGAGTCCCTGCGATCGCGTAGGGAATGCCAGAAGCGCGCGCCGTGGGTCGTCGCGACATCTGTGACGATCCCGACATCCATAACTCACAAGCAACCTTTGCCGTTCGAGATCGTTCCGCAGTCTTCAGGCGGCTCGGCCGTGCGACCCAACGCGAGAAAAGCTGGCGCAAGCCGGGACTCGCGTGCCTCGCGCCGCACCGGGCGGCGGCGACTTCAAGGAAATGGAGGCCGGCATCATGGCCAACTCTTTCATCACGGCGGCGCTCGCCGCCGCGGCTCTGGCGGCGGCCTCGGCCGCCGGCGTTTCCGCCCAGGCCGCCCCATCCGGTCTGGACAGGTCGCTGGCCTCGCCGGGCGACGCCCAACTGATTCAGACCGCGACCCGGTGCTTCAGAGGCGAACGCGCCTCCGACTGCCGCGAGCGCCAGCGGTTCGAACGCCGCAGCCACCGCCACTACGTCTACCGGAACGGCCGCTACGAGGACAATTCGGGCGCCGCCGTGGCGGGCGCGATCTTCGGCTTCGTCCTGGGCGCGGCGATCGTCGGTTCGCAGGACGACCGCGACTACTACGACGAGCACCGCAACGACCGCGCATGGCGAGACCAATGCCGGTCGGCCTACCGCGGCTTCGACGCTCGCACGGGCACCTACGCCGGCGATGACGGCTACCGCCACTACTGCCGGCCGGCCGACTTCCAGCGGCAACGGGGAGACTCGGACGAGCCGCCGCGCCGGAACGCCAGCACCACGGTCGACCCCAGCGGTGATCGGCACACGCTGGTCGCCAGCCCCCCGGTGCCCGACACCCCGGAGAACCGGGCGCGCTATGGTCACCCCGAGTCCAACGCCGGACAACGCACGCACCCCGCCGGCAACTGAGGCGCCCGGCGCCTCAGGGACTCTCCATAGGGAAAGACCCCGAATTTCCGATCTCGCAGCGCCTGCATAGGGTCGGCGCCGAAACTGAGAAACGGAGGGTCTCGTGCCTGGACTGAACCACCTTCCCCACCCCGCCATCGTGGCCCGTGGCGACGGTTCGCTTGCGCCGTGCAGCTACCTGCAGCTCAGCGCGGGCCATCCGCATTGGACCGACGATCCGGACGCCGCCACGGCGTTTGAGTCGATGCGCGAAGCCCTTCGCGTCGCCGTCCGCCTGCCCGCAACGCTTCGCGCCTACGGGATACCCCGCCCAGCGGAATTCCCGACCGCGCGAGACCTGCATTAGGCGCCCAGGGCACACGATGGCTGGCGCTGCACACCTTCGCCGGGCGACGGCTGGCCGGGATAGCGGGCCCGGGGCGGCGCCTGACCGGACCGGAGGGGCGTTCGGGCCTGGAGGCGCGGCGAGGCAACGGCCGACGCGGAGCCGCCGCTCACTCGCACTCCTCGCGCTCGTGTTGACCAGCGGCTGCGTGGTCGGGCCCGACTATCATCCTCCGTCCGCCACCGCGCTCAATGTGCCAGCGGCGTTCAACGCTGCGTCCCCCGGTTCGCCCCAGGCCGACGCCGACCTGGGTCGCTGGTGGCAAGGCTTCGCGGACCCAGTGCTGACGCAACTGGTCGACCGCGCGCTCAGGGCCAACCTGGACGTCGACGTCGCCGGATCCAGGCTGCGGCAGTCGCGCGCCTCATTGCGCGCCGCCCGCAGCGCTGAGCTGCCCTCGCTCGATTTCGGCGGCTCGGTGTCGCGCAGCATCGGGCGCGACGGCGGCGACGAAACGTCCTTTCAGGCTGGCTTCGACGCAGCCTACGAGGTTGATCTGTTCGGCGGAACACGCCGATCGGTGGAGGCGGCGCGGGCCGATGCGCAGGGCGCCCTGGCCAGCCTTCACGCTTCCCAGTTGAGCATCGCGGGCGAGGTGGCGGTCAACTATGTCAGCGCCCGGCTGGCGCAGGCGCGCCTGGGGATCGCGCGTGAGAATCTCGCGGCGCAGGGCGAGACGCTTCAGATTGTCGGCTGGCGGGTTCAGGCCGGGCTGGTCAGCTCCCTCGATCTGGAACAGGCGCGTCAGCTTCGCGCCCAGACGGCGGCGTCCATTCCGGCCATCGAAAGCGACTATGTCGCCGCCCTCAATCGCCTGGCGGTTCTGTCGGGGGAGCCGCCTGGGGCGGTGACGATGCTGATCGAAGCGACGGGCGGCATTCCGGCCGCGCCGTCCGCCTATTCGACCCCCATCCCGCTGGAGGTGATCCGACGCCGCCCCGATGTCGATGTCGCCGAACGCGGGCTGGCCGCGGAGACCGCGCGCGTCGGGGTGCAGACCGCACAGCTGTATCCTGCCCTGCGCCTTGGCGGCTCGTTCGGAGGGTCCGGAACGTCCGTCAGCCAGCTGCTGGACACGTCGATCGGCAGTCTGGCCGCCACCCTTGCCGCGCCCATTCTCGACGGCGGCCGCATCCGCGCCGGGATCGAGGGACAGCGGGCGGTCGCGGCCATCGCCCTCAGCAATTATCGGCAGACAGTGCTGATCGCGCTGGAGGAGGTGGAGAATGCGCTCACCGCTGTTTCCGCCGCCGACAGGCGGGCGGGCGAGATCGGCATCGCGGAGGGAGCGGCGCGCAATTCGGCCGTCTACGCTCGCAGCCAGTATCGCACCGGCCTCATAGACTATCGAACCCTGCTGGAAGCCGAGCGGAGCCTCCTCTCCACCGAGGACGCAAGCGCGACGGCGGCGGCCGACCGGGCCACTGCCGCGATCCGGCTGTACAAGGCGCTCGGGGGCGGGTGGCAGTACGCCCCCGAACCGTCTTCCGTGGCGTCCTCCACCTTCACCGCGAGGCCGCGATGACGCAGTCCGACGCCGGCGCGGAAAAGAAGCTCGACGCCTTCCTGGGCGTCCGGCCGGCATCGCGCCGGGCCGCCTATCTGAAGTGGGGGGCGATCGTCCTGGGCGTGCTGCTGCTGGCGGCGATTGGCCTGGTCCTGTTCCTGGGCGCCGGACACAAGACGGCGTACGCCACGGCGGCAGTCGACCGCGGCAACCTGCGGGTCACCGTGTCGGCGACGGGAAACCTTCAGCCGACCAACGAGGTCGACGTCGGGTCCGAACTCTCCGGTATCGTCACCGAGGTGCTGGTCGACAACAACGATCGCGTCCATCGCGGCCAGGTTCTCGCGCAGCTCGACACATCCCGGCTGCAGGACGCCGTCAACAAGAGCGTGGCGTCGCTCGCCTCCGCCCGCGCCGGCGTGGTGCAGGCCGAGGCGAACGCGCAGCTGACGCGGTCGAGTCTGGCCCGCTTCGAGGAGGTGTTCCGGCTCTCTGGCGGGAAGGTGCCGTCAGGCGTGGAACTGGACACGGCCCGCGCCCAGAATGCGGGCGCGATCGCGGCGATCCACACGTCGCAGGCGGCGGTGGCGCAGGCCCAGGCGCAGCTTTCGTCCGACCGGACAGCGTTTTCCAAGGCCACGATCGTTTCGCCGGTGGATGGCGTCGTGCTTTCGCGTCAGGTCGAGCCGGGTCAGACGGTCGCTGCGTCCCTGAACGCGCCGGTGCTGTTCCAGATCGCCGAAGATCTCAGCGTCATGAAGCTCGAGGCCAAGGTGGACGAAGCCGACGTGGGCCAGGTCGAGGCGGGCCAGCGGGCGACCTTTCAGGTCGACGCCTTCCCGGGCCGAACCTTCCCCGCGGGTGTCCAACGGGTCGATCTCGGGGCGAATTCGGGGGCGTCGACATCGTCCAGCGCCTCCAGCGGCGCTGGCGCCGTTGTGTCCTACATGGCGGTGCTTTCGGTCGACAACTCACAACTGACGCTTCGCCCGGGCATGACCGCCACGGCGGAGATCGTGACCATGGAACGGCGCAACGTCCTGCTCGTCCCGAACGCCGCCCTTCGCTTCTCCCCCGCCCAGGCCGCGGCCGGCGGCCAAGGCGCCCAGGGCGGGGGCGTCACGAGCGTCCTCGTCCAGCGTCGCCCCGGAGGGCGCGGCGGCGGCGCCCGCAACGTGGTGGTCGGTCGCGGCAGCCGCCAGACCGTCTATGTGCTCACGAGCGACGGCAAGCCGCAGGCCGTGCGGGTGACGGTGGGCGATACCGACGGCAGCCGCACCGAGGTGACGGGCGACGGTCTCGAGGCCGGGGCTCGGGTGATCACCGCTCAGCTCTCCACCGCGGCGGCCAGGTCGGGCGCCACCTCCGCCGGTCGACCCGGCAGACAATAGGGGATCTCGAAGTGACCGAGGCCCCGCTGATCTCGCTGTCCGGCATCACCAAGGTCTTCGGTGAAGGCGCGGCGGCCTTCCGCGCCCTCAAGGGCGTCGACCTGGAGATCCGGGCGGGCGACCTGGTGGCGGTCATGGGGCCCTCCGGCTCCGGCAAGTCGACGATGATGAACATCCTGGGCTGTCTCGACGTCCCGACGGACGGGCAGTTCCTGTTCCAGGGGGTGCACATCGAGACCCTGTCCCGAGACCAGCGCGCGCTGGTTCGACGGCGCTATCTCGGATTCGTATTTCAGGGGTTCAATCTGCTCGCCCGGACGAGCGCGCTCGAGAATGTCGAGTTGCCGCTGCTCTACCGGGGAGAGGGCAAGCGCAAACGTCGCCAAGCCGCGATGGCCGCGCTGGAGAACGTGGGGCTCGTTGACCGGTGGCATCGGACGCCGGGAGAGCTTTCGGGCGGAGAGCAGCAACGGGTCGCGATCGCGCGTGCGATCGTCACGCGTCCGGCCGTGCTTCTCGCCGACGAGCCGACCGGCAATCTCGATACCGAGCGTTCGGTGGAGATCATGGAACTGATCACGGAGTTCAACCACACCAGCGGCATCACCGTGGTGATGGTCACCCATGAACCGGACATGGCGGCCTACGCCCGCACGATCGTGCATTTCCGCGACGGCCTGATCGAAAAGATCGAGACAGGGCAGCCCCGCCTCCCCGCCCGACAGACGACCGCCTAGGGCCGGATCGCATGCTCGCCACAATCATCGCCTTGGCGTTCGGGGAGATCCGGCGCCACCTGCTCCGGTCCTTCCTGACGATCCTGGGCATCGTCATCGGGGTGTCGGCCGTGGTCACCATGGTGACGCTCGGCGACGGCGCGACGGCCGCGGTCCAGCAACAGATTTCCGGGCTGGGCGCCAACATTCTGCAGATCCGCCCGGGCCAGGGTTTCGGCCGCGGCGGCGGCGGGCCGCAGCCGCCGAACTTCACCCAGGGCGATGTCGACGCCATCCGGTCCCAGATCACGGGCGTAACGGCCGTGGCGCCGCTGGCCCAGTCGTCGGGCATGGCGGTGCGCAACGCGGCAAACTGGTCCACCACCATCTCCGGCGCCACCGGCGACTATTTCGTCGCGCAGCAATGGGAGATCGCCAGCGGCCGGACGTTCACGCCGGCGGAGGAACAGGCCGGCAAGGCGGTCTGCATTCTCGGCTCGACCGTGAGGCAGAACCTGTTCCGGAACGAAGATCCGGTCGGACAGCGGGTCCGCGTTCGCGACCTGTCCTGCGAGGTGATCGGCACGCTGGCGACCCGTGGACAGGGTGGCGGCGCCAACGATCAGGACGACGTCGTGGTCATGCCGATCAAGGCCGTCCAGCGCCGCTTCGCCGGCAACCAGGACGTCCGGATGATCATGGTGGCGGTGGATCCCGCCTATGACAGCGCCGCCTTGCAGGACTCGATCAAGACGCTGCTTCGCGAGCGCCGCAACATTACCGGCTCCAAGCAGGACGACTTCAACATCTTCGACACCCGGCAGATCGCCGAGACGCTCCAGGGCACGACCAAGATCCTCACCGCCCTGCTGGGCGCGGTGGCCGCCGTCAGCCTGCTGGTTGGCGGCATCGGGATCATGAACATCATGCTCGTCTCCGTGACCGAGCGAACGCGCGAGATCGGCATCCGGCTCGCCATCGGCGCCTTGGCGAGCGAGGTGCTGTTGCAGTTCCTCGTCGAGGCGGTCGCCCTGTCATGCCTTGGCGGCATAGTCGGCCTCATCCTCGCCCTGATCGCCTCCGTGGCGCTGGCGCCCGTGCTGCAGGTCCCGTTCATCTTCGGGCCGCAGATCAACCTGCTGGCCTTCGCCTTCTCGGCCCTGATCGGCGTCGTCTTCGGTTATTTCCCGGCGCGACGGGCGGCGAATCTAAATCCGATCGACGCTCTGCGCCATGAATAGGCGGGGGTCCTGCCCGGTGTTCGACATCGCGGCCTCCCGCCATCCGCTCCCAGGCTGCGATGACGAGCGGACGTTTCGCCCCTGACCTAGCCTTCGGACTGCGGGCTCAGAGCCCCCGACTTCGCCAGGTTCGCCTTCGGTATCGGGGCCTTGAACGCGCCTTTGTCCTTGGCGCGGTCGCGGGCGAAGTCGGACCAGGCGGCGGCGAACGCGCTGGCGCTTCGGGGCTCCCGTTCGACGCGACGCACGGCAACGCTGGCCCGGCGGAGCGCCGTCGAGGCCTGCGCCCAGAGGTCGAGGTTGTGCGCCGGCGGATTCTCGCCGGACTCGGCGGCCGAAATCCGGCGCGGGATGGCGAGCACGCCGGCCGACGAGGTGAGCAGTTCGACGGATGCGCCCGGCGCCAGATCGCCCAGAACCGCAGCCAACCCTGCCAGGCAGATCCGCTCGGCGTCGACCTGACGCTCTCCCCCCGCGAAGCCGGTCACCCCTTTTCCGTCGAAACGCACGAACGCCCAGCCGCCGACCCGGAAAGCCTGATGGTGGGAGACCTCGAGCCAGAGGCGGACCGGAGCACGCATGCGCAGCCACTACCACGGGTGCGCCGGAGGGCGGCGAGAAATGCGGCGCCGGACGGTCCCCCGCGGAATCGGAAGACCCGGGTCGTGCCAGGTCATGCCCTGCAGGACCTGGTCGCGTCGCACCAGCCGGTGGAACAGCGCGGCGCCGAGGTGGACCAGCCAGACGGCGAACAGCAGATAGGCCAGGCATCGGTGCAAAGGCCGCAGCAGGGCGTAGGCGTGGTCGCTGGGCCGGGTGATGGGCGGCAGCTGGAGATGGCCGAACACCAGCACCGGCTCGTCCGCCGCCGACAGGGTCGCCCAGCCCACGTCAACTGCTGCTGCAGGTGAGCCTGGATGCGCGGCCGGGATCACGGATGTGAGCCGATGTGAAACCTTGCGAAGGCCCGACCCCCAGAGGCTACAAACGCCGCCGACCTATCCAGCATGAGGAGCCCACATGGCAGTGATGTCCGTCCAGGCCCGCGGCCCCGTCCGCGTCGTCTCGCTCACCCGCCCCGCGCAGATGAACGCGCTGAACGCCGACCTCACCGGCCAGCTCATCGCCGCCTTCACGGCCCTGACCGACGACACGGACGCCCGCGTCGTGGTCCTGCGGGCCGAGGGCCGCGCCTTCTGCGCCGGCGGCGACCTCAAGGAGGGCATGCCGCCCGAGAAGGTGCTGGCCGGAGACTGGCCCACCGCGCGCCTCGTCAAGGCGATGCGCGCCTGCCCCCAGCCGATCGTCGCCCTGGTCCAGGGCGCGGCCATCGGCGCGGGCCTGGCCCTGGCCCTGGCCGCCGACATCCGGCTCGGCGGCGAGTCCCTCGCCCTGCGCGTCGGCACGATCGGCCACGGTCTGCACGGCTCGGAACTGGGCATCGCCTGGTGGCTCCAGAAGAGCCTGCCGCTCAGCAAGGCCCGCGAGCTGATGCTCACCAACCGCCGCCTGGGCGCCGCCGAGGCC
>Ga0105240_10003780_pt1 | contig 23382 bp, 28 predicted proteins | sample KBSC54metaG_FD_80426 | JGI IMG/M metagenome (GOLD analysis project Ga0105240, IMG submission 80426) | Corn rhizosphere microbial communities from Kellogg Biological Station, Michigan, USA - KBS C5-4 metaG | ecosystem: Host-associated > Plants > Roots > Rhizosphere > Soil | place: Michigan, USA... | reverse complement strand
GCGCGGTTGAGCTCCACGACCGGAGAGCCGGTGAGCGCCGCCAGGCCGTCGTACAGCGCGACGACCCGTGGCCAGTCGGTCTTCTCGACGCTGCGGGCCCGCGCGTGGCAGGCGGCGATCGCGGCCTGCAGCGTGTACGGCCCCAGCGCGCCGCTAAGCTCCTCGGCCCGCCGCAGCGCGGCGAGACCGCGCTGCACGAGCAGGTGGTCCCAGCGCGCTCGGTCCTGATCGGCGAGCAGCACCGGCTCGCCGTGCGGCCCGACCCGCGCTCGCAGCCGCGAGGCCTGGAGCTCCATCAAAGCCAGTAGGCCGCTTACCTCAGGCTCGCGCGGCATCAGCGCTGCCAGGATCCTTCCGAGGCGTAGGGCGTCCGCGCACAGCGCCGGCCGGGTCCATTGCTCGCCGGCTGTCGCCGCATAGCCCTCGTTGAACACCAGGTAGATCACCTCGAGCACCGCGGACAGGCGCTCGGGGAGCTCGTCGCGGCCGGAGAGCTCAAACGGCACGCGTGCCTCGGCGAGCGTGCGCTTGGCGCGGACGATGCGTTGCGCGACCGTCCCCTCGGAGACGAGGAACGCCCGCGCGATCTCCGGCGTCGACAATCCACCCAGCAGGCGCAGAGTGAGCGCGACGCGCGCCTCACGCGAGAGGACCGGGTGGCACGTCATGAAGATCAGGCGCAACACGTCGTCCTGCACGCCTTCGACCTGCGCGCCGAGGTCGGGCTGATCGAGCTGCTGGAGGATTTCCTGCTCGCGCTGGATCATCCCCCGCTTGCGCTCGAGCGCGACGCGCCGGCGCAGCGCGTCGATGCCCCGGCGCTTGGCGGTGGCCATCAGCCATGCGCCCGGCCTGTCCGGGATGCCCGACTCAGGCCACTGCTCGAGCGCGGCGACGAGCGCGTCCTGGGCCAGATCCTCGGCTACCGCCACGTCGCGCACGATGCGAGTCAGCCCGGCTATCAACCGGGCCGACTCGATCCGCCATACGGCGTCGACCGCGCGATGGGTGGCAGGCGATGTCACGCGCTCAATTCTGGGCGGCTTGCTCGCGCAGGCGCTCGTTGGCCTCGCGCAGCTCCGGTGTCAGCTGCTCGCCGAAGTCATCGGCCTCGAAGATCTGGCGCAGCTCGATCTCGACACCGCCGTCGAACGGCGCTCGCTTGAGCCACTCGATCGCCTCCTCGCGCGACGCGCACTCCCAGACCCAGTAGCCCGCGACGATCTCCTTGGCCTCGGTGAACGGACCGTCGATGACGGTCCGCTCACTGCCGTCGAAGCGGACCTTTGCCCCCCTGGAGGTCGGGTGCAGTCCCTCGCCGGCAAGCATCACGCCTGACCTGGCGAGCTCTTCGTTGTACTTCGTCATCGCCCCCAGGATCTCGGTGCTGGGCATCTCGCCCGCCTCGGACTCGGGGCTCCCGGGGACCAGAACCATGAAACGCATTGGTGTCTCCTTGTCGTGTATGGGTGGTTTCTACCCGCACGTCGAACGAGTTCGGCCGAAATCGACGCCGCCCCGGAAATTTTTGGTGGGCAAGCTTCCCGACGCAAGCACCGGCTTTCGCGCATGCGGGCTGAAAGAACGGTTTAGCGAGTCACTGGGCTAGCCGTGCCAGGCGGCGAGCAGCGCGACACATGCGACCGCCTCGGTGATGGCTATGGTCGCGCCGAGCGTATCCCCTGTACGCCCGCCGAGCGTGCGATGGGCGAGCAGCGCTGAGAGTGCCGCGAGGAGCAGCGCCACACCGGTCGCGATCGCGCCGGGGATGATGGTGCACAGCCCAAGCGAGAGCGTCGCCGAGACGACTGTCGCGGCAGCGAGGGCGGGGCGGCTGACGTGCAGTGCGGCGCCGAGTCCGTCGCTGCGGGCCGGGGGCGTCGCTGCGGCGTGCAGCAACGCCGTCCAGCGCGCGAGTGCACAGGCGACGGTAAGCGCGATCAGCGCGTGCGCGGCACCGAGCGAGGCGAGTGTGGTGAGCATCAGCAGCGTCCAGCCGATCAGCGCGAGCGCCCCGAACGCTCCTGTTGCTGGATCGCGCATCGCCTGAAGGCGCCGGGGGCGCTCGCCGCGGGCGCCGAGCCCGTCCGCGGTGTCGGCGAGCCCGTCCTGGTGCAGCGCGCCCGTCACCACGACGAGCGTGATGATGGCGAGCACAGTGGCTGGAGTGCGGCCGACCAGTTGTTCGGCGCCGAGCCGCACGCCCCCGGCGAGCGCGCCGATCGCGGCGCCGAGGACGGGAAACCAGCCGGCAGCACCGGCTAGCCCGTCGCGCGCGGTGGCGGGCATGGGCGCGATCGTCAGGAACGCGATCGCGCGTGGCAGGCCACGCCATACCGACTCGCCCGGGCGTCGCGTACCTCCCTCCGGGCGGCCCGTTGGCTCAGGGTATGGCGGGTGCTGCTCAGCGTGGGCTTGCAACGTGTGTCTCCTCGAAGGTCCCCATGTCCGCGTGCAGAGCACCGGCGGCCTGGATCAGCTCCAGCGCCAGCAACGCGCCGGATGCCTCCCCGAGGCGCAGGCGCAGGTCGAGCAGCGGCTCCAGGCCGAGCTCGGCCAGCAGCAGGTCGTGTCCAGGCTCGGCCGAGCGATGGCCGGCGATCAGCGTCTCCGCGACCGTTGCCTGCATCTGCACGGCCGCGAGAGCAGCCACGGTGACCGCATAGCCGTCCAGGAGCACGGGCAAACACAGACGGGCGGCTTCGCGCGCTGCGCCGGTGAGCGCGGCGAGTTCGAGGCCACCGAGCGCACACAGCGCCTTGTGCACGGGCAGGGGGGAGCCGTGGTGCTGCAGCGCGCGAGTGACGACCGCGCGCTTGCGCTCTAGGCCGGCACTGTCCATCCCGGTGCCGCGGCCGACCACCGTCTGCGGCAGGGAGCCTGTGAGCGCGCACGCGAGCGCGGCGCTGGTGGTGGTGTTGCCGATCCCGATCTCACCGAGCAGCAGACAGTCGCTCCCGCGCTGCTTCAGCTCTCGCGCGAGTGCTGCGCCGGTTTGCAGCGCGGCTACCAGTTGATCGTGGGAGAGGGCTGGTTGCACTGTCATGTCGGCGCTGCCTTGTGCGATCTTGGCGTCGCGCACCCCTTGCGGGGTGGGGGCGATGAGCCCGACGTCCGCTATCAGCAGCTCGTGTCCTCCGCGTCGCGCGAGCACGCCGACGGCGGTTTCTCCCCGTGCGGCGGCGGCGGCCACCTGCGCCGAGACGACGCTGTCGAACAGGCTCGTATGGTGGCGCACGTGGCCGTGGTCGGCTGCGCACACGAGCACGCCGGCGCGCACGCGGGCCGGCGGTGGGCAGCCGGTGATTGCGGCCCACCGTTCGATCACCGCCTCGAGCTGGCCGAGGCTGCCTGCGGGCTTGACGAGCTCGTCCAGGCGGTCGCGTGCGGCGGCCGCCGCCGCGCGGTTGGGCCCGGAGCGCGGCACCGCTGCAGTTGCTTCGTTCCCCGTCTCACACCAGCGCTCGTACATGGTGACCGCGTCCAGCGGCAGGCGGCTCGACCAGCCGGCCGCCTCCAGGCTCGGGCGCACCGGTCGCTCGTCGGGCCATCCCAGGCACAGGTAGGCGATGGGGTCGACGCGGTCGGGGATGTCGAGCAGCGCCCGCAGATCGGCGGGCCTGTAGAAGCTGACCCAGCCCACGCCGAGGCCCTCGGCGCGCGCCGCCAGCCACAGGTTCTCGATCGCGCAGCAGGTGCTATAGACGTCGGTCTCGGGGATCGTGCTACGCCCGAGGATCTCGGCGTCTGACTGCCCGTGGTCGCAGCAGACGCAGATCCCGAGCGGCGCCTCGACGACGCCCTCGATCTTCTTGTCCAGGAACTCTCTCGCGCGCGCGTCGAAGCGCTCGGCTTGGCGCAGGCGCTCGCGCTGTGCCAGTCGCCGCACCGCCGTGCGCATGGCGAGGTCGCGGATCACGACTAGGCGCCACGGCTGCATCAGCCCGACCGACGGCGCGCTGTGCGCCGCCGCGAGCACCCTCTCGAGGATCGAGTCGGGGACCTCGTCTGGGCGGAAGCGGCGCACGTCGCGGCGCTCGGCGATGACGCGGTGCACGACCTCGCGCTGATCGTCCGGGTAGCGCCAGCCGGTGGGGTCAACCGCCCGCTGCGACGCGCGCGAAGGGTCGAACCCGGGTGGTGTCGGCGGTCGTCGGAAGCGTTCGCTGCCGGTCATGGGCGTAAGCGGGTAGAAGCGGAGGTCTCGCGCCGAGGAGCGGGAGTTGCGGTCTCAGGGCGGTCGAGGGCAAGCAGCGCCCCCGCCACGACAAGGCTCGCCCGATCGGCGTGCGCGACCCAGATCGCGTTCACGTGGCCGTGGATGTCGCGGAAGCGGCGGGTGAGTGGATCGGCCGGGACGATCCCCATTCCCACCTCGTTGCTGACGGCCACCACCGGCGCGGACCGCTCGGCCGCGCGCCGTGCCGCGCGCGCGGCGTGCTCGGCGATCGCCTCCTCGCCTGCGTCGCTGTCGAGCTGGTTGCTCACCCACAGCGTCAGGCAGTCCACTATGACCAGCGCGTCCTCGCGGGTGCGGGCGAGCGCAGCGTCGAGATCGAGTGGCTCCTCGATGGTCTCCCACCGCTGCGGCCGTTCGGCACGGTGATGCGCGATCCGCGCGACCATCTCCTCGTCGCCCGCGGTGGCGGTGGCGAGGAAGCACACCGGCCCGTCGTGCGCCAGACCGCAGCGGAGCGCAAGCGTGGACTTGCCGCTGCGCGCGCCACCCAAGAGCACCGCGAGCGACATCAGAAGTCGATCCCTCGGCGGGCGCGGATGCCGCGATCGTAGGCGTGACGGACCTTCACCATCTCGGTCACGGTGTCCGCCAGCTCCACCAGCCCACTGGGTGCGTCGCGGCCGGTGGCGATGATGTTGACGTGCGCCGGGCGGCCGCGAATCGTCTCGAGAACGGCTGCTGTGTCGATCCAGCCCCAGTTCATCGGATAGGTGATCTCGTCGAGCACCACGAGCTGGTGCTCGCCTGCGGCGATCGTCGCCATGGCGAGCTGCCAGGCGGCGGAGGCGCGTCCCTCGCTGCGGTCGAGATCGGGGGATTCCCAGGTGAACCCGTCGCCGCCCTTCAGCCAGTCCACGCCCAGCTGGCGTCCCACCTTCTCCTCCCCGACCTTCCACTTCTCCGACTTGATGAACTGGATCACGCAGACACGCCAGCCGCGCGCCACGCCGCGCATCACGACCCCAAACGCCGCGGTGGACTTGCCCTTGCCCTCGCCCGTGTTGACCAGTACCAGCGAGCGCGGGCGCATCTTCGGTGGTGGCGGGGGCTTGGGCGGTGTGATGCCCGGCTGCCCCACAGCGCTCATGCTGCACTCGCCCCTGCGCGTTCACCGCGGCGCGGCAGCACGAAGACCTCGCCATCCTCGTGAATGACGCGCACATTCGCGCCGTAATGGCTGCGGATGGTCTCCTCGCGCAGCACATCGCTGGCGGCGCCACAGGCCACGACCTCCCCATGATCGAGCAGCAGCAGGCGGTCGGCGTACTGCCCGGCGAGGCTAAGGTCGTGCATGGCCGAGAGCACCGTCAGCCCCTCCTCGCGGCGCAGGGAGTCGACGAGCTCGAGCGCCTGCTGGCCGTGGCCGAGGTCGAGCGCGCTGGTCGGCTCGTCCAGCAACAGCACGGAGGGCTCCTGTGCAAGAGCGCGCGCGAGCACGACGCGCTGGCGCTCGCCACCGCTCAGCGATCCGAGGGAGCGGCCGGCGAACGCCCGCAGCTCCAACCGCGCAATCGCTCGCTCTGCGCAGAGGCGATCGGTGCGCGACTCGCTGGAGAGCGGGCCGATGTGGGGAGTGCGGCCGAGCAGCACATATTCGGCGACGGTCAGCTCTGAGGGCATCTCCGGGCGCTGCGCAACGAACGCGACTCGCCGCGCAAGATCGCGGCGGGCGCCAGCAGCGACCGGCCGGCCGGCCAGCTCGACCTGGCCGCTGAACGGGATCAGCCCCGCGAGCGTCCGCAGGATCGTTGTCTTGCCGGCCCCGTTGGGCCCGATCAAACCCACCCACTCGCCGGCGCCGATTTGAAGCGAGAGCCCGCGCACGACCGCTCTTGCGCCGAAAGCCACCGACACCCCGCTGGCCTGCACTGCGTTCACAGGTTGACCCTCCGCGTCCGTATGAGCACGAGCGCGAAGAAGGGAACCCCGAAGACGGCAGTGACCACCCCGATCGGGACTTCCGCGGGGGAGAGCAGCGAGCGGGCGATCACATCCGCCCCTGCGAGAAAGCCCGCACCGGCCAGCAGCGAGAGCGGCACGATCGCGCGGTAGCTGCCGGAGACCAGCTGGCGGATCGTGTGCGGCACGATGATCCCGACGAACCCGATCAGGCCGCTGACCGCGACCGCGGCGGCGGCGCCGGCGGTCGCAGCGATCACGATCACAAGTCGCACCCGTCGCACGTTGACGCCGAGCGCGCCGGCCTCCTCATCCCCCAGGCTCAGGACGTCTAGGACCCGGCGGCTGGCGACGATCACCGCGGAGCTGAGCGCCACATACGGGACGATCAGCGCGACGTCCTTCCATTCGGTGGCATCGAACCCACCGAGGATCCAGGAGTAGACCGCCCGGAGGGGCTCTGCGTGCTGCTGCTGCGCGAAGGTCTGCACGCAAGTAATGAACGCGGCGACCGCCACACCCGCGAGGATCAGCATCCCCGCGCTGGCCAGACGTCCTGCGGCGCGCGCCAGAGCATATGCGGCAGCGACGGCGAGAAGCGCGCCGGCGAACGCCGCGACGGGCAAGACCTCGCCGCTGCTCGAGGCGCCGCCATAGGCGACGGCTAGCGTCGCGCCGAGGCCGGCGCCCGCCGCGACGCCGAGCAGATATGGATCGGCCAAGGGGTTGCGAAAGACGCCCTGGTAGGCCGCGCCCGCGCTCGCGAGCATCCCACCGACAAGCGCGGCCAGCACGACGCGCGGCGCCCGCACCTGCCACAGGATCGCCTCGTCAATAGCGCCAAGCCGCCCGCCGATGTGCAGCAGTGGAAGGCGCGAGAGCGCCGAGGAGGCAATCGATGCGGGCCCAATGCCGACCGGGCCGACCGCAAGTCCGAGCAGCAGGCAGCCGAGCGAGAAGACCGCGATTGCGGCACCCCACAGGAGTGGGACGCCCCTCGCGCGGATCGCAACGTCCGGCAGCGCCTTGGCCCACATCTTCCCAGCGGGCGGGTAGGCGTCGCCATCAACGGTCGCGGTGGGTTGGGGCTGCCTGCGAGCGAAGCCATCGAGACAGCTCGGGCACAGACAGTCCGTGGCGATCGTGCGCAGCTCGGCGAGCGTCTGGCGCGTGAGCTCGACAGACTCACACCAGCAGCCAGGCTCGCCTTCGCGACAGGAGAACTCCAGGCCACAGAGCGAGCAGTGCTTGAAGCGGTGTTCGCCCGGCTTTGCACCCGGCTGGATGCGCGCGTACGGGGCGGCGCTCATCGCGACCTTTCTCGCTCCTCGAGCTTCCGGACGGCGGCCGCGACGGTCCGTGCGAAGATGACGATGCGCGGGCCCCACTGGGAGGCGATCGAGTCGTTGACCGGCACGACCGCGCCGTCCTTGACGGCTGCGATGTCGCGCCATCCGGGTCGCGCTGCAACAGTCGCGGCGCTCTGCTTGCAGCAGACGGTATCGGCGAGCACGATCAGGTTGGGGTTGGCGGCGATGGTGTACTCGTCGGAGAGCTGGGGGTACGGACCTGAAAGGTGCGCCGCATCGGCGATGTTCTGTAGGCCGAGCATCGAGTAGATATGCCCGATGAAGGTGTGCGAGGTCGCCGAGTAGAAGGTGGGTTCAAGCTCGTGGTAGACGCGCAGCGGCCTCTTCGGCCGTGACGTCGAGTGCGCAATCGCGGCGAGTTCACCGGAGATGTCGTTGACCACGCGCGTCGCGTCTGCGGCATGACCGGTCGCCTGCCCGAGCTGGTCGATCTCGCGATAGACAGCGGAGAGGTCGCTTGCGGGCGGCTCCACCAGCACAGAGATCGCGAGCTTGCGCAGCTGGGAGACGGTGTGGTTGGTGTCTTCGGCCAGTACGACCAGGTCGGGCCGGTACTTCGCGATCGCTTCGATGTTCAGCGAGGTTTCTGTGAGCCGCGTTCGCGGCGCTTGCGGGGGATAGGTGGAGTAGGCGTCCACGGCGACGACCTGTCCGCCTGCGCCGAGCGCGTAGAGGTCTTCGGTCGCGGTGGCGGACAGCGAGACGATTCGCTGCGGCTGACGCGGGATCGTCACGGTGCCGTTCGCGGCCGCGAGCTTGACGGGAAACGCCGCCGCGCCACTGTCGTTCTGGGCGCTCTGGTTGGCACTGCCTGAGCAGGCGCCGAGCGTGACCGCCACCAGCGCGAGCGGACACCATCGCAAATACGACCACCGGGCTCTGTGCCTGGCCATAAAAAACCTCCGCGGTCAGCGGAGGGGGTCGGGTCGGGCGGCTGCGCCGCACGAAACCGCCCTTCCTCCGAGGGCTTGTTCGTTCGACGCAGGACAGGCGGCCTGGCTTAGCCCCGAAGGGCATCACAGTTGCGGGACAGCACCGGAATCGCACCGGTTTCGCTGCATCTACGCCGGCCGGGGGATATGTGCCCGGCGCGCGCAGCCTATATCAAAAGCCCGCCCGCCCGTACGCCCGCGCCTCGACCGCCGGCTATGAGGCGGACACCGCACCGAGCGGCAGCTCCACGGCGGGCAGCCCCGGGTCGGCGACCGCGTCGGGATGAAGCAGATGCGCGAGCTGGCGAACACCGTCGGCGATCCGCGGCGCGGGACGCGAGTAGTACGCGTCGCCGTCGACCACCACCGTCCGCACCGGCAGGCACAGCTCGCCAGTGCGCTCGAGCGCCTGGTCGATGTCAAAGCCGCAGGCGGCCAGGACGATCAGCTCGGGGTCCTCTGCGAGGACCGCCTCCCACGTGGTTGCGAAGGAGTACTCGCCCGGCCGGCTGAGCAGGTTGTTGCCCCCGGCCGCCTCCACCATCTCCGGTAGCCAGTGCCCGGAGCCGTAGGGCGGGTCCATCCACTCCGCGACGAACACCCGCGGACGACGGGCGCGCTCCACGGCCGCCCGGACCGTCTCGATCTTGGTCCTCATCGCGTCGGCGACCATTCGGCCGCGCTTCTGCACGCCGAGCCGCTGCGCCAAGTCGACGACGCTCGCGATCACGTCATCCATGCTGTGCGGGTTCATCGAGAACACCTCGGTCCCGATTGGGCAGGCGCTCGCGAGATCCCCGCTCGAGACCGCACACACCTCACAGAGATCCTGCGTGATCACGAGATCCGGCTGCAGCTGCGCCATCAGCTCCGCGTCGACCGCGTACAGCGAGTGAGTCTCGCTCGCAAACGCGTTCACGAAACGATCGATCTCGGCCGCGCTCAGTCCTGCGACGTCGATCCGCGTGCGCGCCACCAGTGGCTTGTCCTTCACCTCTGGCGGCCAGTTGCAGTCCTCCGAGACACCAACCAGGCAGTCCAGCAAACCGAGCTCCGCGATGATGTCGGTCGCGCTCGGAAGGAAGGAGACGATCCGCATCGCGCCGACTGTAGCGACTGCACCCCCTCTGCACCATCAGCGCGGCGCTGTAGCGTGCCGCGCTTATGGTCCCTTCACGTAGAGAGCCCCTCAGCCCGTCGCTGCCCGCCGTGGTGATCGCCGGCACCCACAGCGGCGTCGGCAAGACGAGCATCGCCATCGGGCTGATCGGTGCGCTCAGAGGTCGAGGGCTCGCAGTTCAGCCGTTCAAGATCGGCCCGGACTTCATCGACCCCCTGCATCACACGCACGCCGCCGGACGCGCCTCGCGCAACCTCGACGGCTGGATGCTTGACCGCGAGACGAACCTGGAGCGGTTCGCTTGCGCAACGGCAGACGCGGACGTAGCCGTCATCGAGGGCGTGATGGGGCTGTTCGACGGCAGCGAGGGCTCGAGCGACCGCGGCTCAAGCGCCGAGATGGCGAAGCTGCTCGGATTGCCGGTCGTCCTCGTCATCGATGCAAGCGCGATGGCGCGCAGCGCAGCCGCACTGATCCACGGCTTTGAGAGCTTCGACCCCGACCTGCGCGTCGCAGGTGTGATTCTCAACAATGTGGGCGGCGAGGCTCATGCGGAGATGATCCGTCAAGCCGTCGCAGAGAGCGCCCCGATTCTTGGCGCCATCCCGCGCGTCCCCGACCTCGTGGTTCCCGAGCGCCACCTGGGTCTGCACCTGCCACACGAGGCGCGTCAGGACTACGTGCAGACGCTGGCCGCCCTGGTAGACGAGCACATCGACATCGACGGACTGCTTCAGGCAGGCCGCATAGCGCGGCCAGCTACGCCACCGGCGACCGCGTCGGTCTCACCTACGGTACGTGTGGGAGTCGCGCGCGACGAGGCGTTCTGCTTCTACTATCCCGAGAACCTCGAGCTGCTCCAGCAAGCCGGGGCGGAACTGGTCGAGTTCTCGCCGATCAGAGATCCGCTCCCCAGCGACCTGGACGGTCTCTACATCGGCGGTGGCTACCCCGAGCTGCACGCCGCAGAGCTCGCCGCCAACCGCAACGCCACGAAGGCTGTGAAGGACTTCTGCAAGCGCGGGGGACCCGTATACGCAGAGTGCGGCGGCCTGATGTATCTCGGGCAGACGCTCCAACTCGATGGATCGACCTATGAGCTCTGTGGCGCGCTCCCACTGAACACCCGAATGCCGGCCGGCCTCAGCATCGCCTACGTCGAGGTGAACACGACTGGCGGGCTCTTCGGCGGAGGCCTTTCCGCCCGCGGGCACCTGTTTCATCACTCGCAGATCACCGGCGAGCCATCGGCCGATCGCTGTTACACGGTGCAATCAGGCGGCGGAACAAGCCAGGAGGGCTACTCGGCTGGGAACGTGCTAGCCAGCTACATCCATCTGCACTTCAGCAGCGCCCCCGAGTTGCCAGCCGCCTTCGTAGCTCGCTGCCAGGCGCACCAGGAAAGCAACGAAACGTAAGCAGCACCGTCGAGCGGCACTTCACAGCTGCGTCCGCCATCTATGAGACGCCCGCTCGCTCGAGCAGGACCAGGACGAGTGTCGCGCCACCGAGCAGCCCATGCCCGCTGGCAAGCCAGATTGGGATGAAGTGCTCCGCCGGAATGGCTTGCCGCGGCGCTACGGCGCTCGCGGGCGTGTCCGTGGCCGCCCCGGCGATCGGTGCCACTGCCCGTCCTTGCGCTCGCGCCAAATCTTCGCGTCGATGCTGCTCGCGCGTAAGCAGGAACGTGCCGGCGATAAAGAACGCGACCGCCAGTGCAGCCATTCCCGCCCAGCCGAGGGCATCCGTGTCAGTTATGGCGTAGGCCAGCCACAGCGCGAATCCGGCTACGGCAAAGCCGATATGCGGCAGCACCCGCAGCGGCCCGATCGCTTCTCGCTCGGACTGCGCCATGCCGCGGTGGCGCAAGAACACAGCAGCCATGCCAAGGCCACCCACGGCAGTAGCTGCCCATGTACCGACTGCCCACCAGGTCAACATCAGGGCACCTCCTGGATCGACGATCCTGCCCATCCCGAGCGTCGATGAGCGCTCGCGCGAGACGGCCAATAGCGATGGACTCTGCATACCCGCTCCCATACGGTCCCGAACAAGCACGCCGAGAGCGTGAGCGTTAAGTATTAGACCGCTAGGTGACGTCGAGCCGGGCGCCGATCCGCACCCGACCGGACTTGTCAAGAGGACGGTAGCTCTAGGATCGTCTTGAGTACCTGTAGGTCTTTACGGTTGGCGCGCCGGATCGCCTGCGCCATCAGCGGAGCGCTGATCCTCGCAAAGCCCGCCGGCTCACCGCGATTGCGAAGCGTCATCACCGTCCCGCCGTCTGCGGCATCGCGCCAGGTGTAGGTGGTCTCCATCGGGAACGGGCCCTCGGCCGTACTCATCTGGAAGCACTCGCCCGGTACGTGCTCGCGAACCTCATAGGTGTAGGCGATGCGACGCCCAAGGAACACGGCCACGAAAGCGATCCTCGAGCCAACGATCAGCGGCCGCGGTGAGCGCCACTCGACCGTCTTGATGTTCCTGTACCAAGCGGTCGCGTTGTCAGGATCGGCAGCATAGACAGCGACCTCTGCGCGCGGGCGGGCGATCTCGATCTCGCAGAAGACGTCGACCGCCACCACTCACCCCTTGGGCGGCAGCGTGCGCGCGAACTCCAACCCACGGCGCACCCAGCCGCTGAGCGCTCGCTTCGTTGCGACGCCCTCGGGCGCGACGAGGATCCAGCCTCGCATCGGACGGCCCGTCATGTCGAACAGGCGCGTGTGCGGCTCGGCGAGTGCCCGCTCGGTCTCCTCTGGTCCTACGCGGACCATCAGCTCGCCGCCTCCCGAGAGCCCGACCGCCATGTTCCCGGCGAGCAGAAAGGCCAGCCCCCCGAACATCCGCTTCTCGCTCACGCCATCCTGGCCGGAGAGCTGCTCGCGGACGCGGTCAGCGAGATCCTCGTCGTAAGCCATCCAAAACACACCGTACTTCACAAAACGACGGGGAGGGCCGGAACTCGTGTCCGCCGGCTTGGCGGGTCGGTGCGGGCCCGTGTTCGATGTTCAACGATGCCATGTCGATGAAGGCCGGTCGGCTGATCGACCGATCGACTTCGACCGCCACCGGATCGTCGTTGCCGATAGCACTTCCTGCCTTTTCCCGCGTGGCTTGAGCTGTCTTCTTGCTGCGCGGGCGATCGCGCGCGCGTCGAAGCGCATCAGGCGCAGTTGACCGGAAAGCTCAAATCTAAAGCCCGTGAAGAAGAGGCCGGGTGCGCTCGGGTGCTGTTGTGCGCCGTGGACGAGCGGCCACCCGCGCGCGTCGAGCACGCCGAGGTGGCCGACGAGCGGCCCGAGCCCACGGCGGTAGCCGGTCGCCGCGATGACCACATCGGGCTGGGTTCGTGAGCCGTCAGCGAGCAGCACATCAGCACCGTCGAACCCCTCGACGGCAGCGACGATCTCGATGCGTCCGTCCTTGACCGAAGCCACAAAGCCGTCGTCGTACGCTGCTGCCTGCCCTGTCTGCGCCACTTGCGTGGCAAGACCTACCGGCGGACGAGGCAATCCGTAGCGCGACAGGTTCCCGATCATGACGCGCTCCCCTACCCCGGCCATATGGTCGGCGACGCGGAGGGGAAGATGGTGGAGCACGACGCCTGGGACATTGACCGAGACACCCAGCCACTTGCGGGGCATGATGTGCGGCGGCGTGCGACAGGCAATGCGGACGCGGGCGGCACCGCCCGCGGCGAGCAGGTGGGCTATCTCCGAGCCACTCACGCCGGGGCCGACCACCAGCACGTCACGCCCTCGGTAGGGCTTCGGATCGCTGTAGGCGGAGGAGTGCAGCAGCTCGCCGCTGAAGCTCTCGGCGCCCGGCCAGTCGGGCATGTACGGGTCGTGATCATGGCCGGTAGCGACCACGATCGCCCGCGCCTCGATATCTCCCCCGTTAGTGTTGACACGCCAGACACCGTCGCGGCTTTCGATCCGCTCGACCTCTACTCCGCAACGCACGTTGAGCCGGTGGTGCGCAGCGTAGTCCTCAAGATATTGAATCCAATTGTCACGGGAGGGGAACTCGCCGTAGCGTCGTCGCCTCGCGCGATAGCCGGGCTGAGTGGACATCAACCCGGTCGTATTGAGCCGCAACGCGGGATGGCGCGAGCGCCAGCTCGCCGCGACCCGATCCGATCGCTCCAACACCAGCACCTCAACGCCCGCCCGTCGTAGCATCGCGCCCGCCGCAAGCCCAGCAGCACCCGATCCGCAAACGACCGCCTCGGCCATCTCAGTCGCCGGTTGAAGGATCGATGACGGCTGAGACCTGGGATATCCGGTCCGCTGGAAAGGCGCCACAGCGTGCGTGCTCGAGCAGGATGTCCTCGTCGGGGGCGACGTAAACGCAGTAGAGCTTGTCGTCTGTGACGTAGCTCGTGAGCCAACGGATCTCGGGGCCGAGCTCGCCGATCACGTGGTTGGACTTTGCTGCTATCCCCTGCAGCTCCTCGGCGCTCAGGCTCCCGGCTCCTGGCAGGTTACGCTCGATCACATACTTGGGCATTTGTCTCCTCCCGTCGTTGACCTTCGCTAGCATACTAACGGTACCCATCATGCATACTCAGAGTACGTTTGTCAAGAGCAAGAAGGCACAGCAAGGCGAGGCGACCCGCCGAGCGCTTCTCGATGCTGCGCGCACGCTATTCGGTGAGCGCGGCTATGCCGCAACCTCTCTCGACGAGGTGGTGCAGGCCGCAAAAGTCACGAAGGGCGCGCTCTACCACCACTACCGCGGCAAGCAAGAGCTGTTTGCCGCCGTCTACGAACAGGTCAAGCGCGAGCTCTCCGAGCGCGCCGCGACGGCGTTCTTGGAGCCCGACCCGTGGGAGGACCTGTGCGCCGGGTGCCAGACGATGCTCGACGCTCACCTCGACCCTACGGTGCAACGCATCGTGCTTCACGACGCGCAAGCTGTACTCGACGCGGACACCATTCACCGCCTAGATGCCCGCTACGGCGCGGTCGTACTGCGCGGCTCACTCAGACGCTCGATTCGCGCTGGCATCATCCGACCCCTCCCCTTGAAAACCCTCGCGCTCATGCTCACCGGCGCGATACTCGAAGGATGCATGGCAATCGGCGACAGCGACGATCCCCCAAAAGCCCGAGTAGACGCCGGTAACGTCCTCACCGCCCTTTTGGAAGGGCTACGAGTACAGACGCCGGAAAACCCACAAGGAGAGAAGCCCTAGCAGCCGAGTACGCCGCCGCTGAATCCGCAAGAATCATCTGATCGTCCGCACCCACGAGCCGACGGCGCGAGGGCGGATGGGGGCTGGTTGCGGCAGGTCCGGTCGTCGTGCGAGTGCGATAGCTTGCGGCGGCTGCGAAGACGCAGGCGCGGGAGCGCTTCCGAGCCAGTCCGACCGTGGCGAGTGAGACAATCGCCACGTCAACTTCGAGGGAGGCCTTCGATGGAGAAGCGAGACCGTAGGGCACTGACCGGCGCGCTCTTCGTCGTGCTCGTGCTAGTGGCGTTCATCGGTTTGGGTGGCGACACGCCCGAAGGTGACGACTCTGCCCGAAAGGTGGTCTCGTATTACGCGGACAACGAAACGAAGGAGATCGTCGCTGCCGTGGTGCTCGCGTTGAGCACTGTCCCTCTGCTCTTCTTCTCGGCGACGCTTCGAGATAGGTTCCGGGTCGCGCTGCCTGGTCGGAGCGCACTTCCCGGCTTCGCGTTCGGGGCCGGCGTGGTGGCGGCTGGTGGATTCCTCGCCGCGGCGAGCCTTCACTTTGCCCTCGCCGATTACGCCACGGATGTCCAGCCTGCCGCCGCCCAGGCGATGAACGCCATCGACTCTGACTTCTTCCTTCCCTTCTCGACGGGGATCGCGGCCCTGGTGCTCGCCGGCTCCCTGATTGCGATTCGGACAAAAGTGCTGCCCCCGTGGCTGGGTTGGGTAGGGATACTCCTCTTCATCGTCTCCTTCACTCCAGTCGGATTCGTTGCCTTCGGCCTCGCCGGGCTCTGGATCATCGTCGTGAGCGTCCTGCTCTACCTGCGCGGCGAGACTGTGGCGGCTGTTCCGGCTGCTACCGGCCCCGGCACGCCCCACTAGCAGCCAGGTCATGCTTCGAACTCGGGGAGTACGGCGCCCGTGTCCAGGTAGCCACCGAGGGCGTCGGTGAGCGCTCAGATCAGAGCGTTTTGGGACAGTAGGTTGCTTCCCGCCGCGTCCGTGGCAGCTTGCCGTCGACGCCTCTGACCACGACTGGCGTACCGTGCTGCGGGACGAGCGTGATACCGCGCATGACGACGGGTTCGAGGTTGGGTCGTCGCGGCTGGAGATCGACGCTTGAGACGATGGCGCGGATCACCTCGGCCATCTCGGCTTGGGCTAGTGATGCGCCGATGCAGCGACGGATGCCGCCGCCAAAGGGAAGCCAAGCGTAGGACTGGGCCTCGCTGTCGATGAACCGCTCTGGACGGAACTCGTGGGGCTGTGGGTAGAGATCGTCGCGCAGATGAATGACGGCGATCGCTGGGTAGACACGGATGCCGGGTGGGAGGTCCCATCCGCCGATCGTGCGGGGTTGGGTGAGTGTTCGGGCGTTGGCGTCGATCACCGGCCGCAACCGCAGCGTCTCCGTCACGACGGCATCCAGATACGTGTCGTCGTTGCCGGCGGTCAATTCTTCTCGCAGGCGTTGAAGCACGCGGGGATTGCGTAGCAACAGGTCGAAGGCGAAAGCGAGACCGGTGGCGGTCGTCTCGTGGCCGGCGAGCAGCATCGTCATCAGCTCGTCACGAAGCTCGAGATCGGTCATCGGCTGACCGTCCTCGTCGCGGGCACGCAGTAGCAGCGAGAGGACATCGGTACGGTCATCCAGGTCCGGCGCGGAGCGGCGCATGGCGATCTCCTCGTAAATCAGCACATCCGCTGCCCGCAAACGATGCTGAAACTGTCCCCACGGGCTAAAGCGGCCGACATCGCGGCGCAGCATGTTCGGCAGAAAGAGCACGGCCTGCATGTCGAGCACGGCAACCAGCGTGCTACGCAATCGCTTGATGCGTTCTGCATCGGTGACGCCGAAGACGGCACGGACGATCACCTCGAAGGTGAGAGCACGCATCCGCTCGTGCATGACAAAGCGCTCGCCCTCTCGCCAGCCTCCGATATCGGCGGCGGCGACGTCGCGGATGACAGTGCGGAAGTTCTGAATGGCCGATCCTTGAAACGGCGGTAGCAAGAGCTTTCGCTGGCGCAGGTGCTCGCGTCCGTCGAGCGTCAGGAGGGAGCTCTCACCGAGCACCGCTGACAGGGGCGCGTTCGCCTCGCCTGCGTGAAGATCGGATTGGTCGCCAGTCAGCAGCTCGCGGATCGCGCTCGGATCACAAACGTAGACGCCTACGCCGAAGACGAGGAGCGGCACGGTGAAAACGTCTCCATAGCGCTCGTGCCACCCGACCAACGACTGCAACGGTCGTTGGACAAGGCGAACGGTGTTGACGGGCGCAGGGGAGCGAGGACCAGGAGGTAGCCCACGGTGGGCCCGGATAGCAAGCATGTCCCCCAGCATACACGACGGGAATGTAGTAGAGTCTCGGTCATGGCGGGCAGGCCGAGCAGCACGAGTCGTGGTTTTGCTCCTCTTGAGTCCGAGGTCATGGACGCGGTATGGGGCGTCGATCGGCCGGTGTCTGTTCGTGAGATCGTCGATGCGCTCAACGAGCGGCGAGCCGAGCCGTTGGCGTACACGACCGTAATGACGGTGATGAACCGGCTCACCGCCAAGAACGTCCTGACACGTCAGGGCGAGCGCCGCAGCTATGTCTATGAAGCGACGGCCGCGGATGCGGCCGGGATCGCGGTACGCGACGTGATTCGGACTTACGGCGACGCGGCGGTCGCTCATTTCGTGGATGAGGCACGCGCCGACCCCGACGTGCTGCGCCGCCTGCGTGGCCTACTCGCGGAGCACCAATGAGGCTCGACAGCGCCAATCGCAGCTTCCTCGCCTTGCTGTCTCTCGCGCTGCTGTTGGGTATGTACGTGCTCTGCGGCGCCGTTGGAAGCGTGCTCATGCCGCTGGTCATCGCACGGGTTTCTCACGACGGGATTGCAGGGCTCTTGGAAGGTGGCCGGATGCTGCCCGTTCTCCTGTTCATCGTCCTCGTAGCGGTTGGCCTGGCGTTCGGAACCCGGTCGGTTGTTCGTCAGCTCGTCGCGTCCCGACGCCTCGCGCGGCGTGCGCGTGGATTGGCGCTCGAGCTGCCCGACGGGCTCGCTCTTACGGCATCAGAGGTTGGATTGGGTGGCCGCATGGTTCTCCTTGACGCACCCGAACGATTCTCCTTCGCCTACGGTGTCCTGACTCCCCGTGTCGCGGTCAGTCGTGGCTTGCTTGAAGATGTCTCGGAGGACGAGTTGCGCGCAGTGCTTGAGCACGAGCGCTACCACGTATGCAACCTCGACCCGTTGAAGATCGTATTCGTGCAGGCACTTTCAGCTGCGTTCTTCTTCCTGCCCGCGCTGGATGCTCTACGCGCGCGCTATCTTGCCGCGCGGGAGCTGGCGGCGGACCGCAGGGCGGTGAGAGCGTGTGGGCGTGGGCCCCTCGCCAGTGCGCTGTTGAAGGTCGTCCGTGGCCCCGACTGGAGCGAGCTGGAGGGGATCGCGGCGATCGGCGGTTCCGAGCTGCTGGACGTGCGTGTCGCGCAGCTGGAGAACGGGGGCATTCAGCCGAAGCTAGCCACGCTCAGCATCGCCGGTGCCACGGTCTCGCTCGTCGGCGCGGCGTTGTTCGCTGCGATGTTCCTCGCAGCAGTGTTCAGCTTCGGTGGTCCCGCAGCCCTGCATCGGGCAACCGGCACCGGCCTTAGCGCTGTCGATTTGCTCAGCGGCTTGACCTGTGCCGCTCCATTTGCGGGGGCTGGGCTGGTGGCGTACTGGTTCATCGCCCGCCGCGCGAGCCGGCTGCTAACCACAAAGCAGGAACGCCGATGTCGCTGCTGATGTCAGCGAGCTGCCATTCGGGCCAGCCCTGATCCAGCTTGCGCGCGTCGCGGCCCGCAGCGTGCAGGCGCCGCACGGCCTCGTGCGCGTAGGTGCAGAACGGTCCGCGGCAGTACGCCACCACCTCAGCGTCGGTGGGGAGCTCGGCGAGACGGCGCTCCAGCTCGTCCAGCGGGATCGAGCGCGCGCCGTCGATGTGTCCCCCGCTTGAACACACAACACAGAAAAGGAGAACCACATGGCAAACCAGAAGGTCGTTATCAACCTGGCAACGGGGCTAGAGGACGCAGAGCGCATAACAGTTGCATTCCTCGTCGCCAACGCCGCGCTCGAAAAGGGCAAGCAGGTGGCGATGTTCCTGACCAAGGAGGCCGTCCGGGTCGCCCTCGCAGACGAGCCCCAGGGCGTCGCGTGTGATGGCTGCCCACCACTGCCGCGCCTGAGCGAGCAATACGCGGCGAGCGGCGGCGAGCTGCTGGTATGCCCAATCTGCTTCAACTCCCGCAAGCTCGATGAGACCCACCTGAGCGTCAATGCCCGGCTAGCCGGCGCGACCCCGCTCTGGGAGTGGATCGGCGACGACCCCGCGACCGTGTTCAGCTACTGATCCGGTCGCAGCCGAGCGAGGACGCGAGAGCGCCCCGCGCCCTGCCCCGGCCGAGCAGCCACACGAGCTTGACTCAGGCGTGCAGCAGCCGGCCTTCTCGCTCGGCTCGCAGCAGCTCGCTTGCTGCTCGCTCGAACAGCAGGCGGAGGTTGGGGCCGGCGTCAAGGCAGCCATGCCGACAGCTCCTCCAGTGCGTCGGGGATCACGTAGTAGTAGGCCCACAGGCCGCGGCGCTCGGAGGCGACGATCCCAGCGTCCCTGAGCTTCTTGAGGTGATGGGAGAGGGTAGGCTGGGCGATGTCGAACAGCGGCACCAGCTCGCACACACAGACCTTCCCGGCGTGCTTGCACAGCACGTCCACGAGCTCCAAACGGATCGGGTCGCCAAGCGCCTTGGCGACCTCGGCCATGCGGATCGCCTGCTCGCGCTGTACGTCGGGGTAGACGACGGGCTCGCAGCAGCGCTCACCGGCCGGACGCTTGGTCTTGGGAGTCAGCTCGAGGACGGGCAAATCGCCGCTCATCAATCTACATATATCTATTGAAGCGACAAATGTCAATGCAATTAGCGATCGGCGCTATGAGAACGAGCAATCTCACGGAGCACTCAGCTCGCTACGTGCTGTTCGTCTGCAATCACAACGCGGGGCGCTCGCCGATGGCGCAGGCGCGTCGATCTTCGTACAGATGTGCTCGACGTGGGGAGAAGCTCATCGCCTCCCCCGGCCTCAGCGGTCGCTCGTTGCGGCAGTGAGCGCCGCCCGGGCTGCTGTGAGCGCATCGTCGAGGCGCTCACGCTCGGGACCATCGACGGCGGTGGCGCGGTCGCTCTGCGCGGCGGCTAGAAGCGGCGTCAAGATGTCCATCGGCAGCGGGAACACGATGGTGGAGCTCTGTTTGTTGCTTACCTCGAGCAGCGTCTGCAGATAGCGCAGCTGGATCGTCACGGGGTTGCGGCTGATCACCTCGGCTGCGTCGTTGAGTCGCGCGGCGGCTTGGAACTCGCCCTCAGCGTTGATGATCTTCGCGCGGCGCTCCCGCTCGGCCTCGGCCTGGCGCGCCATCGCGTGCTGCATCCGCTCCGGGATCTCCACGTCCTTGATCTCGACCGTGGTGACCTTGACTCCCCATGGCTCGGTCTGGTCGTCGATGATCTGCTGGAGATGCTCGTTGAGGCGCTCGCGCTCGGCCAGCAGCGCATCGAGCTCAGCCTTGCCCAGCACCGAGCGCAGTGTCGTCTGAGCGATCTGCGAAGTGGCGGCCAGCACGTCTTCGATCTCGATCACCGACTTCGTGGAATCAATGATCCGGTAGTAGGCAACCGCGGTGACGCGCGCGGGCACGTTGTCGCGCGTGATGACCTCTTGCGCGGGGATCTGCAGCGTGATCGTGCGCAGGCTGACGCGGACCATGCGATCGATCGCGGGCATCAGGAAGATCAGTCCTGGCCCGCGCTGGCTGGTGACGCGGCCGAGACGGAAGACCACGCCGCGCTCATACTCGCGCAGCACGCGCACCGACATGCCTGCGAGAACGAGAGCGGTTACAGCTACACAGCAAAGGGCGATGACGAGCGCGAGGATCATGCGATCAGCTCCCACTCCTCGGCGCGGCGCACGGACAGCGTCAGCCCGCTCACGCGCTCGACCACCACAGGATCGCCCTCGTGAAGCGCCTCGTCGTTGATTTCCGCCCATCCGTGCCGAGCACGCCACAGAGCCCCGTCGATGAACACCTGGCCGCCGGGCTCATTCCAGCAGCGAACCACGCCCACCCGACCACACAACGCCTCTGCGCCCGCCTGGATACGCGCGCGACGCACGCCCGCCGCCTTGCGTGTTACCAGGAGTGCCCATCCGCCGGCTACCGCGCCAAGCCCCAGGCCGACTCCCACCGCAAGTATCGCGCTGCCGCCCAGTGTGACGATGACGATGATCCCACCGGCGATCAGGGCCGCGCCTCCCGCCACACCGAGAACCCCGCCGGGCACGTGCGCCTCTGCCACCGCCAGCACGGCGCCAATCAGCAGCAGCACAAAGCCGAGCGCGATCATGTCAGTTCTCCACCACCGATGATACGTCGCTGCCGGTTGGTTCCGCGACACCTGCTTGGCAGGCGTTCGGGGAGCCGCCGCTTGCATTTGAGAGATGAGGGCGGTGAGGTGTCGGCGGCGCGACGAGACCGACTTATGCGGCTCGACGAGCCGTCACGGCACAGGCGACGATGCTTGAGCGAATCGGCCGACCGAGCCGCTCGTAGAGGGTCCGGTTCTCGCGCTCGACGGCTTTGCGCTGCTCCGGCGAGAGCCTCGACCAGAACGACATCGTGCCGAGCAGCGCGTCGAGCTCGTCAGCCGTGTGCTCGATCAGCCTCGGCACGGCGGCGATCTGCGCGTCATCGAACAGGCGGGCTGCATAGTCGCGCGCCATCTCGTAGCTGCCAAGCCAGGCCCACACCTCTGAGACGTTCCCGCGGCGCTCATGCACGCCCGCGAGAATCGCCTGGAGCTCCCGGTAGCTCGGCCAGCTCGCGGCGAGCTCTGGCGCGATCTTCGCCACCCCGCTCAGCAGCCCCTGTTGGTCATCGACGCTGCGTGGCTCGTTCAGCCCGAAGTACTGGACGAGCGCGAGCGTCCCGCCAGGCGCGAGTGCCTCGGCAGCCTTCTGCCAGCTGAGATCGGGATCGATCCAGTGCATCGCCGAGGCCGAGAACACGGCGTGGAAGCGTTCGCGGGGGAGCGACGCATCCTCGAGGCGGGCATTCACGAACTCCACATCGCAGATGTCCCCAATGTTCTGCCGCGCGAGCGCGATCAGCCGATCGCCGGGCTCGATGGCCGACACGCGCAGGCCCCGTCCGACGAGGTTGCGGGTCAGCTGCCCGGTCCCGCACCCGATCTCCAGCACTCGATCGCCAACACCGAGAGCTGCGACCTCGCAGGCGTGATCCAGCAGCGCGTCAGGGTATGTCGGGCGGTGACGGTCATACTCGTCCGCGACCTCGTCGAAGACCTTGCCGTAGCTGCGCTCAAGTGTTCCGCCAGGCATCGCAGCAATGTAGGTCGCGTTCCGGATGACCGGGACATCCAGCTTGTCGCTACCGTCGAACGCATGACGATCCAACGCATGGACCATGTGGGCGTCGTGGTCGACGACCTCGCAGCCGCGACGGCGTTCTTCGTCGAGCTCGGACTCAAGCTGCAAGGCGAGGCGCGGGTCGAGGGCGGTTGGGTGGACCGCGTGGTAGGGCTCGAGGGCGTCCGGGCGGAGATCGCGATGCTGGAGACCCCGGACGGCCACGGACGGATCGAGCTGGCGAAGTTTCACGCCCCATCGGGCCGGGACGGCGACCGGCACGCGCCGGCGAACACCCCGGGCATCCGCCATGTCTCATTCGCAGTCGACGACATCGACGCCGTCGTCGCTGGCTTGCAGGCCCGCGGCGCAGAGCTCGTTGGCGAGGTGGAGCGCTACAAAGACAGCTATCGGCTCTGCTACGTCCGCGGCCCGGAGGGGATCATCGTCGAGCTGGCGGAGCGGATCGGCTGAGGCTCCGGCCGAGCACATCTACCCAGGCAGACCCTCGCTCCCCTCTCACGCCGAGATCTTCTCCAGCACCGCGTCGATGCGTTCAAAGCCCCTCTTCGCGCCCTCCTCGACGCCGTACTGCATCGTCATGTCGCGCTGTTCGGTCGTCTCGAAGCGCATCGTCTGCGTCAGCTTCGTCTGCTCACCGAGATCCTCGAACTCGAGCGTCTGCAGATGGTTCTGGAACGTCTGCACGAGGCGAGCTGGCGGCTCGACCTCGCGAAACTCGCCCTCGACGACGCCGCGGGCGGTTCGAAATCGGTAGGCGCCGCCGGGACGGACGTCCATCTCCTCGACGACGGTCCCGTCGCCCCACCACTCGGGGATCAGCGTCGGATCCGTCCAGACCGAGTAGACGTGTGTGCGTGGCGCGTCGAAGACCCGCTCGACGCGGATCTCGAGTTCGTTGGGGGTGGTGACGATGGTGCTCATGCTCATCCTGCTCCTCTCGTGCGTTCGACGACAAGTGCGAAGCGGTCCAGCCGCGCCAGCCACGTGCTGATGCCCTCGAAGGCATAGGGCACGAGCGTACATCTGCGGACGCGGCCGACCTTCTCCGTCGTGACGAGTTCCGCTTCCTCGAGCAGTCGCACGTGCTTCTTCATCCCGGTCAGCGACATGCCGAACGGCTCGGCGAGCTCGCTGATCGTCGCTCT
>Ga0105240_10003779_pt1 | contig 23383 bp, 15 predicted proteins | sample KBSC54metaG_FD_80426 | JGI IMG/M metagenome (GOLD analysis project Ga0105240, IMG submission 80426) | Corn rhizosphere microbial communities from Kellogg Biological Station, Michigan, USA - KBS C5-4 metaG | ecosystem: Host-associated > Plants > Roots > Rhizosphere > Soil | place: Michigan, USA... | reverse complement strand
TCACGCATAGGTTTCCCCTGGAGGTTTTTAGCGCTGCTGAAGTCGATGGTTGCATTCGAGCCTTGCTCGGAGGCGAGACCATAGAACTTCTGCGCACGATCAAGGTCTCCCTCAAGCTCTGATACATATCCAAGGTTGTTCAACGTGAACGGGTCTGCCGGATCGTAGAGATAGGCTTTATAGAACAGCGACTCCGCGCCCTTGTAGTCACGCTTTTTAATTGCCTCCACGCCGCGGCGATTGAGGCGTTGCACAGGAGTGAGCTCGCTGCGGCGGGGGATCTTGATCACGTGCGAATCGGCACCCCAGCTCAACGGGAGCGTCAAGCTCGCCAGAAGGCTAAGTCCTGCGATTCGCATTAGATATGGATGTCCCACCGGCGTTCTCCTAGCTGCACGGATCAGAGTTATAGAGGAAATGGATAAACTTACACTTCTAGTTAGATGCCCAATTCCGCGCCGTGTTGCTCTGCCACTTAAGTGGAATCTCATTAGGTGACCAACGGCTGCCATGCAATCGCCATCTAATTGGTTGTCTGATTCCTCCTTCTGAAAAAGGTGCAAGACCGAATGAAACGAATCCCTGAACTGGCGCTGCTGGGAGCAGTAGCACTTTCTCTCAGCGGCCGGGCCGTCGGCCAGTCGGCCAAGCCGGCCTCCTCTGCTGAACCGGAAGTCACTCCAACGACTCATCTGAAGTCCGTTACAACTATTCCGCCGCTGCCCAAAGGCACCAGCACGATCCTGGGAGGTTCGATTCGCGATATCGATCCGGTGCTCGATCGATTCACCCTGCACATCGTGGGTGAGAAGCCGATGAGGATTCTCTACGACCAACGAACCCAGCTTTTTGTTGATGGCAAGCGCATCTCGCTTAACCAGCTACGGCCCGCCGAGCACGCTTCAGTGCAAACGGCGCTCGACGGAACCTCGGTTTTCGCGATCAGCGTTCACATCCTCTCGCAAATGCAGCAGGGGGACTACAGCGGGCAGGTAGAGAGCTACGATCCGACGAGCGGAAATCTCGAGATCGTAGGGGAGCGTGGTGGTGATCCGTTGCGCCTTCACGTCTCCAGCAGCACGACATTTGAACGCAAGGGCCAAGGCAGCTCAGCCGCTACACCGGCGGGTCCCGGGGATCTGCAGCCCGGGTCGCTCGTGTCACTTCAGTTCGATCCTGATGGGAAGGGCAGAGCAAACGCCACTCGGATCACAGTTCTTGCCACGCCGGGATCGACGTTCGTTTTTGCCGGCGATCTGGTTTCGCTGGACACACGCGTGGGAACGATGACGGTGCTCGATCCGCGGAACGATCAGACATATCAGATCGGATTCAACCCGGGATCACTTTCGTCGATACAGAGTATCCACCCTGGTCAGCACGTCCGGATTAGCGCCGCTTACGACGGCAAAAGGTATCTTGCAGAGACTGTGACTGCAGAGTAGGCGTGAAGCAGGCCTACTCTGCAGTCACCCACTTGCACTTCTACAAGCCATAATCCTTCCGGCATACCGATCCGGCATCCGAGTCTCGGCTTGGCCGGCCAGCCCTAATTTGTGGGAGTGGTCGGCTGTGCCGCGGTGGTGAGAGCGGGGGCGAAGGTCGATGGCGTGCATGGATTCGTGGGGAATGAATCCGAGGTCACCGGCTTTGGCGGGCTTGGCGGCGTTAGCCACGGCGACTTGCTGAAGTCGAAGAACTCAAGCAGGTTGGGCTGCGCTGCATCCCGAGCCGTCAGGTGCGCTCCGTTTCCGATGAACCGGTCCTCAACAAATTTGATGACGGCGGTGTGATCCATCGGGGTGTGGGAAACGTAGTGTTTGCGGGTGAATGGAGAGACGATGAAGTTTGGCAGGCGGAAGCCAAGCTGAGCAGCGAAGCCCTGAGAAGCGGCGGCATCTCCGGCGTTCGCGCCCGGGTCACTCGCTCCCAGATCACAGTGAGTTGTCGGAGTTCCTCCGGGAGCGAGGCAGGGATTGTACTGATCCGGGTTGATGGCAATCTGCGAGATGTCGGCGATTGAGCCGAGCGTCGTATCGGTCAAGTCATTCGAATGGCCCGGAACGGGCGGTACGTGATCGTAGGGTCCGCCGCCTTCGTCGTAGCTGAAGAAGAATACGGAGCTGCTCCAGGAGGGGCTGGTCATCAGCGAGTTGATGACGTTTGCGACTTGTGTCTGGCCTGTGAGGATGGATTGACCGGAGCCGGGATGTTCATCGTTGTTTCCGTATCCCGCCTCGATGAAGGCGAAGCTGGGCAGCGAGTTGTTTGTTAAGTCTGTGAAGTAGGTCGACAGAGGCGAAATGTGGGTGGGGTCGATGCAGAACGAGTTAGAGGAATCGCCGACTACGCTCGATGCCTGCGTAGGCGCAGTGCAGGCTGCTCCCGTCGGATTTGCGTACAAGTACCTCGCTGAATACGCAAAGTTGGAGAAGTCGGTGGCAGGATAGTTGGATCCTCCCGTCGTGCAGCCATCCTGGCCTACGAGGCACAGTCCCTGCGTCGATGTGTAGTAGATCTTCCAGGGCACGTTCGCCGTGTCGAGTTCCTGGAAGATGTTGGGCAGGAACAGCTGCGGAAGATGATCTTCACCTGGATCTTTCACGAGGCCCTGCGTGGTGCCGCCGCTGAAAGTGGCGATCCGGTTGTCGACGCTCTTGCTCGCTATTGGCGAGAACCAGCGATCGGAGAGAGCAAACTGCGAAGCCATGTAGTAGTAGTAGTTCAGGAAATTTTCGTCGTAGTAGCCCATGGCTCTCTGGCCCGCAGTGTCGGTAAACGTGCCGGAGCAGATGGAGCCGTTCGCGGCGCAGCTTTTCGCATACCCCTCTGCGTTGTGGACAAAACCACTCATGGCGATCTTTCGCCCGGTAGAGAAGTCGAATGGATTCACGTCTCCGAAGCTTGCGAGCCAATCGGAGCTCTCGTCATCAATGCAGGTGCTGGTGAACTTGAATAGCTGGAAGGGTGCGCCTTCGTCGTTCGTGTTTACGATCCCGCCGAGCTTGTCGTCGATTCCATCGACCTCGTAGTCCACACCGTCGTCGCCCATGTTGAGTGAGTTCTTCTTTCGGTATGGATTCAACATGCCGAAGTAGTTGTCGAAGGTGTGATTCTCCTGAAGCATGAAGATAACGTGCTTGATGGATTGCAGGGTTGCCGCGGGAGTAACCGTCAATTCTGCAGTTGCGGTCGCAGTGCCCCCCGCGCCGGTGGCAGTTGCTGTGTAGGTGGTAGTCGAGGTCGGATTGACGGTCTGCGTTCCGCCGGCGGGCTGGAGTGTGTAGTTGCTGCCGTCAGTTCCGGTGACGGTGACTTGTGTGGCGGCAGTTGCCGCGACGGTTAGCGTTGAAGATGCGCCGCTCGTAATCGACGCAGGAGTAGCTGTAATGGTCACGGTCGGCTGCGTCGCCGATACTGTCACCGTTGCGGTTGCGGTGATCGAACCCTTCGCATTGGTTGCTGTGGCGGTGTAGGTCGTTGTTGTCGCAGGCTTCACAGCCTGTATGCCGCCCTCTGTGCCGAGCATATAGCTGGTTCCGTCACTGCCGGTGATGGTGAGGGTCACGGCATCATTTGCAGCGATGGTCAGGATCGAAGTCTGATTGGCAGCGACTGTCGCCGGGTTTGCAGTTATGGTGACGGTCGGCACCTTCAAGGTACCGCTTCCTGTGAACAAAGCGCATCCGGAGAGCAGCCCCAGAGATCCGATCGAGGTACAAAGGACAAGGGCACGCAACCACGTGCTAATTTGCAAAGGCGAAGTCGCCAAGGTACTCTCCTTCAACGTTCAACTCCGGTATGGACTCGGGCAACAGGCATTGGAGATCGATGCTCTCCGCAATTCTTGAATGACTTTTGCAGGCGTCAAAAGGCCGCCGATAAAGGCGGCCCATTGTCAACAGCCCATAATCACCAACACCGATTAATACTCTTGACGAGCCGCGTCGTATTCAAATGTCCAGCAACTCTGGTGCTTATTAGATGCTCAACCCGCGATCCTCAGATGTCTCTCAAAAGAGAACCTGGAGCGAGACAATCTTCAAGCGCGTCTCGACCCCTTTGTGCTACTTGCTTGGTATTCTTCCGCCTTGTCACTTTCGGGGGCTGCCTTCGCGCTTTCATCGACCAGCGTTGGCGACCCACTGTGGCTTTCATCCGGGAACGTTTCCTTCAGTCCCCAATGGGGCGAGTGGCCACTCGACCGCATGGACTGAGTCCACGGAATATGTGACTGGACTGGCGAGAGGTCATTGAGTATTTTATTTTTCGCCTGCTGAAGCTTGAACCAACGGACGTAGTTCGCAATAACGTTCTTCATCGTCATCTGAACGCCTGCGGCGAAGTTCTGCTCAGCCATGCTGCGCTGCAGTTCCTGAGATTTCAGGATGCGGATGAGCTGCTGCGCAAGATCTTCATGGTCGCCGATGCGATAGAAGCGAACCGCCATGTCCTCGTCGGTCACCATGCCGCGAAAGTCCGGAATATCGGCGCAGACAATCGGCACACCGAATTCGCACGCCTGGTGGGCAGGCCCGCTTGATCCGGTTGCGGAGTCGTAGGGGAGGGCGAGAATTGAAGTTGACTGAAAGAGATCGGGGATGGCTTCCTCAGCTACATACCCTTTGAACTCGATGGGCAGCTCCGGCGGCTGAGCGTCGCGAATCGATTCCCAATAGCCCGCGCGAGTATGGTGGTTAGCGCCGGCAACGACGAGCTTCGCCTCCGGAACTTCCTTCAACACGATCGGGAACGCCGCCATCAGTGTCTCAAGACGCTTGTAGGTGCCCCAGTGCCCAATAGCGAGGATGCGCTGATGCGGATTTCCGCGCTTGCTGAAGTCAGGCGGCTCGGGTTCGGAAGAGAATGTGCCATGCGTTCCAAGAAGAACGTTCTGGGCGGAATATTTGTTCACCAGAGTGCGGCGATACCCGGGCAGAAGAACGGAAACCGAATTTGCACGGAGCAGGGCGCGAGTAGCGAAGTCGGAGCCGAGCTGGTAGAGCCTCTCGCGTTTCACCCCGGCGGCCGCGAAGTCGACATGCTCGATGATGTGGTGGAGCGTGATGTGTGTGTAGAAGCCGGCGGCACGCACCATTGCGGGGATGGAAAGCCCTGCGAAAGCGGCTACGGGATTTTCAGGCGTGGCGAAGGACGAGAAAACGAGGTTGAACCAGACAATATCCGGCTTCAGCGAGCGGATCGTGTTCAGCAGCCGAACAGGATTCGACATCGATGCGAACTTCCAGCAGCGAACGACGTTGAAGCCGGGAAGCTCCGGTTGTGCGCCTACTTCGAGAGGCTTGCCGTTTTCGTCGGTTGCGAAATCATACTGCGTTAGTTCGTCAGCGAGGATGGTGAGTTCGACATCGGGGCGTTTTTTTAGCTCGCGCGCGATGTGGAACGAGTACTCGTTGAGTTGTCGACCGCTCGGGGGAAACGTTCCTACCAAACAGATTTTCATCTTAGCTATGACCCCTAGAAAATACTTACCTGGATGAACGGCCGTATCTGTTGGCTGTGTCCGCCCGGGAAATTGAAAAATGTCTCCGTTTGCACGCCGCCCGAGAACCGGATCGGATACTGAAGCATTAGCTCGCCGGAGTCGTCCCGAAACTTCCGCTTGAACGGACGCGCATAAGAGACCGAGAAGCCATTCTGGCTTGTGTCGTAGACGTGGAAGCTGCGCGTGCTGGAGAAGGCGGAGGAGGCTTGGATTTCCCAGTTTTTTCTGGGCTTGAAATCGACCGACGCAGCCGGGCGCACATCCTGGGCAATTGCGGATCTTCCATGTACTACGCGCCATGCGCGCAGATCTTCTAGCATTCCTCGCACCATCAGCCGTTCCGAGAAGCGATGCTCAAAGCCGATATACGAGGATGTGAGATAGTCTTCAATCTCGACCGGGTGGAACACTTGGTCATTCGCTCCCCAGCCGGTGACGAGCGCGTTCTTGCCCCATGGGGTGCCCACACGGAAGTTCAAAGCAGACGCGAGAACGCGTGAGTTCTCGTTGATCTCAGTGAACGGGCCACTCTCGCGAATGAGGTAGCCGCTCACGGAGAGGGCATTGAAGAACGAGCTCGTGTCCATATAGATGAACGTGCGGAGCAGGTTTTGATTGATCTCGCGAGGAGACAGTGAATCGCGGCGGATGGTTGTCTGAACGCCTCCGCTGAACGTCACGACGTTCCTGCCGAGGTTGACGCTGGGATTCAGAGCGAAGTTGAGCGTCCAGTCCGTAGTGTTGCGATTGGCGATGGAGTTCGTCGCCGGCACCGAGATCTGACCGCGGTTGTTGCGGATTTGAAAGAATCCACCCGGTTCCGGCAGCTTGCCCATGTGCAGATGAAATGCATTTGTCGACTGCGTCTGAAGCTGCGAGCGCGGTGGAGGAAGCAACGACGGGTTGGTGCTGGGAATGGCGGAGGTGGCATCGAGCTTTGAGTCCAAGACGTAGACAGTTGTGTCTTCGAAGATGGGCTCCATCAGAAAGTCCGAGAGCACGCTGACCTGTGGCGTGATGCGCAGCCCCTCGTTCGCTCCGGCCTGCAGCAGGCTGGTTGTAGCAGACTCATCTTCGCCCTCTGCGTTCGAGGCCTGGGCAAACGAGGTGAGCGCCTGCACATTGCGATGCTGCTGCCGATAAAGATTCGCTTGTGCCAGCAAGTACTGATAGTCGGGAGCGCTTTCCGCATCGGTTTTGATCGCGGATAGTTCGGCATTTGCCTTGGTGGTTTCGCCTAGAGCGAGATAGGTGTTCGCCAGCCCGATATGCACCGTTGTATCCGGCGCTCCGGCTGCCTTTGCGTGCTCGATATAAGTTTCGGAGAGCTGGTAATCGTGCAGAGAGCGGAAGATGTCGGCGGCTTGGACATACTGCGGCCCGGAGGGGGGCAGGGAATCGCCTGACGCGGCTTCCATCATGGCCAACGCTATCTCGCGTTGAGCGTCATCGTTGCGATCCTGTTGCGCCATTGTCTGGGCAATCGCGAGGCGAACGCTGACGCGATTGGCCTGGGGCAGCTCGAGAGCCTTGCGGTAGCGACCCATCGCGGCTTTGCTGTCGCCGAGTTCTGCGAGGGCCTGGCCGGTGGAGATAAAGGTGTCACTCTGGACTGATTCCGCGTAGGGATTGTCTGGCGGAGGTGCTGCCGCGGCCAATTTTTCAGCAACCTGCACATACTGGAACGTCTCGTCGCGCTTACCGAGGAACGCATAGGAGCGCGCGATCATCGCGGGAATGGCCGGGTTGTCAGGGCCGTACTTCTCCGCCACCTTCAACTCATCGATTGCGTCATGGTAGCGGCGAGCGCCGAAGAGAGTGCCCGCGAGACCAAGATGCAGTGCTGGATCGTCAGGAGTGAACTTGAGTGCTGCTTTGTATTCGGTGGCTGCCTTGGTGAGCATACCTTCGCGTCCGTAAGCAGTGGCTCGAATTACGTGTACGTTCTTCGAGTCGCCCATGATCTGCTCGGCAAGGTTTGCGTGACGGAGCGCCGCCTGCGATTTGTGCAAATTCAGGTCGGCATAGGCCATGCCCAGATTGGCTTCACCGTTCTTCGGGTCGCGTTTCAATGCAGCTTCGAAATCTTCTGAAGCGGCGTCGGGCTTATGCAGGTCGTTGCGCATGTACCCGCGGTTTACGTAAGCGGTCACAACTTCGGGGTCGCGCTTCAGCGTCTCGGTGAAGTCCTGCTCCGCTTCCTCTGACTTTCCCTGATGCTTATGAACGTAGCCCTGCAACAGCGGAATGTCCGGCTCCTTGGGCAGTACGGTCATGTACTGCTGGGTCAGAGTGAGCAGCTCATCCCACTTCTCCATGTGAAGAAGGTCATAGCCCAGGTAGACGACAACGTCGCGATCGTGCGGTAGAACCTTGATGGCTTGCTCAGCGATTTTTGCCGATTGCTCGTAGTCGCCGCGGAAGCTCAGGTACCGCTCGTCTTCGCGCAGGAACTGCGGTTCGCTCGCCATTTCAGGAGTTGAGCGGGCAAGCCACTTGCCTGCGAGCCCAAGATCGTGCGCCTCAATAGCCGCGTTCATCGCCCCGGCAACCACCATCGCGTTTTTCGGTGAGAGCTGGTTGGCCTTTGTGTAGGCAGTTTCTGCCTGCTTGTAGTGCTTGCGCGCTGTATAAAGGTCGCCCAACGCGGCATAGCCGACGTACAGGTCGGGCTCGACCTCCGTGAGCTTCTGGAAGTATTTTTCCGCGTCCTCGTCCCGACCGGCCGCGCGGGATGCATAGCCGAGGGAGGTGAGAGCGAAGCGGTTCTTAGGATCGATGGCCAGGATCTTCTTATAGGTTGAGATCGCCTCGTCTGTGCGTCCCAGCTTCATCAGCACATCGCCGTTCAACTGGAGCCCGCTTGGATTGCGGCTGTCGATGGCTAGAGCATTTCTGACATCGGCGAGCGCGCCGTTCGGGTCTCCGGAAGCGAGTTTGATCTGCGCTCGGAGTCTAAGGAGTTGCGCCCGGTTTGGCCCCTGCTCGTCGAGCTTTTCGATCTGCGTCTTCGCTGTCGCCACTTCGGCCTGGGCGTTCTGATCGTCTCGCTGCGACTTGTAGAGATCCGAGAGATTCATGTGGAGTTGGATCCCGTACAAGGGTCCTTCTACAGGCTCCGCCGGAAGGTGCGCGATGGCAGCCTTGTACTCATTGATGGCGTCGGGCGCTTGGTCGTGAATGCGAGCAATTTCGCCTTTGATGGCATGGAGGCGGTAGTTGTTCGCGTCGATGCCTGCTGCGCGCTGTAGAAACGCGTCTGCTTGTCCGGTTGAACCCGCTGCCACGGCAGCCTGCGCCGCAGACAACTGCAGATTCAGGTCCTTCGGCACGGCGTTCGCTGCCTGAGCATACGTGCGCGCTGATTCTTCCAGCTTCCCGTCGAGCTGATAGGTGTAGGCTAATTCCGCCACAACATCGGGACGCGGGTGGCGGATTGACTTCAATGCGGCGACCGCCTGATCGTACTTGCCTTCTTCGCGGTAGTAGCCGGCCATGGCGCGCTGCACCTCGGGATTATCGGGGGCACGCTTCCTGGCGGCTTCGAGATAGCGGGTGGCCATGTCCGGCTTGTTGAGGTGTTCGTAGCAGATGGCGATCAGGAGTTCGGAACGCGCGTCAGGGTGCGCCCGCTCCGCCTGATTGAGAGCATCGAGCGCGGAGTTGTAATCGCCGGCTCTCATATAGAGATCGCCAAGGACAAGCGCGTCATTGGCGCGCTTCGGGTTCGCGGCCAGAACCTGCTTCAAAAGCTTCTGCGCTTCGTCGTTCTTGCCCATGGCTGCGTATGTCTGGGCGAGGCCAGAGAGGCCCTCAAGGGAAGAAGAGTTGATTCTGAGGCCATGCGAGTAGGCATCTACCGATTGCTGGTAACGCGCGTTCAGACGCGCTGCATATCCCACCAGGAACCAGAGCTGGGCGTCATTCGGCGCGGCCTGCGCCGCGCGTTGCGCGAATTCAAGAGCACGCACCTTATCGCCACGCTGCAGGGCCTGCTCTGCGGCCCGCCCGAGTCGCGCGTTTTCAATGTTCGAGCCGAATCCGAGATTTGGCTCTTGTGCCGGTGTTTGTTTCTGAGATTGCTTCTGTCCCGGCTTCGCGCTTTGATTTTGAGTTTCAGGTCCAATCTGGTACGTCTGCGCGTGGGAGGTGCAGACGACGGCCACCAATACCGCCAAAGGGGCAGAATTCAAGAATCTAGCTTTCAATTTCAAAGAAGTTCACCCAGTCCGCTCTTTCACTGCAGGAGTTCACACAGCCGCGAACTCACGGTGAATGTTTAGATTCCAGAACAGGTCTCGGTGTTGGCTGGATTGTTGATCCTGCTGCGATCAACATGTGAGACCAAAGTGATACGTGTCTGAGGTTTTCCCCCTGCCATACAACCGATTGCGCCCAATTGTGAATCGAATGGGAAAGGCTCAATTTACCGGGGGGCTGCAGCGCGGTTTTACATCATGGCACCGAGCTAGATTATTCCCGAACGAACAAACCATGAGAGGAACCTGTGCAGAAGTCTGAAGCGCACTTGTCCAGACGTCCTATTCCACTGTCCTTCATCCTGATGGCGGTTTTGCTGGTTCACTTGCCGCTCCTGGTGATGAAGCTGCCTCTAAAGTCGTACGACACCAATCAACACATCTTCTTCGCGTCCCACTATCTCCATCACTGGTTCGATCCGTGGAACACGAAGTGGTACGCGGGTTTCTCGCAGACCACCTATCCGCCATTGCCCCATCAGTGGATCGCAGTGCTATCGCACGTGACCGGGCTTGAGTACGGGTATATGGCGGTCCAACTGGTTGCTATTCTGCTGCTTGCGGTGGGCGTTTATCGCTTCTCGCTGCTTTGGGTATCGCCGCGGGCAGCATCATTCGCCGCGCTCGCAAGCGTGTTCCTGGGGTCAGAAAGCTTCCTGGTTTATTCGGCCGGACAGCTCGCTACAACATCAGCGGCACCACTGTACCTCAATGCTTTGCCGTTTCTGTTCGAGTGGATTCGATTTGGCAGGTGGCGCGCTTTCATCAAGGCTTCGGCTCTATTTGCGGCCGCTGCGGCAGCGCACCATGCCACGCTGATTTTTGGCTCGTTCTTCTTCGCTCTTCCAGTGGTGGCTCTGGCCATCATGGAGCGCGATGAGGGTGACGAGTCTGAGCGGTCGTCCACGGCGGCTCTCATTGCACGCACTGTCGGCATAGTTGTCGTCGTTACTGCGGCGATCATCGTTGTGCTGCTGCCATTCTGGATCGCACTGATTCATTACCCGGTGACCCAGGAGCCGATTCCGCACGCCAGTCGTGCCAACTACATCCTGAGTCCATTCTGGGGACTGAACTACTTCATCGTTCCCTACGGGGCAGTTATTCTCGCCTTTCCGTTTATCTTCTGGCGCGGAGCAGCAGTGCCTCGGCTGCGTCCGCTGCTGATCGGATTCTGGCTCGCGTTTCTCGTTGGTCTCGGTGGAACGACGCCGGTGAGTCAGCTGATTCTGCGGCGTGCCGGTGAGGTCATCACGATGGAGCGGTTCAGCTATTGGGCCACGCTCCTTGCGCTGCCGTTCATTGGCGTGCTCGTTACGGAGCTGATCGATCGTTTCAAGACCCCGGCGATCGCCACTATCTGCACCCTCGCGGCTTTGAGCTGTGGCATTGCGGTAGCCTGGTCAACGATCCATCCGCCGGACGCGCAGGAGTTCGATACCAAGCCTGTGGCTGACTGGCTAAACCGTGATGGCCATGACCACTACCGCTACGTAACTTTGGGTTTCGGCAATAAGATCGCGCGTCTCGCGATGCAAACCGATGCGGGCAGTGTAGATGGCGAGTGGAACTCCGGCCGACAACTACCTGAGCTGACCGCGCACGGAGCCGCTGCGCTGACCAGTTCCAAGTTCTTCGGCAAGAACGGCATTGACGCTCTGCGCGCCATGCTGGAACATGCAGACCACTACGGACTGAAGTGGGTGTTCGTTCGAGATCACTACTATGACCCGCTGCTGGCGTTTGCCGGTTGGCGGCCTGTGGACAATCTGAATGACCACACCATCGTGGTGTGGAGCAAGGATGGGGTGCCGCCGGCTACGCCGCTCAATGCTCCCCAGATTCCGCCGCACTGGCAGGGACTCATGTGGGGCATTCTGCCGTTTGGCAGCAGCATTCTCGCATTGCTGGTGCTGTTGATTCCGGAGCGGCGCCCGTTGGAGAGCCGCATCTCTTTCCCTTCCCCAGCCGAGGAGGAGGAATACGTACCAGGGAGGTTGGCATCGTGAGCAACGGAGGAAGAATGCTGGCAATTGCACTCGCCGGCGCAACTGTAGCTCTAGTCGCAATTGGAACTCTCTGGCCCAGTAAAACTGCATCCGCTTTCGCCAGCGGCGTGGAGTTCTCCACTTCGGCGGGCACACCAGAAGCTGCGGTTCGCTCATTTGGCGATCAAATTCACGCGGGAGCATTTGGGCGCGCGTACGACAGTCTGGCAAACAAGGGCGAGTTCAGCCAACCGCAGTTTCGTCGCGACCTGACGAGCGGGTGGCCGGATCTTCGGACCTATGCGACTCTTAGCGACTTTCAGGTTCAGCCGCTGCATGCCACAGATACTGAGGCCGACGTGCGGCTGAAGATGCAGTGGTCTACGGTGGTTGGACCTTCGCCAAGCTCGCGCGACCTTCACCTGGTCAAGAACGGTGGGACCTGGCAAATCCAGTGGCCGATTCAGAAAGAGCCTGTGGTTCCTCCGCAGGTCATTCCAGTCAACTACCTCCGCTGGGATGTCATCAACCGCAGTTCGGCTGATGACTGGGGCGCGCAAGATGTGGAAGCGCCACATGTGCGCATCGTCGATATGCATCCAGTTCAGCGAGCGGAAGGGCTAGTGCTTCTCGGAGAATTGCTGAACGAAGATGTCGTTCCCGCTTATGTGTCGGTAACAGCTACGCTCTTATCTAAAGATCAGAAACCGATCGACACGGAAGGCAGCTTCGACGCTATTTCGCACCAGCTTCTACCCAAGCAGGTTACCCCGTTTCTCATTCGCTTTCCTAATGTGACTCTTTCGCAAGTAGGCAGCGTGAGGATGACGCCATTCTCGACATTGATTTCAGCTTCGGCAGATCCCGTCATTGAGATTCAGAATGAGAAGCTCAATCCTGCGCCCGATGCTTCCGTCACTGGACAGCTAACGAACCAGAGCGGACAGATCGCAAACGTAGCGCATGTTCTCGGCACCTTCTACGACCAGCAGGGTCAGGTTGTCTGGGTTGGCGATCAGTACGTTGATCACGCGCTGCTGCCTGGTGTTCCCGTAGCATTCAATATCCATATTCCGGAAGACCTCGCGCGCAAGGTCAGCAGTCAAAGAACGGTGGTTGCTACCTACAGCTTCGGAGGAGCGCAGTGAGGGCGGGATTTCCAATTCTGCTTGCCAGCCTCGCCTTTGGAATCGGTTCAGCCTTGGGTCAATCCGGAGATCTGACGCTTCCGAAAAGAATCCAGGCTGGGGCAGCATTCTCGATCCAGAGCGCGGGCAGCGGCAAGGGTACTCTATACATCGCCGGGCCGGGACAGTTCATCAAGCAGGATGTGCAGTTGGGCGGAACCATTGAGGTCGCAACTGGTGCGCTCTATAACGCTGGGAACTATTCGGTGTGGTTGACGTCAGACTCATCCACACAGGCGGGCTCTGTCGAAGTGGTGTCTGCGCAAAAGCCTGCGGATCTGACCTTCATTGCGAAACCTTCGCGCCTCCCGGTCGCGCTGCACAATGCAATTACCGGCACTTCGTACGTCTTCGACGCGTATGGAAATCTGATCACGAAGCCAATGCAGATTTCATTCCAACTGACGAACCAGGGCAGCGCTCCGCAAACTCGGACGGTGGAGACACGCAACGGCGCTGCATGGACGCAGATGGATTCAGCCACGCGCGAAGGCAAAGCACAATTTATTGCCAAAGTCGGCGACATCTCCAGTACACGGATCGTGGGTGAGGTTCCTGGCGATCCATGCAACATCAAGATGAGTGCCAAGGCAGCAGGCAACAAGATTCAGATCGTCACCGAACCAGTGAAGGATTGCAGCGGGAACGCCATCTCCGACGGCACGATTGTGACCTTCACTGAGACTTACGGCGATATGAAGTCGACTGTCGATGTGCCGCTGAAGAAGGGAATCGCATCGGTGGAGATGCCTGCGCGTCGCGGTGCGACGGTCTCCGTTGCCAGCGGAGTCGTCCTAGGCAACCAGATAAGGTGGGCGCAATGAGGACGAGAGACCTGATTCTGGTAATGGTTCTTGCGACTGGATGCTCGGCGTTTGCGGCCGACGAGCCTACGGTGCATGTGCAGCAGCCACATCTGCAGGGCCCACGGGAGTTGCAGGAGCAAACAGCCAAAGCGGTGGTTCAGGATTATCTAGATTCGTGGAAGAGCATGGGCAAGGCCCTCGATCAGAACAGTCCCGACCTGCTCGACCGTGATTTCGTCGGAGCTGCCAAAGACAAGCTCGCGGCCACGATCAAGCAACAGAAGGCCGCTGGAGTGCGTACCACATACCGCGACCGCTCCCACGACGTACAGATCCTGTTCTATTCGCCCGAAGGGCTCTCGATTCAGCTGGCAGACGATGTCGAATACGACGTCCAGCTCACGGCTGGCGGCAAGTCACTGGGAACACAGCAGGTAAAGGCCAGGTACATTGTGGTTCTCACGCCTTCAGAAGTTCGTTGGCGCGTGCGTATTTTCCAGTCTGAAGCGCAATGAATTCTGAATTAACTGCATCTAAACAATTGGGCCGGGTGCAAAAACCCTTTTCAATGCAAGTGTAAGTGAAAGGAGACCACCCAATGCGATCTGATAGGAGCTGAAGATGATCTCAATAGTCATACCGATTTATAACGAAGAAGAGCTGATCGAGCAGTTGAACGAGGCCCTCGCATCTGCTTTAAAGGGGGCAGTAGACGATTACGAAATCGTCTACGTGAACGACGGTTCAACTGATTCCTCACTCGAGCTCCTCAGGGGACTGCAAGCCGTAGATTCGCACGTAGTGGTTGTCGAGCTATCCCGCAATTGGGGACACATGGGAGCCATCAACGCCGGGCTTCAGACCGCGCGCGGGCGAGCCATCATCCTCATGGATGGCGATTTCCAGGATCCTCCCGAGGTTCTCCCGCGCATGATCGACGCGTGGCGTAAAGGCGCAGAGGTGGTCGTAGGTGTCCGCCGCACTCGTCAGGAGAGCCGGAAGCTTCTTGCATTCCTGTTCCCTTTGTTCTACCGCGTGCTTGGTTCCCTCTCGGACTATCCGATTCCGTTGAATGCTGGCATCTTCAGCTTGATGGACCGGAAGGCGCTGGATTCTGTTCTCGCAATGCGCGAGAAAAACCGCTATCTTCCCGGACTTCGTGCCTGGGTGGGCTACAAGAACGCGATCGTCTACTACGATCGCCAGGACCGGCTGGGCGGTGAAGGCAAGCTCTCGTTTATCAGCCGCATTAAGTACGCAATGGATGCGATCACCAGCTTCAGCTACAAGCCGCTGAGACTGAGCTTCGGCCTCTTCGGGTTCACCACATGCTTCGCGTTCCTCATGGCGCTGTGCATGTTCATCCCGAGCAGCACTGTGGCAACTGCAGCTTTCGGTTTGGCCAGCGCAGTGTTCTTCGTCGGCGGCCTTGTGATGCTTTCACTGGGAATCCTCGGCGAGTACATTGGCAGGATCTACGATGAGGTGCGCAATCGACCGCTCTCCCTTATCAGCAGCGTCCACCGTCCTCAGGTCATGATCGAAACAGAGACAGGCACGATCGAAGTCCCGGTGGGCAGCTACGGCGTGGCAGGCGGATTGGCAGCAATCCAAGCCGTGAACTACCAAGAGCAAGACGCGGCATAGTTCAAAGGCAAGCGCAAAATCTCCGAGCCCCATCGCCTGGCGGTGGGGCTTTCTTATGCTCGGAGCGGGCTCTGGTTTGGCGTGGAACTCTGATTACGGCAAGGGCGGCCGGTCTGCTACCGCGATTGGTCTATCCTCTGCCTTGCTTGCTCGAGAGACGGGAGTGCTTAGCTCAGTCTCAAATGCGAAAGAGACTGAAGAATCCGTGCAAACTACCCGAGTGCGAGACGAGAGTGATCCTCGCGCCCCTGATTCCTATGAGCCTTGTCCTTGAACGGAAAGGCTCTTGACTCTGGCGGTCCGAGCAAGGAGAAGGCGGGGCTGCATGACCCTTAGCTCATGGCAACACCCGCTCTGAGTTTTTGTTCTAGTGACCGCCGCTTGGCGCGGGCTGCGCAGTTCCTCGGGCGGTTGAGAGCGGCTTTGGGCCGCTCTTGCCGCAGGTATCGATCCCGCGTTCTATCGCTGTGCCTTCTTCGTAGTCATTCCACGTGTCGAGCAGAATGAACGGCGGAACCTGATCCGGCGGGAACGCCTTGCGCCAGAAATTGAACGTGTCCTGGTACGTCTGACCGCAGCGCGCTGCTATGTGCCTGTTCAGTCCCCACGATGCTTTGCTGTCGTCGAATGTTGACCATGCGCCGCCAACGATCATCTTGTCGGGGTACTTGGTCTTCATGGTCTCGTAGAAATGGCTGAGGTACTGCTCTCCCCAGTCGCTCCCGTCGGGAGCCCAGCCCTTATCGCCGGGATTCACCCATGCATAGAAGCCGTCGAACGCATTCGCATATTGGCCCGGCAGGTTCTCCTGGATGAGCAACGGCGCCGGATCCCATGTGTTTACAACGGCTCGCACCTTATCCCAGTTGGTGTGGCCACCTTTGGGGAAGATAAAGATGACGGGATGCCCCTGGTACATGAGGTAGGACGAGTACCCCTCTGACTTTGTTGTCAGGTAGGTGTCGTGGAACATCGTGAAGTCCGCGATTGCCACGTCGGTCGCGTCTTCTTCGTGGTTGGTTTCGTCGTACATCATCGCCACCTGGAAGTGGTTGTCGGCCGCCGCCTTCTGCATCTCAGAGTAGGCGCGGTTGATGAACGGCTCACGATCGCCGTACCAATCTACGACGAAACCGGTGATTCCCATGGCTTTCGCCGATTTGATCTGACGATCGATGACGTCTGGATCCTGCGACGAATAGCCGACGGAGATGTGACGTGGGTGCCCGAACCACGCCTCATAGACGGCAAGGACTTGCGGCGAGCTGCCGGTTGCGCGGTATTTGAGGTGAACGGGCGCGTCCGCACCCGAGCTCAGACACCCGTGCGGGAAGTAAAAAAGAAGTAAAAGTGCACTTAATCGGTTCAGCATCAGATATTGAATTTAGAAGCTTTTCGGCGGCGCTCGGTTGCAGCGACTTTGCGTGTGCAGGTTCAAGCCAGCATCGAGCAGCCAACGCGGTGTTTGTAGCATCCGATTAATAGAGGCCGTCTCAAGAGTTTATCCCACCATCAATGGAGACCGAGACGGCTCTATATCTATAGAATTCTGGAGTTTCGGTGGCCACTTCCGTAGTGCCAAGAAGAAAGACCCTGCAGGCACGGATCATCTCAGGCAGTATTGTTCTCCTTTCAGGCTCAGGCCTGAATACTGCCATCAATCTCGCGTACAACATTGCTGTTGCCCGGTATCTGGGACCGAAGGGTTTCGGCCATGCAACGGTGATCTATACGATCCTGGTGCTGTTGTCGGCTGTCACACTGGCTTTTCAGCTTATTGCCACAAAGATCGTTGCTCAGCAGCCGACTCCCGAGGCGAAGTCGGCAGTTTATCGCTTGTTCCATCGAGCATCATGGTTCTGCGGAATCGTCGTAGCCCTCGGCCTTGTCCTTTTCCAAAACGGAATCTCTGACTACCTCAATCTTCCTGCAGCCAGCCTAGTCAGCATCATCGCGATCGGCGCAGCCTTCTACGTTCCGCTTGGCGCGCGCCGCGGATATATCCAGGGCACGTGCGGGTTTCGCAATCTCGCCGCAAATCTGGTTACAGAGCAGGCGGTACGGCTGGTCGGTTCTCTGGCACTGATTTCGATCGGCTGGGGACTCAAGGGAGTGATCGCAGCAAACTCAGCTGCGATTGCGATTGCGTACTTCACGATTCCGATCAAGCTCGCTGGGAAAGCCAAGCTGCCCATTCGTTATTCGCACGCGACTCATGAGACCTTCCAAGCAGCCGTGTTCTTCGCCGGACAGATGATCATCAATAACGGCGGCATCGTGCTGGTGAACCACTTCTTCTTGGCTCGTCAAGCGGGATACTACGCGGCAGTCGCGATGGTGGGTCGCGTAATTTTCTCTTTCTCTCAGGCGGTCGTGAATTCCACATTTCCGCTCGTAGCCGGAACAAGCAACGAAGAGCGGAGAGATCTGCGAGTTATTGCCACTGCATTGGCGCTGGTGGTGGGGGTGGGAGCCGCCATTTCGGTTGCGCTCTGTATTGCTCCTGCTGAGTTGTGGACACATCTGTTTGGTCCGGATTTCTCGATCGCCGGCAAATACAATCTGCCCTACCTGCTGGCTCTGTATGCGCTGGCCACGGTGATCTACTCGCTGGCCGGAGTGATCATCACTTTCGAGATGTCGTACAAGATAGCAAACACCAGCTGGGTGCAGCTTGCGTTCAGCTTCGTGCTTCTCGGGACCATCTCCTTCTTCCATTCTTCTCTCCGTGAAGTGGTCCTGGTTCAGCTCTTCCTGATGATCCTGCTCTTTATCTTCGTTGCCGTACCGTTCCTGATCAATTCACTGACGGATCCTAAGGACATCCTGGAACCAGGCTCAACTCGCCCGGCACGCCTAACCCGCCGGATATCAGAAGACGCTGCGATCGCTGAGTTCCTGAAGAGCGATTTTCATGTACCGGCGTTCCGGGAGTATCACAAGACACTGAGCGGCATCGTGACGAACCCCAATTTCGGCGATCCGGAGGAGAACGCGAAACGGCGCGCGTTGTTCTACATTCGGCATTCGTACCTGTGGCGAGAGATCCCGCCCGACACAGAGTGGTATGAAGTGGAGATTGGGCCTGAAGATCTTGCGAGCGTGCGGATGTTCCCGCGCGCACAGTGGCGCAAGATCGCAAGCGGACGATTTTCATGCGTGCAGATAGCAGAAGGCATGCGCAAAGGCGAGGACCAGCTTGACTCGGCATTTGTGTCGAAGATTCATGCAATCAGCCGGCGGTTTGACGCTGAAGATCACGGCCTCAACGCTGTGATTCTTATCGGAACCAGCGAGGCAGAACCATTCACGGTTATCGACGGTAATCACCGCCTGATGGGCGCCCTTATGCATTCGCCAAACGCGGTGAGCAAGCTGCGATTCATCTGTGGACTCTCTCCGCGGATGACAGAATGCTGCTGGTACAGAACTAATCTCATTACGCTTTTCCGTTATGCCAGGAACGTTCTGACCCACTCATCGAGAAACCCGGCAGCGGAACTTGCCCGCATGCTTTGAGTTAATACGTATCATCGAAAAATTGTGAACACTCTTCTTGCTCTCTAAATCAGTTTCAAAAGGAAATCGGGGATGAAAACAAAAGTCAGATCTGTTGCGGTAAAGAAGTTGCCCGAGCGCATTTCTGGAGCGCAGCGTGATCAGGTCTTTACGGATCTTGAAAGCGCGATTAGGGTAGATCGGCCGGCAGTCGTGCTGGATTGCTCTGCTCTTCGCGAACTGGACCCCTCAGGAATTCATCTGCTTCTGTGCTGTCTTGAGGAAGCCATGAAGCGCAACGGCGATATTCGTCTGGCCGCGCTGCGGCCCGAGGCAAAGGCCGCGCTGAAAGCCGCGGAGGTCGACTCGCTGTTCCGAAGTTTCGAAGCGATCGGTGACGCAGTGGAGAGCTTCCACCGTCCACAATTTGATTTTGTTCAGTTCGATAGTCCGGTTCAGAGCGGTGAGAAATCGCGCATGAACGCGGCATGAAAGTGAGGAACGTAATGGCGAACGAAGGCAGCTTGGGGCGAAACGGCAATGTGAAGCTCTACGCTGGATTCAAGGGCCCGCTGGTTGTCGCTCTATGCGCGATGCTGATCATGCAGACGGCAGCGGCGCAGGAGCCTGTTCAGAATCCAAAGGCGAGTTCAATTACGACGACGGAGATCAGCAGCTCGCAGCCTGTCGAGGAGCTTCCATCCGCTCCTGTTCCGCAACCGTCAACACAGCCACAGCAACAGAGTCAACCGGCTCAGCAGCCGCAGCAGCCCGCCTCACAGCCGCAACAGCAGAATCAACAGTCACAGCAACCTAATTCAGCTCAGGACGGGCAGGCGCCGGTTGGGACCGCAGCAGCTCCTTACGAGAAGCCAACTGGTGTTCCGGGTTCGCGTCCCGCCGGTGCGGCTATTGCTCCAGCGAAGCAGCGTAGAGTGCGCGCAATCGTGATCAGCCTTGCGGTGATTCTGGCGGGCGCAGGCGCCATTGGAGCAGTCGCAGGAATGTCGAAGGCCAGCCACAGCCAGCCGTGATGACTCTCAACGCAAATTGAAGAGCAGATAAAGACTATGCAGAATTCGCTCAAAGTCAGGTCAGTCAGCTTTTCCGGCGTCGATGGCGCAGGGAAGACCACTCAAATCGATAATCTGTGCGCTTTCCTCACCGAACAGGGAGTGCGTTACCGGGTATTCCGCTTCTGGGACGACATCGCGAGCCTCACCAGCATCCGCGAAGGAACAGGGCACAAAGTCTTCAAGGGAGAGAAGGGGATCGGAAGCCCTGAAAGGCCCATCAATCGACGCGATAAGAACGTTCGCGGGTTTCCGATGACATGCATTCGCATGTTCCTTTACTTCGCTGACGCATTGTCGACGCGCAGGGTTTTCCATCGCGCCATGCGAGGCCATGTTGAATTCATCATCTTCGATCGTTATACATACGACGAACTAGCCAACATGAATTTACAGAACGCAGTGGTGCGGGCCTATGCGCGCTTCATTATGGCGATGGTTCCGCGACCTGACATCAGCTTCCTGCTCGATGCAGATCCTGATGCAGCTCGCGCAAGAAAGCCCGAGTACCCGATCGACTTTATCCGTTTGAACAGGAAGGCGTACTTCGATCTCAATCGCGTTGTCGGCGGATTGACGGTTGTCGAACCCATGGCGATCGAAGACGCGAAAAGACAGGTCGTGGGGCATGTCGCAGCTCTTCTCAATTCGAGGAGGCCTGACGAACGTGGGCAGAAAGTGAACTTCGGCGAGCAGACGGGAACGGACGCGGTTATCTCCTGAAACCGGCGCCAAAAATAAACGGCCCGCTCGGAGGTATGCCGGCGGGCCGTCGTTCTTGCAGCGATGGAGATCTACCACCTGTGGATCGTCAGGTTGTCCATGATGAGCTCTGCCGATCCGCTTCCGCTGGTCGCTCCATCGAGCTGAACATTCACCAGCAGCGTCGGACCCCAACCCAGCGCGAAAGCGCCAAGCACGGTCATGTTGATCGGATGAGAGACCCCGTCTACAGCGGCTGACTTGTACGTGATCCAGCCGGTATCGTTTCGTGAGTAAGTGAGCTGAATGTGGTGCCACTCATTCTTGCCCCAACTTTGAAGATTGCAGGGCGCCGATGTGTGAGCCCAGGTGTTCCATGGCTTGGTGGTGGTTCCTTTGTTGATCGAAACGTCCCAGGTACCGGTCCAGCCATCGCATTGCATGCCATAGAGGACCGTCACCCCGCTGGAGATCACCTGATTCATGTCGAGCTCCAGGTTCTTCAGTCCGGTGTCTCCCGAAGGAATGTAGACCCAGGTGTCGAAGACGAAGTTCGACGCTGCTTCATCGTCGCCAAATGAAATGCTGTAGCGTTGACCGCCGAAGTACGAATACTTCATGGCGAACTTGCGCGCAGCGCCGGTGCGCGAGGGCGAACTGACAACCGCGGACCAGCCACTCGAACTTCCGGGCGTTCCACCATCGTGCACTGAATACCAGCCACCAAATGTCTGAAGGCTGCTGACGCTGGACGTGTTGACGGGGAGAGAGGAAGAGGTGCCGACGATTATGGCAACGTCCGTCACGCAGGTCGCTCCCGATACTCCCCAAGCCTTTACGTGAAGTGTGTGGCCACCCGCAGCAGCCCAGACGGAGGTAGTGATGGCCGGCGCTTTGAAGACGGTGTCGTTCGAGCTGTTGTCCAGGGAGTAGCCTGTCGCGGATACCTGCTGCCCAGAGCAGAGAGACGTAAATGCCGACAAGCTGAATGGAGATTGCACGGTACTGCCGTTCGCAGGCGTGTTGATGACGACGCTTGCGAGAGATGGGATTGCCGTCGAGACAAACAGGAGGATTGCGATGCAAATGTTCTGCGGGATTTTCATCATTTCCTTCTCGTAAAGAATGGTTTGATTTCGTTGCCGTTTGGGTGCCTCACGCATTAGTGGGCCCAACTTGTTCGCTTCTCTTCTCGCTGCGATTTCAACTCGGTCAGGCTTCGGCTCCTAACGAGTTCACTGCTGCTCCAATCGCGGTTCTCGCCATTGGCCTCCAAGAATTCTGCCTGGCTTTCTGAATGCAATGTCGCGTTCTGGCACAGGGATATCCTGTGCGGCTTGAGGTTCCGCTTACGCTCTCCTTCAACGAGAACGCAGGAAGATCAGTTTTGAAGGGCTGTTCTGAGACACAAGGCGGGGAATCGCCTGAGAGTACTACCCCAGCAACCTCTGGTTCAACTTAGCGGGCCTCCCGGAAGCTCCGGAAAATCCGCGCAACGCGTTCCTGCACTTTTGAGCCGAAGCTGACACCAACTCTGAAGCGGGGGTACATCCCTCAAAAGTTTTAGCCCGCGAGGCAACCAATCGCTAAATGCTTTTGAGAAATATTTCATGTTTGGTGCAGCCCTTCAACCCCTTTTCGGCAACGAAATCTCAAAGATGAGAAAAGCTTCTTTGTAGCATGAAGTTACTACGCGAATCCGGTAACAATTACGCGGAAATGCATTGTTTGTAGGGGTTTGTAGAACGTTCGAGTTCACAATCTGAAATCGGTTAAGCGGACGTCGGGCAAAGGCGAGCATGTCGCGGTATTCGGTAACCGGTCGCGGCACTTCACATTCAGTCCCTCCAGAGCGGACGCTGCATTTCTCCGCGTCGCCAACTCGCATCTGAGTAAGTAGCGGCTTCTCCTACTCCAATCCGCTGGACGAGAACATGTTCGAGAAAAAGGAATTCCTGCGTCACGTTCGCTCTGTGTCTATGTGTGGGGCTTTTGCCGTTTTCGCGGCGAGTCTCTATGGCGCTACCTGCACCACCCAATCGCAAATGACCGCGGCACAACGTTCGACCTTTATGGGCGAGGCTCGTACGATTGGCGCCATCGTGCAGAGCGGAGATACTCAGGCCCTGCGCGCGAAGATACTGCCTGCCATTGCATCCGATTTCGACGGCATCGCAGCGTCGGTTACTGCGCTCAAGCCTCAGATTCAGACGGCAACGATGACGGTAGACGCTGCCTATCTGCTCGATGCCTCAAAGGACGCGCCTGGCGCGGAACGCACGCAGTTCTTCTGCGGCTCGCCGATCGTGGTCCTTACCTTCAATGGAATCCCTCCGGGCACTTACGCGCTCGTGATTCTGCACGCGACCGGCGTAAAGGATCCGCAGCAGATTTCGCTGATTCTGGCCAGCGCTCCGGGCAATCAGTGGCAGCTTGCCGGCTTTTATGCCAAGCCGATGGTTCATGCCGATCACGATGGATTGTGGTACTGGGTTGCAGCCCGTAAGTACGAGCAGTCGAAGGACAACTGGACGGCTTGGCTCTACTACCACATCGCGGAAGGACTACTCAGCCCTGTAGATTTTCTGTCGAGCCCGAATCTGCAGAAGCTGCAGCAGGAATCGCAGCAAGCCAAGCCGAAGGATTTTCCCGCGGACAAGACGCAGGTGAGCCTCAACGCGCAGGGTTCCTCTTACAACCTAAGCGCTGTGGACACT
>Ga0105240_10003771_pt1 | contig 23410 bp, 25 predicted proteins | sample KBSC54metaG_FD_80426 | JGI IMG/M metagenome (GOLD analysis project Ga0105240, IMG submission 80426) | Corn rhizosphere microbial communities from Kellogg Biological Station, Michigan, USA - KBS C5-4 metaG | ecosystem: Host-associated > Plants > Roots > Rhizosphere > Soil | place: Michigan, USA... | reverse complement strand
TCGCTGGACTTGCTGATCATCGATCACGCCGCCAAGGCTCCCACCGGGAATTGAAGGTGGCTTAACCGGCAAAAAGACGTGCTCGCCTGTGTTGCTGAGGATTGCGAGACACGCGTGGGAATCCGTTGCGGAAAACTCGGATGCCAGAGAGGATCATGCCCCAAGATATCGGCAACACGAGCCAACAGCCTTCATCCCATCGACTAAACATTGGCAGTAGGAGCGCGCCCAGGCCCACAATGGTCGCCCCGAAAAGCCATGCACGGCGAAAGCCCCTATCCTAACCAGTCGTTAATCCCGCAGTGTCAACTTTCGGCGACATTGAAGGCGACCGGGCCGTCGGGTATGCTTCGCGTTGGAGCACATGGAAGAGTCACGCTGGGAACCGAGACAGCCGAAGGGCGGCCACTACGACGTAACGTGGCGGGGGCAGAATTCCAACGGCTATTCGACCGAAGGCGCCGGCATCGACGTGTCCGCGTCGGGCGTGGGAATCGTCTGTCCGGTCGAATTGAAGATCGGCTCGATCGTCTTCATTCAGGCGCGCGACGGCTCGCTCGAATCGTACTGCGAAGTGGTGCACTGCACGCGCCGCGGCTCGAGTTTCCACGTCGGCCTGGAGTTGCGCGACGATTCGCAGGAGGCGCAGCGGGCGGCCGAGCCAGTGAGCGTGCCGGACAGCGAACCCGACCACTACGAGGCGCTGCAGATCAGCGCGAAGGCCGACATTCAGACCATCCACCGCGTCTTTCGCATCATGGCCGCGCGCTTTCATCCGGACAATCCGGAAACCGGCGACGTCGAGCAGTTCCTCCGCATGAAGAAGGCGTACGCGGTGCTCTCGGACCCGGCGCGGCGGCTGGAGTACGATGCCAGCCTGAAACAGACGCGGGAATGCGGACCCAGGCCGATCTTCGGACTGCGCGATTTTGTGGCGGGTGTCGAGGCCGAGGCTAATCGCCGGTTAGGTGTGCTGTGCCTGCTCTACACCCGCCGCCAGACCAATCCGGACGCGCCCGGCGTCTCGCTGCTAGACCTCGAAGTCGAGATGGGATTTCCGCGCGAATATCTCAGTTTCACGATCTGGTATCTGCGCTCGAAGGACCTGATCACGGTGGCCGATAATTCGGACTATGCCCTGACGGCCGGCGGCGCCGATTTCGTAGAGAAGAAGGCCATCCGGCACGAACTGGTGGCCAAGCTGTTGAATCCGCCACTCAGCACGGAGCGGCCGCCGCGCCCGGCCAAGGCACGCACCCGCACCGCGATCGTCTCCAAGCGGAAGTTGCTTACTTAACCCAGATCAGCGCCAGACGCTCGTGGAGGTTCTTTCCGCCCACCTGCGGCGTGATCGCGTATGGACCCTTGGCGCCCAAAGGTATCCGAAACTGCATCTGGGCGAGAGCTGTCAGCGCGCCCGGCACCGTGCGCGTGGTCGTCGCGATGGGCCCGAGGTTGGGGTCGAGCGCGTCGACGTTCGGGGTGAGCGTTGCCGCCGGCGCGGCCGAGATCACGCCGGTGGAAAGCGCCGGCGTTACCTGTCCGAGGCCGTTCGCAAACAGTGTAACCACCGACCCCGCGGCCGCCGGATTGGCGCAATCGTTCACGCTTCCGTCGGAGTTGAGCGCCAGCGCGGCTTTGCCGATCGCGACAGTGCCGCCGCAAACGGTGTACCAGGAGAACGGGCTGTTCTCCGCGGCCGGAGTGAGGAAGATCGCGGGCTGGCGATCGACCACGGCCAGCGTGCGAGTCTCGGCGAGCGTGAGCGGCACCTGCTTATCGAGCACCTGCATCTGCACCGACGACTGGCCCGCGATCTCGAAGGGCACCTGCACATTGATCTGCTGGCCATCGGAATACAGGATGGGCGCGGCGACGCCGTTGAAGAACACGCCGAAGTCGGACGACGAAGGAGCGATGCCGCCGGCCGGGATAAAAGGCGTAGCCGGCGCCAGGTTCGGGCCGAAGATCGACAGCAGTTGCCCGGGCGCGACGGTGCGCAGTTGGACATTGTCGGCCGGATCCGTCAGGCATGCGATGCGGTTGTCGGCGGCGAAGTTGACGGCCGCCACGGTGCCGTTTGTCCCGGCGGTCAGGGCCGTTCCGTCGGCGCGCATCGCAACCGGCCACGTCGCCGAAAAACTCGTGTAGTCGGAATTGATTTGGCACGTCAAGTACGAGCAGGACGGCGCGCCGGCGATGGGCTGCGTGGGCCCGGCGGTGGCGCCGTCGGGGGCGATGCGGGAGACGAAGCCAAGTTCCTGCCCGGGCGCCGGACGGCAGCCGTCGGGAGTGCCCGTGAGCGTCGGCAAATCGCTCGAAGTGGAGCGGCCGGAGATCACGATGTCGCCGTTCGGCGCGACGGCCATGCCGGTCACGTTGTCGATGGAAGATCCGCCGAAGTAAGTGGACCAGAGCAGGCCGGTGCCTGTCGCGTTGACCTTGGTGACGTATCCGGTGGCGGGCGGCGGATCGCGATAGCTGCTACCGGGAATGACGGGGAAGGGCGGTGCGGCCGCGGCGTACTGCGTCTGGAACGCGTCGGCGGTCACCGGGTAATCGTCGGAATTCGTGGTGCCGGCGACGATCACATTGCCCGCGCTGTCGACGGACATGCCGTGGACGGTCGCGCCGTAGGTTCCGTCGACGTAGGTCGCCCAGAGCACGACGCCGGTGGGGCCCAGCTTGGAGACGTATTGATAGCGGCAAGGGTACGATCCGCCGGGGCTCGGTCCGGACCCGAAAGTGAGGCAGAAGCGCGCGTCGTGCGTCGGCTGGAAGGCCGTTGCGGAAAGAGGCGGCAGTGTCAGGACAGTGCCGGTCTTGTCGTTCGTGAAGTTGGGCAGCGCCGTGCCGGCGATATACATGTTGGACTGGCTGTCGAGTTGAATCAGACCGCCGCCCGAGCCATACAGCGATAGCAGCACCTTCGTCATGGTGGAGTCGAACTTCATGATGAAGCCCTGCTGCGCCTGGTTGTTGGAGAGCTGATAGAGCGGTCCGCCCATGCCGGTCACGTAAACCTCGCCGGCGCTGTTGAGCGCCAGTCCGGTGATCTGCGTGGCGGACGGGCCGGTGACGAACGTGGAGTACACGATGGCGCCGGACGGATTGACCTTTGTCAGGAATCCTTCATTGGTTCCACCTGCCTGATAGACCGTCTGATAGGCTCCGGGCGTTACTGGAAAGTCGGAGGAGTTGGTGTAACCAGCGATGTAGGCCGAACCATCGGCCGCAAGGGCGAGCGCCGAGGCGCCGTCGAAGGCTCGGCCAGTGAGGGCGGTGAAGTAGAAGAGCTTGGATCCGTCGGGCGAAAGCTTGGCGACGAAGGCGTCGCTGTTATCGACAGCGCTGGCAGGTGTAAAGGCTCCGGCGACGTAAATGTTACCGGTAGCATCGAGTTGGACGGCGGCCGCGACGGCGGAATTTGGAAGTTGCGTGAGAAGTTGGCTGCTGGCGCCGAAGAGCGGCGCGACCGCGAGGAACAGGAATAATATGAGTGCGCGAACCATGAATTCAGGCTAGCATCACCAGCGCAAAAAGGGCCTTTTTCTGGGGAAAAGTAACACTTATGCGTCGTGGTGCCTGCTCTTCAGTATCCCTGCGTCTTATCCACGACATTCAACAACGGCTGACCCGCGGCGAAACGATTGATGTTCTCGCGGACGAGTTCGATCACGCGAGGCAGAGAGCGGTCCGAGGCTCCGGCGATGTGAGGCGTGATCACGACATTCTTGAACTTCCAGAGCGGATGTTTGGGCGCCGGCGGTTCCGGGTCCGTGACATCCAGGCCGGCGCCGGCCAGTCGGTGATCGCCCAGCGCCTTCACCAGCGCGTCCATGGAATACACCGTGCCGCGCGACACCGCGATGAAGTAGGCCCCGCGCTTCATCGCCTGAAATTGTTGCGCACCGAGCATGCCCCTGGTGGCCGGCGTGTCGGGGACGGTCACAAACACCACGTCGGCTAGCTTCAGCGCGTCGTCGATGTGGTCGGGCCGGAAGGTCTGCTTCACGGCCGGCGAGTCCTTCAGGTCGATGCCGATGACGGTCATGCCGAACGCAGCAGCGCGCGTAGCGATCTGCGTGCCAACGCCGCCGACGCCGACGATCACGGCTGTCCTGCCGTGTAATTCCGTGAGTTGCGCGACGTTCTCCGGCGGCTCCCACTTGCGCGCCGGAATCGTCTGGTTGAGTCCGCGCGTGAGCGCCAGTAGCAGCGCGAAGGCGTGATCCGCCACTTCGGGTCCCAGCACGATCTTGAGATTGGTCAGCGTGATTTTGCTGTCCTTCACCAGCGACATCACGTCTTCCGCTCCGCTGTTCAGGATCTGCAGCCACTGCAACTGCTTCGCCACGCGAAGCTGATCGCGCGTGAATTGTGGTGTGATGAGCGCGTCGGCATTGGCGATCTCGGCGAGGTACTGATCGGGCGGCGGCGCCACGATGTGTACGTTGGAGGCCGCCGACTTCTTCAGTTCCGCGACCGAGTTCTCGTCCAACCCGGCAATGACGATTTTCTTCTTCGACGTCTGCGCAAATGCAGCAGAGACCAGCAGCAGGCTAGTGCGCCGTGAGATCATTCAGCACCGTGTACCGGCCGCGCTGTTCGGTTCGGGGCTTCGTCTCCACGTCGATCTGCATGTAGGCGGCGGGCTGGCCGGCTTTGACCGCCGGCCACTTCGGCAGCGAGTCGCCGTTGGGATTGCCGGTCTTGATGAAGTTCGCGAAATACTCCTGCATGACTTGCGAGACTTTGGAGTCTTCGGGAGTCCAGTCGTAGACCTTGTTGCCCGTCAGGTTGCCCATGGCGTACTCGATCTCGGCCGAGTGGACGGCGCCCGAGGGCGGAGGCGGAGGTGTGCCCGTGCCGTTGCCGCGGATCACTCCACCAGCGAGCCCGGCGGTCGCGTTCCCCATCTCGGGCCGCATGCGCGGGCGGGGGCGGGAATAGAAGTAGCGATACACGGGTTTGTGTCCGGTGGTGGCGACAAGGTCGATCCACTTCCACGTGCTGAGCGCGATGAAGCGCGCGCCGGCCAGTTCGGTCGCGGTGGACATCACGTCGGCATCGGTGGCGGGCGTCCATTCGGCGAGCACCTTCGCGGCGTTCGCGCCGTACAGCCGGTTGATGGCCTTCTCGAAATTCTCCTTGGTGGGCGCCTCGCGGCCTAGCACGCCGCGGCCGTTCTGCTCTTCGGAATTCCATCCCGCCAGCAGCGGCACGTTGGCCTGCTTGCCCGCGGCGAAGATCGCGGCCGGATCCTGCGGCAGGAAGTAGCCGTCCACCACGGGATTGAATCGGGGCACACCCTGCTTGCCCGCGGCGGCGAGCAACTGCTCGGCAGGCATGGCGCGCAAGGCCGCGAGGTCGGCGACCCCGACGGCCGTCACGAATTTAGTGCCCTGCTCTTCGGCGGCGGCAAGGGTGCCGGCGGGCAGCGCTCCGAGGATTGAACCGCTCTCGCCGATGGCGCCGGCCATCAGGTCCTTCGAAAGCGGCGATGCCATTTGCGCGCTCACTGCGATGGAGCCGGCCGATTCGCCCGCGATCGTCACGCGGTTGGGGTCGCCGCCGAATGCCGCAATGTTTTGCTTCACCCAGCGCAGCGCGGCGTTCTGATCGAGGAGCGCCCAGTTGCCCGAGCCGTGGTACGAAGTAGCCTTGCTCAAATCGGGATGCACGAAGAAGCCGAAGACGCCCAGGCGATAATTCACCGTGAGCGCGACGATGCCCTTGGCGGCCATGCTCTCACCGTCATAGCGCGGCTCCGAACCGTCGCCGGCCTGGAAGCCGCCGCCGAAGAAGTACACCAGGACGGGCAGTTTCTCGCGGCCGGTCTTGGCCGGGGTCCAGACGTTCAGGTACAGGCAATCCTCGCTCATGCCGTTGGAGCGGAAGTTCATGTCGCCGAACAGCGCCTGCTGCATGCAGCGCGGTCCGAACGCTTTGGTCTCCTTGACGCCCGTCCAGTTCTTCACGGGCTGCGGCGCCGCAAATCGCAGGTCGCCGACGGGAGGCGCGCCGAACGGGATTCCTTTGAACTCGCGCACGCCGTTGGCCTGCGGTCCCGTGCCTTCGATCTCGCCATTGGCCGTCTTGACCCGGTCCGGCGACGCGCCCAGCAGCAGCGTCATGCTCATTACTCCGCAAATGAAGATCCGTTTCATGTGTGTCCTCGAAGGGGCGATTATAACAGTCGGCGGTGCAGCGGTCGGCGATCAGCTTTCAGCGATCAGCTGTCTTGCACCGTCGGCACCGCTGTGTTCCGCTCACGCAGGGGAGGGGCCTTCGCTCTGTTCTTCTCGGCGCTTCCTCGGCGTTCCTGGCGTCCCGGCGGTCAACAACATTCGCGCTCAGATTACAGCCGGCGCGATCATGGTGTGCTGTGGCCGTCGCACTGCATCACTCCGAGGTACGCGCTCCAGGGTCCGACGGGCTGGCGGTATTGGTGCGCCATGATACGAGACATCTGGTGCAGGTGGTTTAAGTCGTGCGCGGCCCAGGTGGCAAGGAGTTGGGAAAGCGTCACGTCGCCGAAGGCGGGGTGGCATCCGCGCAATTCCAATTGGGACGGCGTCAGGTGCAAGGCGCGGAGCAGGTCGAGGTTTTCCGAGCGCAGGCGCACGAACTCGTCCAACAGCTGCGGCAGCGACTTGCCCTCGCTCTCGCGCACATGTCCCAGGCGATCGAACGGCGGGAACGGCTGGCTGTTGCCGTGTTGGAGTATGACGCGGGCGCGCGGCAGCCAGTCGGCGCGATCGGCATAGATCAGATGGCCGACCACGTCGAATGCGGTCCAAGTGTCGCCGCCTTCATTGCGGCGGGTCCACTCGTCGGGCAGGCCGCGTAGGAGCGCGTCGAGCGCCGCGGGCGTGCGGGAGAGCAGGGCAATCGTGTGGTCGAGGTTGTGCGGCATACCAATCGTCGATTCTATCGCGCCGTTTTCGCGCCGTCAGCCTCCTGTCTTGCCCCGAAGTTCCTCCCGGCGACGATTACTCACGCGAAGCCGCAAAGCCGCCAAGCCGCAAAGAAAAAGACGGACGAGCAAGAGTCGGCGTTTGAAGGCCGCAGCCGTAGGCTCCTGACTCCTTCTGACTCCCGACTTCTGCCATCCTACAAATATGAAGCTTGCCTTTGTTGGACTGGGACGGATGGGAACCGCGATGGCGCGGAACCTCCTGCGGGCCGGGCATGAGCTCGCGGTATTCAATCGTACGCGCGAAAAGGCGGAGGTGCTGGCAGCCGACGGCGCGCGCGTGGCCGGGTCGCCGGCCGATGCATGCACGGGATGCGACGCCGTGATGACGATGCTGTCCGACGATGCGGCTGTCATAGAGACGACCAGCAGCATCGTCGAAGGCTTGCCGAAGGGCGCGGTGCACCTGTCCGGCAGCACCATCTCGACGGCCATGGCGCGGCGTATCGCATCCCTTCACGCGGAGCGCGGCCACGGCTATCTGAGCACTCCGGTTTTCGGACGGCCCGAAGCCGCGGAGTCGAAAAAGCTGCTGGTCGTGGCCGGCGGACCCGCCGACCTGATCGAGCGCTGCCAGCCGGTCTTCGACGCTATCGGCCGGCAGACTTTCATCGCCGGCGCCGAGCCGTGGCAGGCCAACGCCGTCAAGCTGTGCGGGAATTTTATGCTGGTCAGCATGCTGGAATGCTTCGGCGAAGCCTATGCCACGCTGCGCAAAGCCGGCGTCGATCCGCACCTCTTCCTCGACACCATGAATGCGCTGTTCGCCTCGCCAGTGTACGCCAATTACGGCCGCATGATTGCCGACCAGCAGTTCGAACCGGCCGGGTTCGCTCTCAAGCTCGGGCTCAAGGATGTCCGGCTGGCGATGGCGACGGCCGAAGAGTGCAGTGCGCCCATGCCGGTCGCCAGCCTGGTGCATGATCGCCTGGTGTCGGCGATCGCGCACGGGCAGGCGGAGAAGGACTGGTCGAGCATCGCGCAGGTCAGCGCGCGCAATGCAGGATTACCGGGTTGAGAACTTGTACGTGGTCGTGGTGTGGTACGTCTGTCCCGGCTTCAGTTCGGTGCTGGGGAAGGACGGCTTGTTCGGCGAATCGGGATAGTGCTGCGTCTCCATGCAGAACGCCGCGCGGTGCGGATAAGCGACGCCGCCCTTGCCCTTCACCGTGCCATCGAGGAAGTTGCCGGTGTAGAACTGCAGGCCGGGTTCGGTGGTGAAGACTTCCATCACGCGGCCGCTCTTGGGTTCGTAGACTTCGGCGGCCTTCGTCATTCCGCCGTTGCCCTTGTTCAGGACCCAGTTGTGGTCGTAGCCCTTGCCATACTTGAGCTGCTGATCGTCCTGGTTGATGCGCGCGCCGATGGCCGTCGCCTTGGTGAAATCGAAAGGCGTGCCCTTCACCGGCTTCAGTTCGCCGGTGGGAATCAGGCCTGCATCCACGGGCGTGAAGCGGTCGGCGTTGATCATCACCTGATGCTCCAAGTTGGTGCCGCTGGCCGCGCCGGCCAGGTTGAAGTACGAGTGATTCGTCAGGTTCACGACCGTCGGCTTGTCGGTGGTGGCAGTGTAGTCGATCTTCAACTCGTTGGCATTGGTCAGCGTGTAGACCACCTTGGCCGTCAGCGTTCCGGGGAAGCCCATCTCGCCATCCTTACTGATATAGGTTAGTTCGAGCGCCGACCCGTTGACGTTCGCCTTCCATACCTTTTTATCGAAGCCCTGGGGACCGCCATGCAGGGTGTTGTCACCGTCGTTCTTGGGCAGGGTGTAGGTCTTGCCTTCCAGCTTGAAAGTGCCGTGGCCGATGCGATTACCGTAGCGGCCGATCAGCGCGCCGAAGAACGAGGTAATGTGCTGATACCCGTCCACATTCTCCATCCCGAGCACGATGTCGTCGAATTTGCCGCTCTTATCCGGAGCGGTGAGGGATACCACGGTCCCGCCGTACGTCATAATCCCGGCATGCATGCCGGAGGCGTTGGTCAGGGTGTAGAGCTCGACCGGCGTGCCATCGGAGGTCTTTCCAAAAGGCTGCGATTTCACGGAAGAATTTCCTTTCTTAGAAGGCGCTTGCGCGAAGCAGGCAAATGCTAGTGCGCCGGCCACGAGGGCGGCTGCCCAGGAGCGAAGTCTCATGACACGCCATTGTAAGCGATTGCAGGCCCGGGGGAGAAGCTGACTTGGCAGCGCGCTGCCGGTATCACCCGCGAACCGCTCTCTCACGTTCGCGGATCTGATGGGAGCGCCGATGCTCGGAGCGATCGTTCGACGCAGTATCAGTCGTAGTAACGCCGCCGGCGGTGCCATTCCCCGCCGCCCAATCCGCCGAGATCGATGATGATCGCGAGGATCAGAAACAGCAGGTTAATTCCCGCCAGCGCGATGTTGTTATTCACCAGCCAGGCGTACACGATGGTGGTGAGCGGCAGGAAGAAGAAGCCGAGCAGCGGAAGCAGCAGCCCATGGTAGGCGCGTTGCAGATAGTTGGTGAACAGGAACATCAGCACCAGCATCACGCGCGGAAACGCTACAAGCAGAATGACCAGGAGACAAGGCATATCGAATCCAGCCGAGCTTTTCGCATTGTCCCAGATGCCGCCGGAAAGCGGTGTGACCGCGCGTACGTGATCCGCCGTACGGTAGAATCAGACTTCGCATGAGTCAGGAACGCACCGTTCTGGTGGTGGACGACGAACCGCAGATTCTCCGGCTGATCGAGAAGATGCTTGGCTCGAGCGGCGTGAAAGTGCTGCAGACTCCCCGCCCCAGCGAGGCGTTGAAGATCTGCGAGTTCACTCCCATCGACGTTCTGATCTCCGACGTTTCCATGCCGGAAATGGACGGCATCCGGCTTGCCGAAAAGGTCTTGAAGGACCACCCGGCGGTCTCCGTGCTGCTGATTTCCGGACAGTACAAAGACACTCCGCCGTCGGCCCGGTCGGCGCGAATCAGATTCCTGAAGAAGCCGTTCTTCCCGTCGCAATTAGTCGCGTTGCTGCGGGAAATGCTGTAGCGCGCCTCGTTTATTACCCGAACGCCATGAACTATAATTCGGGCATGTCACGGGCGGCCCGTCTTACTCGCTTTGCGTGTCTCGCGTTTTGCGCTTATGGCTTGCGTGGCGCCGAAAGCCGTTGGATCCGGCTCAAGTCCGATAACTTCGAGTTATATAGCGGCGGCAATGCCCGCAGCGCGCGCGACACACTCAAAGAGTTCGAACAGGTTCGCGGATTCTTTATTCAGGCGTCTGGCGGCCATTCCGAAAAATCGGCGCCGGTGCGCCTGGTGGCGTTCGGATCGACCAAAGATTACGAGCCTTACCGGATTAACGAGTTCGCCATCGCCTACTATCATCAGACCGCGGATCGGGATTACATCGTGATGAGCCGCGGCGGCGCCGATACCTTTCCTATCGCGGTCCACGAGTATGTGCACCTGCTGGTCAGACACGGCGGAATGCATCTGCCGCCTTGGATGAACGAAGGCTTGGCCGAGTTATACTCCACCCTTCGTCCGATGGGCGACAAGATTCTGGTCGGTGACCTGATCGCCGGGCGCCACCAGGCTCTGCTGCAAGAGAAGTGGGTTCCGCTGCAGGTGATTTTGTCAGTGGACCAACACTCGCCGTATTATAACGAGAAGAACAAGGCCGGCAATTTCTACAACGAGAGCTGGGCGCTGACCCACATGCTGTATTTTCGCGCCGAGTACCGTCCTAAGTTCAGCCTGCTTCTGCGCAGCATTTCCGACGGCAAGAATTCGGCGGCCGCCCTCCTGGAAATCTACGGCAAGACGCCCCAGCAGATCGAGAAGGACCTGCAGGCATATCTGCGCGGCAGCACCTTTCAGGGCGCGCTTGTGGCCGCGCATCTGGAAAAGACGCCGGGCGAGATTCCCGCCGAGCCGCTGCCCGAGTTCGACGCGAACCTGATGCTGGCCGACCTGCTCTACCGGCCCGGAAAAGAGGCGGCGGCACAGGCGGCCATGGAACGGCTGGTGCAGCAGGAGCCGAAGCGTCCCGAGCCGTATCGCGCGCTCGGCTATCTGGCGTGGCATCAGGCTCGCTCGGCCGATGCCGTGCGCCAGTTCGCGAAGGCCTACGACTGCGGCGATCGCGATCCCAAACTGCTTTGGGATTACGGGCGGCTGCTGGAATCCGATCGCCACGAAGGGGCGGGCAAGATTCTCGCCGAGTTGCTGGCGCTCGAACCCGACCGCGTGGACGTGCGTTTGGAAGTGGCCCGATTGCAACTGCAGGCCGGCGAGCCGAAAGCGGTGCTGGCGACGCTCGCGCCCATCCACAGCGTCACGCCCGCCGACTCCGCCCGTTTCTTTCAGATCGCCGTGTATGCGCACCTGAATAATGGCGACCAGAAGAATGCCGCCGCGACTGCGCAACGTTTCAAAGAGATCGCCAAAACGGACGACGATCGTGCCGCCGCCGATCTGCTCATCAAGCAAACGGAGCTGCGAAATGCGCGGTTCAAGGCGGCGGAGGCACCGGCGGAATCACGCGCTGAGACGCCCGCGGCAGATCCCATTCTGAGGCGGCGGGAGCAGCCACCGAACGATGCTCCCCATGCCGATCCGCCGGCATATCTCGCGGCCACCGGTCGCTTCGTGCAACTGGACTGCCGCGGCAAGCAGGCGCGCATCATTCTGGAAACCGCCACGGGCAAGCAGGCTTTCCTGATCGAAGATCCCAGCCACATCGCGATCACCTCGGGCGCGTCCGGTCCGGTCGATATGACGTGTGGTCCGCAGAAGACGCCGGCCAAGGTCGAGATCGGATACGTGCGGCCGGCCGCCGATCAGAAGGATGTTCAGGGCGTGGTCAGAACGATCGCGTTCTGATGAGCCTGCCTGGAGGACATGTATAATAGCCCCATAAAGCGCGGTTCCGCCGCGAATTCAGGAGGGGGCACCATGTGCGATCAGGAATATTATGAAGACGACCGGCTGAAATACGAAGCCCGCGGTCTGGTGACGCGGAAGCAGTTCGGCGTCATGTTGGGAGCAGGCGTCGCCATGCTGCTGCCCCGCGTGGCCAATGCCGTTACGGTCACCGAAACGGACGTGACGGTGAAGACGCCCGACGGCGATGCCGACTGTTACTTCGTGCATCCGGCGAGCGGTACCGCTCCCGGCGTTCTCATCTGGCCGGACATCTTCGGCCTGCGCCCGGCCTTCCGCAACATGGGCAAACGGCTGGCCGAATCGGGCTACTCGGTGCTCGTGGTGAATCCTTTCTACCGCACCAAGAAGGCTCCGACCTCGGCCAATGGCGGCGCGACTCCCATCGCGGACGTCATGCCAATGGCGCGCGGTCTGAATGAGACAACGCAGATGACCGATGCCAAGGCCTTCATCGGATGGCTGGACCAGCAGGCGTCCGTCGCCAAGAATCGCAAGATGGGTACCCAGGGCTATTGCATGGGTGGGCCGTTTGCGTTCCGCACTGCCGTAGCCATGCCTGATCGTGTGGGCGCGGTCGCTACGTTCCATGGTGCCGGACTCGTGACTCCTCAGCCGAACAGTCCGCACCTGCAAGCCGCCAAGACGAAGGCGCAGTTCCTGGTCGCCATCGCGGAAAGCGACGACGAAAAGGCGCCCAACGACAAAACGGCCCTGAAGGAGACATTCGCCGCGGCGCACGTGCCGGCCGAAATCGAGGTCTACGCCGGCACGGCGCACGGCTGGTGCCCGCCCGATTCGCGCGCCTACAACGAGCCCCAGGCCGAGAAGGCATGGAGCCGACTGCTCGCGCTCTACGGCAAAGCTCTGGCGTAAGGTGAAAGATTCGGAAGCGGCGTCTTAAGTTAGCGGCCGCCCCGAGCCCGGCTGCAGTCCTCGCCGGATGCCGGCACTAAGCCCTACATGCGCAGGTGAACGGCCATCTGGCTGCGCGGTGCGCTGCATCCGCCGGTCATCATCTCCACAGCCTTAGCGCGGGTGAGGCAACCACGGTGCAGCGGCCGTCTTAAGTTAGCGGCCGCCCCGTGCCCCGCCGCGACCCTCGCTCGAAGGCGGCACTACGCCCTTCATGCGCAGGTGAACGGCCATCTGCGCGTACTCGTGCTCGATGTGGACCGTGTTGCCCCAGAGCGTGCTCAGGCGACTGCGCGGTGCGCCGCGTCCGCCGGTCATCATCTCCACAGCCTTGGCGTCGGTGAGCGTGTATGCCTTGTCGCATTCCGCCTGCGCGGCTTTGAGCGCGCCCACCAGGTCCGCCTTGGTCTGCATCTGTGCGGCGCCGGCATTCTTCCGCTCGCCATTCACGCTGGAGCAGGAGCCCATTGCGGAATCCGCCACGTGCGCGACGAGATCGCGAAAACTCATGCTCTCCGGAGTCGGCTTATACGCGTAGCCGTCATCCGGCATCTTCTCAGCGGCAGCGATGACGTTATTGATCGTCCGCGTCCACGCCTGCTTGGCCTCGGTACTCAGCGGGTCGCTTTGTGAATAGAGGGCCAGGCATCCGGGGATGAAGCACGTCAGCAATATTGAAAGTCGTCTCATTCGATTCTCCTTGATTCAACGAGGCCTCACGATAGTATACGGTACGACGCAATCGGTCACTAACCGCATGGTAAACTCCGTTTAAATACCATGCATCGCAGGAATTTTCTCTCTACCTCCCTGACCGCGTCCGCCGTGTCGCTGGCTGGCGCTGCCGCAGGCAATGCGCAAGAATCGGCCGGCGCGAAGGGCGCGACCGAATACTATGATTTTCGGCGCTATCAACTCGCCAGCGGACCGGGCACCAGGCTGACTGACCAGTTTTTCAGCGGCGCGCTCATCCCCGCATTGAATCGCCTGGGCATCGGACCCGTCGGAGCGTTCAACGTCTATTTTGGTCCGGACACGCCCACATACTACCTGCTCATGCCGTCGACCAAACTGGAAACGCTGGTGACCGCCGATCTCGAACTGGCGAAGGACTCCGTGTTCATGAAAGCAGCGGCGCCTTTCTGGGACGCGCCGGGCGGAGCGCCGCCGTATGCGACCATCGAGAGCACTCTGCTGCGCGCGTTCGAGGGCTACCCGAAACTCACCGTCCCGGCGGCCGTGGCGAAAAAGGAAAAGCGCATTTACCAGCTCCGCACCTACGTGTCGCCGACCAATATGGATCACGTGCGCAAGGTGGAGATGTTCCATCACGGCGAGTTCGAAATCTTCGCGAAGGCCGGCGCAACCAACGTCTTTTATGCCGATGCGCTGATCGGTCCGAGACTGCCGCACTTGACGTACATGCTCAGCTTCCCGGATATGGCGGCCCTCGAAACTACATGGGAGAAGTTCGGCGCCGATCCCGATTGGAAGAAGCTGTCGGCCGATCCGCGGTACCGCCTGGACCCGCCGACCGTCTCGAATATCACCAGTCTCGTCCTGCGGCCGCTCGGGTATTCGCAGGTATAGCCGCATCATGAAAGTGCTTGTGGCATGCCTGCTGCTTGCCCCGGCGGGATTCGGACAGACGGCCGTGTTACGCAGCGTGCCCGTCTCGGCGGTAAAGATCGACCCGGGCTTTTGGTCGGCGCGGCGCAAGACGACGGTGGATGTCAGCCTGCCCACCCTGCTCGAACTGTTCGAGCAGAACGGGATCATCGATAATTTCCGGCGCGTCTCCGGACGCAAGAACGTCGCGCGCCGCGGTCCTGTGTACACCGATTCCGACGTGTACAAATGGCTGGAAGCGGTGGGCTTCGCCATTCAGAGCAACGACGCCCCGGCCGCGCTGCGCAAGGCTGCCGAAGGCGTGATCGACGACATCGCCGCGTCGCAGGACACCAACGGCTATATCGATACGGCATTCATGGGCGACAGTGCCGCGCAGCGTCACACACGCATGGCGGCCAATCACGAGCTCTACTGTCTGGGCCACCTCCTGCAGGCCGGAACCGCCTGGTATCGCGCCACGGGCGACCGCAAACTGCTGGGCGTGGGCACTCGGATGGTCGAGTACCTGATCCTGAATTTCGGTCCCGGCAAGAAGCCCCTCTTCGAAGGCCATCCCGAGATCGAACTGGCGCTGATCGATCTGTATCGCACGACGGGCGATCGCCGCTATCTGGATTTCGCCGCGTACTTCCTGGGCGGCGATCCGCGCAACGTGGAGAAGGCGCGTCCCAGCGACATCGCGTACACGTTCACCATCAAGCCGTTCACCGAGCGGACCCAACTGGAAGGCCACGCCGTGCGCGCCATGTACGCCTGCTCCGGCGCGACCGATTATTACCTGGAAACTGGCGACGCCAAATACAAGAGCGTCCTCGACAAGCTGTGGGCCGACCTGCAGACCAAGGTGTACATCACGGGCGGGATCGGGTCGCGCGCCAGCGGGGAGGCGTTCGGCGAGCCGTATGAATTGCCCAACCGGCAGGCGTACACGGAAAGCTGCGCCGCCATCGGGACGATGTTCTGGAACTGGCGCATGCTGCAGGCCGGCGGCGACGGCAAATATATGGACGGCTTCGAGCGCGCGCTATACAACGGCGCCAACAGCGGGCTGTCGCTCAGCGGCAATCTCTACTGCTATCGCAATCCGCTGGAGTTGACCGGCGACCCGGCCGACAAGATCCGCAATCCGTGGTACACCACCACCTGCTGCCCGCCCAACCTGCAGCGCATTCTGATGTCGCTCCCCGGCTATTTCTACAGCACCTCGAAAGACGGCCTCTGGATCCATCTCTACGACAACAACCATATGAAATGGAAGCTGGATGACGGCACGCCCATCGAGGTCTCCCAGACCACGCGGTATCCCTGGGACGGCACGGTGGACGTGACGGTCTCGCCCGCGTCCCCGAAGGAATTCACGCTGTTCGTGCGCAAGCCTGGAAAGGGCTACGAGGCCATGCATCGCCTCTGGAAGCCCGGCGACCACATCACCGTCGTCCTCGATGTCGCGCCGCATTTCACCACGTCGAACCCGCTGGTGCGCGACAACATCGGCAAGGTGGCGGTGGAGCGCGGTCCGCTCGTCTACGCGATGGAGGGGCTGGATCAGCCGGCCGGAACGTCGCTGTTCGATTGGTTTGTCGACGCCAAGCCGGCCTTCCGCGAAGAGTGGCGGCCCGATCTGCTGGGCGGCATCGTGACGCTGAAGCAGAAAGCATCGCACCCCGCCCGCGCGCTCTCGGGACTTCCGCTGTATCTGCCGCTCGCGCCGCGCGAATTCGTTGCGGGCGAAGTGACGCTGATCCCGTATTACGCTTTCCAGAATCGCGAGAACACGCCGATGGAAGTCTGGATCCCGTTCCGGTAGCCTGCTGCATCGCGAGGCGCGTATCCTACTCACATGGGTGTTTGGGGGACCAAGCTATACTCCGGCGACTTCGCCATGGACCTGCGGAGCACGATCGGCGCCGTGGCCCGGCTGCCCTTCGATGGCGACCGTCTGGCGGAGATCGTCGTGCGAACGGAGCCGGGTCCGTCGGGCCGGCCTGACGATTCCGATCACACGACGTTCTGGCTCGTACTCGCGGATCAGTTCGCGAAGCGGGCGATCGCCTGCGACCGTGTCCGCGACAAGGCCCTGGAGATCATCGATTCCGGCGCCGATCTGGCCTCGCTGAAGAAGCTCGGCATGAACGACTCGGGCCTCAAGCAGCGGGCCGCTATGCTGGCCGAACTGCGTCGCCGTTTGGAAGCTCCGCTGCCGGTGGGGAAGCCCAGGCCCGTCCTGAAGACGCCGCAGCCGTTCTTGATGGAACTGGGCGACGTCTTCGTCTACCCGACCTGCCACGGCAAGAACATCAATCCTTATTTCAAGTCCAAAGAGCGGGAAAAGATGTGGATCAACGGCGCGTCCGTGCCATGGACCCAGGACGGCTGGTCGGCGTTCGTGATTGTGGACCGCGGGCGTGCGTTCGAGTTCCTACCCTGGTATCGGACGCTGACGCTCGCCGCGGCTCCGACCGGGAAGCCTACACTCGACGAACTTCGGACTCGCCGAACGTGGAGGTTGAATCGCGCCGGCACCTGCACCCCGTTTCGCATGAAGCGATTGGAACTGGAAAAGATCGGCAGCTTCCGCCTGGATCCCGAATTACTCCGGCAATTGCGTCCCGATATGAAGCCCGGGACTTCGGCCGCGATCAGCGATATCTGCATCTGTAACGGGCTCAACGCAGGCTCGATTCACCGGTCCGGGGGAATGACGATCCTGGAGTTCACCGAGAATTTCCGGTAATTGCTCCATTCGATGACCGTGTCCTGAGCCAGCCGCTTGACCAGCCCGATACGGCCGCTGCCGCTCATCGTCAGGCGCTTGGGGAACCAGGCCTCGGAATTCACTTCCGCCTGCTCGAACACCATTTTCGCGCCGGGACTGAGCCGCGCCAGAAACAGGCCCCAGGAGATGGTGTCGGTGGTCTCGGCTTCCACGCGGGCCCACTGGTATGTGGCTTTGTCGATCCACATGCGGCCGCGCACTTTCAACAGCATCTTGGCGTCGCCGCTTTTCGCCTTCGCGCCGGGCCGCGGCGAGCCGGAGACGATCCACACCGGCCGTCCATCGATCGTGGATTCGCCTTCGAACTTCAGGTCGAACACGTCGGGAATCTCGGAGAGGAAGGCGAACTCGCGACGCCGGCGTTTTTCGGCGTCCTGCATGCGGCGCTGTTTCTCCGCGTCGGATTCCGAGCTGAGCTTGCGCGTCTCTTTGTCGAGTTTCTCCTGCTCCTTGCGCTGCTCGTCCGCGCTGAGCGGCTTGCCGTCGCGCTCCACCGTGCGGCGGTACGGCTGCCCGTCAAGCATGAGCGTCTCCCAGACCTCCCGCTTGGTGGATTCGACTTTGCCGTGCGGGTCGAGGCGCTTCTCCACCGCGTTCGCTTGCCAGGTGTAATCCTTCATGCGCACCCAATCGAGCTGGTCCTGGGCGATCGAGCGGCGGACCAGGTCGTAAGGATCCTGCGCCCCGGCGGCCACGCTGGTGAGTACGAGAGCAAGGAGGGCAAGCCTCATATTCAAATGATACCGTCGCTTTCCCGCGCTGCCGATTCCTGCTACCGTGTGAGGAATCGCGAAATGGCGCGAAGGAGGATTAGTGAAGCGAATTGTCTTGCTGCTTGTCAGTCTATGTCTTGTATTCCTGTCCACCGGCTGCGGTCCCAGCGACGCAGAGAAGCGTGCCGTGCAAGTCGCCCAGGCGAAGGACGACGCGCTGAAGTTGCGCCAGCAACTGGCGCAGTCGAAATCCACCGCCGACGCCGAAAAGCTGCACCAGCAGATGATGAAAGTGCTCGGCGACGCCGGCCTGACGGTCGATTCGATCCACTTCAGCGACGCCGAGCTGCAGGGATACGTGAAGGCTGCCGGCGCTGAAGAGAAGCCGGCCACCCCGCCACCCGCTCCGAAGAAGGCCAAGGCGGCGCATCGCGCGAAGGGACGGCATAAGTAGTCGTCAGCCTCGCGCGCTGCATCGATCGCGGCGACGTCTCAGGCCAGGTGAACCTTTCCTCCCGCCTTGTCGATTTCGGCGTTTGCCGTTCGACATACCTGTGGAGGAAGAAAAATGAAAACGAAAACCTACGTATTGTGGACGATCCAAGTGGTCCTGGCGCTGCTGTTCCTGTTCGCCGGTGCGATGAAACTGGCGCTACCGATTGAAACGATGACGAAGCAGATGCCGGTCCCCGGACTGTTTCTGCGATTCATCGGCGTGGCCGAAGTGATGGGGGCGGCGGGATTGATTTTGCCCGGATTGCTGCGGGTCCGGCAGCACTTGATGGCTTGGGCGGCCGCGGGACTGGCGACGATCATGGCCGGCGCGGTGGTGGTGAGCCCACTGACGGTCGGGGCGGGCGGGGCAGTGATGCCGCTGATCGTGGGACTGTTGTCGGCGTATGTGGCTTGGGCGCGAAACGCGTCGGCGAGACGGGGGCTACGCTTCGTGATCACGGCGGCCTAACGCGGTTGCGGAACGATGGTTGTGTAGTGATCCTGCATGATCAGCCACCGCCCGCCCCGTTGACGACGACAACGTCCGAATGCCGCGCTGCACATCGCGTGGGTTCGCAACCCTGATTGCGTCTGTCGTTCGGACCGTCTTCGGTGTCATAGTCAGCGGACGCGGTGAACGTCCGCCGCATCGCGTATCATCGACGTATGCGATCCGACACCGCTCCCCGGTACCTCCTGGCTGCTCTCTCGCTCGTGCTGGTATGGTCTCTGATCGGCTGCCACGACGTCCTCACGTGGTTCCTGGAAGTGGTCCCGGCGCTGATAGGAATTCCCTATCTGATCTGGCTTTATCCGCGCTTCCGCTTCACCAACCTGGTGTACGGCCTGATCGCGATCCATGCCGCCATCCTGATGATCGGTGGACACTACACGTACGCGCTGATGCCGGTGTTTCAGTGGATCAAGGAGTGGCTGCACCTCGATCGCAACTATTACGACCGGCTCGGCCATTTCGCGCAGGGCTTCGTCCCGGCCTTCATCGCCCGCGAGGTACTGCTGCGGACCACCCGCCTGGAGCGCGGCAAACTGCTCAGTTACCTTGTATTCAGTTGCTGCATGGCGATCAGCGCCATGTACGAGTTGTTCGAGTTCGCTATGGCGAAGATCACTGGCCAGGCCGCCGACGCGTTTCTAGGCTCGCAAGGTGACGTTTGGGACACTCAATGGGACATGACGTTCTGCCTCATCGGCGCCACCTGCATGCTCCTGTTCTTCACGAGCATCCACGATCGCGCGCTCGGAAAATCGGCACGCGAATTCTGATACCGTAATCGCGGAGGAAGAATGTCTAAACTGATTTCCGCGCTGCTGCTTTGCGTGTCTTTCGCCTTTGCAGCCGATATCACCGGCACCTGGCAATTCGCGGTCGAAACCAGCCAGGGCTCCGGGACGCCCACCGTGTCATTCGTCCAGAAGGGCGAGCAACTGACCGGAACCTTCACCAGCCAGGTCTTCGGAGAATCGAAGCTTACCGGAACAGTCAAAGGAAATGATGTGGAATTCGTCTTCGAGGGCGATGCCGGCGGTCAGAAGCTCAACATTAAGTACAGGGGAACGATCGAGAGCCCGACCACGATGAGGGGCACCGCCGTGTATGCGGGTTTGGACGACAATGTCAAATGGTCGGCGACCAAAAAGTGAGATCGCCTCGGCAAGCCCGGCTGCAGAGCGGGTGCGGCGCGATCCCAACTCCGTTCGCGTAGACCACCCGTCGGGCTAACCTGAAAGAGGAGGGCAGAAGATGGCGGCGCTCGATTGGTCACAATGCTCCGCGGTGGAGAGCGTGCCGGGAAGACTGAACGGCGCCTGGGTGTTTCGAGACACCCGTTTGCCCGTGTCCGCCGTCTTTGAAAACCTCGAAGCTGGCGCCACGGTGGACCAGATCACGACGATCAACGGTGCGGACGAGCACATCCCGGCCATTGAGATGATAAAGAACGGCGCGCGCTCGATTCCGAGCCGCAGTTGGATGCAGGCGCGAGTCGTGAAGAGGTAGAGCGGGCCATCCGAGGACACATACTTGCCGAGCGCACTTGATGGGGAGGTATGAACACGGCCAATCAGGCACGCGGGCAGGGTGAGTCTTGCAGCATACGGAGATCGGCCGCCGGGCTCGCCTACGGCGATACGGTTGCATGTTGGGCATCCATGAAGCCGAAAACTGTCACAATTCCAGAAATCATTTTGATTGCAGGCACGCGCGTGGCGCTCGGTGCCGGCCTCGGGCTCCTGTTATCTGGCCGGCTGAACAGGGATCAAAGGAAAGCAGCGGGATTGGCTCTGTTCGCCGTGGGTGCGCTGAGTTCCATCCCGCTTGCGATGGAGGTGAGCGGGAAGCGGCCGGTCAGCCAGGAACCGGTTGGCGTGGAGGCTTGATGCGGCGGCGCAAACCGATACCGGGTCCTCAGCCGCCGCGCCCGGAGCCGGTGCCGCTTCCCGGAGAACCGACGCTACCGGGCGCTCCGCCTACCCCGATTCCACGCCCGGAGCCGACACCACCACTGCCGGGAATGTAAGCGCCGGAATTACACTCTAATCAGGTCCAGTTTCGATTGCGGGTCGTAGCTCTTGCGCAGTTCGCCGGCAGCTTCCGTCAGGATTAGCTCCAGCGTGGGCCTGACGTGTGCGTTGAGGAGATGACCGCCGTGCGCGGTGCCATCGCGCTTCGCGACGATGACATGCGCGTGAACCTTCGGCACATCGCGATCCAGCGCAACATCGCCGATAAGCGATATGACTTCTACCTGCTCGCTTATAGGAATCGGATTGTAGTCCTTCCTGTTCCAATCGAAATAGCCGAGCGTCACGTCTTGAAAACCGCCGATCGCGGTGAAATGGCAGGCGCGCAGTCCTCGTTGTTGTACAAAGGTAGCTAGCCCGGCCGTGACTTCATCTCCCGTCTCAAAAATCACCGCGTAAGTGTTCGGTTGCGTATCGATCATCCGCGATTGCATTTCTTTCCTCTCCTGCTGCAGTTCTTTATCGAAGTTGCAGCCGGTTGACCATGGTTCGATACGGCGCTTTGCGAGGCCGGATTCGCCGAGTCTGCATGATAAGGGGTGCGCAATGGCGAAATAAATGCACCACCATGGGCATCGGGGTGCATGCGATGGAGAATGGACCTCTCTTTCGTGACCGGCTTGAGGCCGGTCGAGTTCTGGCGGAACGCCTGAAGCTGAGCGTTCTAGAGCGGAACCTGCTCATTCTGGCACTTCCGCGCGGCGGTGTTCCCGTGGGATTCGAAATTGCGCAGGGGTTGCAAGCCGATTTGGACATTTTTCTGGTCAGAAAACTCGGGGTTCCAGGCCATGAAGAGCTTGCGATGGGCGCCATTGCCAGTGGTGGCGTACGAGTTTTGAACCATGCATTGATCGGGCAACTCGGAATTTCCGCCGCTGCTATCGACCGTGTGACCCAAAAAGAGCAACAGGAAATCGCTCGCCGCGAGAGTCTGTATCGGGAAGGGCGGCCGGCGCTATCACCTGCCAAACGTACCATCGTCCTCGTGGATGACGGCTTAGCGACCGGCGCAACTATGCTGGCAGCCGTTCGAGCTCTTCGAGCTCAGGCACCGGAGAAGATCATCGTCGCAGTGCCGGTCGCGTCGTCGAAAGCGTGTGATGAATTTCGCAAATACTGCAACCAAATCATCTGTGCCGAGACGCCTGAGCCGTTTCAAGCCGTCGGGATCTGGTATGAAAACTTTTCCCAAACTACGGACGAAGAGGTTCGCGATCTACTCGAGCGGGCGGCCCACATACACGCCGGGATAGGAGGAGCATGAAAGACCGGAATCCTTCGACGGATGCCCTTCGATCGGCCTTACATGAATTGCGGGGACGGAGTTCGGATTTGGACCCTCTGGTAGACCTCTGCGCAGATGCCAATTTCGTACTTCTAGGTGAAGCTTCCCACGGCACGCACGAATTCTATGCTACCCGGGCGGCGCTTACGCAACGGCTGATTGCGGAGAAGCAATTCCAGGCAGTTGCCGCGGAGGCCGATTGGCCCGATGCGTACCGCGTGAATGAGTATGTCGGAGGGCGCGGTAGCGACCGCACTGCGGCCCAGGCGCTCGCCGGATTTACACGATTCCCGGTTTGGATGTGGCGCAATCGGGATGTCGAAGCCTTTGTCGAGTGGCTCCGCGGTCATAACGGTTCCCGCCCGCAGCATACACCGGAAGCTGGATTTTACGGACTCGATCTCTACAGCCTGTATCGTTCGCGCGCCGAAGTGCTGCGATATCTGGAAAAGATAGATCCCAAAGCTGCACACCGGGCGCGCTATCGGTATTCGTGCTTCGATCATTTTGGCGAGGATGAGCAAGCCTATGGCTATAGCGCCGGATTCGACCTTTCGCAGTCCTGCGAACAAGAAGTGATTGAACAACTTGGCGATTTGCAGCGCCGCCGTTATGAGTACATGCATCGGGACGGCCGGGTGGCCGAAGATGATTTCTTTTCCGCCGAGCAGAATGCGCGGCTGATCAAGAATGCGGAGGAGTATTATCGCGGGATGTTTCAAGGACGGGTGAACACGTGGAATTTGCGTGATCGCCACATGGCCGAAACCCTCGAAGCGCTTTCAGCCCATCTGGAACGGCGCTACGGCAGGTCGAAGGTCATAGTTTGGGCGCACAACTCTCACCTGGGCAATGCACGCGCTACCGATCGCACCCGGTATGGCGAATGGAACCTGGGGCAGTTGGTTCGCGAACATCACTCACAAGCGGTGCTCGTTGGGTTCACGACCTACCGGCACCGTAACGGCGGCATCGGATTGGGGCGGTGTCCATGAGACGAAGCGCGTCCGGCCGGCCCTGGCGGAAAGCTATGAAGCGGTGTTTCACGCGACCGGGATTCCACAATTCTTGGTTACGTTTGCTGGAGATGACCGGCTTTCGAGCGAGTTCCGGGAAGAGCGCCTGGAGCGCGCCATTGGGGTTATCTATCGGCCCG
>Ga0105240_10003769_pt1 | contig 23423 bp, 17 predicted proteins | sample KBSC54metaG_FD_80426 | JGI IMG/M metagenome (GOLD analysis project Ga0105240, IMG submission 80426) | Corn rhizosphere microbial communities from Kellogg Biological Station, Michigan, USA - KBS C5-4 metaG | ecosystem: Host-associated > Plants > Roots > Rhizosphere > Soil | place: Michigan, USA... | reverse complement strand
ATGTGGTGGCGAAGCTGGCGGAAGTGAAGGGTGTGAGTAGGGAAGAGGTGGCGAGGATCACGACGGAGAATGCACAAAAAATATTCGGGATTTAGGCGTGTAAGCTGTACATTTGCAGCCCTTCCGGAGAGGTGTCCGAGTGGTTGAAGGAGCACGCCTGGAAAGTGTGTATACTCGAAAGGGTATCGCGGGTTCGAATCCCGCCCTCTCCGCAAGTCTTATCATTGAACCCCAGCTTTGCTGGGGTTTTTTGTTTGGAGCAGACGCGCGAGCTTGCTCGTGGCGGATGAGGAGAACAAAAAACAAAGGTGGCCTTTGGCCGCCGGGTTCAGTGATGAGACTTGACGCCCACCTTCTGGGATCACCGAGCAATACGGAGTATGCGGAGGTAATCCCGCCCTCTCCGCAAAAATTCATCAAGAGCCCTCAAGTCATTATAGTTGAGGGCTTTCTTTTGTTCGAACCCCCCGCTCTACTTTCCAGATCCTTCGCTAACTTGGTAGTTGCCAGCCAATAAGGTGTTCGAATCTAAGTGCAATTAGACAGTTTTTTCTAACCTGCTGCGGCAGACTTTTGGAAGAGCTTACACTTTAATTTTATCATTTTTTGCTTTCAAGACGAAAATAAAGATTGTAAAAAATGAAGACAATAGAAATGGCAACCGAAAATTTGTAAGAAATAAAGCAGCATGATTTTTATAAACAAAAAACATCCCTGCGACCACCATAACAAGTATTGATATTAGAATTCTTGTAGCCCGCTGTCTCAAAAAAATACTTTTAGTAATAATAGAAACAAGCTTAAGCAACAGGTATGTGCCCATAAGAGATGTTAAGCACCAGAAGAAATCAATCATTAAGAGTCCAAAATATATCCCTTCCATAAAATAAATACATCCGGTTAGTTCTCCTTCTTGAAAACCCTCTCCTCACCGTTCCGTTTTATCGTCATCTGGTTTTTCGTAGCGTCGAATTCAATAACGATGCCCGTAGGGGTGCCGTTATCGATCTTAAATTTATCCTGCGCTGTCGCTTCGAGCGGGACACCGGTTTGCACTCCGGGTGGTTGCGCGTAAAGTGTGGTGCCTTGTCTGGTGATCGTAAATTTAGCGGGAGCTCCGGGCGTCGAATAAACTCCGACGTATTTGTCCAGCACTTCCGGACTGATGGCAATGGATTCGAAAGAGGGAATCTGAAACGGCTTATTGTAGTAAATGTCCACAACGCCGCTGATAATATCCTTTACAGGGTAAACCTTCGCATTCGTAGTGTAGGCGACGGCCAGTTTTTCTTCCGGCAGATAAGCCAGCCACGCTCCGTAATTGTCGGCCCCGCCCGTGTGCCCATAGAAGGTCTTGCCGGCGAACGCGAATGTCACCATTCCTAACCCCTCGCCATCCCTCATCGTTTTTATCTGATCGAGGCTCTCCTTTGACACGATCTTTCCGTCGAACAGCGCCTGGATGAATGTAGCCAGGTCCTTCGGCGTCGAAACAATCGCGCCTGCACTGAAGAGGAGGCTTGGATGGGTTTCGGGTACCTGCTTCCAGTTGCCGTTAGGAAGTATAAAATAGGTAAGACATTCATTCTTGTTCACGTCAATGTTTCCGGTCGCGACGTAGGTATCCTTGAGCCCAATTTTTGTGGCGATTTTTTCCTGGAGGACTGTCTCGTAGGGTTTGCTGGTTAACTTTTCAATGATAAGACCCAAAAGAAAATAGCCGGAGTTGCTGTAACCAGATTTTGTATCCGGCTCGAAATCGGGCGTGGCTTTGACGATGAGGGCGAGGTGTTCTTCCTTCGTCATCGGCGTCGTATTCACGTTTCCTTGTACATTCTGCTCGCGTTTTACGTTAGGGATGCCACTTCGATGCGAGAGTATTTGCAGGATAGTAATTTTATGGGCGTTCGGCACCTGCGGCAAGAATTTGTCGAGCGTGTCGGTCAACTTCAATTTTCCGTCCTCGACGAGTTGCAAGATCATCGCAGCAGTGAACGTTTTGGTGATCGAACCGATCCGGAATCTATTCGCCGCGGTCAAAGGTTTCTTTTCGGTGTCGCTGATCTGGCTGTAGCCGATGGCGCGGCTGTAAAGAACCTTGCCGTCTTTGACGATGACGAGACTCCCCATCCCCTTATTCTTTTCGGCAAGCCTGTCAAAAAGCTGATCGAGTTTGGCTTTGTCCAGCGCCTGTGCATAGGCTGTGGTAAACAGTGCCAGCGTCATTATTGTCCCCAATAATATTTTAATGATCATAGTCTTGATTTATTTTTATGCATTACGAGTGCAAAGTACTTTGAAATGCAAAGTTGCATAAAACACTTTGTATTTCAAAGTCTGTTTTCAAAAACCATTTCGAATTATTACTGCTCACACCCCTCATGTGAACCATTTAGAGAATAATTCACTGATTTTCAATAAATCGCTGAAAAAAATATTCAAAACTTGTCCCCTTCTCTCCGCAAAGTCATGGAATTCCATGGGAATCCCTCGAAATCCGTAGGAATCCCCAGAAATGCCTTCAGAAAAGTAACGCTGAATGCATTTTTCATATCTTATTCTAGTCTTGAACAAACCGCCTGGAAATGGGAGGACCTCACCAGAGTTTCAAAATCTAGTCCCAAGTGGACCGGAAACAAGGGCGGCTTACAGAGGAACTTATCTAAGTTTTAGTAAATTGCCCAAATCATGTATATCCGAAATCTTTCCAACAGACTTTTGAGTTACAATCTCTGGGCCACCGAGCGTATTACTTCGTGGTTGATGACAATAGATCAAAGTAAACTGTACATTGATATAGGATCAAGTTTCGGATCAATTGATCGTACTCTTCAACATATTCTTTCTGCACAAAATTATTGGTATTCAATAATTATTGAAGGTAGGTTTAATGAATTCGATCAGGCATTTAAAGAAAATTCGGTTGCTGAAGTTATGTCCGACCTTATTAAAGGAGCACAAAAAATGGCAGATGCTATTTCCGAGCTGAACGAACAGCAATTAATCGAACGGATCAAGGTATCCGATAGCACTCAAAGTCGATATGAATATATTTTTCACTTAGTCAATCATAATTCATATCATCGAGGACAAGTAGTATCAATATGTCGCTCTCTTGGAATCAAAGATGAAATACCCGTAACAGATTATGATGCATACCTTTGGTGGATAGAAAATAATTGACCAGCCTGCACCGACACGCCTATTTGGAAGTAAGCAAAAGCCTTGTGTCGGATATCCTCCATTACCGGCGTGGGTTGTCCAGAGATATTATTCGTAAGTTGGCCAGCCGGTTCAAAGTATCTCAGGAACTTTTCAATAAGCCTTATCAACTAATTTCTCCGGTGAACTCACATTTAAAAGACGCCAGTGTGATGAACACGAAAAAAAGACTTTCGAAAGCTGTCTGAGCGGGGAGGGTGATACTCGGTCCCTTTACTGATTTACCTTAAAAGTGCAGGCCCCGTACAATGTATTGCCGCGCCAGATACTTACCTGGAGGGTCCCGAGGGCTAACGATCCCGCACTAAATGTAATAACAGTACTGTTTGGGAAACCCGTGACCTGCAGCCCGGCCTGGGATTGTATATTGACCCCACCCAACTTTACCACGGCATCATCTTTCAGCGCTCTTCCGCTGACGAATACTTTTACGACCCCACCTGAACCGTTCAGGCCGGATAATGAGTAACTACTGGATTCAGCCTGCATGCCATATACCTGCATTTGAGGAGAAAGTAAAAAATGGAAGGTCTTTTGGACCGACTTGCCGTCGGGGTTAGTGAGTGTCATGCTCTTGTCAGCCATGAGGCTCTCGTCGTTGGCGCCCCCGAAAAATGTGCTGGGCAGCCGCAATGTTATCTGTCCATACTCGGGAGTACTGTCAATTTTGAAATCAGTAAGCGGTGTGCCATCAATAGACACCGAGACCCCGCTCTTTGCAAAGCCTTTCCCGCCTATTACCAAAGAGTCGTTTGGCCTGCCAATGGCGTCATTGAAAAGTTCAGGGTTGGTAATGGAACTCAACAGCAACAGCCGCTTGAACGGAACAACAGGTGTTACGGCCTTTTTACCGCCGGTCCTGACCTGCATCACCGCGATGGATGAGGGCCCGGATGCAAATGAATTATAATCAAGTTGAAAAGTATTTACTGCCCGGACAACAAGCTGCGTAGCGGTGGCGCTGACCACTGTACATCGACTGGCCCACTGTGAATCCAATCCGTCATGCCATGCACCGAACTTTCCACTTATCAGCCGGCCGAATTCGACGGTGTCCTTTGTAGCATCCGCCTTAAATCCTGTGCCGGTGATCGTGATCTGATCGTCAGGGTATGGGCGGTCAGGCGTGACAGATGTGACGGTGATACCATTCGTGTTGCCACCTCCATTATTGCCTCCGTTGTTGCCTCCGCTACCACCGGGGGATGAACCTGTTTTGGAACAAGAGTTTAGAAGGACGATTGCAAAAGCGAAGAGGAGGGGTAATATCTTTTTCATATAAAATGTGATGAAAGGTTCACCACAAAGATTATATAAAGCAGTACGCGGAGCTATCCCTTAAAGATGTGATATTTCAGGGAACTATACCTTCATTACGCGCGCGGGCAACGGCTTCGAGCTGATTGTGCACCTGCATTTTGCTGTAAATGTTTTTTATATGGCTGCGCACTGTATCAAGGCTGATAAAATACTGTGCGGCCATTTTTTTATAGCTTGTTCCTTCCGACAGAGCGATCAGGATTTCTTTTTCCCGGGAAGTGAGCTGGTATTTGTCCTTATCCGGCCCGGGCTTCTTCTGCATACTGGCAATTACCATCCTGGCCACATTCGGGCTCTTGGGCGCCCCGCCGCCAAGGACCTCGTTTATGGCTTCATACAATCGCCCGGAAATGTTTTTTTTCAGCAGATATCCCGAGGCGCCTGAGGTAATTGCATCGAGCACGGTTTTATTATCATCGAAAACGGTAAGCATAATGATCTGCACCGCGCTATTGAATGCGCGTATTTTACGCACTGCCGCGATGCCATTGATGCCACCGGGCATGTCGATGTCCATGAGGATAACCTCCGGACTGAGCTCCCTTACCTGTTTTTCAACATCGGTGACATTGGGGAAACTACCCAGCAAAAGAAAATCTTTTGAAAAAGTGATCAGTTTTTCAATGCTGCCACGTAGCTGGCTATTATCCTCATATATCAGCACACCGGCCTTAACAGACATAATATATAAAGTTCGTGTAAAAATAGTTTTGTATTATCCCTCAATCATGTGATCTTGCCGTCAGCAGCACGCTGGTGCCTTCCCCCTTTGCGCTTGTAATCGTCACATAACCATTCATTTCCATCGCCCTTTGTTTCATATTGTTCAACCCGTTGCCAGCCGCAACGATGCCGGTGTCAAACCCACTGCCGTCATCGCTCACCTGTAAAACAAGCTCATTGTTGTGATGACGGATACTTACAGTGACCTTTGTACAACGGCTGTACTTCGCCGCATTGTTCAAAGCTTCCTTAAAAATGAGATACAGATCCCTTCTGTTGTTGATGTTTAATTTTATATCTGCGAGGTCGCCGGTCTGAATAAATTCATATTGAATATTCAATGGTTCCAGTATATCCGCCGCAAACTCCTTCATCTTAAAAAGGACTTTTTCGAATGTGTCATTTGCCGGATTGATGGTCCATACTATGTCACTCATGCTTTCCAGCATATAGCCGGAATTTTCCTGTATTGTCTTAAAATGCTCTTGCATGTTCTCTTTCTCGCCGGGGTTTTCCAGCACCACCTTACTGATAATATTGATGCTGGAAAGTGCAGATCCCATGTCGTCGTGCAAGTCCCGCGCGATCTTGTTCCTTAGCTTCTCTATTTCAATCTGATGCCTGGCCCGATTGACGACCCGGTAGCGATTGATAATTAAAAAAGCTATGAGCGCCAGTAATAAAAGTAAAATAATCGCTCCATACCTGAAGGTTTCCTGCTTTTGCAATGTGAGAAGGTTCAACTGCTGGTCTTTTTTCAACAGGGCAATCTCTTTATCCTTTTTTTCGGTCTCGTATTTTGTCTGCAGCTCTGCCGTCTTTTTGTTTTGCTCCGTCAGGCTTAAGCTATCATTCAAGGCGTCTGTGATCGAACGCCATTTAAATGCTTTTTCCCAGTCGGCGGCCATTTTGTACATGTCGGATAATTGTTGTGCCGCATCGTGCGCATAATGGGTCATGCCAATGCTGTCGCTGACATGATAAGCCTGTAAAAGGTATTTTTCCGCCAGATCATATTTTTTAATGTATCTATAGCTCTTACCTACATTTATGGCCTCGTAGGCCATATCTGCGTTGTTATTGTCTGCCGAAAAAATATCGTAAGCCAATTTGTAATAGTTAAGCGCTTTGCCATATGACAGCAGCGCAAAATATACGTCCCCGAACTTTTCATTCAAAATGCCTTTCTGGTAGTTGAAACCTTTCAATGTGTTCAATAATGAGGCGCAATATTGCAGCAAAACAAGATTGCTGTCATTCCAATTCAGGTAATTGTAGGTGGAGCTTAATCCTGAGCCCGCATCCCAAAAATGGATCGTATCCTTCAAACTGAGATATTGCTCCATGCTCTCTTTAAAATAGGGGATCGCTTTTTGGTACTGTCCCTGCTCCCGGTATAAAACACCCATTTGCCGCTTTATGCCGGCCTGCAGACTCTGGTCATTCCTGCTCTTTGCCATGGAGTCCGCCTTCATCAGAAAAAGAGCGCTTTCCGAAAACCGGCTGATGGTAGAATATACATTTGCCAGGTTCAGATAATTATAATTCAGCTCTATCGTGTCTTTAAGTTGCCGGAAAAGATCAGTCGAAATTGTAAGGTTTGAAAGACATGAATCGGCATTGCCGAGGCGAAAAAAGGCCCACCCCCTGGTCTTGTAGCTGTAGGCAGCCAACCGTGGGTTGCCGGTGCGTTGCGCGTATTGTAGGTCTTTCACTGCGATGGCAAAGGCGGAATCAGGATATGTATTTGTAAGCCTAAAGGCATTCTGCTCCCGCTGGATCATCGCAGAATCTCCGGCTGTCTGTGCGTAACCTATGAGGTTGCCAAATAAAATAGTCGCAAGGAGTAATAAAGCTCGCATGTTAGTCCGGCCTTACCAGGCTGTTATATTATATTAAATATAATAAAACCTGTAGAGAATCTATAAAATTGCTCAAGGTCGGTGGCGCGCTGCTAAATTGCATCGGCGGCGCGCTGTGCTTCTGCAAACTGCTGTATATCGTTCTTGGTGAATGTTGTCAGCTCGATGACGTTAGCGCAATGCCTTAAAAATGGGGGGACAATCTGAAGCGCCTCTTCCTTGCTGTCGAAGTCGTTGATGAACCATGACTTGTGTACCCCGGCCCGGCAGCCCCAATGGGCATTGGCGAGCAGATGCGATCCTGACTCGACGAAGAGTTTTATTACCTGCCTGCATTCGAAAGTGTTCTCTGAATGGGGGATCTCAATTAAGAAAGTAGCCATATTTTACAATTTTAGGAGCCGCCACCGGCGGCTCGTTTGAGGGACAGAAGATTGACCTATAACCCGAACCAGCGGGCTTTTCTACTGGAGCCGAAATATGCTTTATCGATCATCAGGGCCTCAGAGGCGGTATGGTGAATTCCAAAGGGTTTGGGACCGGAGAAAAAATCGACATCCACGCGCGCGACTTCGCCCTTCCCAAACTCGATATAGCAGGACCCCGCGCCGGCGTAAGGAAGGCCATTCTCCTTCCCCTGATATGTGGCCACGATAGCAGCCGCGGCTGTTTTGGCAGCGCCTTCGGCAAATACGCCTGCCTTGGGTGTTCCTACGCTGGTGACATCTCCGATGGCATATACACCCGGGAATTTTGTCAACAGGCTGGCCCTGTCAACGGGTATCCAGCCATTTTCTGTCAATCCACTCTGTAACACTACGTCGGGCGCCACATGTTTGGGAATACCAAGGAACAGGTCGAATGGCATTTCGGCGCCATCATCGAGGATGGCCATGTTTTTTTGAAGAGAACTTACTTTGTGTTGCGGCACAAAACGGATATTCCTTTCTTCAAAGGCTTTGATCAGCGCCTTCGACGAATCGGGTGAGGGCGGGATAGGCGAGCCAAAAGGCATAACAAGACTGATCGTGCAGGCGTCCCGGACACCGGCGCTGGAAAGATGATCATGCAGCATCAGCGCAGCTTCACTGGGCGCCGGCGGACATTTGAAAGGCGCGCCACATACCCCCACGATGGCATGTCCCTTTTTAAAAGAGGGGATCATATCCCTTAGCTTTTCCGCGCCTTCAAAACTATAGTATTCGTTGCCGTATGCAGCAAGCCCCGGGGTTGCATCGATATCGTAGTTGGCCCCCAGCGCTGCCACCAGGATGTCGGCCGTATGGGTGCCATGGCTTGTGGTGACGGTTTTGGTGATGGGATCAATAGAGGTGATGGTTTCTTTGGAAAACCGGACACCTGGCTTTGCGATACTGCTGTAGGGAATTTTGACCGCGTCCGATGTCTTGTGCCCAAACATTACGTCCAGCTTGGAAAAGCCAAAATAAAAAGTATCATGTTGATCTATTAAGGTAAGATCAAGCTGGTCGCCCAGGGCCTCGGACAGGGTAGAGCTAAGCTCCAGCCCTCCGAAACCTGCGCCTAAAACCACGACGCGTAATTTCATTGTGCTGTTTTTGGAAACCCGTAAGCTCAGGGGTCCGAGCTTACGGGCCGGGAAGGGGTTATACTAGTTCTTCGACTCCTGGTTGGGCAACTACACGCATATAGGGCGTGACTGTGCGCCATCCGTTGGGGTATTTTTGCCTTGCTTCTTCGTCTGAGACGGATCCAAGAATAACTACGTCATCACCATTTTGCCAGTTCACGGGCGTGGCGACCTTGTGTGCCGCTGTGAGCTGCATGGAATCAAGTACACGGAGTATCTCATAAAAGTTGCGGCCGGTGGTCATTGGATACGTCAGGTGCAGTTTGATCTTTTTATCGGGGCCGATGATAAATACCGAGCGAACTGTTTGGTTGGTAGCGGCGGTCCTACCTTCGCAAGTGCCTGCCTCATCTGCCGGAAGCATATCATAGAGCTTCGCCACCGCGAGGTTTACGTCCCCGATCATGGGATAGTTCACCGGGTAGCCCTGTGTTGTCTCGATGTCCTTTTCCCATCTCAAATGGCTTTCTACGGGATCCACACTGAGACCAATGACTTTGCAGTTCCTTTTCTGGAATTCAGGCGCCAGTTTTGCCATGTAGCCTAATTCGGTGGTGCAGATGGGCGTAAAATCTTTGGGATGGGAGAAAAGTATAGCCCATCCATTGCCAATCCAATCGTGAAAATTGATGGTGCCTTGTGTTGTGTCGGCCTGAAAATCGGGGGCTGTGTCGCCTAGTCTGATGCTCATATAACGCGGTTTTATTGGTTTATAATAAAAGATGCTTCTTTTTACAAGTTTCGCATTCGTAGTTCTGAGGTTTCAGCGATCCGAAAGAAAGTATGGTTATCAGGCGGCACAGGAATGATCTTTTTTTGGCCTTCAGGTTGCCCCCGCAGGATGAGCAGCGTATCCCTATAACTGTGCGTTTGATAGTGATCTTGTCTAAATCCAGCAGTGCCATAACGGAAGCAAAGATGTCCCCGACCAGAAACACGCTGAAATAAATGGGATAAACCCCTCGGGTTAGGGACGAATGCCGGGAAGTTTGGGAGGAAATAAAGTATGTTAAACCTCGCTGATCCCTAAGGCTTTAAGAAGATCTTCCCGGTAGGACCTGCCCATGGGGACCTTAGACCCGTTGACCGAGATCTCAGCAGGGGAGATATCGTCGATGAGGTGGATATTGACGGAATAACTGCGATGTACGCGTATGAAATGTTTCAGATCCAGCTGGGCCATGAAATCATTGAGCGTTGATCGCACCATGACCTTTTTCTGCGACAAAAGATGCAATGTGACATAATTGGCATCGCTCTCCAAGTATGAAAGTTCGCTGAACGGTATCTTTCTGAAGACATACCCATCCCTTACAAACATATAGTCCTTACCATGCCAGGTATCCGCTGGATGCAGTTTTTCGTCATCGCGCCTACCATTGAAATTGCTGAAGGCTATTTCAATAGCGGCAAATAATTCTTCTTTGGTAAAGGGCTTTACGATATACGCCGGAGGTCTCACTTTTTTAGCGCGTTCAATCGTTTCCCCATCGCTGTTGGCGGTCAAAAAGATAAAGGGTAGATGGTATTGTTCGTTCAGCTGTTTTGCTACGTCTATCCCGTCCTTTTTGCCGGAAAGCTGTATGTCCAGCAGCAACAGGTCGGGCCTCTCCTGCCCGAGCATTTCCATTGCCTCGGTATAGTTGATCGCAGGCCCGCAATGCGCATAGCCCAGCTCATCGAGCGTATTCAGGATCGTTCGGGCTATGATCAGCTCATCTTCTACAACGCCTATTTTTAGAACGCTCATAAGCTTTAGTCCTGATTTTTGCGGAAATCCCGCGTGGTAAAGGTAATGATAAATGACGCTCCATTTTTATACTCATACCTCATTTTGCCTCCTATCTGTCTGCTCAGGTCGGAGATCAATTGAATGCCCAGCGTGGTGGCGCGGTTGGGATCGAAATCCGCTGGCAGGCCCGGTCCGTTGTCGGAGTATAGCAATTCATATCGCCCTTCTGCCACGGGACGGATCCCGAGATCTATTTCACCGGCGTTGTCCTCATTAAATGCATATTTAAAGGAGTTGGATAGCAATTCATTCATGATCATGCCGAGGGCGATGGCCGTGTCGATGTCCAGGTACAGGTCAGGTACATTGACATTCATCACGATGTCATTTTGCTTTTTATATATACCTTCTACCTGTCTGCACAGGTCGTCTACGAAACGTTTCAATTCAATACTGCTCAGGCTCTCGATCTGATAAAGGTTTTGATGTATCAACGCAATACTTCTTATCCGGCGGCGTCCTTCCAGCAATGCCTCTTTTGCCCCTTCATCGCTCAGGTTTTTGCTTTGCAATTCCAGCAGGCTGGAAATCACCTGTAAATTGTTTTTTACACGGTGATGAATTTCCTTGATCAATATGTCCTTCTCGATGAGCAGTTCGGCCTGTTCCGACAGTGATCTCTTTAGCTGTATTGTTCTTTCATTCACTGTCAGTTCCAGCTTGTTTTTCTCTGCCGCCAATTGTTTTGTCCTGAGCTTTATAATGCTATAGACGGCGACGGCAAACAATAGAACGACCAGGCAAATAAACCACCATGTGAGATAGAATGGTCTTAGGACATGTAACTGGATGCTTAACTCGCTTTTGCTCCAGGCGCCTTCGCGATCCTGCGCCTTGACGAGCAGCGTAAACACCCCGTAGGGAAGGCCGCTGATCCGGATGGAGTTCTCATCAATATAATTCCAGCCCTTGTCTATGCCTTCGATCCTGTAGGCGTAACTATGCGCCTCCTCTTTTGCAAAATCCAGCAACCGGAACTCCAATGTAAAGAACTGGTCGGAAGGGGCCAGGGTGATCTTTGATGTGGCCAGCAGTTCACTGGTCTTATCGACCAGCTTGTTTTGCGAGCCAACAAACTGATTGAGAGAGATGACCCTTAAAGGCACGTTCAATGAAGTGGTGTCTGTGATGAAATTCTTTGGATCAAATGCATTCACGCCGTCCAGACCACCAAAATATAATTGCCCGTCCTGTGCTTTGAACGAAGATGTTCTGTTGAATTCGTTATGGGAAATACCGTCGGCCACGGTATAGGTTTTTATGGAGAATGTTTTTTTGTTAAAACGAGCCAGCCCGTAATCTGTGCTTATCCAAAGGTTGTTGTATCCATCCTCCTCGATCCTGTACAGAACATCCGAAGGGAACCCACTGGCGATATTGAATTGCTGAAATGTATTTGCTTTTCTATCCCAGCGATACAGGCCCTCTCCATTTGTTGCCAGCCAGAATATGCCAGCGCTATCGGCATAGGCATCCAGCAGGATAAGCTTGTCAATGAATTGGGCCTGGTATTTTTCTATAAATTTTCCTGAATGACTGATCTTGTACAATCCGTTCTCGGCTACCGCCCATATCGTATCTGTCCTGTCCCTGAAGATCCGGTATACAAACTTTGCTTCGGACGTATTTCGCGACACGTACCGAAGAGAATCGAATGTCGAGCTATTGGAATTGTATAGCAGAAACCCATTGGTCCTTCCCAGCAGGAGCAGGCTGTCATCGAGAGAAAGCATTGACCATATTTCGCTGCCATCCCCACCCGGGCAATTTAGGAGGGTGCTCTTTTTTTTGTCGTACCGGAACAGGCTTAGGCCGCCGGCATACAATGACGAACTATGATTGACAAGCGCATATTTTATTTGCTCGTCGCCGGTGCTTTTTGTGGCGCCGCCCTGTTGCAGGAAAGTATGCATCCATACATTCGACGCCACCCGCCCCGCCCCATCAGCATATATTCCACGAGTCTGGCTGTTCTTTTCAACAGATTGCTGTCTGCTGGAGAAGTACTGTTTAAATTTGTTCTTTTCTATTTTCAGCTGAAATACCCCCAATGAGGTGCAAAGCCAGAGATATCCGAAGTTGTCGGGGAAGAGCCGGTAAAGGAACAGATTCTCAAACGATCGTATTTCAGATCTTGCCACAACCTTTTCAAAACTGTTTTCCTGCCATAGGTAAAGCGCTTCTGTCGGGATATATAGGATACTGGAAGAGCCATTGGCGGCACAAGAGACCTGATACCAGTATTTGCTTTGCACGCTGTCCTGTTTTATCCGGGCAGGGAAGAAGCACTCTCCGGTAGGTGTCACTGCCCCCACAGTGAACGGGTTGATCTGTGCTGCCGTGTTATAGGTTATCAAAAGATCGTTTTGGCTGGTGAAGCCCAGGGGCATCGATCTTAGGGCGTCCTTTTGCGTGAAGGCTATCACGGTGTCGTCCGATATCAGGTATTGTGTCCACTGCGTGAACAGCTTTACGAGCGCCTTATGTCTGGCAAACAGACATAGTGGCCCTGTGTTGCGGTAATCAACAAAAGATACGGTATCCTGTTTGTCCCAGTCAGGAAATTGATACCGTAATTGAAATCCTTTTTTGGACGAGTATTTCCATAACTGAAAGGGATGGGCTGTGAGAAGACTTATTTGATCGCTGCCATCATTCGAGATCCAATAAACGTCCTGCTCTTTAAAAGGCAGGTTTGGAAATGCAGCAGTGAGGGTACTGACTTCCTGTGTCAGGGTGTTCATTACATCCACCTTGCCATTGGTAGTGAGCTGAAAACCATTGCTGCCGTATTCGATGAACAGGCGGTTCGCATCGTCCCTGGCCAGCTGTACTACTTTGTTGTCTTGCAGGTTGTTTCGCTGGCGGGTGAAGAGAAGACAATTTTTTCCGTCGTAGCGGTTCAGGCCATTACGGGTGCCAAACCACATAAAGCCGGACTGGTCCTGTAGACCGCAAAATACTTCATGGGAAGCGAGGCCATCTTCGATGGAAAGCAGTCTTTTGGTGATGGTGTATTCGGTGTTGGGTGTGGATGCGCTTTGGGCAAATACGAGAGGGCCGGGTACTATAACCGCCAGGAGCAAGATACAACGGAGAAGAAGTGAGGGGTTCATTACAAGGGGAAGGTACATATTATCGAGGATAATAATGTATTCCTATAAGTGATTTCTAATCTTGTCGAAATCTGGTTTTTTTCTGGCAAGAATTCGGGAAGGACAATTAATTGGACATCTCAGCTGCGTGCGGCTGAGCGGGAGATAATCTCTATCGTCGAAGGTTAGCCTAAGTTCGCATCCTGTTGATCTTAATATCTCTACTTTTAGGATCAAGTCGAACGTCCCATCTGATCGCTTTTTTTTCAAGAGCATTTTTTCATCTTCATCCCATAGTTGAAGCTCACAACCCAGCGTTTGAGAAGTATTTTTATCTAAGATAATGATCGAGCATTTTGTACTATCCTGCGCCTCAGCCTTTTTGAGGAGGATGCAAAAGAACCAAAACAGCAGCCATGAAAAAACTGCGGCAATTTTAAATTTGACTCTCATAGTCAACAAGTTTGCATTCCATTGAAGATGCCCGAGACATCCAAATAAGGTAAAAGATAATAATTACAACCCACATAATCAAGGAAGACAGAATAATCAGGTCTTGATTTTTAATTAAAAAAGTATTAAAGCCTGTCCTTTTAAGATTGATCGTTTCGCCGGAGTCGGATGAAAAGCTAAAGACAGGTGCTGTTTTGCCGGCAGTACTTGCCTCAAGCAAATAGGTCCAGCCAGGTTGCATTTGGGGTATGGTATATTTTGCATACCCCTTCCTGTCTTCATCGTATATCACATTGAGGTTCTCCTTGAATGCCGGAGGCGCCGTATATATCTGTGCGTCGAATATTTGTCCCTGAGCGCTGTCAAAATAATTCAACTTAAAGGTCAAATCCTTTACAACATGATTTGATATATTGGTTATCTCATAATAGACTTCATTCGTATCCGCATTTATGTTCTTCTCTACATCCTTATATTCCAAGACCGGTGATTGGATCAAACTATCTACGATCTTAGTGAGAGACCAGGAGGTAAGGGAGAACAAAATGGTCAATAAATACGGAAAACTATCTATTTTGAAAAGATTCATAAATATGATTAAAATTCATTGTAGGCTTTTTTCATATTCTTTTTTATAAGCGCGATCTTATTTATCAGATTTTTTGGCCTTTTTTCCGAAGAGACAATTTCTTCAATGTCATTTATTATACCGATGCTCTCCAGAATGGCATCTTCATTGTAATTATCGAATGTTAAATGATGGAAAAGGTCTTTCATGGCGGCGTTAGCCATGGTCGTCATTGCCGAATCGCCTGATGCAGATTGTTTTAATGAATAATAATATTTTGCGATAAGGGTTGACAGCTTATTAAGACCCACCAATGTATCGGGGAATGTTTGGAAATATTTATTTAATACTTTTTCACTCATTGCTGATGACCCATCATAATATAAATATAACAGGGAAAGATAAAAGCTATACGCATAGTTCAGTATAATATTCTTTTCCGATCTGTTTATAACGGAAATATCTTTCACCCCCGAATAATCCAGTTTGTTACAAAGTATTTTGTAATTTATTATGTTGACATCGTGAGAGGATGTCCATGATTGTTCAGGCTCCAGCTTGAAAGCGAGGCCATAGGGTAGAACGTAGTTGTCCAATTTATATGCCTCGCCGTAATTTGAAAAGAAGATTGGCCGTTGAAATGTATTGGTCGTAAATAGATCGACAAATGCAAGATTCTCTTTATCAGAGTATTTATTCTGGTGCAGATAGGCACTTTTAGAGGAAATATCCAAAGTAATAGTGTCCGTGACGTTGTCCGGCAATTCAGGATAAGACCTTAATAATTTGTTTTTTTCTAATGGGAGCCTGACCATCAGGCTCGGCAGGTCATTGTCTGAGACAAATACGCCGTTGAATTTTAGAATACTTGCGAGCGAATCATAAGTGATATATTGATTCCTATCCAATTTGTAGTCATTTGCAGATAAGGCTAATTTAATGGACTTTGAGGGTGGCAGCAACCTGGAAATGAAATTCATATACCTGCCTGTACCAAGGAAGTTCTTGCAGACCAGCGTGATATCTTTCCTAAAGTTCAGTTTTTCCTGTATATAGGTTAAGGCATATGTTGGATTGTCACCCGAGGTAATCAAAATTGAATTCGAATCACAGTTATCTAACAGGTCTTTGTAGTAATTCAATAGTAAAGGATTATAGAGGTCGTCTCTTAAATATCTGGCAATGCCGTCTGATTGACCGGACATGCTAAGCCAAATAAATGTTTTCATATGTTCATTCGACCAGTCATCATTAATAGACCCTACAATCGTTTGAAAATCCTGCGTCAGTTGATATGTTTTCCGGTAACAGTATATTGATGAATCAGAGTAGGTAATAAACTTATTCAATCGTTCCGCGCTAATATCTGCCGCGTTGAATGTCGAGTCATACTTGATGAATTCGTTCGGATAGTGGAGACTAGGTTGTAGCACGACTGTCGCTAATGAAGAATATGCCCTACCCAACTGGTAGAAGTATCGTGGATTTAAAGAATCGACATTTGCCGTCAATTGTGCTATAACATCTTTTTCCCAACCTTTGTAGCCATACAGTAAGTTATGCTCAAAGAAAACTGAATCCAGGAGATAGTACTCCAGGTGTACAGTGTTTTGCGAAACGGAATCGAGAGGTATTCTGGCAAATGGTAGAGCCTTCCAGTAATTATGTGAGTACTCCCAAAACGGTATTTCTTGGATTTGTTTAGTGGTATTATCTTCGAGTTGAATGAACCAGCCAGCTGGCTTTTTTGCAAAATACAGCGTCAGTTGCCGATATTTTGTAGCTCTTGCGAATGAGTAGGTAGTGAAAAAATTATTTATTACATTTTCATATGTGGGGAAGTATTTGAATTTATCTAGATTGGATTTCTTCTGCCCCAACAGCTGCATGGTGCATAAAAGAACACACAGTATAAAAATGCCTCTTAGCATGCAGCGTAATAGTGGTTGGAGTAGATGCAGCGCTTTAGTTTGATATGAAAATACTTAGCGTCCTGAGTTTAGTCAACGGGAAAAACACCCTTTTTTCTCTAATAAAATCCCATTATAGGTTTGATAGGTATTTATACTTATATGATATAAAAATGATATAAAAAAACCCCACCGTACAAGCGAGGGTTATTTTTACTCGGGGAACGGGACAAGTGCATTATGGGTCAGGCCTCAGCGCCTTTCAGCGATTCCTTCCTATTGCGTGTGATGAAATGTGCGTTACCGTCGGCGGGGGTGGGAATCTTCAATAGGCCAGGTGTAGTATTAAGGTACACCAAATAAAATAATTGACCCGACCTCGCTGTATTAAAAAATGTGGCTAAATTCGTGTCGTCTTAATACTACAAAACTTTATCTGTGACTTACCGAATTGCTTTGCCCAAACTGGCTTGCTTCGTTATTTTTCTGACCCTGAACGCACAAGCCCAAAACACCCTTGACAAAGCCGGACTCGGATCTGGCGCAACAGCCTCCGCTGCATATAGCACACGCCGCCTCAGCAGCAGCTACGCGGGATATGCCCTGCGCGTACTCCGAACCAGTGACAATACGCTCCTGGACATCGGATTCACGGCCAACGGCGATCTCGACACTGCTGCATTAAAAACCTTTGTCGGATCATCGAATGGCCAGGTGGCTATCCTGTATGATCAGAGTGGTCATGGGCTGGACCTGACCCAGGCGACTATCGCCCGTCAGCCAATCCTGGTGAACAGCGGGACGATCAACAGGGAGAACAATCAACCCTTTATCAGATTTTTCGGCAACGGTGGATCCTATAACAGCCTGAACCTGGCGGCAGATATGACAACGGTGGGGCATGTTTCGGCGGTGATACGTTTCAGCTCCAGCGGCGATGGGTTTATCCTTTCCCACACGGGATTTTATTACTGGCATTCAAATGCGACCAGCACTCTTTTCAGCAGCAGCTATACTTCCAGCTCTATACAGGGAGGCAATGCCTGGTCCAATGCGGCGGCATATACACCCACCCTCACGCCCTGGCCGACTACGCTGACGGTGGCGGAACTGGAACCCTCCACACCTTCGACGCTGACTACCTGGAATAATATTGGCAGCGACCGCAATGCATACCATGATATTTCACTGGGTGGAGGATATGGTGAGCTGATCACCTTCCCTTCCGCCCTCCCGACCGTGGACCGTCAGACACTGGAAGGTAATGAAGCGGCGTATTTTGCCATAACTATATTGCCTGTGACCTGGCTATCCTTTACCGCACGTGCCGCTGACAACGCTGTTGTGCTGCAATGGCGGACGGGGTTTGAACAAAACTCAAAGGACTTTACCATACAATACAGCTCCGATGGGCATTCCTGGAGCAGCCTGGCCTCTTTGCCCGCGGCCGGCAACAGCAACAGCGCCCGCACCTACACCTATGTTCGTCACGATCCGCCGGCCGGTGATAATTACTACCGGATACTCCAAACGGATCTGGACGGGAATGTGCATTACAGCTCTGTCGAGCTGGTTAAGATCGGGGGCAGCCAGGACGAATTCAAGCTCCTTCAAAACCCGGTGACCACGGGCGTGCTGCGTGTCCATATCAACAGCCCGACGACCTTGTCGCTATTTACAGTGGACGGAAAGCTGCTCCGGAAGGGGCATTATGATCCCGGCACCGCAGAGATACGACTGGGCGGGTATGCTTATGGAGAATATATTCTCGCGGGCAAGACCACTAAAGTACGTGTGCTGGTGAAATAAACCGTCATGGCCGGCCAACGCCAAGTGCGAGGTTCAATAACCCTGGTTCTGCGACAGATTGCTGTTAAGTTTGATCTCGTTGAATGGTATCGGCCAGATCCAGCTGCGCGAATCGGGGCCTACAGAACATATATTTGAAAGAGACCCGCCTGCGCTGCCGCATTCATCCCTATCGACGGCCTTGCTTGTCCGCTTGATATCAAACCACCGGTGGCCTTCCCCGATGAGCTCCAGCCGGCGCTCGGTAAAGATCGCATCGAACACGGCACTGCCTGTCTCTGACCCGGCCGCGACGCCCCGCGCTGCGCGCAAGGTGTTCAGATCATCCAGCCCTGATCCGGCGGCCAGCCGGTACTTGCATTCGGCCCGGATCAGGAACATCTCACTGGTGCGGTAGACCTTGAAATTCCGGGTACCTATGTATTTGTAGAGTAAGGTGCGGCTTATATTGCCTGTTCCCGGTATGTCGCGCCGGATGACATTGGTGTCATTCCGGATGCCACCGGCGGGGGAATAGACCAGATCGCGAAAGTTATTGGCGACGCGGTAGGCGGCGTGAAGGCCGTTGTTGCATACGCCGGGCCGCATGGTCTGGTCGTTGGGGATCTGCCACACGATCTCCGACAGCGTATTGTCGAGCCAGATCTGCGGGTAGTCGGTGGTATTTGCTAACGGCAATTTCGCAATGACTATTGATGCGTCAGCCGCTGCCTGGTCATACTGACCATTGTACAGACCTATTCTCGCCAGCATGGCGTGTATACAGGTAGAATCAATAAAGAAGCGATTGGGATTGCTGACATCTCCATACTGGCGATAGATGGCCAGCGCGCTGTTGAGATCGTTGTAGATACTGTCATAGCAGCTCTTCACAGAGATCCGGGACGGCTTGGCGGTCAGGGGATCGTCCGGGCTGAACACTGTAATATAAGGTACTCCAAGGCTGTCTGAATTCCGTGCGTAAGACTGAGCATAATAGCGTAGCAGGTCGAAATGACAATGGGCCCTCAATGCTCTTGCCTGCGCCTCGAGCCTGAAAGCGCTTGCAAGGGTGCCTCCCGATTCAAAACCCTTACAGTTCCGGATCACATTATTGGCCGCGCTGATGACGACATAGGCTTGTGTAAACGCCCCGCTGATGATAGGGTCATCCGCTGCGTATACCCATCTCGACGCATTTTCCCAGTCCCCCAACGACTCGTACGCTTCGATAAAATCATCACCCATAATATCGGGAAGACTGCTCCAGGCCATGGCGGCGCCGCCGCTGCCCCCATAATACTTTGGGTTTTGCAGATCGCCATAAGCACCGGCCTGAACGGCTGTCAGATCATTGAAATCATTAATGTCGGTGTGGATCGTCTGTGGTTTCGTGTCCAGGTTCTTCAGACAGGAGCTAAAAAGTAAGGCACAGGCCAGGACTGGTATCGAAAGTTTTATAATGGAGTGCTGTAGCATTATTTGTGAGTTTAAACAGGTTAGAAATTAATAGTGGCGCCAAAAGAAAAAGACCGCAGCGGGGGATATTGCGCACCTGTGATGTCGGCATTGGAATTGACGGTGCTGCTATTGGTGTTGGAAACCTCGGGATCGAAGGCCTGCAGCTTGAACAATGTCAGGAGGTTCTGTCCCTGGAAAAAGAGCTGGAAAGAGTTTATCTTTAGCGCCCTGCAATACTGTTGTGGCAGGTTCCAGGTCAACATGACGTTACGCAGCCGCCAGAAATTATCATTCTCCAAATACCGGGTGGTATTCTGTTTGAATGGGTCGTTCATGCTGGGGAAGTTGGTGATCTGTCCGGGTTTGGTCCAGGCATTCAGGCCGTTGGTCGAGAAGCCGGCGCTGGAATAACCTGGGATCTCGACTTGTGTTCGTGCATAGTTGTACACGAAGTTCCCGTAAGAGTACACCCACAAAAAGCTCAGGTTAATAGTTTTATACCTTACGCTGTTATTGATCCCTCCGTTGAATGGCGCATCGCTGGTGCCAAGCGTGACGCGGTCATTGGGGTCATAGGTATTGGTGAGGGTCTTTCCGTCTGCCTTTAGATAGATGGCCTTGCCTGTCTGGGGATCTACTCCCTGGAACCTGTCGAGATAGAAGCTATTGAAGGGTTTTCCGACCTGTAAGATCTGGTATTTGTGATATAGCTGCGACTGCTGGCCCAGCGGGAGGGTGAGGATGACATTCCTGTTGAGGCTGTAATTGGCGCTGATGTTCCAGTCAAAGTCGGTATTATGAACGACGGCCAGATTCACGCTGGCTTCAAAACCACGGTTACGCATACTGCCGGCATTGCCCAGCACCTGTCCGGGACCGCCGCTGGTAGCGGGTGCTGTGAGGCTGAAAAAAAGATTATTCGTAACGGAGTTGTAATATTCCAGATTGGCCGTGATGCGATTCTTTAGGAACCCTATCTCAAAGCCGGTGTTGAATGTGGTGCGGGTCTCCCATTTCAGGTTCTTGTTACCAAAGGCTGCGATACCCAGGGACGAGCCTCCGCCGAAGGTGCCGGAAGCATATTGCTGCAGGTAAGGGAAATCTCCAATCCCTTCCTGGTTCCCGACGGTGCCATAGCTGGCTTTTAGTTTGAGCAGGCTGATGACGGGATTGTCGTGCAGGAATTGTTCTTCTGACAGAATATAAGCGCCGCTGATCCCTCCATAGTTGACCCAACGATGATCGGGCGACAAGCGGGATGAGCCGTCCCTTCTGACTGAGCCGCTCAGCATGAACTTATGCATATAGGTGTAATCGACGATGCCGAAAAAGGAGACCAGACCGTAGTCGGGGGTGAAAACAATATTATTGATCACGGGGATGTAGCCGTTGGTGGTTGTCCCTGCCACGAGTCCGGCGGCATTTGGGTAGGGGTTTAGTAGTCCAAAGCCCTGGTAGCCGAACCCGGAGGATTGGGTTCGAACCGTCTCGTGGTAGACGGATGCGCTCAGATGATGTTGTCCGTCTGCTCCAAAACTCTGTTTATAGGAAAGGGAGTTGGTGATGGTGTAACGGAATTGCTTTGTCAACCCCTGGCTCAGATTGCCCTGGCCCCACATGGGTGATGTGTTCTGTCCGTCATGGTCGGCGGCCTGTGTGCCATTATTGGTGATGGCGAAGGTCTCTGTCTCTGAGTAATCTCCACCGAAATTGCTGCGCCATGTAAGGTCCTTGATCATGGGAAATTTATATTCTATAAATCCGTTGCCATAGGCTTTGGTGTAATAGGTATGTCCCATATTCCTATTGACATCCTCGAAGGGATTTGTCCAATTGCCTACGCCCTGGATGCTCACGGTATATTGCCCTGTGGATGTATAGGGAACTTCGTATGGCAGGGCCCAAAGGATGGTGTTTAACGGGGTAAAGTTCTCGTTGCCTTCCTTTACATTCCTGACCTTGCTCCATCCGCCCGCGATGTTGGTGCCGAACTCAAAGTTGTTCAGTGTATGTTCGATGTTGAACCGGCCGGTGTATCTGCGCAGGCTGGTGTTTAGGAGGATCCCGTCCTGGTCCAGGTAGGAGAGGGAGCTGAAGTATTTTGTCTTATTGTTCCCGCCGCTGAATGACAACTGATGTTCCTGCATTTGGGCGGTCTTGAACAAGGCTGTCTCCCAGTCGAAATTTATTTTTCTGAGACTGTCGGCCTGTGCGGGTGTCCAGCCGTAGGGGTTACCGGCAATATTCATTTCAAAATCCACATGCTGCGGGCCATTCATGGTCTTTAACTTGCCGGGTGGTAGTTTTGAAAAGCCCAGCTGTCCGGTGTAGGTGACGAGCATTTGACCTTCCCGGCCTTTTTTTGTGGTGACTACGATGACGCCATTAGCGCCACGTGATCCATAGAGGCCCTCGGACGCGCCGTCTTTCAGGACGGTGACGCTCTCAAAATCCATGGGGTTCATATTTTGAAAATCTCTTGCCTGCACCTGGATACCGTCGACGATGTAGAGTGGATCGGTGGACCCATTGATAGAACCCTTACCCCTGATCACCACATCGGAGGCTCTTCCCGGCTGACCGCTGCCAGTCTTGACGTTCAATCCTGACGCCTGTCCTTGTAGCATCTGATCAAACGAGGCTACTGGCTGGATGGAGGCGCTTTTGATATCCACTGTTGCAGTGGAACTACCGCTCAATCGCCTGGATTGATTCTGATAGCCGGTGATCACCACGTCGTTGAGGTCCGCGCTGGCTTCTGTCAATGTTACGGTCAACTGTTTTTGACTACCTACGGGGATATTTTTTGGGCTGTAGCCGATCATACTAAAGATGAGGACGGAACGCTCGTCTTTGACCAGGACAGTAAAATTCCCTTCGGTGTCGGTGGTCGTTCCTTTCTTTAGGCCCTTTACTGTTACTGAAACACCCGACAATGGTTTGCCGAGGCTGTCGGTGACTTTGCCGTGGATGTCGATATAGTGTTTGACGGGTATGGTGTCGGTGGTGGCATTTGGTTTTGCCGGATCTGTGTTTTCCTTTAGCTTGACTACGATGGCCCGTTCCATAATGGACCAGGTGAGTGGCTGATCCTGGAAGCATGCTTTCAGGGCTTCCTCCAGGGTGGCGTTGTGGATATTGATAGAGACGGCTTTTGCATTGCCGAGGATCGACTCCGCATAGACGAAGGTATATCCTGTCTGTTTACGGATATCTTCGAAGACCTTGCTGATGGGGGCTTTCTTTTCGTTGATCGTTATGCCCTGACTCTGGCCCTGGCCGAATGTCCGGGCGGATAGCTGGATGGAGGTCGCCAGTAGAATGAGCGTGGTTAGCTTCATAGCAGTTAGTAATGATTGGTGTGTCATATTGCGATGCTGGTTTGAAATTGTGTGGGAGTGAGCGCCCGATGGACGAGGTTTAATGGTCAAGGCATTACCGTCACCTTGTTCCCTGAAATAGAAAAATGGATCTTGTCAGTCATTTCCAGGATCCTGAGCACCTTTGACAGGGGGATATCCCGGCTGATCTCTATATGGAATTTTTCTGTTGTTGTGTTTTCGAAGTCAAGTTCCAGACCATACCATCTTGCTAGCTCGCGCATCACTGTCCGGATGTCT
>Ga0105240_10003762_pt1 | contig 23453 bp, 19 predicted proteins | sample KBSC54metaG_FD_80426 | JGI IMG/M metagenome (GOLD analysis project Ga0105240, IMG submission 80426) | Corn rhizosphere microbial communities from Kellogg Biological Station, Michigan, USA - KBS C5-4 metaG | ecosystem: Host-associated > Plants > Roots > Rhizosphere > Soil | place: Michigan, USA... | reverse complement strand
TGACCACTGACCACTGACCACTGACCACTGACCACTGACCACTGACCACTGACCACTGACCACTGACCACTGACCACTGACCACTGACCACTGACCACTGACCACTGACCACTGACGCTGTCAGTTCCCCTTAAACGCCTTATCCGGATAAGCCGGATGCGCCGGCACCGGCCGCGGATCCGCCTTGATCTCCTCCTGCAGCAGCTTCAATGCCGCCTGCAGTTGCGCATCGTTCCCCCCGAACGTCCCGTGCGGCAGATCATCCACCGTAATGTCCGGCTCAGCCCCGTGCCCCTCAATCAGCCACTTCCCTTCCGGACCGTACACCCCAAGCTCCGCAGCCGAAGCAATTCCGTTATCCGCCTGCGTATTACTGAAGCTCAGCCACACCTCGCCGCCCCACGTCCGCATGCCGATCACCTTGCCCAGCCCGAGCCGCTTGAATCCTTCCGTAAACGCTTCTCCATCCGATGCCGTCGACTGATCGCAAAGCACCACAATGTGTCCGCGGAACGCATACTGCATATTCCACGACGGGCTCCCCACACGCGGCTGGAAGTAGAACCACGCCTTGCGCAGCAGCTTTGAAAGCAGCCACGAATCGATGTTCCCGCCGTTGTTATGCCGCACATCGATGATCAGCCCCTGTCGATCGAACACGGGATAGAACTCGCGCGCCCACTGGTCCATGTCTCCCGAGCCCATCGCCCGCAGATGCACATACCCGACAGTCTTGTTCGACTCCTTCTCCACCTGCATTCGGCGCGAGTACTCCCACTCCGCATAACGCAAATGGGCTTCATCTCTGTCGCTCATCGGCGTCACCAGCACATCCCGCGTCGCACCTGCTGCGTTCTTCACCTTCAGCAGCACCTGCGCGCCCGCCTTGCCCCGAAGCAGAGCTCTCTCGTCTGTCGCGCCAAGCGCATCCTGCCCATCAATCGCGACGATCACCTCTCCCTCGTGCACCAGCGACTCAGGTTTAGTCAGCGGCGGCGCCATATCCGGCAGATCCGGATCGTGCAGATACACGTGCTCCACCACGAAACCGCCAGCCTTCTCATCGCGCCGCAACCGCGCGCCCAGGGAAGCCAGATCCACCTGGTCCGCCGGCTTCCGTGCATCGCCTCCCACCACAAACGTATGCAGCGTCGAAAGCTCGCCCACCATTTGCGCGATCACCGCGTTCAGCTCATCGCGATTCGCGACGCGATCCACCAATGGCAAATAGCGGTCCCGCATCGCCGTCCAGTTCACCCCATGCATGTTCTTGTCGTAGAAGTAATCCCGTTCCAGCCGCCACGCATCCGTGAAAATCCCGCGATACTCATCCACCGGCTTCGTCGAGAAGGTCCACCGCGACATGTTGATCGACGACTTCGTCAGCGCCTTCGCATCCCCCAGCGCCGCCGGCTTCACATCCGAATCGAGAATGTAGAACTCGTCTCCCTTGCGCACCAGCATCTTCTTTCGGTTGCCCGAGATCTCGAATCCCTTCACATCTCCCATCACGTTATCGACATCATCTCCCTTGTTGGCCACGTCCACGCACTGTAGCGCAAGGTGCTGATGCGTATCATCCCCATCGTTCAGCCAGCACAGGCGCTTCTCCGTCGCCTGCAGAGTGCCATAATTTCCCGCCGGCACCGGCACTTCCGTCAGACGCGACGGCAACTCGGCGAAGTCGATCTTCACCTCTGGCGGCTTCTTTTCATCGTTCTTGTCTTCTTTCTTCTCTTCCGGCTTTTTATCGTCGGCCTTCTTCGCCGTCTCAGACGACTTCTTGTCGTCCTTCTTCACATCCTTAGACTTGTCATGGTCCTTCTTCTCGTCCGGCTTCTTCTCGTCTTTCGCCGCCTCGCTATCCGGATGCAGTTCATCCGGCGCCAGAAACGGAGAACGCACATCCGGCACCAGCGCCAGCTGATAGATCTTCAGCTGGTGATCGAAGAATGGCTCAGGCTGCCGCGGTCCCCACGGCGACTGCACAACTGTCTTTAACGCCCTGTCCGAAAGGAAGTACATCCACTTTCCATCGGCGCTCCACACCGGATTGATGCTGTCATACCGATCCGACGTCATCTCCTTGATCTCGCCCGATCCGACATTCAGCACCTTGATCTGCGCGAACTGATTGTTCGCTGCCTGCACAAACGCCAGCCACTTGCTGTCCGGCGACCAGTTCAAATCGCCGAAGTCTCCCGTCATTGACTCCGCGATCAGCTTCTCCTTCTTCGTCTTCACGTCGAAAAGCCAGAGCTTCTCATCTTTGTCGTGATGCGCCAGCCAGTTCCCATCTGGAGAAACTACGCCATCCCACCGCAGCACCTTCGCGTCGTTCGTCCACTGCTCCGGCTTGCCCTCTCCATTCGCAGGAAACTTCCAGAACTCCGTCTCACCGCTCTCCGTCGACAGCGCCAGAACGCTTTTCCCATCTGGCAGGAACCTCGCCTCGCGATAACGAACCGCCGAGTTCGCCGCCACCTTCACGATCCGCCCATTCCGCAGCGGTAGCGTGAACACCTCACCGCGCGCCGTAAACACCGCGCTTCCGCCATCCGGCGCAACATGCACAGCCGTCAGATAGTCCGACGGCTTCTTCACCCAGTGCTCGCGCAACTGCTCAAAATCTGATGTCAGCGTTATCGGAATCACCTGTTCCTTCCCGCTCTTCAGATCCAGCAGCCAGAGATCCGCCCCGCTCGCATACACAATCCGCCCGTCATCCATCGCTGACGATGAGATGTCGAATTCCTTCTGATGGCTCTCCTGCTTCACGCGCTTCCCGTCTTCATCCATCGAGTACACGTTCATCACGCCATGGCGATCGCTCAGGAAGTACACCCGCTTGTTCCAGAACATCGGCTGCGTCGACGTGCCTTCATAATCTGCTGTCAGCGGCGCCGCCTCGTTCTTCCCATCGAATTTCCAGATGTTCTCCGCCGTTCCGCCCTTGTAGCGCTTCGTCTCGCTTCCCTGCTTGAACCACCGCGTGAAATATAGATCGTGACTCTCCGGCGAATACGCTCCCTGCGCTGCTTCGGCCAGCGACACAATCTCCCGCACGCCCACATCATTTACCAGCACCAGTTGCGTTCCCGGCAGCGTCGCATAGCGCGAGGTCGAAACCATCAACCTTCCATCCGGCGCAAACCCCGCTGGCCGCGAATCCCCATCCCACGTCCGCCGCTCAGGAATCCCGCCCTCCACCGGCATCGTGTACACCTCGGACGGCCCCTCAAAGTTCGCGCTGAACGCCACCGTCTTCCCATCCCCTGACAGCACCGCCGACCACTCCGTTCCCGGATTTGAAGTCAGCCTTCGCGCCACGCCCCCATTCACGCCCACTACCCACAGATCGCCTTCCGACGTGAACACGATGCTCTCGCCGCGAACGGCCGGGTATGTGTAGTACCCGCGATGTGCCGGAGCCGACGAACTCCCCTGGGCCTCGGCACTCTGCCCCACCATCGCCACTCCAAGAAACACCGCAACCGTCAGCACACTACGGCGTACCGCAAGCGAAATCCGCATACTCATTCCTTTGCATTTTTGAGAACTTCGGGCACACAGACGCAGTCCAGCCACCTGCACCGCGCACAACTCAAGCTTTGAGAGGACAACTGAGAGGGAAGTTTACTACGGTCGCGGGCTACACACCGCGTCGAGCTCCTATTTGTGACCACCCGCGCTCACTGCGGGAGCAGGAAGCTCATACACCTGAATCGCATCGCCGTTCAGGATCGCAACCCTCTTTCCCGACGGCGACACCGCCACATTCCCGCCACCGTCATAAATCGGCTTGATCGGAGCCTCCATCACGGCCTTGCCCGTGGCCGTGTCGAAGACGCGCACCATCTGCCCCTGCACATCCTCGATCTTCACTCCAGTCGTGTACTTCTCCGCCGAGCGCCTCAGCACCAGCGTCTCTCTCGCCGCGCGCGACCCATCCCGCGATGTCTTCAGAAGAGGCCACATCGTATTGCTTCCAATGTGCGTCTCCCAGAGATTTCTCAGACCATTAACGCTCGCTGCCGTAAGCTTCCACCCATCCTGCGGATCGCAACGGCTCACCAGCAGCTCCGAATCCGTAACGAATGTGCCCTGCGGAATGCAAACTGAAGTCGCGTCAAATACTGACCAACTCTTGTTTTCCTTGTATGGCTGGATCTTCATCGCCCAGTGCGGACCCTTGCCGTGCACCGTCTCCACGTAGCCCTTCGAATTGATCGGCCAATCCGAAGTCTGCGAAGTCCACGCCGCCTTGGAGGTTTTGATGACCTCGCCTGTATCCCGCCGCACCGTCCGAATCGTCAGTACATCTTTCTTCCCGGCAGCGTCCTTCGCATCCACCAGCTTCTCCGCCGGCACACTTGCAGGTCCCGCCGCCTGCTCTCCCGCCGCCGCTTCAAGCGAGTTCGCAATCAAAAATTTCTGCTCGGGATCCATTTCGATCCACATCAGCCGCCCCGGCCAGCGCAGATACTCTTTCGTCTTAAGCTCCGCGTCGCCCTTAAGCAGCCCATCCGCCGTGCGCAACAGAAAATGGCCGTCGTTCAGCATCCATAAGTAGCGCCGTCGATCCGGCATGGCCCAGTCGGCTTCAACTCCAGACTTCCCCGTCGCAACATCGACAACCAACGCGTGAATGCGCTGCCGGGTCTCCTGGTCCCCATCCCCTTCGCGCTCCCGCAACCCGGAAGCTACATGAAACGTGAACAGGAGCCGGTTCTCGTCGAGAAAGTCCAGGCTCACCAACTGCTGCTGCCGGAGCAGATAACTGGTACCCGGAATCGCGAACCCCAACGGGCTTACGGGAATCGAAAACGCGGGCTCCACGCTCGCCTTCTCCGGAAACCGCTCCATGTACTTCTTCGGCGGCCCCGCACCAGTCGGAACATCCGGCATGACAGGCATTGAAGGCACGCTGAAATTCGTCTGCCCGCGCAAGTCCCCCGCCGCCGCAAACAACACCAGCAGCGCAGCAAACCCCGACCCAATCCGCAACCGTCTCATCCTGCCATCCAACAACTCGCGTGAGCGCCAGCTAAACGGTCGGACGCGCCTGAATTCCAGGCCTCCCCCTGACTCGCGACTCTGCGTGACAGAATTCTAACGAGGAATTCAGCTCTAGCCTATGATTCCTCAGTGGTATTGTTTACCCCGATCGCCTGAAAGACAGACCGCCTTCTCCCGCACAAGTCAGATACCTGCACCGATCGGGCTCGGAATCTCCAGCGAAATCTCGATCTTCGGAGGATGGAGGAGCGTGTTCTTGATGAGGCAATGCTCAATCGCACGCATCAGTCCTTCCCGTTGCTCCGTAGTTAGAGAGGTTGGGCAATCAACACGGATCCGGAAATCACCCAGCCGCGCAGGACCCTTCAACTTCTCAGCCAATACCGACACCTTCACCCCGCTCGTCGCAAGATTGCGGCTCCGCAAATATTCCGCTCCGTAAAAACCTGCGCAGGCTCCCACTGAGGCCAGCAAAAACTCCGGCGGAGTCATCCCCTCGTTGCTGCCACCATTCTCTTCAGGTTGATCGCAAATCACCGTATGCGATCGAGCCTGAACAGAAAACTTCACGCCTTCAATTTGTTCAACCAGTACGTTCATGGATTCCCTCGAATGATGAGAGCCTCTGCCCTCTACTGGATGAAAGGTCAGACGCAACCAGAACGTTACAGACAATTCGCAACTTCGCCCGAAAGCATCGTCGACTCAACTGGATAAACCTCTCTCGGCTACGCCGGCCCGGGAGCCGCACGAACGTCCATCAGCCTGAGATACTCCTGAGTCATCAATTTACGCATACGCTCGGCGACATCCGGATCGCAAGTGACCTCGAACGAACGACACCGGTCGATAGCGGCACGTAGGTCTTTGATGAACGCTACGCACGCTGGACACGCTTCGATGTGTGCTCTCATCTGTTCGCAGGTACGCGCTTCCACACGAGCATCCAGATACTCCGAGAGATTTGCGAACAGCTCCCGGCACTCGGCAGGGCGCTTCAACGTTGTCCGTTCTATTCTCGGTTTGTTCTCCGGCATCCCATTTAGAAGCCCCGCCATCTCTTTTCTCACCGCAAGCCTCGCCCGATGAAGACGAACCCTCACGGTCCCCACCTGCACGCCAAGAACCTTCGCTATCTGCTCAGAATCCAGCTCTTCCATATCGTGCAGAACCAGCACCATCCTTAACGAAGTGGGAATCCGCAAGACGGCCTGATGCAGAAGATGACTCTGTTCGCCATGAATTGCTGCGGCTTCCGGCCCACGCTCCGCCGCGATCAAGAGGTTCCTGAGTTCCCCGTCATCTGGAATCAGATCGTCTAGCGAGAGCTTCTTCCCACTAGCCTCGATGGGACTGCGCCTCATGCGGTGGCACCGATTTCGAGCAACGGTGTAAAGCCATGCCGCCAGCGCATTGGGACCATCGAGCTTGCTGAGATGCTTCAGCGATCGAAACAGAACTTCCTGCGCAGTGTCCTCAGCATCTTGCCGATGTCCGCACATCTTCATGCTGAAAGAGAAGACGGTGTTCTGCAGCAACCCGATCGCTTCCTCGATCGCTTCGGGAGTATTCTTCCGCAGAAGCTCCGATGCCTGGACAAGTTCAGATCGCATTTGGACAAAAATGTCACTCTCAGTATACTCAGCAATCGATTGACATATCACGACGCGTTCGCTTCCGCTCTCTACGTCGCTCGCCGCGACTCACATTGCGTCCCATCTTCTAACGAAGTCTCAATCATCCGCAGCCCAACAACGCAGACAGTTCTTACCCATTCCTCAAAGTCTTCCTGATCGCACCGAGATCCGCACTCAGCGACGGCTCGCAGCAAGGCAAGTGCAAGGCCCATCTCTGCGCCAGGGCGATTCACCTCGAGCAGCAACATCTCTCGGTACACATCGTCTTTAAGACGGTTCATCATCCGCGAATGAGAGTTTCTGCTTGGCACTTGTGGCGCCTCGATCCCTCTCGCTTTCGATGAACTAGACATTTGGCGCCTTTCCGCCTGCCCTCGTTTCCGCATCGGCTAGCCTTTCTACTCACTCGCATGCGGAGTGCTGCAGCTCACTTCCTTCAATCCTATTGCGCGCAGGATAGACATCGCCGGGCACCAGTTCGTAGATGCTGATTGCAACAGGTTGAGCCCGATGAACACGGTGAGCCACATCCAATAGTGCGAAACGTAAACGGTGAGGGCAACAGACAGGAGCACCATCACTCCTGCCATCAGACGCAGTCCGCGTTCGACTGTCATTGAGCTACTCCTTCATGAACTTCCTGTTCACGCGTGATTTCCGATTTGCTCCGCGAATGAACGATGTAGTACAGAATGGGAATCGTGGGCCACGACAGAAACGTCGATGCAACAGCCCCAGCAATCAGCGAAACCGCCAGCCCCTGAAAGATTGGATCAGTCAGAATCACGCTCGCCCCCACCACAACAGCAGCAGCCGTGAGCAGCATCGGCCGGAATCGGATCGCGCCGGCATCGATTACCGCTTCTGAGAGTGGCGCACCCTGCCGTCTACGCAGCTCAATAAAGTCGACGAGGATGATCGAATTGCGCACAATGATTCCGGCTCCCGCGATAAACCCGATCATCGACGTCGCCGTGAAGAAGGCGCCCATCAATGCATGTGCCGGCAGGATGCCGACCAGCGTCAGCGGTATCGGCGCCATAATGATCAGCGGCACGATGAACGAACGGAACCACCCGACCACCAAGACATAGATAAGGATCAGCACCGCGGCGAAAGCCAGCCCCAGATCTCGGAATACCTCAATCGTGATGTGCCATTCCCCATCCCACTTCATCGAGTACTGATCCGTCGTTTCCGGCTGCGTCGCGTTGTAGCGCGCAAGAGTGTAACCTGCCGGCAGCTTCAGCTGGTCGAGATCCTTGTTCATCTTCAGAATTGCATAGACAGGACTCTCTTCGGCACCCGCGACATCCGCTGTGACATACACAACGCGGCGAAGATTCTTGTGGTAAATGCTGCGCTGAATCGTCTCGTGATCCACACTGACAAGTTCCCGCAGAGGGATCATTGAACCGTCAGCGCCGGCCAGGTGAATATTCTCAAGCGCCTGCTCCGATGACCTGTCCGGCCGCGTCAATTCGACAATCGCAGGTACTGGCTCACGTGCCGTCTGGTCATGAAGAAGCCCCACCTGCATTCCTGATGTCACAAGGGCGAGAGACCTCGCAACATCAGACACGCCAATGCCGTGCTGCGCCGCTTTCGCCTCATCTACGCGGATCGAAAGCCTTGGCTGCGGATCCTCGACGTACCAGTCAGTGTCCACAACACCTGCCGTCTGCTGGAAAATTGCCTTGATCTGCTGAGCCACGCGCCCCTGCCCCTCGAGATCAGGACCGTACACCTCCGCCACGAGAGTCTGGATTACCGGCGGTCCCGGCGGCACTTCGCTGACCTGAATCCGGGCGCCGAATTGATTGCCAATTGCAAGGAGCTGCGGTCGCAGACGACGCGCGATCGCATGGCTCTGGTCATGACGCTGACTCGCTGGAATGAGATTCACTTGTATGTCAGCCTGGTTCGGCATACGGCGCATGTAGTAGTGCCGCACCAGGCCGTTGAAGTTATACGGGCCGGACGTCCCTGCGTATGTCTGATAATTCAGCACCTCCGGTTCGCGCGATAACTCGTTGCCCAGCGCCTGCGCCACTCGCGCCGTTTGCTCCAACGGCGTTCCGTCCGGCATGTTGATAACAACTTGAAACTCACTCTTGTTGTCGAACGGCAGCATTTTCACGCGCACCAGTCCCAGCGGCACAAGCACCACCGAAAGAAGCAGCATCGCGACCACCGCCAGAAAAAAGAAGATACGATTCCGCGTAGAAGCGATAAGCGGCGTCATCACGCGTCGGTACAGCCGGGTGCGCCAGTTCTCGTGCTCGGGCTCCAGCGTCTTTGCTCCGCCCAGATGCTTCCCGAGCAATCGCATCGCCGCCCAGGGAGATACAACGAACGCCACCATCAGCGAGAACAGCATCGCCGCCGAAGCACCCACCGGAATGGGACGCATGTAGGGCCCCATCAACCCGCGAACGAACGCCATCGGCAGCACTGCCGCGATCACTGCGAATGTGGCGAGGATCGTCGGGTTGCCGACCTCAGCAACCGCCTCGATCGTCACCTCGCTGCTCGACCGATGTCGATTCTCAGGCAGTCGGAAGTGGCGCACCATGTTCTCAACCACCACAATGGCGTCATCAACCAATATTCCAATCGAGAAGATCAGCGCAAACAGTGTGACGCGATTGATCGTGTAGCCCAGCAGATAGAAAATCGCTATCGTCAGCGCCAGCGTCACTGGTATAGCCAGCAGCACGACGCCCGATTCACGCCATCCAAGAAACAGTGCAACGAGAAACGTAACAGAAAGCGTTGCCAGCAGAAGGTGCTCCAGCAATTCGTCCGACTTCGCTTTTGCAGTCTCGCCGTAGTTCCGGGTCGTCGTCACCGTCACATCATTAGGAATCTGGACGCCCTTCATTTCTTCGATCCGCTTCAGCACCGCATTGGCGATATCCGTTGCGTTCGTGCCCTTTCGTTTGGCTACGGTGACGGTCACGGCTGGATACTGCCTCGGCGTTTGTCCGCCAGAATTGCTCGCAGCCGTTGTGCCGAACAGGACATAGTTGGCCGGCTCTGCCGGGCCATCAACAATCTTCTCCGCCACATCTCGCAGGTATAGAACGCGGCCGTGGTCAACAGCTACAACCACGTTCTCCAGGTCCCTCGTGCTGGTGAATAGGTTGCCCGCATCGACGCGGACCTCGCGATTGTTTTCGGTGAAATTGCCTGCCTGAAGACCAGCGTTCGCCGCCTGCAGACGGCCCACGATTGTCATCGGCGAGAGACTGTATGCGCTCAGCTTGCTTGTGCTCAGCACAACGCGCATCGATCGCGGCAACCCGCCGATCACGCTCGTCTCGGATACGTCGCCGATTTGCTCAATGTTGTGCTGAATCTCGTCCGCAATGGTGCGAAGCTGAGACCCGTCGTAGCGCTCGCCCCAAACCGTCAACGAGAGGATCGGCACATCATCAATGGATCGCGCCTTGATAATTGGCTGCGACGCCCCCGGCGGCATGCGGTCAAAATTCGAATACAACTTGCTGTAGACCTTGATCAGCGCGTCTTCCTGCGGCGTCCCCACCAGAAGGCGCACGATCACCAGGCTCTGCCCCGGGCTCGATGTGGAGTAAACATATTCAACACCCGAGATCTGATGAACAAGCGACTCGATCGGCAACGTGACGCGCTCTTCCACCTCAGCCGGGGATGCACCCGGCATCGCCGTCGTGATATCGAGCATCGGAACCAGTATCTGCGGCTCCTCTTCACGAGGGATGATCGCCACCGCGAAAACACCAAGCGCGAGCGACGCGACGATAATGAGGGGCGTTAATTTGGAATTGAGAAAGGCATGCGCAAGGCGCCCCGCGAGCCCCAGGCCGGCGCGTTTGGATTCTCCGTAGCTCTGCGTCATTGCTGACTCCCAGCCTGAACCTCGATCCGCTTGCCGGCCAGATCACGCTCCGCAGGCTCGTCCACCAACTTTTCGCTGGCAGAGACACCAGAGAGAATCTCAACGATCCCCATCTGCTCGTGCCCCAGCGTCACGTACCGAAGCTGAGCGATGCCGTTCGCATCGAGTACATATGCACAAGGCAAAGACCCGCGCATCACAATCGCCGAGCGCGGAACGACAATCGCCTGACCTTTGCCCGTCGCAATCTCGGCTGTGCCGTACATTCCCGCGCGAAGCTGCTTCGACGAAGGCACATCGATCTTGATCAGAAACGTGTGGCTGGCTGCATCAGCCGCCGGCACGATCTGTGCTACGGTACCTTCCGTTGGGTTCGGCGCAGCACCAGTCGTCACCGGAATCTTCATTCCAATGCGAACCGTCGCAATCGCAGACTCATCCACCGAGGTCTGAAGCTGTAACGTGCCAGCCGAGTCGATTTGCAGAAGTGGTACGCCGGGCGCAGCAAGCGCGCCTGGATCAGCCGTGCGAGAGGTAATCACTCCATTGAATGGCGCTCTGATGCGCGTGTAGCTCAGCATCGCGCTTGCGCCTGCAGCCTGGGCCTTGGCTGCACTCCCCTGCGCACGCAATGCTTCCACCTGTGCCGCGGCGGCCTCTGCTCGCCGCGTTACCTCATCCATCTCCTGCGGGCTAACGCTCTTTTGCGCCTGCAATTGCTTATAGCGCGCCAGCGTGCTCGCGGCTAGATCAGCATTCGTCTGCGCCGCCGCCTGCTGGCTTGACGCCGCCTTTACCGCCGCTTCGGCTTGATCGGCATTGGCGCGCATCGTCGAATCATCGAGAACAACGAGTGTCTGCCCTGCCGCCACATTGTCTCCCTCGTGTACCAGCACCTGCTGCACTCGGCTCATCACCTGGGCGGAGAGAACAGCAGTCTCGCGAGAGTGCAGTGTCCCCGTCACGCGAACCAATTGCGGCGCATCCTGCTGGCGGCTTTCCACTACGCGCGCCTTCACGCTTTCCGTCACCGCTGACCTGACCGGAATATCCGAATGGCAACCTGCAAGCAATGCGGACGCTGCGACAAGAATGGATCCCGACAAAAGAAGTTTCATTGCAGTTCCTCCGCTGCTTCCGGGGTAAGCGCACCCGTCGCGAAAAGCAGTTGTGCATACGCCGTAGCGTTTCCATACACCGCATGCCAATAGTTCATCTGGCTCTGCCGCTCCGCGTCCTCTGCTCGCAGCAGATCGGTGATGGTCGCCAACCCCGCCCCGTACCGGTTGCGCAGAATGCGCAAACTCTCGGTTGCCTGATCGATTGCGGCACGCGCTGTGACGAGCGAGAGTTCCGCCGTTTGCCGCTGAATGTGCGCTTGACTCACCTGCAATCGCACCTGCTGCTCATACGCAGCAAACTGCGCGTCAACGCGCGACTTCGCCGCACTCTCCCGCTCCAACTGCGCTCGTTTGCTGAACGGCAGTACATCAATACTGATCTGTACGCCCGCTACCCAGTTGTTGCCACCGCCTCCTGCAAAACTCCGGCGATCCTGCTCTGCATTCCCGTAAGCATTCACCCGCGGACCATAGCTCCACTTCGCCGCGCTTACAGCCGAAGCCTGCGCCGACTGTGCTTCGAGAATCGCTCTCAAATCAGCACGCCTCTTAGCGGCCGTTTGAATCTCCTGATCTAGAGAGGACTCCGGAAAATCGTGCGCCTCAATAGGCTGCAGTTTCGTCTCCTGCAGGTCAGACACGCCCGTAGCAACGCGCATCTGCGCCCATCCCAGCGCCCGCTCTCCTTGTGCGACAATCAACGCCTGTTTGCGATCGGCAAGACTGACCTCCGCCGACATGCGATCCGACTCGACAGCCAGACCGGCTTTCACGTGATCCTCGACAGAATCAAGCAACGCCTGCGCCGTATCCACCTCATGTTGCGCAATGTCGATCTCGCGCTGGGCATACAACACTGACTGGTAAGCCTGCACGACCTCCAGCACGACCTTCTGATTCACCGCCGTCGCCGACGAATCAGCGCTCTCCCGCATCAGGTCGGCACTGCGAATCGTCTTTTGCGTCTTGAATGAATCGAAAGCCATCCACGAGCCGGAGAACCGCGAACTGAAATCTCCGACCGGCGTCGGCCGATTCAGTGCCCCAAGATCGAAGTCCGTAATCGTGAACCGCTGTTGTCGTAGCTTCGACCCGAAGACGTACACAGGATCATTGCCGCGGGAGATGTCCTCCGTAAAAGTGACCTGCGGCAGTAGCTGCGTCCGGGCCAGCGAAGCACTAGCCTTCGCTTCCAGACTCCCGGCAACGGCCGCCTTCACTTCCGGACTCTCTCCGAGAGCCTGCTGAATCGCTTCGCGAAGTGTCAGGGGACCTTGGGCAACGACACCCATCGGCAGCAGCAGACCGAACAGCAAAGACCAGCAATGCAGAGAAAACCGACGCATGGACCCGACTTCCCTCTTCTGTGGCGTTTAACAGAAGAAAGTCACCAGCCCGCACATCTGTTACAGACACTTTTCAGTTTTTTTGGAGTTGACGCTACTCCACCGTCACCGACTTGGCCAGATTGCGAGGCTGATCCACATCGCACCCGCGCCGCACTGCGATGTAGTACGCCAGCAGTTGCAGCGGCACAATCTCAATCAGCGGCGACAACAGCTCAAACACCGGCGGCACATAAATCACATGCTCCACCAGCCCGCCGATCGTCTCATCCCCCTGTGTCGCCACCGCAATCACCCGTCCCGACCGCGCCGTTACTTCCTGGATATTCGACAGGGTCTTCTCGTACCGCAGCTTCGAAGCTGGATCGCCCTCATCCCGCGTCGCCAGCACTACCACCGGCAGCGTCTCGTCGATCAGCGCATTCGGCCCATGCTTCATCTCGCCCGCCGGATACCCCTCCGCGTGGATATACGAAATCTCTTTCAGCTTCAGCGCACCTTCCAGCGCAATCGGAAAGTGTATTCCCCGTCCCAGGTACAAAAAGTCCCGCGCATTCGCAAAGCCCGACGCCAGTTGCTCGCACTGTCCCGAACAGCTCTTCAGCACTTCCTCAATCTTTGCCGGAACGCGGCTCAGCTCTTCAATCAACTCCACCGACCGCTCTTTATTCAACCGCCCCCGCAGCTGCCCCAGCTTCAGCGCCAGCAGAAAGAGCGCCGTCAACTGCGCCGTAAACGCCTTCGTGGACGCGACTCCGATCTCCGGCCCCGCATGCGTGTAGATCGCGCCGTGCGCTTCCCGCGCCACCATCGCACCCACCACATTGCAGATCGCCACCGTCTTCGATCCCAGCGCCTTCATCTCGCGCTGCGCTGCCAGCGTATCCGCCGTCTCACCCGACTGCGTGATCAACAACCCCAGTGCATTCCTGTCTGGAATCGGATTCCGATACCGATACTCGCTCGCATAATCCACATCCACCGGCAGCCTTGCCAGTCGTTCGATCATGTACTTGCCTGCAAGCGCCGAGTGCCAGCTTGTTCCGCACGCCGCAATATTGATGCTCGAAGCTCCTGCCAGCTCCTCGTCATCGATTTCCATCTCGCCCAGAAAAATACCCCCTGAGTCCAGCGAAACCCGCCCCAGCGTCGTATCCCTGATCGCGCGCGGCTGCTCCCAGATTTCCTTCAGCATGAAGTGCTTGTAGCCGCCCTTTTCCGCCTGGATCGGATCCCACTGGATCCTCTGCAACGGCCTCTCAATCGGCTTCCCGTTGAAGTCCGTCAGCTTTACGCCATCCAGCGTCAGAATCGCCATATCTCCATCGGCCAGAAAATAGATATTCCGCGTGTGGTGCAGAATCCCGGGCACATCTGAGGCCACGAAGTACTCGCCCTCGCCAACGCCAATCACCACCGGCGGCCCCGACCGCGCCGCAATGATCTTGTCCGGCTCAGCCGATGACAAGATTCCCAGCGCAAACGCCCCCGTCAGATGCTTTACCGCCTTGCGAACCGCATCCTCGAGCGAAATGTTCGTTCCGTCCTTCTCCGCCTCTTTCTGGATCTGCTCAATCAGGTGCGCAATGATCTCCGTGTCCGTCTCCGTAACAAACTTGTGCCCCTTAGCCGTCAGCTCGCGCTTCAGCTCCAGATAGTTCTCAACAATCCCGTTGTGCACCACGACAATTCGCCCCGAGCAGTCCCTGTGCGGATGCGCATTCTCTTCGGTCGGCCGTCCATGCGTAGCCCAGCGCGTGTGCCCAATGCCGAAGGTCCCCTCCAGCGGCTTCTCGCGCAGCACCTCTTCAAGGTTGCCCAGCTTCCCCGGCGCGCGGCACACCTCCAGCAGAGCCGTATTCGGCCCCCCTACCGCAATTCCCGCCGAGTCATAACCGCGATACTCAAGCCGTCGCAGCCCCTCAATGATGACGGGGACCACCTTCTTACGCCCGACGTACCCCACGATTCCACACATGCCCTGATTCTATGCGAGTTGTCACCGGGCACTGAAGCCGCTACCGGGCCATACAGACCTGCAACATTCGTAATCAACCTTCGGAGCCCGGTAACCTCAAACCGGTAATTTGAAAGTTCTCGCTTCTCGAGCAATCATTAGCTCGTGAAAACTTACGCAATCAATTACGGCCTTGATCTCACCACGCATGTCAAAGTTCAATACGGCGCAGAGCCCACTCCCGAATCGCGATACTCAACCCGCGAGCGAGCAGCACTCGATTGCGTGCGTCTGAATCAAAGCCGCCATTACGTCGGATCGCACCAATGCGCCTTCGCCGTCGACAAACTCCCCGATGGCAACTTCGGCATCATCTGCACCTGCCACCCCCACTAGTCGCCAAACTGCTCTGTCATCCCGCAGAAACGGAAACGGCCGGGTGCCCCAGAGCCCGTCCTGAGCGAAGCCGAAGGATCTCCCGGATTTGGAGACCTGGGATACGACAATCAGCCCGCGGACAAAGATCGCAATCAGCCCCGCCGCGGCAGTCACAATCCCTACTTCACCTGGTAGAGATCCAGCCATTTACCCCGCGAAGGCAGCAATGCTCCAATAGCCGCTCCTAACCCTCCGAACAGCGGAGCCGAAACCGCTGCACACTGTCCCCTGCTGAACCACGCGTCCTTCCCCCCGCAAGACCCCGCTGCAAACCCCACTCCAATTCCAGCCCCAACGCCCAGTCCGATAAGAGCATTCCGTCCATGATGACCAGAACTCCGCAACCTGACCCGCTGAACGTCTCGTTGCAGAATCAACTCGCCCTTCCCGATTCGCAGCTCATCATCCGTAACAGACCTCACCTTGCCGACGTGCGATCTCCCATCGGCGGTCTCCACCTGAACCTTCTTTCCAAGCGCCAACTGCCTAACAATCGCCCACTCACTCGTTTGCGCAATCGATATGGAGCTGAAGGAGACCAGTACCGCAACGAACGCAGTCCAACGACGGATGCACATCGTACACCTCCGCCCTCCTGAGTTTTTCGGGGAAGCTCCACAATACCACCGCTGTCAATGGCAGAGAGCTTTTGGCCGGAAATCTCTCCCACCCTCGGACGACGGAAGACTCGCGCCCAACACAAATGACCGCGTACCCCATAGCCCGTCCTGAGCGAAGCCGAAGGATCTCCCGCCGTTGAAGACATGGGAGACAGAAAGCCCACTCACACAAGACCAAGTCCCCCACCGTTGCAAGGCAGTTGTTCTATATAGAAAGGGTGCAATAACGAGATGCCGGGTGCCCATGTCTCCCGCTGTTGGAGACACGGGATCTCGAAAGCCGATCCAGAACTGAAGACTGAAAACTGAAGACTGAGAACTGACAACTGCCTCTAAATCAGCTCATCCCGCCCCGAGAGCCCCAGCTCCTTCACCACCTTGCCCACATCCTGCGAGTGGTCACGGTGCGCGATCAGCAGTGCATCTTCGGTATCCACGATCACCAGGTTCTCCACACCCACCAGCGCCACAAACTTCTTCGGGCTGTAGATGTAGTTGTTTCCGGCCTCGATCGTCAGGTGACCATCGGTTTCGGCAACGTTGCCGTCTCCATCGCCGCGCAGCCGCGTCTCCATCTGATACTCGTAGAGCGAAGCCCACGATCCTAGATCGTTCCAAGCAAACTCCGCCGGCACGCAGTATAAGTGTGAAGCATGCTCGCCCTTCGCCGACCGCGGCTCCAGTACCGCATAGTCAACGGAGATGTTCTCGCAAGCCGGATACCACTCGCGGAAGACATCCTCAAACTGTGGCGTCCCATACGCCTTCGCAATCTTCTCCAGCAGCGGCGCCGTCTCCGGCAGATGCTCCCTTACCGCATTGGCCAGCGTCTTCGCCGACCACAGAAACATCCCCGAATTCCAGTAGTAATTCCCTGCCGCTACAAACTCCTGTGCCCGGTTCAGGTTCGGCTTCTCCGTAAACCGACGCACCCGCAGCGCGCCCTTCTCTTCCGAGTCCTCACCGGTCTCGATATATCCGTACCCGGTCTCCGGCCTCGTCGGCTCAATGCCCAGCACCACGATGTTCGCGCCGGCCGCCGCCAGGCCGATCCCCTTTTGCAGCGCCTTCAAAAACCGCGGCTCATCCGCAATCACGTGATCCGAAGGAAAAATCCCCAGCACCGCTTCGGGATTATCCCGCTCGATCAGAAACGCCGCCAACCCGCACGCCGGAGCCGTATTCCGTGCCACAGGCTCTTCAATAATCTGCTGCCGGGGCACACCTTTTAGCTGGTCTGCAATCTCGTGCGCCAGAAACTCGTTCGTGATTACCCACGTCTTTTCATGGGAAGCCAGGGGCTTCAGGCGCTCCACCGTCTGCTGAATCATCGAGCGCTCGCCATCGAGCGCCAGCACCTGCTTGGCCCGTGCGCGGCGCGATCGCGGCCAGAACCGCGTTCCGCTGCCACCCGCAAGAATAACTGGACGAAAATCAATATGCTTCGGCATGGAAAACACATCCTACTCGACAAAAGCTAGGTTTGCACAGTGATACAGTTTATCGGTCTCGGGCAAACGCTCGTCTGCCCCGTCATCATCATTCTTTTTACTGGTTTTTGCCCTGCAACTGCCCTGGCCATCCTGCGTAAAAACAAGGTTAGCATCTTTGCATGTAAACGTTCCGCAAGTGCCGCCCCGCCTCGCTTTTCCCGCGACTCCCATCGCCTCTTCCGTTAAGCTACCTCCATGTTCAGCGGCCAGGGTTCGTTTCGCATCTTCCGCATCGCCGGAATCACAGTCTTCCTCAACTGGACCTGGTTCCTCGTCGCCGTCTTTGAAATTCAGGCCCGCGGACGCCACTACACTTCGCCCGTCTGGAACATCCTCGAGTACCTCGCCCTCTTCGCCATCGTCCTCCTCCACGAGTTCGGCCACGCCCTCGCCTGCCGCTCCGTCGGTGGCAAGGCCGACACCATTCTCCTCTGGCCCCTCGGCGGCGTAGCCTACGTCGACCCGCCCCAACGCCCCGGCGCCACCCTTTGGAGCATCGCCGCCGGCCCCCTCGTCAACGTTGCACTCGCACCTATTCTTTTCGCAGCGCTCAAACTCGCCCAGTTTGCAAACTGGCGAACCACGATGCCCAACGAATATCGCCTCATTGGCGCCGTTCTCACCACCGACATAGTTCTCCTTATATTCAACATTCTTCCCATTTATCCCCTGGACGGCGGCCAGATCCTCCGTTCCCTCCTCTGGTTCCCGCTCGGACGCGCGCGCAGTCTGATGATTGCGTCAGTACTCGGCTTCGTCGGCGTCGCTGGATTCATCGGCCTCGCCCTCTACATGCAATCTCTCTGGACCGGCATCATTGCCGCCTACGCCGCCATGAACTGCTGGAGCGGCTTCAAACAAGCGCAGGCCCTTCGCAAACTCGAGAGCATTCCCCGCCGCCAGGGATTCGCCTGCCCGAGTTGCCACACCGCCCCTCCCCTGGGCCTCTTCTGGACCTGCAACAAATGCAACACCCGCTTCGATACCTTCGAAACCGGCGGTATCTGCCCCTCCTGCGCCGCCCGCTTCTCCAATACCATGTGCCTCGACTGCCGCCACAAAGCCCCCATCGCCGAGTGGCAACCCGGCTTCGTCCCCGGCACCGGCGTCCTAAGCTCCGAACTCCCCGCAAGGCAATAATCACCATGGGCGCCCCATCCAAGCTCTGCTTGGGTGGGATACAACGGACTCGATCCACCACCAAAACAAAAAGGCCCGGATCTCTCCGGGCCTTCTCATCAATCTCAACGATCCCTATCGCAGATTCCCCAAAAACTCACCCATCCTCTTCGTCCCCTCGTCGATGTTCTCCTTCGTCACCGGGTACGACAACCGAATGTGCTCGCCCGTCCCGAACGCCTCGCCCGGAACAGTCACCACATGCCCCTCGTGCAGCAGCTTCGTCGCCAGTTCCGTCGCCGACTTGATCCCGCCCTTGCCGATGAACTTCCCAATATTCGGATACACATAGAACGCGCCCTCAGGCTTCGTGCACGTCACTCCCGGAATCTCCGCCAGTTTCTTCAGCATGTAATCCCGCAGCTCAATAAACTCCGTCCTGAACTGCGCCACGCACTCCTGCGATCCCGCCAGAGCCGCAATCGCCGCCTTCTGCACCATACTCGCCGCGTTCGAAGTCGACTGCGACTGCAGCTTGCTCAAGTTCGCAATCACCGGCTTCGCCGCCAGCGCATATCCTGCGCGCCAACCCGTCATCGAGTACGTCTTCGACAGCGACCCCAGAATGACAATGTGCTCTTTGGCAAACGTATACGACCCGCCCGACACCGGCTTGCCCGCATAGTTCAGGTATACATAGCACTCATCCAGCAGTAGGTAGATCCCGCGCTCGTGCGCCAGGTGAACAATCCGCTGGAGGTCCTCGGCCGACACCACCGCGCCCGCCGGATTCGAGGGCGAATTCAAGATAATCGCCTTCGTCCGCGGCGTAATCGCCTTCTCAATCGCATCCGCCGTGATGCGGAAGTTCTCCGCCTCATTTGTCTCGAGGAAGATCACCTTCCCGCCCGCATACTGGATGATGTCCTTGAAGCTCACCCAGTAAGGAACCGGCAGGATCACCTCATCGCCGTGATCAATGAGCACCTGAATCGTGTTGAACAGCGCCAGCTTTCCGCCCGTCGTGAACACAGCCTCATCAACCGTGTACTCCGACCCGAAATCTGTCGCGTGGCGCTCCACAATCGCCTTGCGCACATCCGGAATCCCCGGCACCACCGTATAGCGGGTGAAATTCGCCTCGATCGCCGCAATCGCAGCGTCCTTGATATGCCGCGGAGTCGCAAAGTGCGGCTCGCCCGCACCAAAATCCACCAGGTTCACGCCCTGCCCACGCAGCTTGGCAGCCTCGGCCGCCACAGCCATCGTCGCAGAAACCTCAATACGCCCAATCCGATCGGCAAATACTTTCGCAGGAGCAGCAACTGTCATGATGCTTCCATTCTCCCAGATTCCTCGCCCATCTCAAAACACTACAATCCGGAAAGAGCAGCGGCCTTCACCGGAGGGAGCAGCGGCCTTCAGACCGTTGAGTGGGCCGCTTCGGAAAGAACAGGGCTTTAGCCCCGGAGAGCCGACTCCGACTCGCTAAATCGCGCCAGGCCACCACCTCACACGCCGCTGAAAACTGAATCGCATCAGGCCACGACTTCTGATCTTGCTAAAAAGTCCAATCGCGGCGGGCTTTGTAACAAGGGCACGGCTTTAGCCGGGCCATAAACCGTGCGAAATGATTCTGGGCTTTAGCCCCTGCCACCCTTCCCTCCACATCACTTTTCAAAAGGGCACGATCTTAGTCGTGCCGCTAAGCCCCCTCAAACAGGTAAGCGGCTTTAGCTGCGGATGAATCCCATCGTTGCCAGGCCATCTGCTACCCTCACTCAGACTTTTCAGCATCGCAATTCGTCCCGGGGGGACGGACGAGAATAGCCCCGGGTGAAACCCGGGGGACCATGCCGCACTCTCAACCCGCGTCCCGCCTGCGCCGCGCGCAGCTTAGGGCCGCCCGACCGCACCGCCACCTACCTACTCTCAAAAAATCGAAACTAAATCCCACCACCCGGTTCTAGAGCTCTATGTCCCATGAAGAGCGTACTCACCTCCTCAACGAAATCGAAGAGATCAGAACCACGATCGAGCGCCTTCAACCCGAGGTCTACCAGCAGGAAGCCAAAGGCTCAGAAAGCCTCCGTCCGCTCCTCGTCGCCCTCCGCAAAGACCTCGCCCGCGACATGGAGCAGCTTCACGGAGAACTCAGATGAACCCGCTGTTTTCGAACAGGCCGACTTCCCCGTGCCGAGTAAGTCCAGCTAAAACCGCCGGGCTTCAGCTCCTGACGGATTGCCGGCTGAGCCCTCAAAAAAATCTTTCGGACCTGCGCCGATCCCGATTCGCCCTCAACCTCTTTGCTGCATCGTTTTACCGCGCCGGCCCGCGCCAATTTCATCAAAAACCCGGATCTTTCCCGGCTTGCAAACCATCTGATGTATTGCTACGCTAACCCCATCTCAACCAACTTCTGAGGCTTCACATGCAGTTTCCCCACCGCCGCAACCGCGACGGATCCGTCGACTCGATCTGCCCACGTTGCATCGCCACTGTCGCAAGCTCAAGCCGAGAAGCTGATCTGAAATTCCCTGAAGCAGCTCACGTTTGCGAACCATGGCGTCTGGCCTATTTCCAGGGAGCGGCAGCCTCGCTCATCACCTGGTACACGGGATCCGCCCGGCACAATCGCGCCTCAGCCTGATCGCGTCAGCTCTCGCCGAGCCTGATCCGCATCTCGCCACATTTTTTCTGTTTTCGCCCGGCGCACGACCCGAGAGCAATCCCGGAAAACGAGCCAGAGAGGAAGCCCGGAGATCCATCTCTCCGCCGGCATCCCATTCGCCCAAAAAGCAGAAAGGCCCGCGTCCACATGGCCGAGGTCTGCGGGCCTTCCGAGCAAGTCCATGGGCCAATGGACTGAAACTAAACTAAGCCTTCCCGCTCCGCCTTTAAATAGCACTTACGCGTCCCGGGATTTCCCCCAATTACCAAAGATCCCCCGCCAACCAACCCGCAAGCAACTAGTCTCCGTCGCTCTAATCCCTAATCTCTGTCTGTTCCATGCTTCGCCATCTTCTCGTGCTGCGAAGCTTTCACTGAGTCAGGCATGAACCGTCCCAGCACACCAGCGGCTTTCGTGCTCATCGACTCGGCAAAGACCTCCTGCTCGCCTGCCATCAGCGCCTCAAATCCCTGCTTTGCGACATCCGCCGGATCGTTTGATTCCTTACCCTTCGACCCAAGCTTCGTGTCCTCCATCTCTGCCCGCCTGAAGAACTCCGTATCTGTCGCACCCGGCTTCAGCGCCGTGACTGTTACGCCAGTGTCCTTCAATTCGTAGCGAAGGCTCTGCGCAAACTCCAGGTCGAACGCCTTGCTCGCCCCGTACACCGCCATCTGCGGCGTCGGCATCGTTCCCGCGATCGAAGCCGTAATCAGAATCCGACCTTCCCCACGCGCCTTCATCTGTCTCGCCGCAAGCTTCGCCAGATGCACCGTCGACCGCACATTCAGATCCACAATCTTCAGCTCAGTTTCGAGGTCCGTTTCATCCGCAAACTCACCCGCAGTTCCAATTCCCGCATTGATCGCGATCGCATCCACCGGCCGTCCCGTGGCCTCCACCTCGCGCCAAAGTTTCTCAACATCCGCCTGCTGACTCAGATCAACCTGCACCGGGTACACCTCTGCACCAAGACTCTCGATCTGCCTCGCCGACTCTCGCACGCGCTCTTCATCGGCGGCCATCACCACATCGAATCCGTGCGTCGCAAACTCCTGCGCCAGACAGAAACCGATTCCAGTCGACGCTCCCGTCACCACCGCAAGTTGCCGTGCGCCAGATTCGTTCAGCTCCGATTGCTTGTTGATCCGCTCCGCTGCCATGCACACCTCCGCGACATTCCCGTCGCATCGCCCTTCAGATGCGCCCGTTCACAACGAAGATGTCAATGGAAAATGGACCGAGCTCCCAAGCCTTTGTAATTGAGAGCCACTTGCTACTCACTTCAAATCACTGACCGCTGATCGCTGCTTCTCAGTAGTAGTCCGCGCAACTCAGGTAGTACCCGCAATGCGTGCACACCAGCTTGCACTTATGGCCTGTCAAACGATGCGAGCACGTTGGGCAGATCTGGCAATGATGATCCACAGGCGATTCATCCAACTCGACCGCGCAAACCGTTCCGCTCTGCACAGAACGCGCAGCATTCTCATCGTCGAAAACACTCGGCCTTTGGGGAAGCATAGGTCAGAGATTAACGCATTCTTCACATTGCGCCCATGCCGAGCTGGATACCTCCCGGTGAAAATAGCGGAGCCGCCCACCCACGTACCTCCACAGCCCGGAACCAGCCAGTCCGGCCGAATGCTTTAGCATGGACCCCGATGCTTTAGCATGGAATGGAGCGGTTGTGCCACACACTCCGTGGCCTCCGGCAGCATTCAACGCAACGTCGCCATCGTTTTATCCCGGGCGGCATACCCCAAAACAAAAATCGATCGATCCCCAGAGGAGGATATCTATGGCAAGCAAAGCAAGTGCGGTCTGGACCGGCTCACTGAAGGAAGGCAAAGGCACCATCTCAACCGCAACCGGCGTGCTCAACAACGCGAACTACTCCTTCGCCACCCGCTTCGAAGGCGCATCCAGCGGCACCACCCCCGAGGAACTCATCGCCGCAGCTCACGCAAGCTGCTTCTCCATGGCGCTCGGTGCACAGCTCGGCGGAGCCGGCCTCACCCCCACCAAAATCGAAACGGAGGCAGCCGTGACCCTCGCCAAAGTCGAAGGCGGCTTCGCAGTAACCAAGATCGCCCTCACCACCACCGCCAGTGTTCCCGGCGCCTCGAAGGAAGCCTTCGACAAAGCT
>Ga0105240_10003760_pt1 | contig 23457 bp, 9 predicted proteins | sample KBSC54metaG_FD_80426 | JGI IMG/M metagenome (GOLD analysis project Ga0105240, IMG submission 80426) | Corn rhizosphere microbial communities from Kellogg Biological Station, Michigan, USA - KBS C5-4 metaG | ecosystem: Host-associated > Plants > Roots > Rhizosphere > Soil | place: Michigan, USA... | reverse complement strand
TTATTTATTCTCCGCCCTCGCCTAATGCTTCTGCGTTATTACGGTATGCCAATGTCCCGGTTGACGAGCACACGGGGATAGCTTCCGTAGTGCTGCCCATTGACAACCTTTCGGGCAGGCAACTATCGCTACCGATCACCTTAAGTTATCATGGCTCGGGGAATAAGGTTCAGGATGTTTCGAGCAATGTCGGGCTTGGATTCGTGTTGAATGCCGGCGGCCTCATTACCCGCGTTATGCGCGGGCTGCCCGATGAGTCGCTCCTGGGATACCAGTATTACGGCAAAAAAGTATATTCCAATACGATAGATTCGGCTTATCTGAACGCCACCATGAACGGAAGGATGGACGGGGAGCCGGATATTTTCTATTTTAATTTTCTGGGCCATACCGGGAAGTTGGTTGTCGATACGTTGGGAAACGCGCAGTATCTTCCGGATCAGGGGATTCGGGTAATCCGCCATCCGATACACAATAGTCAGGATTCCATAGGTAACAGCTGGATATTAAAGGACCTTAACGGCACAACGTATGAGTTTGGTACGGACACGGCGTCGCGTGAAGTAACCGTAGCGAATATATTTGGACAACCCTTATCCAAGGCGATCACCTATATTTCCAGCTGGCACCTGGTCAAGGTTACCACACCGGACGGAAAGGAAACGATGAACTTCACCTACCAGTCCGGTCCCAATCTCAGTTACAATCAGTTCAGGAATATGACAACCTATGTCATTCATCATGACTGCACCGACAAGCGCAAGGGAATTTTTTCAAGTAAGGTGATCCATCACGAGACCCTCTCCACCAGCGACGTTGAGGTCACAGACGTAAGCACAATCGTCCAGGTGATCAGCCCAAAGTACCTTTCCGCCGTTCAAAATGATATGGGTTCTGTTTCCTTCTCCTATCTGACCCGCCAAGACCTGATCGGCGGGGAGAGACTTGATCAAATAAAGGTATATAACGCGTATGATGCATCAACCCCACTAAAGACCTATACATTTAATGAAAGCTATTTTCTAAGTCCCAACCCCATAAGTCCCACTGATTATGATTCCAAACGGCTGAGGCTTGATTGCGTATCCCTGCAGGGCAGAAGCGCGGAGACCAAGCAACTGTTCGTCTTCAGCTACAACCAGCAAACCCTGCTGCCGCCCAGGAGCTCAAATGACTTTGACCACTGGGGCTATTACACTACACTGAACAAGAACGCCGGATACCCTTCTGCGAACCTAACGGTCGACAAATATGGCAACTATGATGACGGTTTTGATATGCGGGCGCCGGATTCAACGCGGATGAAAGCGTGTATGTTGACAAGGGTTCGCAACGTCAACGGTGGCTATACTAATTTTTATTACGAACCGGACAGATACGTTTATGACGGGCAAATAAATTTTGGCGGAGGCCTGCGCATCAAAACCATTGTTGCAAATGACAGTCTCGGGCAGGTAACCCCAATTGTAACGCAATATACCTACACGATGGACGATGGAATTACCCCCAGCGGGATGGTCTACAATCCCAAACCATATTACATACAGGGCATAACAAATTACGAGGCGGGGACGGTCGTTAAGTCTATTCCGAGCCTGCTAAGTTATGAAGTCAATAACTTGAAAAAGCCCTTAACGATTATTTCGACCACTGCGGGTGCGGCTATTGCCATCGCGACTGCCCCGTTTCCATTAGTCAACATTGCGGTGGATTTGGGAGTTACCTTGCTGGTGCCGGCTGTGGCTGATGCCTTTCAGTTCTTATTTCACCGGACCCACCATTATCAATATGACAGTCCGCCATTTGCCATATCTTCCACACCCTTAAATAATCTGTTTGACATAAATGGCGCAAGTGTCACCTACAGCCAGGTAAAAAAGACCAACGGCGATGGCGGATACTCAGTTAACTATTACACCAGTCAGGTCGAATACCCGGATACTTCAAGCTCCGCCCAGCTGAATTTCCTTGCGCAGCCAGTAAAAGCCATTTACGGCAACGCTGGTTCCTATCCTCCCAACACGTCGTTTGACTTCGAGCGCGGCTTGCTTAAATCAAGCAGGCTGTATGATAGCAACAACAACTTGGTACAGCAGATTTCCAACAATTACCAATTAAGCAAACGGGTAAGTTCAGTGGCGGGCCAGCGTTCGTCAATTAGCGGGTACGCCGGATTGGCCAGCGGCGGGATTCAGGTGAGCACCTACAACTTCGGCATTTACAATGAAATTTCCGAGAATATCCAGTTGGTAAAAAGCGTAATACAATTATACGATCAGGACAAAAGCGGCAATTCGATAACTTCAACGCATACGTATACCTGGCAGCCATCCTACCCTACGCTTATTCATTCTGAAAGCACGCCCCGAAGCGATGGAAAGCTGTTAGTTAATTATATGACGTACCCCATGGAATATGCCGCCGGAACGCCATTTTTGGACGACATGGTGCGCCACTATATGCTGGCGGCCCCCATTGAAATGGTTAGCACGCTGCAGGACACGACTGCCGTGTCGGTTACCGGAGGAATAGTAAAACGATATAAACCAGGCGGCTTTGGTCTGCTGGACACCGTATTTTCGCTAAGCGCCTCCAATCCGATCCTGCAGGCGAATTTTAAATTCTCCAACAAGGCCAAAGGGGTCATGAGCGGAAGCAACGCAGCCTACGGCATTGATAAGAATTACGTCGCCAAGGAATTCTTCCAGTCCTACGACAGCAAGAACAACCTGGTGCAATCACACGGCCTCGGGGAACCCCCGTCGAGTATTGTGTGGGGATACAACCAGGATGTGCCTATTGCACAAGTCAGCAATGCAACGGCCGACAAAATTGCCTATACCAGTTTTGAAACGAATGATCAGCAATATTGGCTCTTTACCGGCACGGGACGCGACTCATCGGGCTTTGCAAAGACAGGTAAAATTCGCTACCAGCTCAGTGCGGGACAGGTGAAAACAACCGGCATAATCCCAGCAGGCACCTATATACTTTCCGTGTGGACCCAGGGTTCCAAGCCCACGATCGCAGGTGTAACTACAGACGTTGCGATAGTTAACGGCGAGAGCGATACCCACGCGTGGAATTTCTACATGGATCGGGTCACCGTGGCCGGCGGCACCCAAATCACATTGTCGGGAAGCAGTTTTATTGACGAATTGCGCCTATACCCCCAAGGGGCTCACATGAGTACGGTAAGTGTCATCCCGCAGGTCGGAACTTATTCAGTAAACTCGCAGGACGACAAGGTGAACACCTATGAATACGATGCCTTCTTGCGCATTAAGAACGAACGGGACGACCAATATAATATCATAAAAAACTACAGCTACTCCAACGTTGCACCGGTAGCATGTACTGAAGACCCTGACTTTTGGAATGGCATCAACCCGGTTTGCTATACCAATCAGACCAATATTATACCCAACATTGCCAACTACTCGGCCTCTGAGAACAACAACTTCGGCAACGTCGTTTGTTTGTTCACCAGGACCGCGAATGAGAGAGGGTACCTGGCAAAAATCAATTACACGGTTAGCTTTACCGACAGTACCACGTACAGTAACTCAATACTACTCAAAAGCTACGACTGGAGCACACTCATAGGCCTCCCGTTAACGGGAAAATCCGCGGAATCAGTTGCAGGCATCAGCATCGACACGGTAATAAACCTTACAGACGACTACGGTGTAAGTTATCAGCGGTATCAAAACCGGCAGCGGATTCGGGATGGCTACGTAGAGGCCAATACCGTGAGCGGCGGAATAGGCCCCTACATCGCTCCGATTGTCAGCACGAGTGGTTGCGACCTGTCGTTCAGCAACCATGAGCAAAACGGTTTTTCAAAAAACGATTGCACGACCGGCAACGGCTCCGTTGTTGACTACACAGTAGCAGCAGGTCTGTATACCGCTTCGACCCAATTCAAAGCTGACTCCATCGCGAGGGCAGTCGGCCAGACCTACGCCAATGCGCACGGTAACTGCACCGCAGTTGACACCTCCTTTGTCGGGACCAACCCTTACTGCATTACCGGCACGGCAGATTCCGGAACGCCAAGCGTAAGCTCCTACAGCATTAGCATAAGTTCGGTTCCGCAAATCAACATGCTGACCGCGACACTTACCAGAAGCTCGGCAGAAGCCGCCCACGATGCGACAGTTAGCTACCAGATGACATTTAACGATAACAACACGGTAAGCTACACCACCCTAATGTATAAGGGCCAACAATCGGTAAGCATAGGCCCGTCACTGGCCGGATACGCTTCAACAAGCGTAACGGGAATCGCGGTTTCCGGTGTAAGCTACAGCGCACTAAAGCGGCGGGCATACAGCACCCGAAAGCGTCTGATAAACGGTGTTGCGGACGGGTATTCGGAAGCAAACGATCCGGGCACGTACTACCTGGCCCCGATTGCAGATCCCGGCGCCTGCTTGACGTGGTATTACAACGTAGCGCAAACAGGGTTTTACAGGAACAACTGTCCGGGAGGAAGTCACGGGTCTCTTGTGAGCTACACAGTGGCGGCGCATACAGACAGCTCAACAGTTTCACAATCGACCGCGGATGCCCTGGCCCGGATCAGGGGACAAGCCTATGCTAATGCCTCGGGAAGCTGCATCGTTGAACCCTACGTTACAACGTTTGCCGGGAACGGACAATCGGGTTCCGTTGACGGGAGCGCGCTCACTGCAGAATTTAAGGCTGTTAGCCTTATGGCTATCGACCACAACGGTAACTTTTACGCTGTGGATAATGGCACAAAAGTCAGAAAAATAACACCTGACGGGATAGTTTCCACACTGGCCGGCAGCGATGTAGATGGCGCTGCAAATGGCACGGGCGCAGCTGCTGGTTTTAGCGGCATTAACGGCATTGCCGCGGATGGTGCGGGAAACATCTATGTATGCGAGCAATTTGGCCAGGGCGTTAGGAAAATTACCCCATCAGGCGTTGTTACGACGTTTGCAATTATCCCTCCCGCTATCAGAGGGTATGATATAGACGGGATGTGCATTGACCTATCCGGTAATATATTTTTAACATCTCCCGGTGTCATATACAAGGTCACTCCCGCAGGTGTGGTGTCAGTTTATGCCGGTACCCCAGGCGTTGGGGGGACCAACGACGGGCCGCTCAACACTGCTCATTTTAATAGCATCGACGGGCTTTCGTTCGACCAAACAGGCAATTTGTATTGCAGTGACAGCAACCGTTTGCGCAAAATAAGCAATGGCTACGTTTCCACAGTGGCGACTAAAAGCGACTGGCTATCCCCCGGTGGCATGAAACAAATGGCGTTTGACGCAGTTGGTAACTTGTATTGGCTTAATTATGGGCGCCAGTTATTTTGCATAATTACGCCGACAGGAGTACTAACCAACCTCAGTGCAGGCAGCGGATACCAGAACGGCCCCCTGAGCACCGCCTTGTTTTCAGGATCGGGTATTGTAGCGGATGCCTCAGGAAATATGTATATCGCTGACAAGGGTAACCATGTCATCCGAAAAATAACCTTTCCTCATTAAACATTCAAAAAATCAGATAATTGAGAAACGTACAACACACAAAAACAATCAAATTAACCTGCACCACCATGAGTGTTTTTAAAGGATCAAAAATATCGGCAATTTTTACGCTGCTGTTGTGTGTCTGTTACAGCATGCGAGGCTTTGCGCAAACGCCGGGGACCAACTACCTGCGGGTCCGCATCCCGCAGATTCCGGTAACGGATACGGCCAAACTGGATACCATACCGGTACAGCGGCAGGCGGTTTCCATACAGTATAGCGATGCCCTGGGCCGTAGCCTGCAATCGGTACAAGTTCAGGGTTCGGCAAATAAAAAGGACCTGATAATGCCGTATATGTACGACAATATGGGGCGGATTATAAAATCCTACTTACCTTATGCAGATCAAAGCACGGGGTCCTCAACAAAAGGGACCTTTCGCACAAACGCGGTAACCAATTCGGTCGGCTTTTACAATCCTGCAAGTCCGGGCGCACCTAAGATCCCCACGGATGCGTCGCCGTTTACACAGGCTGTTTATGAGGCTTCGCCGCTGGGCCGACTTATAGAACAGGGCGGTGCCGGTGCTGATTTTCAACCCGGAACAGGCCATGCGGTCAGGGTTGGTTATGGGATAAATGGGGCCGCTGACGGGGTAAAATATCATACTATTCAAGAGGGCTTTGGCATTGCTAACTTTGCCTTTGCTCCAGGCGTATTGGCGAAGTTCGTTGTAACAGACGGAAACAGCCACAGGCAAGCTATTTGGAAAGACCTCCAGGGAAGAGTAGTCACTAAATCCCAACTGGATGCCCCTACCCCGTATTATAGTACCGATTATGTATACAATGATTTAGGCCAGCTGGCAGCTATTCTTCCGCCTTCAGCCAAAAAGGATTCAACGGTTAGTGCGTTACAGAAACTGTATGTGTTTCATTATGATTCCATCGGCAGAGCGGTCGAGAAAAAAGTACCGGGCAGCGGCTGGGTGTATGTGGTTTATAACCGCAGTGACCAGCCGGTACTTACCCAGGATTCAAACATGCGGGCTAAAAACCAATGGGCATATGTGAAGTACGATGCTGAAGGAAGGGTGGTTCAGACGGGCATGTACATTAACAAAACGGTTACCGGTCGCAAGGCAATGCAAAATCTGTGCGACACCGGGTTCCCGGTGCTGTGGGAAACCTGGCAGCCGGGTACGGGATACACGAACGACGCCTTTCCGCAGCAGAGCGCGATCCCGGGAGCGGCACCGCTCACCATATATACCACCTATTATTTTGATGATTATTCATTCACCGAGGCATCCGCCAAGCCATTCCAGACAAACATATACAATACCGCACCAACCTTGCGAACCATGGGAATGCTAACCGGGACATCGGTATATGTACTGGGGACATCAAACCAGCGTTTGGTTACGGTTTATTATTACGACGGGCGGAACCGGCCGATCCAGGTGCAGCAAGATAATCATCTCGGGCAGGTGGACATCGTAAACAACCAGTATAACTTTATTGGCGAGCTTACCGGCAACCAACGCATTACCACAGCCATCGCCGGCAACCCGATAACCGTAAGGGATAGCTTTGTGTACGATCACGCAGCGCGGCTATTGGACACCTACGAAAGCTTCCAGGGGAACGCCCCCATAGACATCTCGCACAATGTGTACAACGAAATCGACCAAAAGGTTAGCGAGGGGCTGCATTCCACAAATTATTCAGGCAGTACTGATACCAGCTATACTTTCGCACAAACGCAGGAATTCAGGTACAGCATCAGGGGGGAGCTAACTAATATTAACAATGGTACCCTGACCAACGATGGCATCACCCAAACAGACCCCAATGCCCTTTTTGGCGAGTCAATTACGTATGCTGAAACATCCCCTCTCGGGGCTACACCCCAGTACAATGGCAATATCTCCGGGATAACCTGGCGGAACAAGATAGAGCAGACGGGCATGCCTGGGGCAGCGACCGGTGGCCAGGGATACAGCTTTACGTACGATGCCACGGACCGGTTTTTGCAAAGCAAATACTATAAGCAATCGGGTGGCACTTTTGTACAGGACACCACTGGAGCGCTTTCCGAAAGGATCAGCGGGTACGACGAGATGGGCAATATTGACAGCCTTAGCCGAAAGGATAGGGCCGGAAATTATATAAACAAGCTGAAATACACCTACCAGGCCGACGGGAACCAACTGGCGAGCATTAGCGATTCTGGTTCCGAGCACATTAACGGCACCTTCACCTATGATGGTAACGGCAATATGACCAGCGATTCGAGAAAAGGCATAACCATTACCTATAACTACCTTGATTTGCCCGATACGGTAAAAAAGGGGACCAGCAAACTGGTGTTTACCTATGATGCTGCCGGCAACAAACTATATAAGCAACTCATTTCGTCATCAGGGACGGTAGTGAGCCAGCGCCACTACATTGAAGACGAGGAGCTTACCGCGACCAGTTCCGTGGCGTATGACGGAAAGATAGAAAGCATCGCCATGGCCGAGGGCAGGATAGTAAACGGCGGGTCGGGAAACTACCAATACGAATACTATTTGCAGGACCACCTTTACACCAACCGGGTGACGTTCAGGGTGGACACGAATGGCGCGCTGATCCTGACCGGGGTACAAAATTATTATCCCTTTGGGCGGGATATGGGTGATTCGACGATGAACTATTCAAGCTCGCCGCAGAACCAGTATAAATACGAGGGCAAGGAGCAACAACAGGAGCTAAGCTTAAATTTGTATGACTTTGGAGCCAGGCATTATGACCCGGTGCTGGGCAGGTGGATGGCTCTGGACCCATTGGCGGAAGAATCGGACGACTTATCCCCCTACAATTACGTGGAAAATAATCCAATGAACTTGATGGATCCTGATGGGATGCAGCCAAATGGCGGCAATATCATCAAGGACACCTCTCTCGGAGGAGCCACAACAAACGGTGCGTCCGATTTAACAAACTCAAGTTGGTCTGGCGCAAATGGGACTTCCTCCGGTTCCTTTGGTATTACCGGTGGACTGGTATTAGGCTCAGGAATTCTTCTGCAAGGAATACAAGCATGGAACGCCTTTAAGCAATCTGTTTCGATAACGCATTGGGGCAGGAAGTTTGACCAGGCGCTGAGTGCCGGTAAAGATGTATTCGTGGGGGCTGTAAATGCATACGTATCCGATATGACAGGTGCAAATGCGCCAACGTCTATGCATACCAGCCCGACACTTTACAATTTTGGTCGTAAAATAGGGCATGTAGCCGCTATATTTACTAGTGCAGAAGAAATCGAGGGCGGCGCCACGTTAACGGTAGGAGGAGGCGTCGCCACCCCCGCAACAGGAGGAGCATCATTAGCAGTATCAGGTGCAGGACTATTAGTTACCACTCATGGGGTCTTTGTCCTAAAGAATGCCGTGATAGGCCTAATAACAGGTAGTGGTCAAGATCATGTCCTGCAAAGCAGCCCAATATTGCAAAGTAATGCTTCGGACCCAGTGAGATCTGCTTTAACAGTAAGAACTAGTGGTAGAGGTAAAGGGTTAACTGAGGCTGGATATCAATTTCAAAAACATTATGATCGCGTAGGCGCTGGTTGGCTAAAATTTATAAATAAAAATCTCAAACGTGATAAGCTTGCATGGAATCGAGCAGGATGGCAGGCGTTTAAAGAGATATGGAAAGCTCCAGGCAAGTTTATTAATACCGGAAGTTTTTATGAAAAAAGGTTACCCGATGGAAGAGGAATTAGGTTTCAACACAATTGGGTATTTAAAGGGTTTATAGATTAAATATATGATAACAGCAATAGATATAATATTCGATGGAAAATTCTCGACTGTAGATTTACATTCGTTATTGGAAGCGCTACTTGTTAATTATAAAGACATATATTTCAACGAGCCCGAAGATGTTTCATTTGAAACACGTGACGATATAATAAACATCTTTAATAAGGAACCCAGCATTGATTTTGTTATTTCTTCTCATGGACTAAATATATTTCAAATTTCTATTCCTAACGTATTTATTCAATTCTTTGTCCATGAAGGCGAAATCGAACTGCTATTGTTTTTCGATTTTAAAGACTTGGATTTTAGCGATTATAAGACAAGCATTGACCAACTACGATTATGGACTGCGAAGTTTCAAGAAAAGTTCAAATTTGAATATGTTCGGTGTCAAATAGACAATGGGAATGAGGATGAGTATTATTTTGACAGCAACGGCATCGGGCCTTGGTATGAATTGCTTGATAAATGATTGGACAGGACCGCATATTGGTTTTGGCTCGCCCTCGAGGTATCTTGCCGCATTTAAAAAGAACGGCTTGATAAAAAAGCTGACTTTGTAAAACATCTTAAAGTCAGGTAATGAAGTTAGATATAGAAATTGAATTTTTAGATCACCTGTACGCACATGAGCCTGGTTCGAAAGGTGAATTGTGGTCTAAAATTAGATTGGAAATATTAGACGATCGGGGATGCCTGGTCAAAACGGTACTCGATTGGCAATGGGATATAATTTTATTTTTAAACTGGTTTATCGAAAATGAAAAATTTTTGCGGAATGAAAATATTCCCGACAATATAAAAAGCTCATCCATTGCCAAGGGGATATATGACTTTTATCGAAAACTAAGCGAGCCTTACGATTTCACAGAAATCGACAAGGTTTATGAATACCGGGAAAGACATGTATTATGGTTTGGCTTAAAGGGTGCAGATATTGACGACTTTTGCATCGGATTGAACAATGGCTCGGTCACGATTTCGTTGCATAATAAAAAAGAGCGATGGAATTATAATATCGATGTAGAGGATTTTTTTAAGAAAATACGTTGCATTTATAACGAAATTCAGCCTGCTAAACATTAAAAACGGTGCCCATTTGCCGTTGTTACACACTAGTCACGAATTAGTGTGTATTTGGCTATAGATGCTGTATGTTAGTTTGTTAAGAATGAGTAGTTGTTCCCGTCGACTCTTGCTATGAATTTCCCATGTAGTTAGAAAGGAATATTTTTTATCTCAGACAGCAGTGCAGATATAGATTGCTAATTTTTATTTTCGCCGTCCTTTTAAAAAACCTGATTAGAATTGGAAGAATTTGGAAGATTTTGTATCTTTATAACGTAAGATTTGTAATTAATCTGCATCAAAAAAATGGTTAGTAATTCGGTGCGTAGTACATCGATAGCCATATAAAGTATTGTAAGCCAATGGGGTTTTAGTCGTGTTCGATTCCCCTACGACTAGGAACCTTTTAAACGTTTTATACATCAGGCTTCATTCAACGTCAAAGCGCAATCTACCCTTCCTCTGCATCGATTTTTTCCTCCGCTCGCAACATTTGATCAGCTTGGGGCAATCCTTGATCGAAATTGTACTTAAAGTTAGGGCGCCGCAAGGTCGAAATCTATTTTACATGTATTTCTTTTTACCTCTTATCAATAGGTGCCTTGCCATTCTATTGGCTCAGGAAAGGCGAGTTTATATTGTTCCACGCCATATGAATCCACGTATTTGTACCAGTTATCCAAGTAGGTCTCGCCTAAGCCCATTCGCCAGAACATGTCGTATCTCTCGGTGGAGGGAAATGCGATCCAAGGCGGGAAAATTAGATCTGGTGACTTTGAAATACTTCTTAATTCTTCCCGCACACGCATCAATAAGGTTCCAAGCATGTTTTTTCCACTACCATCTCCGCCATCGGCCCAATAACTATCATTTGAAGTGTGTTCAATGATAACCATATCTTCAGTCTTCAAAAGGATCTTTTTTAGCGCTGGGTGTTGTAGGAACTTAGCTTTTAGCGCCTTATACATCACCCTGTCTTTTATTTCTTCCCAATTGGATTTTAATATATTTGCCCGGTTTCTTCCTTCTTTAGCTGCATCCATAGGGGATTTCATTGAACGGATCATATCTCCGATTCTGAAATCCTCGAATTTGCTTGCCTGGAAGTAGTGTTCAACCGTCGGCCAAACCTGAGACTCAAGTACTATCGGAGAGGAAGCAAAATTTGAGAACTCTCCATAAGGATCATTTACTTTGTAAAATTGAATTATTTCCATATCGACATTACCTTTCCCAGTGTATTATTGCGCTTTGAGGAATATTTCCAAATATACTATATTCATTCTGCCATATTGAATAATGATAGGCTGGAGAATCCCTATTATATTCCATCCAGCCTAACTTTATATTTTCTTTTGGGATTTTGTTTAAATTAATTGTAATTATTCCATGGCCCTCAGTATTAAAACTTTGCGCAATATTATAGTTAGGAGTTGTTGGACATCCCACTTCCTTCCGGGGTATATTATTACGTAATTACTTCTGCCAACAATACGCGACCGCTAAGTGGAAATGTCTTGATTATTTATTGAGAACTTAGTTACTTATAACAAATCTTACATGCCTTATTCTCGAGTTTAATTGTATTGTAAGTCAATAGGCTTTCAATCGTGATCGATTCCCCTATGATGATGAACCTTTTGAACATTTTCGCAAATAGACTTCATTCGACTTCAAAACGCTATCGCCTTTTCAACTCACAAATGATTCATTTTTGAATCGTTTGTGAGTTGTGAAAATCACATGAATCGCCTATCTTTATATCTTAAGATTTGCAATTAATCTGTATCAAAAAAGCGGTGAGTAATTCGGTGAGTATGTATTTTAGCCCGCTACAAAATATTGAAAGTCAGCGATTTGGAAATACAGTTCGATTCTCGTCGGGACCACTAAAATCAATATTAAAAAATAACAAAAGCCTGCAAATCAAATGATTGCAGGCTTTTGTTATTTGGGAGTAAAGATTCCCGAGCCATTGAGTTCCTCGGTCCGGAATAGCAAACAGTTAATTCCGCAAAACTCTGACGATATTATTTTATAGAATATTAATTCCGGTTTTTGATTTACCTGTACTGCCCGGTGCACCAAAGCCCACGGAACGACCTGGCCAGGTCTTCCGGAATGTCCGGGAAATGCCCGGAACTCCGGTATTATAATGTTGCTAATGGCCAATGATACAGGTGCCAATTTTCTGACGCCTTGCTGTCTTTTAATTATTCCTTTGTATTTTTATATCTTTGTACCGGAATGAAATACCTAGCGATCCTATTCAGTCTGTATTTTACTGTGCTGGCTATAATGCCCTGCCAGGATAGAAGTGATTTGGTCGCTGGTTCAGCTTTCTCAACTATTCATAAAAGTCATTCGGCAGATGAGCAGAATGGTAAGGAAACCTGCCCGCCTTTTTGCACTTGCTCCTGCTGCTCCACGGCCAGAACCTTAACAGCAATGGTTACCGTCGCTGTGTTTAATAAACCCGTTACCCGCGAATATCCTGATTATGGCATACCCGCCATTCAGGAACAGCCGATCAAGATCTGGCAGCCTCCCCAAATAGCTTAATACGATTTTTTTTGATCTTGTCGCCTGCAATCAAATTGCAAGGCTTTTCCGTGTCGTATTAATTTTTACTCAATATGTTAGATGCCATTATACGGTTCAGCATCCGTAATAAACTGGTGATCGGCTTTTTTACCCTGGCGCTGATCGCCTGGGGTATCTGGAGCACTTCGCAGATCCCGGTCGATGCTTTACCCGATATTACCAATAACCAAGTGCAGGTCATTACCAAAGCACCCACGCTGGCGGCGCAGGAGGTGGAACAACTGATCACCTACCCGGTGGAACGCTCCCTATCAAACCTGCCCGATATTACCGAAATGCGCTCCATGTCCCGTTTTGGGTTGAGCGTAATCACTATTGTTTTCAAAGAATCTGTCAATGTGTATTTCGCCCGGCAGCTCATTGCCGAGAAGCTGAACGAAGTGCAGGAGCAGATACCCAAAGGGACCGGCCGGCCTGAAATGGCCCCCGTCACCACGGGCCTTGGTGAGATCTACCAGTATATCCTGCACCCGAAAAAAGGAAGCGAACACAAATACTCGGCGATGGACCTGCGAACCATGCAGGACTGGATCGTTACCCGCCAGCTTTACGGGATTACCGGGGTTGCAGAAGTTACCGCATTTGGCGGCGTAGCCAAACAATTTGAAGTGGCGCTCGACCCGGATAAACTCAAGGCGATGGATGTCACCATTCCGGAGGTATTCACTGCCCTGGAGAAAAACAACCAGAATACCGGCGGTGCCTATATCGATAAAAAACCCAATGCCTATTTTATACGGGGCGTAGGCTTGATGTCGGGTATCCCGGATATCGAAAATACCATCATTAAGCGACAGGCCAACGGTGTACCGATACTCGTAAAAAATATAGCTAAAATCCAATTGGGCTCACCGCCGCGTTACGGGGCGATGACCTATAACGGCGAAAAGGAAGTGGTGGGCGGTATCGTGCTGATGACCAAAGGGGCCAACAGCGCTGAAGTGGTGGGATTGGTCAAAGAACGTATGAAACTCGTACAAAAGTCCCTGCCCAATGATGTGATTATCGAGCCGTTTCTTGACCGAACCAATCTCATCAACCGCGCGATCAGTACTGTGGAACGTAACCTGGTGGAAGGCGCGCTTATCGTGATCTTTGTATTGGTAGTATTTTTAGGCAACTGGCGCGCAGGTTTGATCGTTGCTTCCGCTATTCCATTATCGTTATTATTTGCACTATCGTTGATGAACCTGTTCGGGGTTTCGGCAAACCTGATGTCATTAGGCGCGATAGATTTCGGTTTGATAGTAGATGGTGCCGTCATTATTGTAGAAGCGACCATGCACCACCTCATTTTAAAGAAAAATACAGGAAGGTTCACGCAAGCTGAAATGGATGAAGAAGTATTTCTGTCCGCTTCACGTATCCGTAATAGTGCCGCCTTTGGCGAGATCATCATCCTGGTGGTGTACATCCCAATTTTAACCTTAGTGGGTATCGAAGGCAAAATGTTCCGGCCGATGGCGCAAACAGTTGGCTTTGCAATATTAGGTGCGTTGCTGTTATCATTAACTTATATACCGATGATGTCGGCGTTGTTCCTTTCCAAAGACGCCGCACCTAAAAACACTTTCTCTAACCGGATGATCGCGTTTTTACAACGCAAGTACGAGCCGCTCTTAAAAGCAGCTATCCGCATTAAATACATCGTAGTTGGTGTGGCAGTAACTTTGCTGGTTGTGAGTGGCATTATCTTTTCCAAAATGGGCGGCGAGTTTATCCCGCAGCTGGAAGAAGGAGATTACGCCATAGAGTTTGTATTGCCCCAGGGAACTTCAGTTACCCAAACAGTAGAAACTATTATGCAGGCCGAAAGAATGCTAAAAAAATACCCCGAGGTTAAAATGGTGGTTGGTAAAACCGGCAGCGCCGATGTGGCGACGGACCCGATGCCGCCTGAAGCATCCGACCTGATGGTGATCCTGAAAGACAAATCCGAATGGCCGTCAGGTAAAGGCTTTTACGAGCTGGCTGAAGATATGCGCACGACGCTGGCAGACCTGCCGGGTGTGATCGCAGAACCCAGCCAGCCGATCCAAATGCGTTTTAACGAACTGATGACCGGGGTAAAACAGGATGTCGCTGTTAAGATCTTCGGCGAGAACCTGGATACCCTCAATATATTGGCGGCTAAAGTGGCCCAGGCGATTAAACCGATCAATGGTGTCGCCGTACCTCAAGTGGAACGTGTAAGCGGCCTGCCGCAGATCACCGTGAAATACGACCGTGCGCGTATGGCCAACTATGGGTTGAACATTGAGGACGTGAACCAGGTGATCAGTACGGCATTTGCCGGCAGTTCCACAGGCTCCATCTACGAGAATGAACGGAGATTCGACCTGGTGGTCAGGCTGGATTCTGCCCACCGCAATGCCATAGAGAATGTAAGCGACCTGTTCATCCCGACAACCGACGGCAACCAGATCCCGCTTTCACAGGTCGCCACGGTGGCCTACGAAAGCGGCCCGGCGCAGATCAGCCGGGAAAATGCCCGGCGGCGCATCGTGGTTAGCTTCAACGTAAACGGCCGCGACGTCGAAAGCGTGGTGAAAGAAGTGCAGGCAAAACTCGACGCGAAAGTGCCGCTGCCAACCGGCTATTATTATACCTACGGCGGCACTTTTGAAAATCTGCGGCAAGCAATTGCAAGGTTAATGATCGCTGTTCCTGCAGCTTTGTTGCTCATTTTTATCCTGCTTTATGTAACCTTCAAATCCGTTAAGCAGGCTACCCTTATTTTTACCGCCATACCCATGTCCGCTATCGGAGGTGTGTTCGCTTTGCTATTAAGGGGAATGCCGTTCAGCATATCAGCCGGCGTTGGCTTTATCGCGTTGTTCGGTGTAGCTGTGCTGAATGGTATCGTACTCATTGGCACGTTTAACCAGTTAGCTAAAGATGGCGCAGATGACGTGCTGCAACGGATTTACCAGGGAACCAAAGACCGGCTGCGCCCGGTACTAATGACCGGTGCGGTGGCTTCATTAGGTTTTCTGCCAATGGCGGTTTCATCCAGCGCCGGGGCGGAGGTACAGAAACCATTGGCTACGGTGGTGATCGGCGGCTTATTGACAGCGACCTTATTAACGCTGATCGTCCTGCCTTTACTTTATCTGATCTTTACTAAAAACACTAAACCCGCATCCGGTAAAATGAAAAAAACTTTGTTGGTACTTCTGGTCATGGGTTTTGCCCTGCCCGGCTTCGCCCAGGAACCTGCCAAACGCATTTCACTGAACGGGGCCTATGAAATGGCCATTCAAAATAATTTACAGCTGCGTTCGTCTAATTTAAAGATCGAGCAGCATAAGGAATTGGGCAAAACAGCCGTCACTCTGCCTAAAACGGGCCTATTCGTTGAGAACGAGGATATTAACCCCAATGACCCAAAGGGCATTTTAAAGATCGGCGTTTCCCAAAGCCTGGACTGGCCGGGTTTATATAAAGCCAAAAAAGGTCTGTTAGACGAACAAACCCGTTCGGCAGAATACGCTAAACAATCACAACTGGCCGGGATCAAAAAGGATATCGCCGGGGCTTATTATAACTTGTGGTATTACCAAAGCAAGCAACGCTTATGGCAGCGTCTGGATAGTATCTACAGTACCTTAGCTAAAGCTGCCGTATTAAGGGTAAAGACCGGTGAGAATGCCGGGCTGGATAGCATTGCCGCGCAGGCTAAGGCAAAAGAAACTAAAGTGCAGTTGCGGCTGGTACAAAGGGATATCAAAAACCAACAGCTGGCCTTAAAGCGCCTGTTAAATACGCCATTCAATTTATTGCCCGATAGTGCGTCTTTGCAAAAAGTGCAATTGGATGGAAATAAACCAGACACGGCTGCACACCCGTTGCTCAAATTACAACAACAGAACGTGAATATCGCCGGTGCGGAAGCTAAAGTTGCAGGGCAAGGCCAGATGCCATCCTTTGAAGGGAGGTTCTTTTCGCAGCGCCTGTATGGTGTTAACCCGCCCTATTCCGGGTTCTCGGTCACCGTTGGCATCCCGCTGTTTGGCCGGGGTCAATATAAGCACTCGGTAAAGGCCGCCCAACTGGAACAAAGTTACCAGCGATCGGTGCTGACCGATCAGCAACTGGCGTTCAGTACTTCTTACAACCAGGAACAGGAAACGTTACAAAAGAACAATGACCTGCTGGAGTATTATACTTCCACGGGGCTGAAACAGGCCGATGCGATCATCAATGCCGCCAATTTGTCCTACCGTTCCGGCGAGATTGGTTTTGCAGAACTATCGCAATTCCTGACCCAGGCCATCGACATCCAACGCAACTATCTGGAGGTGCTGAATGAATATAACCAGTCGGCCATTCAACTGAACTATTACACCAATAACAGTAAATAAGAAATGAAAACGCATTTAAAATATACTTACCTGTTGCTGATCTTATTGGCGGTGACTTCCTGTACACAACAGGAAAAACCTAAAGAAGAAGCAAAGGAAGCAAGCGCACCGGAGGCAATCAACAGGGTGAGCCTGACTGCCAACCAGATCAAAACGGCGGGTATCGAACTCGGCACGATAGAAATGAAGAACCTGGCCACGGCCATCAAAGCCAACGGGCTGTTATCAGTACCCAATCAAAACAAGGCTTTGGTTACTTCGGTGACGAACGGCACGATCAGAACATTGACCGTTCAACCGGGTAACTATGTACATAAAGGCCAGGTCATTGCTACTATCCTGAACCCGGATATCGCGCAATTACAGCAACAGTCACAAACCACCCAGTCGCAATTATTACTGGCTCAGCAAGAATACCAAAGGCAGAAAGAACTGGTTGAAGGCAACGCTGCCCCTTTAAAGAACCTGCAAAAGGCCGAAGCAGAATTGTCGGCATTAAAGGCGACCCAAAAATCGCAACAAATGCAACTATCGGCGTTAGGTATTTCCCCGTCAGCAACTAATCATGGGCGTATTGTAACCAGTATCCCGGTACTGGCACCGATCAGCGGGACCGTGAGCGAGGTTTCAGCACAGATCGGTTCTAACGTAGACGCTTCCACGCCTATTGCACAGATCGTTAATAATTCGCAATTGCACCTGGATCTTTTCGTATTTGAAAAAGACCTGCCTAAAGTTAAAGCCGGGCAGCGCATTCATTTTACCCTGACCAACAGCGCCGGTAAAGAATACGACGCGCAGATCTATTCCATCGGTACTGCGTTTGCCAGCCAGTCGAAAACTATTCCTGTGCATGCGGTGGTAATGGGCAATAAAGCCGGCCTGATCGAAGGGATGAACGTTACCGCAATTATCAGTATTGGAAATGCCGTTTTACCTGCTGTACCTTCAGAAGCCATCGTAAGTAACGGCGGTCAGGACTATATCTTTATGGTGCAAAAACAAGATGATAAAGAAACGGTATTTGAGCGGGTGCCGGTTGCCAAAGGGGTGTCGGATATTGGTTTTACGGAAATAACACCGGTAAGTGACCTCAAACCGGGTTCAGGCATCGTCGTAAAAAAGACCTTTTTTGTGCTTGCAAAAATGGTCAATACCGGGGAGGACGAATAATAAAGGAACTGGAAGCTCAATTACTGGAAAAGCAAATCAACCCAACCGCAATGTGGCTGATCGTGCAGGACTATTTGCTTAAGCAAGCGAACGCGGTCAGTCTTACCGATATGGAGTTGAGTCTTGAAAAAACAGACCGGGTGACCTTGTACCAGCGTGTGAAAACTTTTGAAGAGCACGGGATTTGGCGTTTCAATAAAATCCTATATTTAAACACTATGAATTTTTATTTATTTCAAAAAAAGCTATCACAAATAGAAGACCAGCTAAAAAGCAATTTCGCAAGCTTAGTTTTAAATAGCCAAGTTTTAATCCTTTCTGAATACGTTGATGCCATTTGTGTTTTCATAAATGATTTTGATGTCGTCAAGTTTTTTGGGGAAGACATTATTGACTATAGTTATTTAGAATGTCATTTAAATATTAATAAGCATCAAACAAATGTCGAATTTGAATGGGATTTTCGCACTCATGATTACATCGACAAAGACCGCAATATGATTCGACTCAATCTGATTTTTGCAGATCGCTATCCGCACAATGCTAATCAAGAAAAATATCATTATCATTCAGTTGCAATTGAAACGGTCTACAAAGTGCAATACTTTGGTGAAAATGTATTATTTGATGCTAATTTGGAGTCATCATTTCATAATATGATCTCTGATATTCATTATCAGGCTATGAAAAATGAAGAACCAATTGCAATGGCTATTTATAGCTATTCCGATAATTAATATTTTTAGGTTAAATCACCTATTAAGGAGTTCGAGTTTTGCAGTCTAAGGACCACTTTTAACCCCATCCGTGGGAAAGATTATTGAAAAGCCTTTAGATGAAAATCTGAAGGCTTTTTAATAAAATTAGACAATTCAAAAAACAAGCTAAACCAATGTTATAATTTCAATTATTGTTTCAGACTATCTAATTTCTTCCTGGTTTCAGGCGATTCTTTTAGGGACAACGCTTTCTTGTAACTCGCTATCGCATTTTTTTTGTCGCCTTTCGCAACATACACATTCCCAAGATAAGTATATGCCACAGGGCCCTTGGGATAATTGATGATGTTCATTTTAAACATTGCCTCAGCCTTATCAAACTCATTTTTACCAAGCACAAAAAAGCCGAGGTTATTTACCAAATCTTCCGGTGGCAATAGCTTGCTGCCATCTTCCGCTGTCATCCCATATTCTGAAGTTAAATTTTCAAAATGATCTTTTAAGTAAGACGCTAGAGGGAAAGCAGGGTCGATAAAGTAACTGTCCTGTATTTTTAACGCATAATCCTTAAAAATAAAATGGAGCGCATCATAAGTCGCAATCAAAAAAACCGAGCCATGTGAGTCTTCATTATAATACTTAAAATTTGCCTTCAGGCCGCCCCGACTGCCCATTATATAGTCGCGCAGTTGAAGTATGGAGCGGGAATGAATGGTCCCGGAATTAGTATCGTTTTTAATGGATGTGGTATCCATTCCGGGAGGCAATGTATTGGCCATACCTAAAAACAGCGATACTCCGGGGTACGTATCGCTTTGTAAGGTTTGTCTCGCCTCGCGCAATAGTTTTTGCTGATCCCACCACATACTTGGGTCAACAGCGACATAGCCCCTAAATAAGTTTTTGTGATGTACCAGTGCATTGATGGCCATAATACCGCCCAATGAATGCCCAAGGAGCACCCGGTAAGTAAGGGTTGGATAGATGGAATCGATATGTGGCACCAGTTCATTTTCAATAAATGCAGTAAACATTTCACCACCACCGGAATTTTTGGCCATATCGTCGTTAATGAACAAGCCACTGGTCACGCGGGTTGGGGTAAGGTCCCTCGTTCGGTTGGTATTGGGTATGCCAACGACGACCATTTCTGGGCAGATGTCGTTCCCGTTGACGGAACTGAGGTAGTCGATCATCCCTACAACGGAGGTAAAACACTTCTCAGCATCCAGTACATATACAACCGGGTACTTTTTTTTCTTATCCCAGCTGGCAGATGGAGGCAGATGGACCCAGATTTTCCGTTGTTCGTTTAGAACCTTTGAATGGATACTGTCTATAGCGCCAATATTCACTGAATTGCTTGTCTGCGCTTGCAGTGACAATAAAATGGTGCTCAAATAGCATGTAAAGATCAATGTTTTCATAACCGATTTGTTGGTTACAAGACATCAAATAATTTATAAGGTGACACTATAATCTCAAAAAGTACTTAGATACAGATCAAGTAAGTCAACTAATCTGTATTATAACGAACCATATTTATTTTACAAACCTGCGGCACAATGCAAATCAGCTATAAAAGAGTTTGAGTTTTGTAGCCTAAGGACTACACAGATTAGTGCAATGGAAGCTTTAAAAGCCTGCAAATCATAGATTGCAGGCTTTTTTCTTTTTGGGGGAACCATCAAAATTTATAATAATGTCTCAAATCAACTTACCTTGTTTTTTCCTATCTTCCCTTCCACTTTAACAGCCATAGTAACCTAACCATGATACAAACTCAAACCGACGATCTTTCAGGGCAGTATAAACAAATTCCACCTTTCGCGGAATGGCCCAATCTAACTTACGGTGCCCGCCTGATGCCCGGCGCTTTCGTGATCGATCTCCGGTTCGATACCGCTCCGTATTTCACCGAAGCCGGGACTGAAGGGCCTCCCATCGACACCGAAAAGGCCGTTATGGACCTTTACCGGTATTCCGAAGCGGAGAGTGCTCTTTCCGACGTCCGTTACCCGCTGCTATTGGTAGTGCCGGACGTCGCGGGCTGGGCCTCGGCCCACCACGTGCTGTCTTTTGCCCGGGCGGTGCTGGATGCCTTCTACGCTATGCTCAATGACGGTAGTCGGCCCGGGCCCGTTACAAAATCGATCAGCCTGCCTTCCGCCGCGTTGTCAAGCCAGCTCAAAGGGCTAAGGCCGCTCGCATTGTATCTTTGGGACAGGCCCTGGCGCCCGGATCCTTACGGGCCGACGCCGACAAGGGGAAATCCGGGTCTTGAGTTCCCTTTTGTGGCCATTCCGGATGCGGAGCTCGAAGCATGGGTGACGACGTATGAAAACAAAACGCCCCATGTTAAGATGGGTTACTCGGAGAACAATGGACGGAAAACACTATGGCTGGTGCCCTTCCGGACGGTCGAAGATGGGTGCTCGCTCTTGGGCCCAGCGTTTTTCGGGCTGCGGCCGTTGTCTGGTTCCTTGCAGTCGCGAGTGGACGTGCCGGTGCGGCAATACGTGAGCGGGCAATCGCTCTGGTCGCACGACACGGTCATCGGGAAGCGGTCAGTGAAGGACGTCGACCTCAACCTGCTGGCTGGAAGCTTCGTTGAAGCGCTCGACCGGCATCCGTCCGATGCTGTCACCGCCGCGCGCCAGGCCATTGCCAGTCAGCGTGCACGCCAGGAGCTCACTACACTTTTCACCGACACCGGACATGAGGCCTTGCTGGCGCAGGCCCAATGGTGGCTGCAGGAGTGGCTTGCTGAAAAATCCGGCCGCGCCAATACGCTGGTGGCCGTGCTCGTTGCGGAACTTGGCGGCATCGAAGCACCGGCGGGCATAGGACTGCTGGCGGAAGCCGTTCCGGCAGATGCCGGACAAATGCTTACGGTGTCGCAGGGCTTTCTCAATTTCAGGGAAAACAAAACCTGGTATATCTCTGCCTGTTCGGCTGATACCGCCGACCGTACCGATAATAAGGCGCTGCCGCTCGGATGCGACCTTCGGATCACGGGGGCCGGCAATCCGTTTTATGGAGAAGGCGATATCCGCCTCTACCATCCCGTTACATTGCCAACGGGCAGCGGGCCGCTGCTGAAAGCCAGCGTTCCGGTACTGCTTCAGACCCTGCCTGTGCCGGCCCTTATCATGGAACAGCGGGCGACGGCTTCGGAAGGTGAGGCGTCGGCCGATGCGGCGGCGAAGGTGCACGAATCGAGACTGTGGGATTACAGCATAGCCTACGACCGCCAGTCAGCCGTTCAGGATACCCTTATCGTGCGGCTCGATACCGGCGATACGGCTGCATCCCTAATGAATGCTGCGTCGGGGCCGGACCTCCTTGACGCCCTGGTGGAATTCTCGGAGGCCTATGTGCAGCTGCGCACCGACCTGGAACAGGAAGACGTGATGCCAGAGGCCCGCGAATCGTTCGACTGGCTGGCACTGAATGTATCCAATATCTGGATGTATCGCATCCAAATGATGAGGATGAAACAGCACGGCGTGTATCGCGTCGCGGAATCAGAAGAAGAAGATGGTACATTGCGGCTCGCCATTACCCCGGCCGAAGGGCCGGACGTGCCTCAGCTGTTACCGTGTTACGAAGGCCACACTGCCGAAAGTACAGGCGAATACTGGAAGTTCCGTTCCGATGCCACACAGCGCTACCTGTCCTTTGCCGACCGGAACTGGCACTTGCGAAGCCTGGTTTTCGAAAAGCTGGATGTACTCGGGATCGAAAGCGCCCGCGCCGGGTTGGCGCTCGAGCGTAACCTGCTTCCGATCGACGGAAAGACACCGAATCCCGACTTCGCCCTGCGGACCGGGTTCATGAGCCCGGGTGCCGCCGCTGTGCCTTTCTTGATCACACCGGATCCGATCGACATATCGGGTTTCGGCCAAACACCGGCCAAATGCATCGAAGGTTTTTTCAGTCGACTGTTCGACGACACGACCGGTCGCTGGCTGCGATTGACCGTCTCCTATAGTTATGAAATCGGGGCCGGAATGCCGGTGACAATGCCGGTGTTGCTGTTACCGAAAGAGCAGTATACCACAAGGCTTGCCGCCATGGTCGCCACTACCATCGACGAATGGAAGCGTAGTCATTTGCCCGACGAGCCCCAAAGCGGCGCGTTCTTCGAACTCGACCTGACCGTGTTCGGGGTGTTGGAGCAGAGGGGTGTTTTGAGGGTGAG